>Ga0208795_1001010_pt1 | contig 13329 bp, 30 predicted proteins | sample CB_VirMetaG_6_FD_184541 | JGI IMG/M metagenome (GOLD analysis project Ga0208795, IMG submission 184541) | Freshwater to marine saline gradient viral communities from Chesapeake Bay - CB_1508_2 Viral MetaG (SPAdes) (version 4) | ecosystem: Environmental > Aquatic > Marine > Coastal | place: USA... | reverse complement strand
CGAATATTATAGCCAAAGCTCAGAGTCTTACTCAGGCCGAAAGTTATATTCTCTATAAGAGAATGCGAGGTGCAATCGGCCATTATTTTGGCACGGTCCTAGAATCTAGAATGACTCATGGGGATGTGCAAACAGCTTTTGCTGCTACCACAGTTCCTTCGGAAATCATGACGCTTATAAAGATCAAAGATCAAAAGCCTGCGGCTCAAAAGCCTACGGCTCAAAAGCCTACGGCTCAGGAAGCTCCGAAGAAAGTAGGGCGGCCAAAAGGTTCAAAGAATAAAGCGCAGCCTGAAGCGAAGCCTTTGGCTGCCGTAAAAAATAATGATCTCGATGCTAGGGTAGCTCAGCTCGAAACTAAAGTAACTACTTTAGATAGCAAGCTCGATGCGATATTAAATATATTGCAGGCAAAATAAATATTCATGGCCCTTCGGGGCCTTTTGAGTGCTATATGTCATGGATAAAATAATATATGCGGTCGAAGATTTAAATAATAATGTGCCCCTGCTTAAGATCATAGAAGATTATGATCTAGATTATGCAGACCAAATTGAAATGATGTGCTTAAAAATGGAGTGTGAACAATGTTAATATTTAAATATAAGAGTAAGAAAGAATTAAAAGAGAACATTGGCAAGCGTCTTATTTATATCGAGACAAGCCTTTTCGGCGAAGAATATAAACCTAATGGCTTGTTGGTTGGGGCTAATAGGCCTCATATAACTAATATGGGTCGTGAGTTTTTTGCCAATGTCCTTATGAAGGACGGAATAATAACTCAAGTTAAATAATCATACATACCTGCGCATCTTTCACAACCGCATAATGCGCAGGGAAAGAGCTTGACAAACCAAGGATGGCCATGTCAATGTGTAAAGCGTCAACGAAAACAGGGCCATTGGAGGTCACGATGTACAATATACATGCACTAGCAGTACAAAAATATGCACAAGAGTCTGCAAATAATATGGCGGATGTAGTATTAATGACGGTCTTAAGTATCCGTCAGCCTTGGATGTTAGTAGGCAAACAATTACAGGATGTAAGAACTAATAAGGCTCTCGCCAAGTCTCTTTGGGGCGGAAAGAAAAATACTTATCTTTACTTGCAGGCCAATAAGCATTTCATGTTTGGCCAAATGATGGCAATAATTAATAGTAATAAAACAGAGGCGAGTAAATCCATATCTTTAATGAAACTCTTTTTAAAAGTTGATGGTCTTGGCATTGCTAAGGCTGGATTTATGTGCCAGTTGACAGCAGGTTTAGTAGGCTGCATGGATAGTCATAATATAAAGATGTATAATTTAAATGCTAAAGACTTTGAAATCTCAAAGAATCCTAAAACTCTTAAAGGTATAGAGACTAATTTAAAAAAGATTAGAAATTATATACAGATCTGTAACGAATATGGTACAGATAATTTGTGGAACAGCTGGTGTAGTTTAATAGCTACAAAATCCACTAAATGGAGAGATGCTAATCATGTTTCAGAAGTTCATTACACTTATTTAACTGGAAAGGAAGTAAAATAAAATGAATATGCTCATAGAAGTGAAATATTTACAGGCCACAGACAAGAAAGGAGCTAGATTAAAAGCCTTCGACGCTGATAATAACAGCGCCACCATTCCATTCCCTTATGAATGTTCAGGGCGGGTAGCATATAGAAAGGCTGCCTTAGAATTCATGCGAAGGTATTGGAAACTTGATGTTAAATATGACATGGTAGAAGGCAGATTGGCCAACGGTAACTATGTGTTTACCAACGCTGCACACATAGGGTGCTATTTAAACTCAGAGGAGCTTTAAACATGAAAAGAATTAATATTATTACTAAAGGTGGCACCACTGGCTGGCTTGACTGTGAGCCTAGTGATATAGACTACGTTTTCTGTGTGATGGAGAACGAGTTACCTGTCCAATACCTATGGCAGGATGAAAATGGACAAACTAAAACCCGGTGGGGTATTATTGCAGAGGTGCTTAATTAAAATGGATATGATAATAAATGATTTAGAACACATGACAAAGTGGCTGTATAAAATCACAGCTATTGATAACGTGAGGGTCAGTGAAGACCGTGTGGCCGAGCTATGGGTCATAGTCGAAGAGCTGAGAGAGTGTGTTAATGCAATCGAAGAGGAAGAAGGCTTATGAAAATTACTAAAGTTTCTATGTTGAGTAAAATTGAAAGGTCATTAGAACTAGACGTGACTGCTGAAGAAATAAAAGCTTGGAAATCTGGGATGCTTATACAGGATGCAATGCCCAGACTAAACACAGATGAGAGAGAGTTCATGATGTCTGGTATAACAGCTGAAGAATGGGAGAAACACTATGAATAACTACAATGACGGTACAGGCAAATGGCATGGTCAAACGATGGCAAAGTTCAAAGAAGTAGAAACAGAAACACTGAAGTACATTATGTTTGACTGTCGCCAAGCTTTAAATGCTATGCCAGATAACCCAAAGGCAGGGCAGTACATGGATGAGATCCACTACTGTCTTATGGAACTAGCACGGCGCAGAATTAAATCTTTTAAAAACTAAGAGGAAATAACATGTCTTTACTTGAAGCATGGGACACAAAGGTTACAAGGCGTGAAGCTGTTATGGAATTACTAGCACATGATGCAGACCTGCAAGAATTCTATGCGGAGTGTGGTTTAAAACAGAGTTATCTAGGTTCTGAAGTACTAATTTTTCTGGGGTATTAATATGAAAAAGAAATACATACATGTTAATCAGCACAAAATAAAAGCCAACATTAAAGATGGTACAGATCTGCCTGTCATTACTATTAAGCAAGGCCGGTCTAATATCTACTGCCATGAGGTCTTAATTAAAGGGCCAAGCAGTGTTATATATGGCATCGGTGGTAAGCAGATACTATCCTGTGGTGCTAGAGTTGTGATAGCTACTGAAGCAGATGTAGAAGTAATACGTTAAATAAAAATGTACATAAACTAGGAAGATAAAACTATGACTAATGTTATTAATATGTTTAAAAACTCTAATGCTTTAGAGACCTTTGGAAACTATGGTGCTGCTGATTTCACTGTTGATAAAGCACCTCTTACTTATATCACTAATGAAGGTCAGGTCCTTAGATCTAGAAAAGAAGTTATATATAGGACAGATACAGGTGTTGAGCTAGGTGTTCATGGTACTAGATATTCTAACACTGAAGAACTAAGCTACCGCAAAATGATTGACAACCAAAGGCTCTGTATTGAACGCTCTGGCTTAGATATTACTGGGCTAAATGAAACCATTAAGGTCTCACATCATGGGGCCAAGTGTTTTGTTCGCCATTCTTTACCCGCCGTTGCATTCAGGACGCCGGATGGTGATACAGCAACGCTTAGTTTCTTATCCATATCTTCCCTCGATGGTAGCTGGCCTTTTATTATGAGCGTTGGTGCCAATCAGAATGCTTGTATGAATGGACAAGTCTTTGTTTCTAAAGCAGCAATGCTTTATAAGAGTAGACATACTAAGAATCTTGATATTGATAAAGGTGCTAGAGTAATTCATGAGGCCACTAAAGTATTTGAAATGGAAGTTGATCTGTGGTTTCAATGGGCTAAGGAAATTAAAACGGACATGGAAGCATTCCTTTCTTTTGCTAAGGCTGCTGAAGCTAAGTTTGTTTTCTCTTATCTTAAAGAGTTTCCTGATGCTGGCATAGGTGAGCTGCTTACACAGCCACATATTTATAATAATAATGCATTGTCTTATATGTTTAAGGCTTGGGATACTCATTATTCTAAGGTCCTTGGTAAAAATAAGTGGGCTTTATATAACACCATGACAGATTGGTCAACACATGCACCTTCATCAACGAATAAAACAGCTGATAATATAGCAGCAATCTCTTATAAAAGACAAGAGCAAGTTAAAGAAACTATGATAACTATGGAGAAAATTAGAAATGTTTAAAACCTTTATAGATAATATTAAAAGAGAAGTCTATAACATATACATTGATCTTAAAGACATGTATACTAATGATCGTTGTAACTTATTAATGACATTAGTAGCCTTTATGCTCGGTATTATAGTCACTTTAACTTATGGTAGTCTTATATGAGTACAGTACTGGAGATATATAGAGAGAAAGTTAAGTCTGGTGAGGTTGTAAAGACAGCGCCACTGACGCCGGACAAAAAAGCTTTAGCAAATCCTAAGTCTTTTAAACATGCAATCAGTGCTAAATGCTGGGACTGTAGTGGTCGCCAAAGGAAAGAGATCAGAGCATGCCCAATGACAGATTGTTCTTTATGGAACTTTAGACCTTATAAATAAAGAGAGGTTGATTATGAAAGACAAAGCAAGATGGTTAGCAAAGCACTATCAGGATGTGGCCGAAGGTGGTAAAAGTCAATATACATATGGCGATGGCTGGCATGATACTGCTTGGGGGCCATGCTTCCATAGTATTAAGTCTGACTGGCGAGTAGTCATGCCACCAAAATACTTCCACTTTTCGGAAGTTTCTCACAGCAACGAGGAGCAGGTGAATTATGAAAAATAGATATGGTGTTGAATACAGTTTTGCAAAGGTAGAAGACAGCCTGTATCGGTTCCACATACCGGAAAGCGAAATGGAGTATATGCGTATGGGTAGTCGTGAAGGTCAGGATGAAATTGATATGGAAAACCTTGGAATGTTTGACCCCAGTGGCGGCCCTTATATCGAGATAGGCAGCAAAATCTATGAGGGATGTAACGCATTAACAGTGACTCGCATCATGAGTCGTGAAGATGGCTTGTTTGTGGAGGCAGAGTGATAATGAAGTATGCAGTGATGATACCCTTTGATGGCAGTATGTTGTTCGTCACACAAGGGGACGTGAAGTTCCAGTTAGGCGCTAGGCTCTTCGACACTGAAGAGAAAGCAGAGGAGCATGCTGCCCTATGGGGTGAGAATGCTATAGTTGTTAAGTATCTTGAGGAGCAAGGCGAATGAAGATAGAAATCTACGAGAGGGACGATACTTGGAACGGTAGAAGTCACTTCTGGCTGAAGGTTGCCTACACAGATAAGGACGGCTCTGAGTCCATTCTTCTACCCTGTGGTGCGAGTCGGTCTACCGCTAAATCAAAGGCTATCAGAACACTACAAAAGATGATCAAGCAAATAGGTGACATGAGTGACTAACAAGTGTTCATGTGGTGCTACATGCACTGAGGTTGAGGAGTTGCAGGCTGAGATAGAAAACCTAAAAAGCACATTGATACTTACGCAGGCTGATCTTGTTATTGCTGAGCTTGCCCTTGAAGTGATGAGCGAATTAGGGTAATGGTGTTACATAAACATGTGTTTAGGTAGTATGAATACTACTTTAACATAGAAAATAAACTGAGGAATTACAATGAAGATTGAATTACAGGATGAATGTCTGGACATGATTGTGGTAGCAACTTTGAAACAGAGCTATCATTTAGAGGTGGACCCATATGATACACCGGGGAAGGATCTTGAGTACCGTAAAGCAATAGATACAGTACTCAAATACTTCATGGCCCACCACGAGTACAATGAATGGTTAGCCAATCATGAGTAGTGTAGATTATATAAACCACATGGGCAGCGACCTTACCGTGGTGAACAGCGCACGTGTTAGCTTTGATAAGAAGGTTGATCACTTGTCCGCTAAGGACGCTAAGCTAATTAATTACTTAGCAAAGCATAGTCATTGGACACCCTTTGCTCATGTGCAGGTAACACTACTTGTAGAGGCACCAGTGTTTGTAGCCAGACAGTTAGTCAAGCATCAGGTAGGCTTAGTCTGGAATGAGGTGAGCCGCCGGTACGTTAGTGATCCTCCGACATTCCATGTGCCGGAACTATGGAGGCAGGCTGCTGATAACGTTAAGCAAGGGTCATCAGCCAAACCTATCCAACATAGTGGTGTGGCAGGAGCTGTCTACCATAGGGCTATGCTTAGGCTTCAGACTGTATACAAGGAGCTACTGAGCATGGGGGTATGTCCTGAGCAAGCAAGGATGGTACTGCCACAGTCCATGATGACCTCATGGTACTGGACTGGTAGCCTTGTGGCCTTTGCCAGAGTGGTCAACCAAAGGACTCATAGCACTGCACAGGTAGAGACTAAAGCTATTGCTATTGAGATTGATAATGTGATAAAGTCATTGGAAGATTTAAAAGTATCTTGGAACGCCTTACTTGGAGAACAGCATGACTATTAATAATTCTATCTTTGTACATCGAACCGCTACTATTAAGTTGGTAAAGACCCCATCAGAAACAGATGATCATGAGTACGCCTCCATAGACATTACCATCACAGACGATGAAGGAAATGAAGTAAAGATATATTGTTTCGGTAAGGATTCAAAAGTTATAATGGAGGTATAAATAAATGGAGGAACTTATTGATGATGCTTGGGCTTATGCTTTTGCCATGAGCTTAGGCACAAAGCAACCAAGTGAGAAGACCAAGGCAAGGTTCATTGTCTTTGCAAAAGAAAGATTACCTTTGACTGCTTCTCAAGATGATGTTATAAATCTTATACCTGATTTTATAAACTGGCTAGGAGAGTGGTAATCATGAATATCTTTTAGAAATGTCTTGACAAGTAAAGATACATTAACTATTGTACAATCTCAAAACCACAACGGAGTTATATCTTATGGCTATTCTTGAAGGCGTTGCATACTGGGCAAGTATTAAATCACCAAACACCACATACGAACCAGTATATAGTATCAATGTTGTACTTGATAAAGCGACAGCGGATGACTTTCGCCGCAAAGGTTACACAGTAAAAGATAGAGAAGAAGGCCCAACTATCGTTATTAAACGAAAAGTTAATGGTCCAAATGGTATGGTTCGCAAAGCACCTTTGCTTTTAGATCGCTCTAAGAATGATCTAAACTGCCAAGTAGGTAATGGGTCAACCGTAAAAGTTCAATACAAAGAATGGGAGGTGACACGACAAGGGCAAGTATATAAGGGCCTTGACCTGCAAGCTGTACAGGTCATTGATCTTGTAAGCTTTGCTAAGGGTGATGGCGAAGAGTTTGATGTTGAAATTGACGACGAGGAGTTAGATGAGCTATGAGTAAATTTTCATACAGGAATGATGAGGGTACTTATGACGTAGAAATGTTGAGTGATGATGCTAAGATTACATTCAACTATCTAGTCGAGATACAGCAAGAAATAGATTCTCTTACTAAACGTATTAATGTTTTGCTAGGAGCTCAACAATCCTTTACCACAGTCATGGATGATAACCTCGATGAAGAGGCTTTACTAAAAGAAGAAGTTTAAATTTTAGGGGGTGTAAAAGCCCCCTTTTTTATTGGAGAATTAAAATGGCTTTTGTCGCACACAAGAAACCTTGTCATGCTTGTGGTGGTAGTGATCCAGTATCAATAAATGAAGATGGATCTGCTTGGTGTTTTAGTTGCAAGACCTTTTTTAAAAAGTATGAAGGAGATATAGTTATCGAAAAAGTAGGAGACTTCCAAAGCTATAGAAACAATTCAATGAACGATGTAGAAGGAGAGTTTTTGGCCTTGCAGGATAGAGGCATCTCTCTTAATACAGCTAGAAAATATGGCGTCAAGTCTATTACCAATAGAGAAGGCGAGATCATTAAGCACTTTTATCCTTATTATAATCTGAATGAGATAGCAGGATATAAAGTTAGAGAACAAGGAAAGTTATTCTCATGGAAAGGAGACTCTAAAAGCCCTTCACTTTTTGGCCAACAGCTATTTCAGACTGGTAAATATATTACTCTTACTGAAGGTGAGTGTGATGCTATGGCTGCCTATGAACTACTAGGATCTAAATGGCCTGTAGTCTCTATAAAGAATGGTGCTGCTGGTGCTGTTAAAGATATTAAAAGAAATATAGAATACTTAGAAAAGTTTGAGGCTGTTGTCATTGCTTTTGATAATGATAAGCCGGGCCGCGAAGCAGCTATCGAGGTTGCTAAGCTATTAAGTCCGGGCAAGGCAAAGATATTAAACTTTGGCGAAGGCTTTAAAGATGCCAATGATATGTTGAGGCAAAAAAAGCATGAAGCCTTTGCAGCAGCTTGGTGGGGCGCAAGCACTTATACACCAGCAGGCGTCATAAATGTTACTAACAATATTAATGATCTCTTGGTACGTAAGAAAAAAGAATCTATCCCTTATCCTTGGGCAGGTCTTAATGAAAAGCTTCTTGGCTTAAGGCAAGGAGAGCTTGTTGTTCTTGCAGGCGGTACAGGCTTAGGTAAGTCTAGTATTACCAGAGAGCTTGAGCACTGGTTACTAACACAGACAGAAGATTGTGTTGGTATTATTGCACTTGAAGAAACTTGGGAGCGCACAGCAGATGGCATTCTATCCATAGAGACTAATAGAAGATTGCATATTGATGATATCCGCGAAGAGTTTGGAAGCTTTAATTATGAGATGGCTGCCAATAAAATCTTTGGCGGCTCTAATGCTGAGCGAGTTTGGATTCATTCTCATTTTGGCGGCGGTGATGTTGATGATGTAATGTCTAAACTTCGATATATGATTAAAGGTTGTGGCTGTAAATGGATTATTCTTGATCACCTACATATGTTAATAAGCGGCAGTGGTGATACTGAAAGGACAGCTATCGAGGCAGCGATGAATGGTTTAATTAAACTTGTATCTGAAACAGGCGTTGGTCTTATACTTGTTAGTCATCTTAAGCGCCCTGAAGGTAACAAGGGCCATGAAGAAGGAGCACTTGTAAGCCTCTCTCAGCTGCGAGGTTCACATGCTATTAGCCAAGGTGCTGACTGTGTTATAGCACTTGAAAGAAACCAACAATCAGATGACCCTATAGAATCTAGTACAACCAATGTTAGGGTATTAAAATCTAGATATACAGGAGATGTAGGCATGGCAACGAGCTTGCTCTATAACAAAGAAACTGGTAGGCTAAGTGAAGTACGTGAAACTGAGGTGGAATTTTGAAAGCATTAGTATTTGATATAGAGACAGATGGTTTAAAAGCAACTAAGATCTGGTGCATGTCTGCGCTAGATACAGTTTCAAAAGAGCAAGTATCTTTTGGGCCTGATAAGATCAAAGAAGGCATTGAGTATTTAATGACTGCTGACAAGTTAATTGGTCACAATATAATTGGCTTTGATATCCCTACTATTACAAAACTTACTGGCATGGATCTATCTTCAAAGACACTTGTAGATACTCTAGTGCTCTCAAGACTTTTTAATCCAGTTCGAGAAGGTAATCATGGGCTAGAAAGATGGGGCTATGCTTTAGGCTCTCCTAAGATTGAGTTTGAAGACTATGCTAACTATAGCCCAGAGATGTTGAAGTATTGTGAGCAAGATGTTTATTTGAACTATCTGGTCTATAATGCTTTGAAGCATGAGAGCAAAGGTTTTTCTAGACAATCTATTGATCTTGAGCATGATGTCTATAAGATTATAAATAAACAAAGGGAGCATGGCTTTCTTTTTGATGAGCATAAAGCAAGTATACTTCTATCTTCTTTGCTTCAAAGATCTGAAGAGTTGCTCGCTGAAGTTCATAAAGTTTTTAAATCTAAGAAAGATATCAAGACTATTTTTCCTCGCAGAAACCCAGCTGGTGTTATGCTTAAGATGGGCGTTGATAACTTTGGCGATACAGTAAGACTTACTCCGGCTGAATATTTACAACTCTCTGTAGAAAATAAACTTTCTGTTGATAGAGTATATATAAAAGAATTCAATCCCGGCTCACGATTACAGATAGGTGATTACTTGCAGAAGTTTGGCTGGAAGCCTAAGGAATTTACACCTACTGGGCAGCCAAAGATAGATGAGAAAATTCTTGCTAAGGTTAAAGGTATCCCGCAAGCCTCTCTTATCTCAGAGTTCTTAACGCTCCAGAAAAGAATAGCCCAGATAAACTCATGGTTCAAAGAACTTAATGCTGATACAGGCAGAGTGCATGGGTTTGTTAATCCTAATGGAACTATCACAGGGCGTATGACCCACCGTAATCCAAACATGGCACAAGTACCTAGCGCAGGATCTTTATATGGTCCTGAGTGTAGGGCTTGCTGGACTGTACCACATGGCTATAAGTTGGTAGGCATTGATGCTTCTGGCTTAGAGCTTAGAATGCTTGCACACTATATGAAAGATGAGGACTATACTAATGAAATCATTAATGGCGACATACACACCACTAATCAAAAACTTGCAGGACTTGAATCAAGAAATCAGGCTAAAACTTTCATCTATGCATTACTATACGGAGCAGGAGATGAAAAGCTTGGAAGCGTGGTTGGAGGAGATAAACGTGCTGGTCGGAACCTTAGAAAATCATTTTTTGATAATCTCCCAGCATTCGCAGTTCTTAAAGCTAAGATTGCTAGAGCATCGAGAAGCAAAAGCCTTAAGTCATTAGATGGCCGCAAGCTCTTTATAAGGAGTGAGCACTCAGCCCTCAATACTTTATTACAAGGAGCAGGTGCTATTCTTATGAAGCAAGCAATGGTTATTCTAGAAGAAGACTTGAAGGCTAAGCCACATATACCTTATAGTTTTGTAGCTAATGTACATGATGAGTGGCAGATTGAAGTGCTAGAAAAGTATGCAGATGAGGTTGGACAGATGGGCGTACAAGCAATAATCAAAGCAGGACTACATTTGGAGCTTGATTGTGAGCTAGATGGTGAATATAAAATAGGAGATAACTGGAGTGAAACACACTAGAATACAAGACATTAACCCTAAAACAGGCAGGCCTTATTATTATAAAGATAATCCAGAAGCAAATGCTCTACGGAATAAAAAAAGGATGTTCATCAAAGGAAAGTATGTGGCTATTAAACATACCTTGCATAAGCCCGGAAACTACAAATCCTTTCAGGAAGCTGCCTTTGAGTCCTTGCCCAACTACACATTAACTAAGCAAGGATATATCTATATCTTATCTAACCCAGCATGGGAGGGCTGGTACAAAGTAGGGATGGCTGCTGACATTAATGATAGGGTTAATAGCTATCAAACATCTAGTCCCATGAGAGATTACACATTACAGCATTATATTTTTACAAATGATAGGAGAGCTACAGAAAAGCAAGTACACCGTAAGCTCAAGAAAATTACAGATACTTTTAATTCAGAGTGGTTTGAGGCTAAGCTCTCTGATATAGTTGATATTCTTAATACCTTTGGGGAAGAACATGAGTTTAGATAATTTAGTAGCTGACATTTATTCTAAGATAGATGTATTGAATGATGGTAAAAATATTGATATAGATGATAAGACTTTAGAAGACTTTGGAGCCTCTATGGCAAATGTCCTAAAGCAATGGGCAAGGCCAGATAAAAGAAATGAGGCCTTTCATCTGAGGATGTCTAATGTAGGGAAGCCTTTTCGCCAGCTATGGTTTGAAAAACAAAAGGAAGAAGAGAGCCGCAGGCTTAGTCCTTCTCTATACATTAAGTTTCTTTATGGTCATCTTCTAGAAGAATTCCTCTTATTGCTTGTCAAGACAGCAGGCTATCAAGTTACTGATGAACAAAAAGAAATAGAAGTAGAGGGCATCAAAGGCCATATGGACTGTAAGATTAATGGCCATGTTGTAGATGTGAAGTCTGCATCAGGCTTTTCATTTGGTAAATTCAAGAAAGGTTCATTAAGCGAGGATGATCCTTTCGGCTACTTATCCCAGTTAGCTGGCTATGAGGAAGCTGAGAAAGCAGAAGATGGTGGCTTTCTGGTTATCAATAAAGAAACAGGAGAGCTTTGCCTGCATAGGCCTGAAGATCTTGATAAGCCTAATATACGTCAGCGCATCAAAGATCTTAAAAAAGCTTTAATGCTTGAAACCCCGCCTGATTTTTGTTACCCTCCTGTTGCTGAAGGTAAAAAGGGCAACTACCGCATAGCTAAGAATTGCGTTTATTGTCCATTTAAGAAAGAATGTTTCAAAGAATCTAATAACAATAAAGGCTTGAGAGCATTCAAGTATGCTAAAGGTCTTACATATTTTACAGCCCTAAAGGTTAAGCCACTTGTGGAGGAAGTATATGAATTCTAAAAGATCTGTTGCTTTAAAAAATAAAGCTGAAGATATGCTTATTGACTGGGTACGCTCTTTAGTATCTGAAGAAGAAGCAACCAAGATAACAAAAGATAACTATGCTACTTTCTTACCGGGCCTTTCTTACTTTAGAGCTAAAGGAGCTAGGAGGCTTTCTTTCTTTACTTTGCGTTGGGCTAAGCAGAGGCTAAAGAAATTCTATAAGGCAGGTAAAGATATCAGTGATCTTAAGGTCAAGGACTTACAATGAAAATAAGATCAGGAGTAAGGAAAAAAAGGGTTAAAAGACCTGTCGAGAAAAAGGTTATTAAAGGCTATGACTCTAATTGGGAGTATGAATTACATACAGGAATTTTGAAACGTTGGGAACATCACGTTAACCCTGTAGACTATGTTGTAGAACATACATACCACCCAGATTTTGTGAAGGTTATAAACAAGAAAATTATTTTGCTTGAAGCTAAAGGACGTTTCTGGGACTATGCAGAATATAATAAATATGTTTGGGTAAAGAAAGTATTGCCCGAAAATGTTGAGCTTGTATTCCTTTTTGCTGACCCATCTGCACCAATGCCACAGGCCAAAAGACGTACTGATGGTACAAAGAGAAGTCATGGTGAGTGGGCTTCTGCAAATGGTTTCACTTGGTATAGTGTTGATAGCATACCTGCCAAGTGGATTGATGCTAAGTACAGGAATAGTACAGAGTTTAAAGTTGAAAGAGACATATACCCACAGGAGCTAGAATGAACAAAGAGCCGAAACAAACTGAATTAAATATGAGCATTGACAATGAGCCGCCTGAAGCTTGGGATGCAGCATGGAAAGCTAGTTATAAAAGTAAGGCAGCAGCTGATGCTGTAGAAGGTTTAAAGCTTGCTAAAGCTTTAGGAACCTATGATATTGTTCAGAGGCCTGCTCATTACAATGCGGGTGATATAGAATGCATAGATGGTATTAAGGCTATGCTAACTGAACAGGAGTTTATTGGTTATCTACGCGGTAACTCCTTGAAATATCGGTGGCGTTATCCTTATAAGAATGGTGTAGAGGATTTGCTTAAAGCAGAATGGTATGAAACTAGACTTCTAGGAGTTTTAAGAGGCAATGGACAATAATTATTTAGACGTTAAAGCTGAACGCCGTAGTCGTTATAATAAAAAGATCAGGTCTAAAGGTGTTAAGAAAGAAAGAAACATTAAAAAAACTTTAGAGAAAGAACTAAGAAGGCTAGAATCTGAAGAGGCTTTG
>Ga0208795_1001008_pt1 | contig 13339 bp, 9 predicted proteins | sample CB_VirMetaG_6_FD_184541 | JGI IMG/M metagenome (GOLD analysis project Ga0208795, IMG submission 184541) | Freshwater to marine saline gradient viral communities from Chesapeake Bay - CB_1508_2 Viral MetaG (SPAdes) (version 4) | ecosystem: Environmental > Aquatic > Marine > Coastal | place: USA... | reverse complement strand
ATAGAGATTACCACCCTTAAATGTATACAGGAATTGATTCATACCTATCATAAAATCTGGATAGTATGAATAGAATGAAGGCCATCCTTCTACTCCTGGGCTATATGTTAGTGTGTAGTTTGCCATAGTTATTAAGGACAAGTTCCAAATGCAATAATTACTCCATTGGCGTCTACTTGATACCAATCATCAGTGCCAGCGGCTGTGGTTTTGTAGTATCCTAAACCTAATTTAAACTGACCATTAGGATCGCTGAATACTAAGTCATATATGCCTAGCACTCCACCAGATCCTGTTACATAAGCAACATAATACGTTTGAGTTGGAGAGGCAGAACAAGCAGAAGCACTATCAACATTAACAGCACTAGATGCGAAGGATGTTAACGCTGCTGGGCATGATACAGATATATTAAATGCAGTTCCAGAGCACGCTCCAATAAAACTAAGATTTAATAAAGATGGACTAACAGATGTCTTTGGTATTACCATTATAGTATTTCCAGGTCCTAATCCAGTAAATTGAATTTGTCCTGATGTTATTGATATACTAGCTTGTGTACCCAATGAAACAAAAGTTGTTCCATCATACTCATACTCATCAAGATTGTATGGTGATCCAGCAACTATTCCGCAGTCATCACCTGTAGCCCCAATATAAGTTGCGTTACCAGCACTACCCTGAAGCCATCCATATAGTGGTGAAGATACACCGTTATAGTTCACACTATTGTATGTAGCTAATATTCCGTCTGGAATACCAAATGGATTAAATTCAATAATTACTGCTCCTAAATCTGTTCCTAAATCTGTATCAAGATAATATATTCCTTGTCCTCCACTAGCACTTATTGTCCCTCCACATGGGATGGCACATTCTGGGCAAATTGTAGAGGAGAGTAGTTCTCCCCCAGACATTTGTCTATAGAAACCATCTTTTTGATAAAACCCATCCCCAGCCTTTACGGTCAAATTTGAATTTGTCCATATACTGGTAGCGGTTGTAAAATCATTTGTATCTATGTAGTATGTTGCCATATTTTATTAAGGTTCTTATACGCAATCGCAACAAGCTTCTTCTGCCGATACGTTGCTATAACACAAGTCTGTAGTGTAAATGTTTCTGTAATCGTGTATAATGTAAAGGTAATCTGATCCGCTGCTATAAGTAAAACTAGCCGTATAAACACCAGTTGAAGGGTTTAGCACTGGAGTTGCTACCGTTGAAGCATTCAGTAAAGATAACACGTTTACATTGGTGTACAATGTATTTGACATTAAATATCTTAACTTATGAGTTGCTGGATTAAACTCCATTGTTCCAGATACTCCTTTAACAGATCTAATTACAACTGTGTCTCCATCGTTAGGTATTGCTCCAAATCCTTCTGGACCAGCTAATGTAGAGTAGTTAGAAACAATCGGTGTTACCGTTCCTCCAAGCATGCTTACTAACTTTCCAGAGATTGACGTTCCTACAGAGTACTCATCCGTTATAACCTTACCTTCAAATGATTTATCATTTACTGTAATGGTTATTACTGTAATGTCAGTTACTTCAGGGCATCCAACAACAACTCTGTAAGAGGCAACCCCTCCAGATTGAGTAACGCTAAGTATACCATTATCTTTATCCCCCTTATTAAATGTAAACGTATCAGAAACACTAGTGTTACCACTACTATACGTTACACCATCGTAAACAAAAGAAACATTTAGTGTTTGACCAGATGTTATTTGGTCAATGATTAATGTTACAGTAGATTCTCCTGTATAGTCTCCAAGATCAATATTTACACCTTGCAATCCAGATGTTCCAGAATTTATCTGTATTTCTGATCCACAACCTAAACTAGGTTGATCTTGCTCTATCTGAAAATTATTTGAACTAAGAACATACTCACCCATGTAAGGATCAAATCCACCTAGCTTTTGAGTCTTACCATCACTTATAAATAGATCTCTAAACCAAGATCTCAGTCCCTCATTAGATATAACTACCAAATTTTCGCTAGTTCCTGCACCAGACAATCTTATTACTGATCCTCTTTTTTGATCTGTGAAATACTTATCAAAACCCCATTCTACATAACTTTCTGGGTTTAAACTGATGCCATACTCCTCAATTCTTGCGATTTGATTTCCAAGAACTTGTGGAATAGCGGCAACCGCACCACTTCCACCAGCAGCGTCAGACAACACATTCTTGCCTGCAAGAACGTAAGAAATCTTATCTTCTTGTAACACAAGGATATCAGTTTGTCTTCCAGACATCTTTTGGATAGATCCAAATCTACGCTCTAAGTCGCTGAAATTTGCAAGTCCAAGATTAAACTCATTTAACTTATTTAGGTTTGTTTCTGGATTGAAAACTCCACTATAAGTTATGGAAGCATATCTATTAGCTTGCTTAAATTCTTCTGCTGAAACAGAAGAAAATCTTTCTCCTAATCTAAAGTAAGGTGCAGCAAGAGCATCTTCAATCTTATAGCTTTCTACTCCATTACCAAATGTAAAGCAATCATGAAAGTTAAGAACTATACTATTTTGAGAATGAGCTCCTCCAACTATTTCAAATGTCTGACTACCCTCATAGTAAATATCAGAAGCCGCTTCTGTTGGCTCTGTCTCAAATACAATAAATCCATTCTGTCTAATAACTGTAATAGATCCAGTAATTGAAGATTTTGGATTGTTATACCCAGGTGTACCTGTTCTTATTCCAAAATATAATTTACCAGATGCGGCAGGACTTTCATAAAACTGATACTTATTTATACCTCCAGTAGAGGTAGGGAATGTAGTCCCAAGTGCTGGATTAAATACGTTTTGATTTTCAGTTTCATCACCTAGAATAGTACTATCTCCTGTGCTAAAATCTATGTTTTGAGCTAAAACAAAGTCACGAAGGTTTGCATAGTCCGATGAAGCTACATATTCTTTTTTATAGCTATATCTTCTTTGACCCCTATCTTCATTTCTATATGGTCTATTAAGAATTAAATCAAATCTAACAATACTCCCATCTGTTATTTCCCAAGGAGTAAAAGTGCCAGCAGGTTCTTCTGTGAATACTGGGATAGATAATTGTGGATAATCTTTACCACTAACAGAGGTAGTCTTTCCTCCCAATACTGATGGCGTCTCTGTGTCTATAGAAAACCCTACAGGCTTAACTTTCATATAAAGACCAGATGGTTCCTCTTCTCCTCCCTGAATAAAATCTAGAGGTTGTGCTGAAATATCTAAGATCTCACACTTAACCAAATTACTTAAAGCTCCAGTACTATCTCTTTTGACAATAAGCTTGTCTCCAACTTTAGCTTTATTTTGATTGTCACCTTCTAAATTTAGAAAAACAGTGTTATCTCCAGGGTTAAAGAAGTAAAGTGTACTATATATTGTTTCGTAGTCTAAACCAGAAGGCAATAAAGCAAACTTATATTTTTTAGCCCAAAATGGAGGAGGAGATAATATATCTACCTTAATCGAGTTTTTATTTACTGAATTAGCAGGAGGTATGTGTATTGAATTGTTTTCAGACGTTAATACAGTTGTAGCTCTATTAAAATCATCCATGTAAATTATACCCAAAGAAAAATCTCTATTGCTATGCAAACTACTTGCATCAGACTGAGTCATATACTCAGCCGTAACTGAACTTATAGAAAAATATTCATAATCAAATATTCCAGGGTTTGCATCATCTTCATAAACCATCACAATCATTTGTAATGAAAAAGAAGAAGAACCAGGAGTTGCGGTTATTTTAATTCCTTCGCCAATAGTATCTATGCCATATCCATAACTAGTAAATCCAGCTGGAGGTATAGCTTGACAAGCTATTCCATCCGTGAAAGAAGTTCCTTCGTCATCGGTTCCACAATCAGCAACATCTCCATGAAATGTTTGAGCACCTATTTCTTGTATAAATTCCTGACTAGTGACCAACTCATAAACAGATGAGTAATCTTTCTGTAGTTGAAAGTAAAAAGATTGGATTATGTTGTTTGAAAAATCAGGATCTGAAACTAGGGTACCACTCAATGATACATCTATACCTATTGCAGCTCCTTCTTTTAAATCGATGCCAGTTAAATCTATAGTTGTTAACGTGTTACTATAAGTATGTGGCCCTAGAGGAACTATATTGTACTGAGATGAGGATCTAACTGAAGGTACTTCTAAATACCCTAATTCTTCTGAAACAATTGATGCATTAAATTTTACATTAATTCTTTTTCCATTTGAATCTACAATGTCATAACCATCTTTGTAGTTGCCATAGAAAAGTCTATTAGACATCAAAGTTTGAGCTTTAGCAACAATTGGCACGTTGTCAAATGTTCTTAAAATCTCAGAAGCAGGTAAGGTAGATAATATCTTTTTAGAGCTAAACTGAACCGTGTAATCCGAATTATCTGTAATACCTAAAACTTTTTTATCATACTTTTCTATCACATTTATAATAGAAGAAGTTGAAAGTTTAAATAGTAGATCAATCGCAACCACGCTTTCACCACCAGTATCAAATGTTACATTAACAGCGTTGAATTTATTTCTCATTCCACTGTTAGTAAATTTACTAAAGTCAAAATTAAAAAACCCAGGTTCAAATGCTATCTCACTAAACTGAGATATTGCACTATATTCCCCATTCAAATACTTGTATCTGTAGGCAAATGATAAAAACTTGTCTTCTATGTAATTTTCATCTCCAGCTATACTTATCAATCTAATAGACGGTGACTGAAAAGGAGGTGCAACAATTACGGAGATATCAGACTCTGTAAGAACAGGCTCAGTAGGGTATGATCTATTTACATTTATTTTTCTAGGAGGATTGTATCCATCCGTAAAGAAAAGCAAGTCTTCTATCTTATTTACTCCATTAATTAAATGATCTCTGTTAAAATTTAAAACAGATGTACTAACAACGTGATATACAGTAAAACCAGTCTCAACATTCATTGAAACAATCATGTCCACATTGTCTGACTCAGAATGAATAAACCAGTAAATAGTATCATTTACACCGTCTTGAAATGCACCAATACAGATAGCACTACTTGAAAGTGGAACATTATTGTATAGTATGTTTGAAATCTTTATATTACCCTTCGTATTCTCTAAAGAACCAACATCAGATAGCTCAGTAGATCCAACACGAACATTCATGGCGTCAATATATTCGCCATCAGGTATAAGCCTCTCATCAAGGCTTTTATTCATCCTGCCCTTTACAAAGGTTTTTACTAAATCCATGTTTATTTAATCATCTTGTTTTGACCCCTCATGTTCATGAGTAATCTACCTGGGTGAATGTTGCTAATTCTTATTCTTGCATTTCTCAATAGAGCACTCATTTCTTTTCTGGCCCTAGCCACAATATACTCCTGCACATTAAATCTATTACTTAGTATTGAATACTTAATAAATGAATAGATATAATTCTCAAACATTTTATTCACACTAATTGCAGAATCATTTCTGGACGCAACTGGGGTACCAGGCAAGTTAGCCGTAGACGTGTACTCCATTCCATCTGAGATATACTCAAGTATGCATGACTGCTCAGCCATTTCATTGCTAAAGTTAATTACTCCAGCCTTCTTGTCAATCTTAAATGTTGGATTCTGATTAGCTGTCTCTGTATTTAAACCATATCTGCTACCAACATTATAGTCAAAGTACCAGTTACCTCCGTACTCCCATCCATACATGTTATGATATGGGCTAGATGGGTTAAGGTAAATACTTTTTTGAAGGTTATCTAATCTATCTAAATCTAATTCTGAGTTTTCTGCATCAATTACAACACCATTTTCATCAACTACAACTTTAAAGTTGTTGTCTTGAACATATTCTCTAGCGAAGTTAACCTGAATGTTCTCAGTTAATGGTAGAATTAGACCATCTTTGTATAAAGATATTCTAACCCAGTTTACGTAGTCAGAAGGAAGTATATACTTTAAATTAGGACCAACTCTTTGCTGAAGGACTTTGATCTCCTTCATTGCATCGTAGTTAAGTTCCTGAATACCTCTCTTAGCATAAAACAACACCTTGTACCTGTTGAGGTTATTGACTAGCTCATGGTCTCCCTGATACATCAACATAAAGTTGTTGACAATATCCTCTAGAGATATGTACTGATAAGATCCCCAGTTAGCATCCTCTGGAACATTTCCATTGTTGCTATAGTACTGAAGATCAGATAGATATTTATTGTATAGTCCCATTATTTCTCAATCACAATTTCTTTTTCTTCTTCCTGATTACCAAATTGAACTGCCTCAATCTCTCTTATAGACATTCCAGCGTACTGTAATATTTTAGCTATCAAAGTAGGTTCGTCAGTTGAAGGTAATTCAAAATCCTGATAGTCAACAGCACCTTGATTAAATAATGGTTCACCAGAAACCAAAGTATATGTCCACTTAGGATCTTCTGGATATCTAACGTAATAACAGCTAACACCAGTTGAAATTGTATCTGGGTAAACAGTAATTTTATTCTCTGACTGAACGTATGCTGGGAAGATATCAATTGGTTGTGTAAGGTTTGACATCAAAAGCTGTTGAGCTCTTGCAAGTGAAACCTTCTCAACCTCAACCATCTTTCCGACACCATTTGTCTGTATAATCCTAACTATGGTATAATAATCAGTAGGTAGGCTAAAAGTACCAGATACTTTAGTCAATGTTGAAATTTTAGAAAATGAGTCAATAACTTCTTCGTACTGCTTCTTTATGTCTGCGTATCCAGTTCCAGACTGTCTACCATTCTCTTTCTGAATTTGAAAATTATATCTGTAAAAGTAATTCTCAAAGACGTCTAGCTGTGCCTGCTTAGCAAATAGGTTAAAGTCATTTGGGCTAATGTAGCCGTAATTATTCTTGTTCAAAACAGATAGAACCGTATTTCTTACTGAATTTATCATCCCATTCTTTTTGTACAAAGATAGTAAAAAAAAAGAGAGGTATTACCCTCTCTTAATTTACTCTACTCAACATTTCTTTCTAATAACTTCAGGGTCTCAATACCGTCATCTGTCTGTAAATATTTTGATACGGTTGATATTCTATGTTCCCCAAATGGGATCGTCATAAACTTACTCTTATTATCTGGGAAGTTGAAGTAAATATCTCTACCCTTGTTTCTCATCTTAAGGATCTGCTGCTCAAATGATCTGGCTACAATATCCTGAACCTTTAGCAATGGGTCATTCAAGATCTCCATAAATCTAATTGGGTAGTTCTTTGCAAATACAAGAACGTCTCTCTTTAGTTCGGAAGATGTTTTCTTATCTGCTTGAACACCAAGGCCAATTCTTGCAACTGTCTCCATCATCGAGATTTCCATTGCTTTAGCAGCAATAAGTGCGTTAACCTCAATATCTAAATCTATTAGATCGTTCTGAGCATCTTTCTCTGGATCTAGTTCTTCAAAAATCTTACCATTTCCTGGGTGATAATAAAGAAACTGCTGTAGTACTGGATTGCTTTCTGGCACGTGTAACATACCATCCTCAAATACAATTGGCTCAAGGAGTACGTTTCCGTCCTGCTCGTCAATGAATGGGCTTGGTTGATTTGCTGAGTACCTCAGCTGTCTGTTTGCCTTGCCGTCAAAATAAAGTAGCGGCCTTCTAGCTGTCCCTTTTGATGGGATCATCAAGCTAAGTGGCGCATCTGATCTTAGGAGAACATAAGTTCTCGATTTTAATTGTTCCATTTGATTTTAAATTTAATTGAAAATAGAGGGAGCCACAATGACTCCCTCGGTTAATTGTTACTTCTTTGCCTTTGTTTTAAGGTATTCAACTGTTTTCTTAGTGTCATACTTACTATTACCACGAGCTATGTTTCCCTTACTGGTAACTTTTCCAGTTGAATCTTTCATGACATAGTTATATGTGTCTGTATCAATTCTCTTTGGATTACTCATGTTTGTAGTATCAAGTGACATAGTATATGCCATTCCTTTCTTGTTTTTACCAAGATCAACATCCATGAATGCTCTTTGATTAGCAGGCTTCTTTGCTGCAACAGCAGGAGCAGGAGCCGCTGCTTTTTTAGGAGCAGGAGCAGGAGCCGCTGGCTTCTTAGGGGCAGCTTTTTTAGGAGCAGGCTTTTTCGCAGCAGCAGCAGCAGCAGACTTTCTTGCTGCCTCTTTAATAGCTTTTTGCTTAGCATTTTCAGCTGCATACTTTGTAATCCCAGTTCCTGTACCAGCACCTAAAGTGGTTTTACCTTTCTTAGGTGGGTCATTTTGTTTTATAGCCATTGTTTTATTTGTTTATTTTTTACGAATTCTTTGAATCTTACGTTGAGTAGAAGCCTTTAGAGTTCCATTATTTTTTTTACCAGTCATAAGCAAAGAATTAATCTGCTTTTCTTTATCTGTGTAGGTTCTAGCTGGAGCAATTGATTTTGGAGCAGTCTTAGAAAGACCAGCAACACCCACCCCACTGATACCAGTGCTAGTAGCCTTAGTTGAGACAGGAGCATTAGCAGCTTGAAAAGCAGCTCTCTTCTGAGCAATCGAAGGTCCCTTTGGAGCAGCTTTAACTGGAGCCATTCTACTTTCTTCAGCTCTAGCCTTAGCCAACAAATCAGTTCTCGTATAATTTGATGTTTCTCTAATAGCTTTTTTAATACCTGTTTGTTGATAATTCTCTCCAGCATACTTCATAATTCCAGCACCAGTTCCAGCACCTAACTTAGTTGTTTGCTTAGGTTGCAATGAAGTTCTACGCTTTTGAATAGCACTTGACTTCTTGGCGTCATAAGCTGATTGAATGTCAGCTCTTCTTTTTCTTTGAGCCGCAATGGCCTGTTGTACTTTATCCATGTCTCTGTCTTTTATAAGTAAAGGAGAGGCCAAACGGCCCCTCCTATTTTATTATCACTTCTCGAACAAGAAGAAGTTGTTAGCACCCATTGTGCACAACGCTCTTTCAGACAAGAAGTGTACCTCCATTGCATCCAAGCTTGAAGTCTGAGCTCCACCTGCGGAACCAGTGATCCAAGTCTTGTACTTACGATCTTCAGTCTCAGAAGCTCTGTAACGAACGTGCAAGAATGGACGCTTAGCGTTCTTACCAAGTACGTTGTCGTACACAGTAGTAGTTCCAGCTGGAACAAGAACACCAGATACAGCTCCACCTACTAGACCACCACGCATGGTTGGATCGTTCAAGTACTTCCAGTCAGACTTGTAGAAGTCATAACCTCTACGGAATCCAGTGAATCCAAGAGTCAAAGCCATCTTCTCATCGTTGTCAAATAGACCGTAAGAAGTACCACCTGATCCGTAGCTGTTTTGAGCTGCCAACATATCATCGATGTCGAATCCAAATTGACGATCCAAGAAGATTACGTTCTCCTCGATAGATCCCTGCTTGTCAAGACGAGATACAATGCTGTCGAAATCATCCAAAGTAGATGGGTTTCCACCAGACCATACGTTACCTCTCTTACCGATTGAATCAAATAGACCTTCAGATCCTTTGAAACCTAGAGCTTTTGCTCCACCTGCGGTTACGTTTGCAGCTGGGATAGCTTCAATCATTGCAGTCTCAAGATAATCTTCGAAACGAAGACGAGTCTCGTGCTGAGACTTTAGGTACCACAAGAAACCTGGGCCATTGTCACCTTCAACCTCTACCCATCCGATCTGAGCCATGTCAGAACCAGATACTGCATAGTGGTCTTTGATGATGATTGGAGAGTTCTCGTAGATCTCACCGTCAGACTCAAGAGACTCAACCATTCCAAGAGTTCCTTTTTTAAATTCAGAACCGTAAACGAATACAGATACTGTAGTCGCAGCTGCAAAAGTCTGTCCTCCAACTTCGTAGTAAGATACGTCAAATGTTCTTGCTGCATAATCAACAGCAGTAACGATACCTTTGTTGATACCAGTTGCTGATCCTCCTTCTTCAGAGATAAGGACAGTTTGTCCTACACGGATAGCGATGCTACCGTTTACAAATCCTTTGCCACTCAATTGACCAGCTGGAACTGTAAAAGTTGCATTAGAGTCACCCGCTGCTCCGTCTTGAGTTACTGCTACATACTTAGTATGAAGACGTCCTTGCTCAGTCCACTTGATCAAGTCAGAAGTGGAAGGCAATTCTGCGCTCACCAATCTTAAGAAAGATGCTACGCTTCGGTTACCGTAACGCTCAAATTCTTTCTCGTAAGTATCTGGTAGATATTGGTTCAAGAAGTTGAAGTCGGTAATGTAATTAGTTGCGAGGGCTACTCGCTCTGCACTTGGCTGTAATTGAAAGCCAGGTACAGATTGTACTGATCCTGCCATTGTTTTGTTGTTTTATTTTTTAAACTTTATTCTGAGTCCACGACCATCGTTTTCTCCTACGCTACTCACCTTAAAACTACCCTTGTTAATCACTTCAGGAGACCTTCTGACTTCGAAGTTTATGTTCTTGCTTGATTTAGCTTCTTTTTCGATAGTGTCAGCAATCCCCTGTTCGTAGAAAAACTTAGCAAATTTTTCTGGGTTCATAGCAACAGCCAATGACTTGTGATAACCTTTTGCATCCTCAATCAAACCATCATTGTTTACAAATTTTGCAATGAAGTTATTGATATTAGACTGAGCCTTCTTCAGTTCATTATGGTCTCCTGGTGAAAACTTCATCTCTTTATCTCCAACCTTGAAATCAAAACCTTTGAAATCATTGTTGAAAACCTCATCTGTTTTCTTTAAAAACCACTCTGCCTGCTTCTGCTCTAGATCTTGGATATTACTAGTCCTGGCTGAATATTCCTTGTAAGCTTTCAGTGCCTCTTGATCCTCAGCAGAAAGGCTACCATAGCTTGACTCAAGCGGTGCCTTGTACTTCTGCTTTTGTTCCTCAAGGAACTTCTTAGCTTTTGCAAGTTCTTTTTTCTTTTCAATCTGTTTTTTCTTGACATCCTTCTCGTCATCGAGGTCCTCATCATAGCTAAACTTGTCAGCTATTAAGTAGTCGATTTCTTCAGTGTCAAGATCACTCTCCTTCTGAGAGTAATATTCTTTTAGCAATTGATCTGGGTTCATAGAATCCAAATCAGTATTAATCTTAAAGAAGTCATTAAGACCTCTCCCTGTTTCCTTCTTAAAGTTCAAGAACGCAGAAACATCTTCTGGTAACTCTTCCTGTTGTGGAGCGAATAGATCCTCTACACTTGAGAGTTTCTTTCCGTACTTCTTATCAAGAAAGTCAAGGACTTTATCCTCGCTCAAATCCTCTACTTGAGGAGTCTCTTCCACCTTTGTGGTTTCAACTTGTTCAGAAGCAGCTACCTGCTCCTCATGCTTTCTCAGCAATTCTTCTTCTACCTGTTGAGCAGACTTCTGCTCTAGATTATCTAGTGCTCTTACTTTTAATTCCATTAGATTACAAATTTAGTTATTATTTAATTTATTTTGGTTCGAATGAAGCTAGATCAAATCCGTCCAGAGTATCTTCGGTTGATTCAAACTTCATTGGAGGTAAATTATTTTTTCTTTGAGTAATTAGTTTTGACTGCTGCGTATTCTGCTTGCTAATTCTTTCGTCTTTTCTGTCTTCCTTCATCTCCTCTCTATCCTTTAGCAACTGAGTCTGCATACCGTTCAACTGCATGTTGTACTGGAACTCTCGCTCCATCAACTGTAGCTTAAGCATAGCCTCTCCCTTGAGTTTCTCAAGATCCATTGCTGCCTCTGCCTGCTTGAGCTGGATCTTACTTTCAGTCTCAAACTGTATCTTCTGAACTGCCATTTGAGCAGCAGCTTCCTGAGACTGCATGTTGATCTGAGCTTGCATCTGCTGCTTCATCATATCATTCTTCTGATCAAGCTCCATCTTCTTAGTTCTCTTAACCTTAAGTAGCTGGTTCGCCATCTTAATGTTCTTGATCTCTCTGATGTCGATAGCGTCCTCAAGGTTGATGTCATTTCTAGATAGAGCAATCTGAATATTCTGCTCAAGTCTTTCCTTCTGCTCCTCGTCTGGAGATAACTCAATAAAGATACCAAAGTCATGTATGTACAAGTCTTTTATATCTCTTAGTATACCCACATTGTACTTACCGATTTGCATAGCAAACTCCTCTGCGAAGTCAGCATATTCCAAGATATCAGAAACCCTAACACTCAAAGCTTCGGCAAATGTCTTAGTCATAAACAAACTTGCGTCAAGAATATGTCTTGTTGCAGTATTTGAATTAAGTGCTGCAAGCTTCTGTACACCAACCAAAGCACGTGGATCTGGATCGCTTCCGTCACGAGCCTCATTTAGCCCCGTCACTCCACGCAACATCTCCAGGTAGTGGTTATAGTTGTTTATTAGCGCAGCCATCTTAGACTGCCCAGTAGTGCCTGTGAGAGGCTGTACAGGAACCCTTGCGTTATTAAAATCACCATCTCCAGTGTAACTACGTCCAACAACACTACCAGTCTGGAAGTATAGTCGTAAAGCGTCCTCTGGAGTGTATGCGTTTCCATTACCCAAGTCAACCTCATTTAAACCGTCAGCATCAATGAACACACCGTCTGGCACCATTCTAGAGATAACCTGCTGTAACTTTAAGTGAGTGATCTGAATAAGGTCTGCAAATGGAATCATTCGTCTAGTCAAAGACTCAATAGTTCCCTTGTACATTCTTGGTGCAACAGCAACGTAATTTGGCATAGCCATCTGTGATGCTGACTTAGGACGAACCATGTTCTCCATAAGCTGCCACTTAAGTACAATCTGAGTACCAGCAACCATTACACCTTCATACCAAACATCAATAGTCTTTTCGATTCTCTCAAATCTACCCTCCTCCATCATCTCTGCTGGTGGATTGAATGTATCGTCCTTTTCAATTACTCTAGAAGCATTTCCGTCTAGAATCTTCTTCTTGTATACGAAACTCTTTGTGGTCTTGTAGTTAAAGTACAATAGAGTACACGTGTCTCTTGAAAACACGTTGTCAGAATAAAATCTTGACACAGAGTAATACTCACCCCAAGATTGATTAGTCTTTGATATTTCTTCTAACTCTTCTTTTGTTAGTTTTGGATTGATCTTTATAAGTTCAGTAATTGGAACTGTCTTAACCTCACCCCAGTAAAAACAATCTCTAAAGTATGGATCTTCTGTGTAGCTGTAGATCACGTTAGCTGGATCTACATAATTAATCTTTACACCCTCTCCAGGTAAGAACTCGTGCTTACCAACTGCAATACCAATAGTGGTTAGATCGTAATCAAAACGCCTCTTAACATCATCGTAGTGATTCTCTAAAAAAATAGTGTTGATTGCTTCCTCTTCTGCAATCTCAATCGCTGGCTTA
>Ga0208795_1001003_pt1 | contig 13367 bp, 12 predicted proteins | sample CB_VirMetaG_6_FD_184541 | JGI IMG/M metagenome (GOLD analysis project Ga0208795, IMG submission 184541) | Freshwater to marine saline gradient viral communities from Chesapeake Bay - CB_1508_2 Viral MetaG (SPAdes) (version 4) | ecosystem: Environmental > Aquatic > Marine > Coastal | place: USA... | reverse complement strand
TGACCCCCGCCACATAAAGACCCCAATAGTTTGATACTATCTGACCGCCCAAATAATTCATTATACTAAACCTCTGTTTCTTAAAGTTATTTGTTTTTCTTCTTCTGATAATAAAGCATTTTCAGTTGGCGTCAATCCTTGATTCATGACCCCTGGTGCCTGAACCGTTGCTGTCTGCACTACTTCTTGTGCAGGCATTGGTGTTTGTAATTGACTTCTAAATGGATCTGTTGATGTAGGTTGTGCAGGAACTTCCTCTATACCAAAGTCTGATAAATCAAATTTCCAACCTTTACTTAAATCTGCACCTTGAAACTCTTGAATCATTTCTGCTATTACAGGCATAGCTGCTTCAAATGGATCTACGTAAGATGGATCAGAGGCCTGGAACTCTTCTGCTTTTTGTGTAAATTTTTGTATAATATTTTCTGATGGTATGTAAGGATTAAACTCTCCTGTAAATAATGGACCATATTCTTTTGGTGATCTTCCCCGTTCATCAAATATTTGTGCCATTTCTTCATCTTCAACATCAAATTGATTGGCTGCTTTTAAATCTAAATGCATATTTTGTTGTGTGTTAAACAAACCTCTGTTTGCAATAAAAAATTGTCTAATAACTTCATCTTTAGTTGATGGTCCAGCTAACAATTTTGAATCTCCACCGGTAAATTCTCTTATAGAATTTCTACGGCTTTGATCATAATTTGTAATTTTAAAACCTAATCCTTTTATAGGATCTATTTCAATTAATCTCCAACCTAATAATCCAGGTAATTCTTTTTCTATGTCATAAACATTTCCTGATGGATCAGGTAGACCTTTTGCAGCATAATACAATCTAGACATTTGTGATTTAGAGAATGGAACTTGTGTTTCTAATAAATGTTCCATAATGATTCTCATTTTATCTTCAATTGGTGTTCCCTCTTCAGTGTATAATTTTTTACCTTCTTTAGTAACTCCACCTCTGACAACAATATCTATAATCGCTTCAGGTGCAATTGATTCAGAAGTAAATGGTTCTATCATTTTTCCAAATGCAGTAGATATCCCATTTATAAAACCAGGAATTAACTGTTCATCTTTATCTATACCTTCTTGTACAGATCTAAGTATTGTTCTAAAAGGTTGTTCTAAATAATCATATGCATTGTTATTACTCCAGTTTTGATAGAAGTATTTTTTCTTACCTGTTTCTGGATCTGTTTCATGTGATATAAATTTTTTATCTCCCACTTCATATGGAGCAACCCATCTTTCCAAAGCTTTTTCTTGAGCTTCTGTTGTACCAAATATAGCATTGTAACTTGCATTCAAACCTGCACCTAAACTTCCAAATGCAGACACAGCACCAACAAGTCTTTTCATTCCAATTCCATAAAGTGGATTATCATTTCTTACAAAACCTTTTCCTATTTCAAATACCATAGGAGTCATATTAGATCCTCTCGTAGGTTTAGAATGTTTTAATTCTTTAAATATTCTACCTCCAATACCTACTCCACTATTTGTTATAGCTGTTGGAAAAGATGCAAAGTTTGAAAAAGGTGTTGAACGTAAAGCTTTTACAATATCAGATACGTATGCGTAATTAGGTACAGTATTTCTAACAATATCTGCAGCCTCTTCTTTTAATTCTTGTTCTGTTTTTTTAATACCTGCTTTTGCATATGCTTGACCCAGTCTACCTTTTTCTACATTATAGTTAAATATTTTAAATATATCATCTTCCATTGTGTAAGCTGCTTGTGCAGGTTCAGTAAGTTTATTTAATCGTCTAAGCATTTTCTTAAATACACTAGTTGTAAATCCACCATCAGAATTTAAATCAATATCTCTTAACAAAGATTGATAATCTCCCATTTTAGTGTTTGAATTTACAATACCAAGCTCTAACATTTCACGATACTCTTTCATTGCTTCAGGTGAACGCACACCCATTTGAACTGTTCGAAGAGCTTTTCTTACTGAATCTAAAAATAATTTTGGATTTGTAAACAATGTACCATTAGCTAAAGAAAATGCTGTTGCAGATAAAAAGTTACGTATATGTGTTGTAGGTGATAATACTGTTTTAGCAACCTGTGCACCTGCTTTTGGATATAAAAATAAATATTTATATGCATCTGAAAAACCTTGTGCAACTTTATTATCATATGGTCCTACAAAAAATTTACTTAAATTACTAACAGGTTCAAATGCATTAGCTATTTCTTCTGTGGTATGCATACCTTTTAGTCTATTAACCAATACCCCATCTTTAAACATAGGCTCTAATACTTCATCAAGAGATACAATTTTATTTAAACCACCGGCACCTAATTGTTTAATAGCTTCATTTTTATCTGAATAAAATAATTGTCTAGTTCCTTTTTCTACTGCTTCATCGTTTGCTTTTAAAACATCATCTATAAATTCTGATCTTCTTGCAAGGTTAGATAACAGTCCCATTCCGCTATAAATAGAATCTCTTGCATCATCGACTTCACCAAATAATTCTCTAAACGCTTTACTTCCTTTACCTACAATTTCAGTTGCAGGTGAACCATTTTTATTTTCTTTACTTAATAATTGTACAAAACTTTTTCTAATATCAGGAGTTTTAGCTCCCATCGTAACATCTGTCATTTTAAATGATGGTAGTTGTGTCTTCTTTGTAAATTTAGTTACACTACCTAGTATTTCATTTATTCTATAATTTAATTGATCTTCAGATAAATCTCTTCCATGTTTAGCAGCGTGTCTTTTTAAAATAGATTTTACTTTATCAATAGATTCTGCTGTTGGTGTATAACCCATTAATGAATCTGTGTATGGATTTTCAAATACTTTATATGTGTTACCTATCATCATTTTAACTCTATCACCCATAAGACCAGGCATATTTCTTAAATCTTTTGGTAACATGACTTGTGCTGTGCTACCTTGTCTAATAGTTTCTAACATTTCAGCAAATTGTTTTCTAGAATTGTATATTGCATCAAAAATAATTTTTTGTGATTTAGTATCTAAACCACCATTTTTCATTTGATTTTTAACTTTTTTAACAATATCGGTGTTGCCTAAAGGTTTAGTTAAATCTCCTTCAAACATCATTTCTTTTAAGTCTTTATAAAATTGCTCTTGTCCTTTTTTATTATTTTCTCTAAGAGTTTTATTAAAAAATGATTTCATTGGTGAAAACATTTTTCCAACTTCTTTATCTATTCTTTTTACTTGTTCCATTGCAAAGTTAGCATCAGAAGCTTTTCTAGCATTCTCCGCATTCTTAGCTAAAAACATTTCTGTAGGTTTATTGGACGTAGGTCTAAAAACACCCGCAGCGTTATCAATTGTTTTATTTATTTTAGAAGAACTAAATGCCAAATCTTTTCCAAACTTTCCAACCTTACCTATTGCTTTTGTTGCTCCATATACAAATGGAAAATATAAAATAGAATCTGCACCAAACTTTAATCTGTTAATTAATTTTCTACCTGCATCTTCTTGTGGATCTTGTGATTCATCTAAATCTAATTGTGTAGGACCAATATCAAATGCGTCTCCAAACGTTCCTATCTTTTCAGCATCACCAACAAATACTTCACCTGCAGCTCCACCTACAACTGCTGCTCCAAATCGTTTTACTCTAGCTGCATCATTTAATTTATAAACCTGTTCCATTCCTTTACGTATATTTTTACCTTTTAGATTTACATAGGTACCTGCTTTTTTTGCTTTTAATGCTTTAGTTGCAAGATTACTTGCTATCTTTGCACCTGCAGTTGCGGGCACACCTACTTGTACTAATGCTTCTGTTATTCTTCCTATTGCTTTTTGTTCAGCTATCTCTTCAAAAGGATTGATCATATCAAATGCTTGTTCGACTCTTGCTGCAGCATTTTTTGATATACCAGAATAGTCCATTAATTCTGCTCCTAATGAAACAAAACCTTCTGGTATTTTTATTACTCCTGATATTATTCCTGATATAGCAGCTTCAATATTTGAAACTTCATTATTATCTTCTGCTTGAGGTACTTCTGTATCGTCATACAGATTACCGTAATCTAGTTCAGGTTTTTTTGGTTTGAAGGGATCAAATGCCATGCAGCCCTCCTACCTATTTTACTTTGCTTCTTTGAAAAGTGTATGGATTAATTTGATATATACCACCTTCTTCACCTTCTGATGGTGGAACGCTTTGTACAAAAACTTTATTTGGTGGGTAAAAATAATATGCTCCTGGAACTAAATCTTCAAAATCAAATTGTCCAGTTTTTGGATCAAAAGGAACAAAACCATAATTATTTGAATTTATTTGTTGTCCTATTTCATTATCAGTTTTTCTTAAATTTCTTAAAATATAAGTATCATACTCTGATGTTTCTCTTGGATAAGCTTGTTCTATATTAGGTTTTTGAAAACTTGTTAAATCAGCTTTTGATTCTGTTCTAGATTTTACAAGATCTTCATAAGCTCTTTGCGGTGAATAATCTTTTTGTAAACCAGTACCTTCTCTAGCTTTTAGTTTTTCAATATCTTTTTTAATATCACCTTCAATATCTAACATTTCACCAGATACCGCTATATCTCTTCTAGCTTTATCTCTTGCACCTAAACCTGTAAACAATTGTGTTGTTGGTTCTTTAAATGCTTCAGCTGCAGTAGCTAGTGTACCGCCTCTAGGTGTTGCAGACATTAAATTCAATCCACCTTGTATTAAAAATTGTGATAAAGGATCTACACTTTGTACAGGGTATTCTTCATAGACTTTCATAAGTCTTTCTTTTGCAGAACCACCTACTTCAAAATTACTTCTTAAACCACTAGTGATGCCACCTCCGACTTCACCACCTTTTCTAAACATTGGTCTTTTAAATATTTTACTCATATTATCCAAATAACGGAGCCGGATTAAATGCTCTGTATATCCCTGCTAATGTTGAAGCCGCACCTAATCCAGTTTGTAATGCTGTTGGTGAAGGTTGAACAGTTTGTTGTGTTTGTCCAGGATAACCTGCAATCAAACTTGTAACCCCTTGACCATAAGTTTGTGCTGCTTGTATTGGTTGTTGTAATTGTGCTTGAGCTAACTGTTGTTGAGCTGATAATTCAGCTTGTGTTTGAGCTTGACTTTGTGCACCTAAAGTTGAAAGTGCTCCAACATCTTGGCCTAAGAATCCTTGTTGTGCACCGGCTAAACCTAATTGACCTGCAGCTAATTGCTGTTGTCTTAAAAAATCTTGTCCAGCTAACTGTTGAGCTTGACCAAAACCTTGTTGTAATAATTGTGCTTGTAATGCAGCTCTGTTTCTATCTGACGCTGCTTGGTATTCTGCTCTTTGAACACCTTCTCTTCCACCACCAAACGCACCTGCATTAATAGCTTGTGCAGCTAATGCCGGTAAACCTTTTTGTGCTTGAATATCGTATTCTTGTAAAGTGCTACTAATCACATCTTGTTGATATGGAGACATATAAGCTTGATATGCAGTAGGACCAGTTAGTCCAGCTGCTGCTTGTTGAGCTTGAGCCGCACCTTGTAAATAAGGTTGATAACCCCCAATACCAGATACTGCTAATTGTTGAGCTTGAGTTTGAAGTGGATCCATTCCAGCAACAAACTGCGATCCCATTGTTTTAGCTAAATCTGCTTCTTTGAATTGACCTACTGCACTTGCAAGATCACCTAAATATGTTTTACCGGCAGCTTCTATAAACTCCGGTGGTAATATTCTTGATTCTGTTATTTCAGCCATTAAACTCTTCCTCCGTTTTCTAATGTTTTCATCATAGCGTACATTCTATTTGCACCTTTGTTAACGTCACCATCTCCAAATTCTCTGACAGCTTTTGCTGTCATTACAAATTCATTATTAGATAACATTGCAGGAATGTCATCTGCCTTTTCTTTTACACCAACTGGAGGAACAAATCCACCTGTTTTTCGCATATCTAATTCTGTAGCTCCTGCAGGGTTTACGTTTAATGGTATACCCTCTATTCCTGATGCCTGAATCGCGTTGCCTTCTGGAGTGCCAAAAGCATACTGCATACGGCCACCATAAGCTCTTTCATCTCTATCATAAGCTTCTATTTCTTGAGTTACTTTTTCACCTCCTGCACCAAAAAATGGCATTAACATTCTTTGATATTGTTCTTGTGAAATTTTACCTGTTTCAAGAGCATTATCTAAGTATTCTTTGAACATATATGTTGTAGTCCTAGGAGATACACCTCCTTTTATCTCATTTAAAAATTGTAAATTTTCTTTTAAAGATTTTTGTTCTTTTAAAAATTCTGGAACAGGTCTCCCTTCTCCTGCATCTCCATATGCAGAAGTTGTAGTGTCCATAAACATACTAGGATTCATGGCTTTTGCTTCTTCATAAGTAAGCGTTCTAGCTTCATTACCATCTGCAAAACCGTCTCTACCTCCTGTTGCAAAAGGTGTAGAGTATTCTGACATATTTGTTTCAACAAATGCATCTACTTCTCTAGGGTTTGCACTTGGATTTAATTTAGAATAATAGTCTGCTAAGTATCCTCTTAACGCTGTTGGATTTCTTTTTATAGATTCTATTTCTTCTTCTTCCATACCTTGTTCAGCAAGATATCCTGTAAGACCACCTATTGCTGCAGTTCCTAACAGAGCTTTATTGTCTCCTAAAAATTTACCTAATTTATTTGCTTGAAAAATTCTATTTCCACCTACGTTTTCAAAAGAACCTAATCCTATGTTAGCAGCTAAATTTTGTACACTTGGTGTAAATCCATAACCACCCAAAAATCCTTTTGCTCCACCAAACATAGATCCTGCTGATCTACCAAATAGACCACCAAAACTTGTTCCGGGTATACCAAAACCTAATGCAGCTATTCCTAAAGCTTTACCAGCGTCTGATTTAACAAAATCTTTTACACCGCTTACTGCTTTTTTAACACCTTTAGTAACAGATTTAACCAGGCTACCTAGGCCATACATTTGTCTTGGTTGTTGCATACGTGATATTGCCATAATTATATTATTTAAACTAGTTTAAGGCAGGTATATTAACCTGTAATAGCGTACTTTATTTGATTTTTTTGTCAACGTCAACACGTTTTAAACCGGTCAACATATCATAAAATCGACCACAATATTGATGGTCACCTACATGGGTTATATAATCCATTGCATAGATGTATACTTTACCACCTATATCTGTCCACCTTTGACAAAATCCAAAGTCTTCACCAAAGTATCGTTTAGTCTCTATATCGTGTAACGTATCAAATAAATTGTAAAAGTTTTCTTTTTTAGTTTCTTTACCATTAATTACAGTCGGTTGATATATCTCTAATTCAGGATGTTTTTCAATAAGTTTTTCTATAACAGTTCTTTTAATCAGCATACAACCCGTTGGAGCATGAGTTACTTCTATAACTCCATTATCCATGATTAATTCATTCTTACCTATTTTAATTGGATACATATATCCTGCAGGTAATAAATCTTTCTCGGACTTTACCATATCTGTTTCATGTATTTTTCTCCATATTTTTTCGGTATCAAATGTCTTCATTGGATATGGACATGCAATAATATCTTTATCTGCTTCTAACATTTTAAATATAGTTTCTGAATTAAAATCAATATCAGAATCAATAAACAATAAATGATCATACTGATCTTCATGATTTAAAAACTCCGCTACACATAAGTTTCTACCCTGTGTAACTAATGATGATTTTAATAAACTAAAACTTAGAAGTATGTTTCGTTTCATACACTCTAATTGAAATTTCAGCACCGCCTGTGTGTAATGCATAGATACTTCACTATGACATGGTGTACATACCATTATTTTATATTTAGGTTTTGCACCTAAATTTATTTCTGTATAATTAGAATTAACTTGCTCTAATTTTTCTGTTTGATAAGTATCTGGATTAGGTGAAGTTTTCTTTTCTTGATTAAACCAAATGGGTTTATTGTTTTGCATTTATCGCTCCTTGTAAAAATCTAGTCCAACTAATTCCTTTTATCTTCCAATTATAAAATCTATTTACATAATCTTTTTGTACTTTTAGGTAATCATTTATTTCTGGATTTTCTAAAGATTGAGCTGCAACTTCAATACCTTCAGCAAACTTCATAGCTAAACTTTTATAGTTATTTGAATAAGGCACATACATTGGAAACTCAGCTCCTGTTTCATATAAAGCGCCAAAGTTTGTAGTCACACAATATAAACCTGCAGCCATTGCTTCTAATAAAGATATACAAAATGTTTCTTCCCAAATACTAGGATAAACAAATAATCTATAATCTTTTAAATGTTCTTTAATATATTCATTTGGTTTATATCCAATGTAATTTACATTAGGGAGTTGTTTAGCTTGATCATATAATTCTTGATAGTGTTTATCATTAGCTTCATGAAAACCTTTACCATACACTTCTGTTGATGAATAAACATCTAAAGTAATTAATGGATTCTTTACTAATTGCATTGCACCTAACAAAACACTTAATCCTCTCCAAGGTGTACAGTGATGAATAATTTTTATTGGATCACCTTTTTTATAAGTAGTTACAATAGGTTCAATATTTTCTATACCATTTTTAATTACCAAACATTTTTCTGTTGGTAAATCAAACATCATTCTAAATTTTTCAAAGTTCCAATTAGAATTAAATACATACCAATCATACTTATCGTGATTAGATTTATCTTTGAACCATGGAGCCAGATTCGGTTGATCATAAGAATTTTTTTGCCACAGTATATTTACTTTAGTTGGATGTAATGGAATTTTTTCTGGTACAGATGTTGTTATTTGTACTTGATCTAATAATTTTGGATCAACGTGTTTTCTTAGATATTCAAATTGAAGCTCTGTTCCGCCTCTAGGATTTTGGTTTGTCATTTTTCTGATTCATTACTTTCTGAAATACTTGTAGACCTTTATTAGTAACTTCTACTATAACATCTTTTACAATATCCGGTCCTTCTATTTTTTCTTTAGATACTTCTCCTGTCTTCGTGTTTCTATAAGTTGTTATAGTTGTACACTCTATTTTTGGTATGTCTTTATCCATTTTCTTGCGATCTATCTATCAGAAGATAGCTTACTTGTCCAGAGGCTTTATCAGCAACGCTAGCTTTTACTTTTAATATATCTCCTGCTTCCATATTAATAACATCTTTTGAAAAATTGTCTGTTGCTTTATTTAAAGTGCTGTGTGCTATTTCAACATCAGAGCCTCCTGATTTTTTTAAAAATACTTCAAAGTCAACATTGGTATTATCTATTACACATGCCTGTACTGATTTTACAATAGCAATTGCTGATGTAGATATAGTTAATACTGTCGTTAAAGCAGTATCTGTTAAATCAAATGTTTCACTTTTATAAAAATTAGCCATTAACTTAAAAACCAGTTTTTCTGGTCTTCCTCATTTTTTAAATCTTGTTGAAAAGAAAAATTTAATTCGTTTTTAATAGTATCGACTGATTGTAATATTTGTCTTTGATTTTCAACATCGTATTCTTCTTTTGGTTCTGGTATGTATGAAGTTATTTTAGCCATTAGTAACCGGTTCTTCCCATTCCACTTTTATTAGAAAAAGAATCTGCTGCTCCTTTAGCTCCTTTATCTCCACCAGTATTATCTCCACCACTTGGGCCAGTAAAATTTCTTTCCGATTTTGGTCTATTCATAAAATTACTCTTATAACCTGATTTCTTTTGAGCATCTAATATTTTTCTAGCGTTGTTAAACTCAGCTAAAGTTCTACTTGCACCAAATAAATCTTTTAAACTACGAGTTTCATTAAATCTGTTTCTTGCTCGATCAAATCTATTTAAACCTGTGTTTGGATTATAGAAGTCACCACCAAAAGAACTGACCGGTACATTAACACCATCAATACTATATATTCCATTTCTAATTGTTCCACCTGGAGTAAATTGTTCGTAAGGTTGACCTCTTTTAGCTATATTTTTTACAAAATTTAATCCAGGTACTGCTACACTCATTATTAAATCAAAAATACCATTAGATTTTTTTTTACCTGTTAAAGAATCTACCTGCTGAACATCAGGTTCATTAGCAACACCCATATTTGCAGGTAAGCTTTGTAAATCTAAAGTTGGTAAACCTCTTGTTGGAGTTAAGTCAGGTGCATAATAATCTTGTGGTGCATTAATAAAATTACCAATATTTTTTTGCATGTTTTGTGCAATTATTGCATCGACTAAATTTTGATTCTGTATATTAGGAACATTATACTGATTAAGTATATCTGCAGTATTTATAAGAGGTGAAGCTGCTGTAGTATTAGTTATACCAGTACCTAAATCAAAAGTTGGCATATTATAGCCTAAAGATAAATTAGGAACTTGAGGCATTTCAGCTGCACTAGCTGAACTAAATAAATTAAGACTATCTAATAAACTTTTTTTAGGAATTTGTTGTTGAGCATCATATACTGCTTTCATTTGCTCATAAGCAGGCTGAGAAGATAACATTATGTTTTCTTGATTTGGATTATATGATTTTTGAAACTGTTGGTCATAATACCTTTTTTCCATAGGTTTTAATTGATTATATAAATTGTTATAATTTATTTCTGCCATTATCGTCTACCGTCTGGTTTAATATCTACTCTTAATGTTCCATAACGCCAAGTTTCACCTACAGCGTCGTTTTCAATTTTGATTGCAAGAAGTCTTCCTCTTGCACGTGTATCTACTTTATCAGTAGAACTTGTAATTGTAAAGGGTCCAAGTGGTGAGCTTGTAGCAGTTTGACTTGGGTAATCATTCAATAATAAAGTTACTTTTGAATTACCTGTGAGTACTTTAAAATCAGGTATAAATCGTTTCATAGACATAATAAACTCCCCATTTCCTCTAAAATCAGCTATACCAGTTGATTGACCGGTTAAACCTCTTGTTGAAGATATATCGAAGTCTCCAGATTTAATAAAAGCATTAATAGACGTGGTGCCTGATGAATTGATTTGATCGGTTCCGGTTTCATGAGCATAATAAGTTGATGCTCCAAATCTTGCAGTAATTCCTTGTATTGGAAAATTAGGTACAGCTGTTGCATTGTATTCCGTTGCATATGGTAAATCAAATACACCTGTATCTACATAAGATGTTCTAGCTAATGATGATGTTGTCCAACAGTTTTCTCCGTAATTAAATGTAACACATCTATCAATTTGATCTGATCCTGATTTTGCATAAAACCAATTTACTTCATTATATAAAGTATTATGTTCTGCATAAACAATCTGACCTGCATCATAATTAATTCCTAAATTATCTCCTGTAGTTGTAAATACAAAGTCTTCTACTAAACATGGTAATGCTTTAACTGTTCCATCAAATGCAAAAAATCCACCTTCACCTGACATCCAAAATATCATACCATTAGAATAACTAACTGCATTTTGTCCAATACATCCACAGTTCGTTCCAACTTGTCTAACACTAAATGTAAATGGTGGGCCAACAAATTGAATCACATATGCTGCACTATCTGTTAGTACAAATACATAATCTTTACCTTGAACAGCTGCTACAATTTTATTTCCTGTGTCCAATCTAAATGTACCTGCAGTATTAGTGGCGGTTGGTTGATACGTTGAATAATCTTCTTGATTTGAGAATCTTATAAACATTGGATCTTGTGTAGTTGAATCACCAATCGTTGTCTCAGTTCCAAAGTGAAATAGATGTCTATCTCTATCTGATACCAAAGTTAATCTTGTTTTAGTAGGAGCCCCTGACATTAAACTTGCTCGTATACTTCTTGCACCTGCAGCTCCTGCATCCCAAGTAAATGTTCTACCATTATGAATGGTTGCAACTAATATTTCTCCAAAGTTATCAAGACTCCAGATGCCTGGATCCAGAATCACGTTACTTGTTGAACGCTCCGTGCCCCATGCTTCTTCACCCCATAAATATGTTCCCCATCCATAACCTGCAGATTGAAATGTTGGACCAACAACTACATAGGGATCAATTTCCGCTGATCCTGTTCCAGAAGTTGTGCCTGCTGAATTAGATGGCATTGTAATCTCAAAAGCATTTGTAGTTGAATTTAATACTTCAAATGTATTATCTTCAAAATCAGATGTAGCATATCCTGATCCAGTTGGAACGGTAACACTGGAAAAAGTTACATATCGTCCATCAGATAAACCATGAGCAGTTTTGTTTACAGTAACAGTTGGTGAACCGGTTGTTGCATCAAAATCAGCTCCAGTAATTGCTGTATCTAAAGGAGTGATGTCATAAAAGTTTTCACCATAATATAGAAACAAACCTTGTGAGGTACCAATTGCAGTATACTTTTCACCAGCTAAAGATGTCCATGCATGTTGTGCTCTGGCTACACCTGGTAAAGTTTTAGATTCAATAGTAAGCTGATTCCAGCCACCTATTTTTTCAGGTAGTCCATATCGAAATCGAACAAAATCACCATCGACCCATTGAGACTCGCCTCCGGAATCCGTGACCATCTTGTTAAAACCGGGCTTGAAATTTAGTTTTTGTAGCATATAACCTACTATATAATACTTATGAATATAATGAAAGCGAGAATAATCTGGTTTCCCGAACGTCTATCATACATAGATTTTGACTCATTACAAGATAAAATAGACTGGGATCAAGAGCATTTAGAGACTGTTCGTAAATATATGAAAGAAGATGGATTATTGTTTCCTGCTGTATTTAAAGACGATGAAATACATTGTGGTCATTATAGATTTAAAGTAGCAAAAGAAATGGGGTATGATGGTATTGATGCTTATAAAGTTGATACCTATAAAGAAGCACTACACTTGACTAAATTTACGGAGTTATGTTATAAGCATTATAAAGAATATAAAGAGAAAAATTATGTATGAATCGTTAACAGAAGCCACTAAATTTCATGCTGTAAATCAAGACAATTGGATTGGTGAAGCATTAGCAGAATATAAACATCAAATTTTTAATTTAATAAAAGAAAATAATATCAAAACCATTTTAGATTATGGTTGTGGTAAAGCAAAATTCCATTCTATTTTATTTAACAATAGAAAGGTTCCAGGATCTCCAATCGGTGTAAATGTAACTCCATATGATCCTGCAGTTGCACAGTTTTCAAATAAACCAACAGGTCAATATGATTTAGTTTTATGTATTGATGTAATGGAACATGTCCAAGAAGATAAAGTTGACGAAGTATTAAAAGATATTTTCAGTTATAGCAATAAAGTATTTTTAACTATTACTTGTTATGCTGCTAAACAAATTTTAACTAATGGTAAAAACGCACATTATACTATCAAAGATCCTGATTGGTGGAAAGAAAAGCTGAAACCATATGG
>Ga0208795_1001000_pt1 | contig 13371 bp, 10 predicted proteins | sample CB_VirMetaG_6_FD_184541 | JGI IMG/M metagenome (GOLD analysis project Ga0208795, IMG submission 184541) | Freshwater to marine saline gradient viral communities from Chesapeake Bay - CB_1508_2 Viral MetaG (SPAdes) (version 4) | ecosystem: Environmental > Aquatic > Marine > Coastal | place: USA... | reverse complement strand
CCACATGGATGCCAGTTATACCGCTCGATGCGGAAGCTGGATTTGGTAAAACCCTTGCAGACTGTTGATGATTATGATGATGAGCGACTACATAGACTACACCCCCCACTTAATTACCACGAAACTAAATTTAAAATCCATGCAAAACGCACTGTTATCGAATGATTATGATAAAGCACTAGAACTAGGTACCGAAGCACTGGTAGAATTGAGGATGGCTTTAACAACAGTTAGGGTTATACGAGAGGATACGCAGTCTAGGAGATGAAATGCCACAGGTAGCATGGTCGTACTCAGCACTTAAAACTTTTCAATCGTGCCCTAAGAAGTACTACCACTTAAAGGTGGTTAAGGATGTGAAGGAGTCACCCTCAGAGATTATGCTGTATGGGGTTGACGCGCACAAAGCTGCTGAGTTGTACATATCTGAGGATGTAGATATTCCCGGTAAGTACGAGTTTATGCGCAAGCAGTTAGACACCCTGAAGAATTTAGAAGGGGACAAGCACTGTGAGTATAAGTTCGGCCTTACCCGTGACATGCAACCGTGTGGGTTCTTTGATAAGGAAGTGTGGCTGCGCGGTGCGATTGACCTACTGATAATAAATGCGAAAACGAGCACTGCTCGAATGATTGACTATAAGTTTGGTAAATCCAAGAACGCCGATATCAGTCAGTTGCAGTTAATGTCGTTAGCAGTGTTTAAATTGTTCCCTCAGGTCACTAAAGTTAAAGCTGGACTGCTGTTCTGTCCTGAGGATAAAATGATACCAACGCAGTACCGAAGCGATGACGCCCCTAAGATGTGGATGGATTGGTTACCCGAGGTGTCACGGCTAGAGTCAGCGTATGAGACAGGTGTTTGGAACCCCGTACCATCAGGTTTGTGCAGGGCGTGGTGCCCTGTGGTGTCATGCGCACACAATGGCAAAAGATAACAGAGTGAGATTATGGCATATAAGAACCCTAAGAAGGACCGCCCGTATAAGCGAGAGTATGAGTTACAGAAAGAACGTGGTGAGCATGAAGGGCGCATGGAGCGACAACGTGCACGTAGGGATTACGATGCCAAGGGTATAGACCGCACGGGAAAAGATATTGACCATAAAAAAATGATCAGTAAAGGCGGTAAAAATTCTGATGGCACCCGCTTAGTATCCCCCAGTAAGAACCGCAGTAGAAATGGTAAGACGAAGACAAAGTCGAAATAAATATCTACCGCTCTAAGGATTCTAACAAGTCTTTAGATCAGTAGGTACCGGTGTTAGCGGCCGTAAGTGACGTTCCTTGGCAGGCTTCGCAGCTTGAAACCCGTGCTTTATCGGGGCCTACGCAAAACTTCAAAGACTACTTTGGAGCGATAAGCTATTGAGGAAGAGAGATGGAAGTAATCGAAAACAAAGCGCTTAAGATGCGCCTACGTAACCCAAAGCGGGTAACAGAAGTTATCCCAAAGAGCAAGATACTCGCAACACACGAGGATGGTTCCGCAGATGTACTAGTGTATTGGGGTATCGAGGAAGCGCAGGTATTAAAAAACCTACGTATTAAGAACGTGCCATCCCCCATAGTTGCGAAGTACAAGTGGCCGGGCACTCGCGAACCGTTTACCCACCAGAAACAAACATCAGCCTTCCTGACACTAAACCGTAGGGCGTTTGTATTTAACGATCCGGGCACCGGTAAAACGTTAAGCATGATCTGGGCGGCGGACTACTTAATGAAGTTAGGTATTATCAAACGAGCGCTTGTGATATGCCCAGTGTCGGTGATGCGAGCTGCATGGGTGGCTGATTTGTTTCACGGAGCCATGCACCGGAGTGTAGATGTAGCGCATGGTACTCGTGAGCAACGCAAAGCAGTTATTGCCGAACAGGCAGACTTCACAATCATTAACTTTGATGGTATCGAGATCGTCAGTAAAGAGTTGATTGCGGCTGACTATGACCTAATCATTATTGATGAAGCCAACTATGTGAAGACTGCCACAACCAATCGGTGGAAAGCAATTAATAAGTTAGTTCGTCCAGACACATGGTTGTGGATGGCCACAGGTACCCCCGCTTCGCAGTCACCGCTAGATGCTTACGGGCTTGCAAAGATGATGAACCCTGCGTCTGCACCTAGGTCGTTTGGATTGTATCGCGATATGGTAATGTCAAAAATTACCACGTTTAAATGGGTACCTAAGCGCTCAGCGATTGATGTGGTTAATCGCATCCTGCAGCCTGCTATACGGTTTACCAAAGATGATTGCCTAGACTTACCAGACATCATATACACCACACGGGACGTACCACTTACCAAACAACAGTTCAAGCTCTATGAGCAGCTACGTAAGAACATGGCAGCACAAGCGGCAGGTGAAACCATTAGCGCGGTGAACGCGGCGGTGGGGCTACAGAAATTATTGCAGGTCAGTTGTGGCGCAGTGTATTCAGATGACAAAGCAACGGTAGAGCTAGACATCAGCGAACGGTTCAATGTGTTACGTGAAGTCATCGACGGGACTGCCAACAAAGTACTTGTGTTTGTGCCATACACCAACACCCTTGAGCTACTACAAGAGAAACTGCTAGCCAAGAACTACACGGTGGACACGATATACGGCAAGGTATCTGCTAACAAACGTGCTGATATTATTAAGCGCTTCCAAGAGCAAGTCGAACCCAAGGTGCTTGTCATCCAACCTCAAGCGGCGTCACACGGTATCACACTACACGCCGCAGATACGATTGTTTGGTGGGGTCCCATCATGTCATACGAGACCTATGTGCAAGCAAACGCACGTATCCACCGTGCGGGACAAAAGAACAAATGCCTAGTCGTGCGCTTGCAGGGGAGCCCCGTAGAACAGAAACGCTACAAGGCGTTAGACACTTGTGAAGACACCAACGAAAGTTTGTTAGAAATGTTTGAAGAAGTATTGACAATGTAAAGAAGTACCTTTACAATATAAGTTCATTAGGGAGAGAGCCATGGACGCAACAGCAGACAAGTTAGTTAAAGCATACATCAAAATGCGGGACTTCCGGTCCCAATTGAAGTCGCAGTACGAAGAGCAAGACGGCACGATCAAAGAGCAAATGGAGTTGGTAGAGAGTCAGTTGCTCGACCTATGCAAAACCACCGGTGTAGATAGCCTACGTACCAAATTTGGTACGGTATCACGTACGGTGCAAACAAGGTATTGGCCGGGTGATTGGGAGGCAATGCACAAATTTATCATGGAGAACAACGCACCGGACCTGTTAGAGCGCCGTATATCTCAGATCCAGATGCGTGAGTTTATTAAGGAAAACCCTGACGCGATGCCTATTGGGCTTAACGTCGACAACCGGTACACCGTATCAGTACGAAGGAGTAAAGCATGATTATCGAACGCCCCATGAGTACCGCTCAGGTAGCAAAGACCATAGGTGTTAGCCGAGCCACCATACTAACCATGGCTCGCAGAGCAGTAGACCCGTTGCCAAGTATGAAGGTAGGCGCACACTATCGGTTCTTTTGGAGTGATGTAGTTAAGTTCTTTGCAATACCCGCAGATAAAGTAGTAGACTCTAACCCCCCACTCGACAATGTTAAGGAGAGCTAATATGAGTGACCTCACTCTGTTTAAGAAAGATAAATTACCTGCATACCTCAAGAAGCTTGAGCGCGATGACATCACAAAGAGCATGTTGGGCTCAGGTGGTGTGCCTAAGATTTCGATCAAGGGTAGCGTGTTTCGCAAGATCGTTGGTGGTGAAGAAGTTATGAAGAACGAGGATCGTGCCATGAACATGGTGATCCTTAACAGCGCCCCAACGGAATACCGCACGTTCTACGCAGGTGTGTTTAGAGAAGGTGAGAACAACGGCCCTGCTTGCTGGTCGTCAGATGGTGTGGCGCCAGACGCCGCAGTTGAAAACCCACAAAGCTCACGGTGTGATTCGTGCCAGCAGAATATCAAGGGGTCAGGTCAAGGTGAGAGCCGTGCGTGTCGTTACAGCCGGTATCTGGCAGTGGCATTAGAGAACGACCTTGAGGGTGATGTGTTGCAGTTGGTGCTACCTTCGCAGTCAGTGTTTGGTAAGGGTGATAAAGGTAAGTTACCACTACGCCAGTACGCAAAGTTTCTTGATGCGCACACCCTGCCTATCACGGCGGTGGTTACTGAAATGCGGTTTGACACAGACTCAGCCACACCAAAGTTAACCTTCAAACCCATCCGTCCGCTTGAGGAAGATGAGTACACCATGTGCCGTGAACGCGCTCAGACTGTAGATGCGTTGGATGCAATCACCATGCGGTTTACTTCTAAGAAAGCCGCGGACACAGATAGTGTTGAAGTTGATGATGAAACCGCAGCCGTGGTCAAAGCCGCCGCGGCGAAACATGCTAAACCTGCAACCCCCGCAGATGACGCAGAGACCGAGCCCCGTGTACGTGGTAAGACGAAAGAAGAAGACGTCAAATCCGTGCTCGATCAGTGGGCTGATGACGACGAGTAAGTAGTCGTTTAGGGGGTAGCTTCGGCTACCCCATACCCTCAATTGGAGCACAAGATGCGCGGTTATTCTTATGAATTTTTAAATAGGGTACGCGCTCTGGCTAAATCGTCCTCGGCATCGAAAGGGTCTAAGTTGGGACTGAAGGCAATAGAGCGCGGTATCTCAGTTAGTTATGTTGCGAAGGCTGTCGGTGTGTCACGTATGGCTGTTTATGATTGGTTTACGGGTCGGTACGAACCCAGCGCTGCTCACATGGAGAAGTTAGTAGCAGTGATCAAAAGTAAATAATCATAAATAGAGACGCACAATGACACCCGTAGAATTTTTCCGATTGGTTACACCCACAGAAGGGGTGTACTGCTTTGCCGGAATTGCAGGGGACAAGATCGAGCATGTATTTTTAGACTCGGTTGATGATCTAGCAGATATTGGGGACGCTGTCGTTGATGGGGTTAACCAGTATTTCACACCTGCTACTTTCAAAGAGCACGGCAAACGCACACAGGCTATGACGCAGAAGTTAAAAGCGTTCTGGCTAGACATTGACGCGGGTAAGGAGAAGGATGATAAGGCATACAAAACGCAAGATGACGCTATAGCGGCTATCGACAAGTTCATCGTTGACTCAGAGCTACCTGAACCATTATGGGTTAACTCAGGCAACGGTATCCACTTGTATTGGCCGATTAACAAAGAGCTAGACCCAGAGATCTGGAAGCCTATTGCGTTGCGACTACAGGCGTTAACCCAGAAGCATGGACTGCTCGTTGACACTTCATGCACCACGGACTCTGCACGACTACTACGCTATCCGGGATCAGGCAACTACAGGGACCCTGCCAACCCAAAGCCCACTAGCGTGATGACTGAGCAGTACACCGAGGTGGACTTAATAGAGTTTGCATCAAAGTTAGGACTAGGGGATGCGAGCAGTACCAGTGATACTAGCCATGCACCAGAAGAACTACCCTTTGATATACCTGAACACATTAAGTATGCAGATGACGCCACGACCAAAGCCATTGTTGGGGTCACCATATTTAAAAATATCATGGAGCGTTCAGATACCTGTGCACAGTTAGTACATATTAAGGAGCATCGAGTATCCCTACCGGAGCCTATGTGGAGAGCAGGGTTGTCGGTGGCACAGATTTGCGAGGATCGAGAGTTTGCTATACGGGAGATTTCAGAGGGGCACTCAGACTACAGTTTTGATGCGGCGAGTAAAAAAGCCTCACAGACCAATGGCCCATATACCTGCCAAGCGTTTGAGAGGGTTAACAGCGAAGCATGTCAGAAGTGTCCACACAGAGGGCGCATTGCCACCCCTGCGCAGTTGGGAAAATACGTACCCCCAGCAGTGACTGAAGAAGATCGTACGGTAGAGATTCCAGTACCCGATGCACCTGCTCACACAATACGTGCGGTGATCCCTGAGTACCCTGAGCCTTACTTCCGCCCTAAGGGTGGGGTGGGTGTACATAGAGTGATGAAGGTTTCCGGCGAGCCAGATACGTCCGTACAGATCTGTGAATACGATTTATATGTAACTCGTCGTATGAATGACCCCGATGTGGGGGAAGTGTTGTGGTTTCGGGCGCACCTACCGTTAGATGGTATTAGGGAGTTCAGTGTTCCCCTAGCCGATGCGGTTGCACGAGACAAACTCCGGGACGTATTTGCTAAACACGGCATCATGGCAACAGATACCAAGCAGGTCAGCGAATACTTAATGTACGTTAAAAAATGGTTGAGGCACTTACAAATGACAAAGCAAGCAGAGAAAGTTAGATCCCAGATGGGATGGACGGCAGACGGTACGTTTGTGGTCGGCACGAAAGAGTTGGTGGGTAACCAGCCTGAAGGGCAAGATATTATTTACGCCCCGCCTGCTGCACGAAACACCAACATTATTCCGGCGCTCACCGAGCGGGGGGACTTTCACAAGTGGAAGGAGGTGATTAATTTTTATGCCAATGAGGATATGGAAGCCTACGCGTTTGCGTTGTTCTTGAGTTTCGGTGCGCCTTTGATGCAGTTCACCACCCTGCGTGGGGGGCTATATAACCTAGTCAGTGAGCACTCGGGTATCGGTAAGTCATCGGCATTACTTGCGGCTAACAGTATTTGGGGTCATCCGTTTGATCTACTCATGCAGAAAGACGATACCTATAACGTGCGAATCCATCGTGCTGGGGTTATGCGTCACCTACCGTTGACGATCGACGAGATCACCAACATGAAACCCTTAGAGCTATCGGATCAGGTATACGCTAGCACATCCGGTCGGGGTAAGAACCGTATGGAGACTCACACCAATACTGAGCGACTTAACCTCACGTCATGGCAGACACCCACACTGACTACATCGAACAGCAGTGTGGCAGATAAGCTGTATATGAATAAGAGTTTCCCCGAAGGTGAACTGATGCGCGTGATTGAGGTAGAGGTAAAGCGCAGTAGTAAGTATCCGAAGGCATACACTGATATGCTGTTCCCACAACTTGAGCACAACTACGGTATGGCGTGGCTACCATACATGCGGTATATCATGAATCATCAAAGCGAAGTTATTGCGATGCTACGCCGCACACAGGAAAAAACCGATGCCGCCGCTAACCTGACTCAGCGTGAACGTATTTGGTCAACCATGGCCGCTATTGGTCTAACGGGCGGCACCATCGCGCACAGCCTAGGGTTGCATGATATTGACGTAGAGCGTATCGCACGGTGGGTGGCGGGTCATATGTTCGACACATCTAAGAACATCACACAGTCTAGCTCCGATGCTGAAGATCATATCGCCGCATACATGGCAGAGAACTACAACAACTTGCTGATGATCCGCAACGAACCCGCTGACGGTGACACGATGGTGGTGCCTATTGTTGAGCCTAGGGGTGAGCTGCTGATTCGTTGTGAGCCAGATACGCGCCGTATATTTATTGCAAGTGGTACGTTTAAGAAGTGGTGCGCGAAGAACCAGATCAATCACTCATCAGTATCTACTTCGTTAGCATCAAAAGGTGTCCGAGTTGAGTCTGTTAAAAAGCGTATGTCCAAGGGCACCGCGATCAGCATGCCTCCCATGAACGCCTTAATGATACAGATCCCCGATAACATAGCAGGGTCGGTGTTTGGTATCGACGAAATGGATAAGATTGATGAGGAAAAGAAAGAAGCAACCCTCCGTGCCATCGACTCACAAAGCTGAACGCCAGAGCCACGTAAAGCGTAGTGAATGTGTTATTGATACGGAGGGTATACAGTACGTCATCGACTGGGCTACCTTCCCTATCAACGGCTTTGTGTTTGTGAAATGCGTAGAGACCGATAAAGTAATGAAAACCCTACGTAGTAGTTCTGCTAACCGAGGTATAAGCCTAGCGCTCCGAGTGGGTGTTCGTAATGGATATTGGGGGGTTGGTGTTTGGCGCACTCGGTGATATACTAAATACGTACCGGTCCTCTCCTTCTGGTACAGGTTGTACCCATAGTGTCTCTCCTCCCCCTGAATCCCGGCTTCGTGCCGGGATTCTTTTATTTAAACTGGTTGCGCACCTTACCAATATCGGACAGCACATCGTTCTCTAGCTTGGATATATCCAGTAACCGCTTCCTACGCTCCTCTCCGGTCATATCAGAGGCTGAGCTTTCTAAGAATTGCTTCTCTGCGCGTAACCTACGTAGCACACGTAGTTTTTGATTGACATACGGCGCGGCGTCTAGCAGTTTCTGATTGTCTTTTAGGAATTCCGTCATGCGCTCAGGGTCGTTCACTAGCATGTTCTTGCCCGCTACCGCAGCGGCTACTTTTTCTCGGAACTCAAAGAAGTCATCCTTGGTGCGAGACCCAACGGGCGCCATCAATCCAATACTTAAGAACGGCAGTTGGTTTAAGTTCCTTGCGGGGCGGCCGGGGTTCATCATACCGTCTAACATCATAGATGCAGAAGACCACATTAACCCAAAGTATCCGCGCATGGCGTTGTCAATCAGGATGGGTGACTGATTAGTTTCCTTGCCTAGCCACTTACCAAACTCAGAAGTGCTTGCGGTGTACTGCAATGGTTTGGGTCGGTTTTGTAGCGAAGGGGACACCAGCGCCCGACCCGTAAACGTGGAGAAGTTAAACATGTTTTCTATACCGGGCTTTATCAACGCCGGTATCGGGGCCATCCCATAAGTTGTCGCGGCATCGCGCATGAAATCTATAAGAACGTCCATCGCGGGTTTAGCTTCACCCTTAGAAGAGTCTCGGTAATACTGCATAGCGCGTTCTGGAATAGACTTAAAGATAAACCCTAATTCAGGCGGGACAGGCAACTTGAAAGGCTGTTCCATACCAAACGTATCACTCAGCGCTTTGGGTAAAATCCATGCGCGGTCCCTAACTTGATCAGATGTCTTTTCATAGTTTTCGTCGTCGCCCATCAGCGCCGCGTACAGAGTCCCCCAGCCAAGGAACATCGCAATACGGCTCCAGAACATCCAAAGTGCGGCTTTTTTGTTAAGCCCAGAGGGCGACTCCACACCAGTGAATGAGCGGTAGGTAAGATCTGTACCTTGCGCGTAGGAACTAAAAAACGGAACTGTCGTTGCAAACCACTGCATAGTTTTAGACGTCCCACGGCGGTTAAAGTTAATTAACTCACGAGCTCTAGCTTGCGCTAATGTTGCGTCGCCGGTTTCTTCCATGGTCTGTTCGTACACGGCCAAGCGAGCAGCCATATCGGACGCTTTAGTGACTTGCTCCAGCGCATGGATAATCGCACGGGCAAGGCTACGTTTAACAGCTTTAGCGTCTAACTCAATAGTCTCCGCAGGGTTAATTGGGTTTAAGTCATAGTCCCCCACAACGCCGCTGCCTTCCAACTCTTTGGCGAAACCCACATTTCCCCCTAACGCTTTTGCTACTAATATACGTGGGAAGTTAATTAATGTCCTACCAAATACTTTATAGGGCTTTTTAACCCCCGACAAAAACATCGCACGTTGGGCGTCTTGAAATACTTGGTTTATTGCAAACGGCGGTGTCGCAGTTATGGTGGTGCGTAAGATGCGCGACGACAGGGATAAGGCTTTTGTTATGGAACCAAACTCCACATCGGCCACGGCGAACGACGCAAAATCATACGCGTTCTGCACCTCGAATAGCACAGGTGCGCCATTCTCATACACGGCGGGCAATACTAACTTGCTGTTTTGCGCCTGACCGCGACTGCTTAGTTTCCGCGCGAAGCCAGTTTCGGTCATAATATTTAACGTACGGATGTCCGCAGAGTTGCGCATGGACTGTTCTGTTAGCCAAGCCATTTTGTTCATAAATCCGTCAATCACGTTAGTGACTGGGCGCTCAAACGAGCCTTTAAACTCTGGCAACTTAGCCAACGCACCGATGCCCCCGCGACCCACACCAAGCACCATCGCTGGGTCGTCCATCACTTCTTTTAAGCGGGCAAATGGTACGTAGTTAACAGCGTCCTTCCACGATTGCCCTTGCTCTTTGGTTATTCTGCCGGAGGAAATCATGGCGTCAACCAAGTTACCGCGTACAACGTTCATAATGCGCTGGGCTTCTTGGATCTCGGGGGTGTTGTTAAATATCTCAACCAGCGCATCAATTTCAGCATTGGTCATATGCAGGGGGAACTTCTGTGAGCGGGTTTCAAACGCACCTTCTATATCACCAGAAGATGACTTCTCACGCGCAAGGGTTTCTAATTTTTTATTGTGCTCTCGCAAGTCTTTTAACCGCATGGCTTCCAACACTGTGGAAACGCGGGCTTTGGTTGTGGTGTATGTAGAGTTTTCTGACTTAGCAAATTTGTCAATGGTCTCAATTAATTTCTGCGCGGATACTACATCACCGTTGCTGTCTTTAAGTGCGAAGGCTTCCCAAGTCCCATCTTCTTTCATGCGCAAACCACCTCTACGGAATAGTTCTAACGCTATTCTTTGATGGTCTGCTGCTTGTCTTCTAAACACCATAGGGTTCACATCACCGAAAGCGTTTTTTACCCCATCGGTAAATACCCCGTTTAATTTGACAGCTAGCGGGGCTTGTGCGTCAAATGCTTTCTGGCGGAACATAGTAGCGTAGCTAACCTCATTCGAAGCCGCACTGCGAGCAAACTTACCTAATTCGGTGCGTATGATTTGGTTAGGGGCTTGCGCTACTTCAGCAAGGGTCGTTGGTAAGGGTTTACCTAGTGGGGTATCCGCAAGCTGTTTTGTTTGGGATGTGGCGTTTGCTACATTTGCGCTTCCAATTGACTTACCTTCTGACGCGAGCTGCAAATCGCGACCACTACGCATTAGGCCGTCAACTGAAACCATGGCTGTAAACAATGTGTTATTTATAGGCCCCGCGTCGTCTAAGCCAAGCATGTTACGCAGGGTGTTCGCAAACCATGAAAACACTGATTTCTTTTTATACTTTATGCCCATTAACTGCATTTGAAAGTCACGATTAGACATGGCTTCCGCAGCAAACTCAGTCAAACTACTTAGCCCATAGGTATCAGATAATTCTGGGCGTTCACGTTTTACGTGTGCGAATACGTCCTGTAAGGTTTTAAAGTCGGCGTCGGTCGACCCACGGCGCTCTTGGTCTATTATTTGCCGATGCACAAACGAATGGGTTAACTCATGCAGTAGCGTGTGTGAGTCCGCGGTACCCTTTACCAGAGATATTTCGTCAGTAATCGAGTTGTACTGCCCCAGTATAGGATCCCCGTTAACATCTGTACCCAAAGAGTCAACCATACGCATAGTGGGGAGCTCGACCCCCGCGTCTAAAATACGTTGCGCTACAAGCTGTTCGCGGCTATTAAACGCTGCGGTGTCATCGGCGATGATTGCTTCTAGTGCGGCTGTTGGGTTCAGGCTATTTATCGCACTATCTAAGGTAGGGGTTGTTGCCCCAGCACTGTCACCAGCCGCTCGTAGGGCTTGCACAGCGTTGGCTATGTTGTTACCGCTCTGCTCGCTGATTAGGGAGTCTTGCAAGTCAACTGCCACGGACTCTTCACGATTAGCCACACTCTGCGTGATAGCTCTGTATTGCGCTTCTGGTAACAACCCACTGTTAAATGCGTTACGAGCCAGACGTGCGACAGCCCTAAAGTCCGGGGTATCTTGCGCCGCAAGCTCACTAGCCGCATCCACAGCCGTGTCAATGGTGTACTCAATATCTTGTGCAGGTTGTGCAGGTGCGGTGGGTTCGGGGGCTGTATCGACTACAGTGGGGGGTTCGACGTCCTCTAGCGTTTCGGGAGTTTCCGTTACTGCAGGGGATACGGGTTCTCTTCGTTCAACGTCTGGTCGAGCGCCAACATCAGTGCCAGCCAATCCTCCGACCTCAGGTTCTGAAACTGCTCCGGGGGCACCCTCCGGTGAGGGGGCTGGTCCATCGCCCACGCTAGCCACTCCCACGCTTGGCTCACTTGCTGGTCGTTCAGTGGTTGGCTCAACACTAGGGGCTGGGGTTGGTTCTGGTGTAGCATCAGTAGCTCCTGCACGAGGTGTAACGGGTTGTAGTACACCACCAAGGGGGCCAAACATTTCACCTTGACGAGTAAACTCCGACTGCTCAATAACGTCCCGAATAGCTTGCTTCGCATCTGCGGGCATCTTAGAGTTTTGTAACGCCGAACGTAAAACTTTGTTGGCCTCTTGATTCTGCACTGGGTCGCTCATGTCCATACCCAGTAACTTTGGGCGTAACGCAGATTTTTTAGGTAATTTTAGTGCGTCTAAAGCCTGAGCATTAATCACAGGACGTGTCTCAGGTAATTGGCTTAAGAACGTGGTGATCTTTTCCTGAGTATCTGGTGCCCGATTAGGCACATCCCTGTAGGCTTCCAACGCAGTGCGCACAAACGCCACTTGGTCAGGGTCTGTTAGGTCTGCGTTTATCAGATCTTGATTTTTGCGGATTACCGCTTTTTTACCGATACCCAATTGGTCAAACGTAGCTGGGGTTATGGATGTCGGTGTGTCAACGGCAACTTGCGCGGGCTGTACCGCGGGGGCTTTAGGCGTAACAAAATCCAGCAGTGCTTGGCCTGACTCATCTAACCGCAGTCGTTTGGCACGGGTCGCTTGTTCCCGGATAACCCCTACACGCTCGGACTCAATACCTTTGAGCTCTTTAACCCTTGCACGGGCTTGCTTACGAAGGTCAGTATCGTCTATATCAGGTATTTGTGACTCTAGGCGCTCACGCTCTGCTTTAATATCCGCTAGTGTTAGGGACTCATCAAACGCTTGAGTCATCGGTGTCGGTGCCGTATCAGACACGGGGGTAGCACCAGCCTCTACTTCAGGCGCAAGGGGGCGGCCAAACGGATCAACCCCACGTTGTTGTGCTGGCAACGGCGTACCTTGCACGGTAGTTTCTGGAGCGACGCGCCGTTCTCTAGGTAGGTTAAGCGCGAACTGCCCAGTGCGTTCGTTTAGTGTACCCATAGAACGCTCACGCTCAGCAAGCTCTTCTTGCTCTATACCTCGCATATACTCCGCGGTTTGTTGCTCTTGTTCTAATTGGGTGAGACGGTCGGCGCTTACATCGGCATCGGGTATTGCTTCACCAGTAGGGGTTAACCCGCGTTGCGCCAACAATTTTTTAGCAGAAGATCTATCTAGTGGTGACGCCACAGCTCCCATCGCAGGCCCTGCTAAGAGCGCACCGTACGCAGACTGCCCGTACTCTTCGATTGCGTCCTCAGACAACAGGTCTTGGTTTGACTGCGCGCGGCTTATAACAGATTGCGCAACCTCGACAGGTATCTCAGCTAAGCCGCGTGTGGCACCACCGGTGACCGTACTGCCCAAACTTTGTTGCGCGGCGTCTAACAATTTCTTTTCAGCAATG
>Ga0208795_1000999_pt1 | contig 13376 bp, 6 predicted proteins | sample CB_VirMetaG_6_FD_184541 | JGI IMG/M metagenome (GOLD analysis project Ga0208795, IMG submission 184541) | Freshwater to marine saline gradient viral communities from Chesapeake Bay - CB_1508_2 Viral MetaG (SPAdes) (version 4) | ecosystem: Environmental > Aquatic > Marine > Coastal | place: USA... | reverse complement strand
AGGTAGTGATGCTAAAAAGATGTTTACAGACAAAGTTGTACCAATATCCGTTAACTACCCATTCTTTTTTAAACCAGTACAAGATGGTATGGACAGGCCAAAGACAGAACTTGCTTACCGAGTACCAGCCTCTAAATTCACAAGAAGGAAATTAGACGGTAACAATAGGTTAGAAATAATAACAGGTCTTGATACTACTATTGACTGGAAGAATACAGGTGATAATGCTTATGATGGCGAGAAACTAAAATTATTAGTTCACGATGAAAGTGGTAAATGGGAAAGACCGAATAATATCCTCAATAACTGGAGGGTAACAAAAACAACATTAAGATTAGGTAGTAGAATTATCGGTAAGTGTATGATGGGCTCAACCTCAAATGCTTTAGATAAAGGTGGTGATAACTTTAAGAAATTATACGAAAGTTCAGATACAACAAAGCGCAACGCTAACGGACAAACACGATCCGGGTTGTATTCCTTATTCATTCCAATGGAGTGGAATTATGAGGGTTTTATAGACTGTTATGGTTTACCAGTATTTGATACGCCAACAGAGCCGACTACGGGCCCACAGGGAGACGTTATAGACGTCGGAGTTATAGAGCACTGGAATAATGAAGCAGATGGATTAAAGTCTGACCAGGACGCTCTAAATGAGTTTTACAGGCAGTTCCCTAGAACAGAGGAGCACGCCTTTAGAGATGAAACAAAGAATAGTATATTTAATTTAGCAAAAATATACGAACAAATAGATTACAACCAAGATCTTGTAAGTAGTAACGTATTAACAAGAGGTAGTTTCCAATGGGAGAATGGAATAAAAGACACAAAAGTGATGTTTAGTCCAAATCCAAAAGGTAGATTTTTAGTATCATGGGTACCAAATTACAACCTACAGAATAGGCAAACTAGTAGAAATGGTTTAAAATTTCCAGGTAATGAGCATATTGGTGCATTTGGGTGTGATAGTTATGATATATCAGGTACAACTGACGGCAGAGGATCTAAAGGAGCTTTGCATGGATTAACTAAATTCACTATGGAAGATGCTCCGTCTAGTACATTCTTTTTAGAATATGTCGCTAGACCTCAAACCGCTGATATTTTCTTTGAAGATGTATTAATGGCTTGTGTATTCTACGGGATGCCATTATTAGCTGAGAACAATAAGCCAAGGCTATTATACTATTTTAAAAGAAGAGGTTACCGAGGGTACTCTATTAACAGGCCAGATAAGCTTTTTAATAAATTATCTTCAACAGAGAAAGAAATTGGTGGTATACCAAACTCAAGCGAAGATATTATACAAGCCCACGCGGCTGCTATTGAAATGTACATTGACAAACATGTTGGTTTAAATTCAGAAGGGGAATTTGGCTCTATGTATTTTACAGATACATTAAATGACTGGGCCAAGTTTGATATAAATAAAAGAACAAAATTTGATGCCGCTATTAGTTCAGGACTAGCTATAATGGCATGTAATAAAGAATTGTATAGACCAAGTAATCCTTTTCAAAAATCTAAGCTGAACATAAGTATGGCTAAGTATACACAGGAAGGGTATTCATCAGAAATAATAAAAAGATAATATGGCTCAAGGAGTAGTAAATAGTTTTTTTCCAAGTCAGGTTGCAAGCGATGCTGAAAAAATGTCTTCAGATTATGGGCTTAAAGTTGGTAGAGCAATTCAGAATGAATGGTTTTCTAGTAACTCTGGTACTACAAGATATAAAAGCAATCAGAATACATTTCATTCTTTAAGGTTATATGCTAGAGGTGAACAGCCAGTTCAAAAGTATAAAGACGAACTTTCAATAAATGGAGATTTATCTTATTTAAACTTAGACTGGAAACCAGTACCTATTTTGTCTAAGTTTGTTGATATAGTAGTTAATGGTATTGCTGATAGAGCTTTCGATCTAAACGCATATTCTCAAGACCCATACGGAGTTAGCAAAAGAACTAAGTATATGGAGTCTATAATTAGGGACATGCAAACTCAAGAGCTGAATAACTTTGCTCAAGAAAATTTTGGGATAAACTTATTTGAAACACCTCCAGACAAACTTCCAGATTCAACAGAAGAATTAGATATTCACATGCAGCTTAGCTATAAGCAAGGTATAGAGATTGCAGAAGAAGAAGCTATTAATACAATATTAGACGGTAATAGATATAGTTTAACTAAAAAGAGATTTTATTACGATATAACAACTTTAGGTATTGGAGCAGTTAAAAATAACTTTACAGAATCAGAAGGTGTTATTGTAAGTTATGTTGATCCTGCTTATTTAGTATATTCTTACACAGAATCACCATACTTTGAAGATATTTATTATGTTGGTGAAGTAAAATTTGTACCTATAAATGAACTTAAAAAACAATTTCCTCATTTAACAGATGATGATTTAGCTAGAGTACAACAACAAGGAACACAAAATTATGGCGGCTGGGATAACAATATAACTAACGCTAACAACAATAGAGACAGTAACGTAGTACAGGTATTATATTTTAACTTCAAAACCTACATGAATGAGGTATACAAAGTTAAAGAAACAGCTACAGGTGCTACAAAAATAATAGCTAGAGATGACCAATTTGATCCGCCAATAGAAGCTTTTGAAGCAGAATTTGGTAAAATGTCAAGGTCATTAGAGGTATTATACGAAGGTGTATTGATCTTAGGTACAGATATGTTACTTAAATGGGAGATGGCAAAGAATATGATGCGCCCAAAAAGTGATCAGAGTAAAGTAAAAATGAATTATAGTATAGTTGCGCCTAGAATGTACCAAGGAAGAATTGAATCCTTAGTAAGTAGATGTACAGGTTTTGCTGATATGATTCAACTTACTCATCTTAAGTTACAACAAGTATTATCTAGAATGATACCAGATGGTGTATATCTAGATGCTGATGGGTTATCAGAAGTGGACTTAGGTAATGGCACAAACTATAATCCACAAGAAGCTCTTAATATGTTTTTCCAAACAGGTTCTGTTATAGGTAGATCATATACACAAGAAGGAGATATGAATCCAGGTAAAGTTCCTATACAGGAAATTCAAACTGGTAGTGGTGGACAAAAGTTACAAACACTAATATCTACGTACAACTATTATCTACAAATGATAAGAGATGTCACTGGGTTAAACGAAGCTAGAGATGCGTCAACACCAGATTCTAGAGCTTTAGTAGGTGTTCAAAAATTAGCCGCGGCAAATTCAAACACAGCTACTAGACATATATTAGACGCCGGATTGTTTTTAACTCAGGAAACAGCGGAATGTTTATCTTTAAGAATATCAGATATTATAGAGTATCATCCTGCTAAAGAAGCATTTATACAAAAAATAGGTGGTTACAATGTAGCTACATTAGGTGAATTAGAAAATCTACACTTGTATGATTTTGGTATATTCTTAGAATTAACACCTGATGACGAGCAAAGAGCTATCTTAGAAAATAACGTACAACTTGCTTTATCATCTGGTTTAATTGATTTGTCAGACGCTATAGATATACGTGAAGTTAGAAACTTAAAGTTAGCTAATCAAGTATTAAAGATTAGACAAAAGAAAAGACAAGAAAGATTACAGCAAGAGAAGCAAGCAAATATACAAGCACAAGCTCAAGCGCAGGCACAAGCACAACAAGCAGCGGCGCAATCTGAGGTTCAAAAAGATCAAGCTTTATTCCAAACAAAATCACAATTAGAACAACTAAAAGGACAGATTGAAAATCAAAGAATAGCGGTTGAGGTAAATGCTAAGAAAGAATTAATGGAACTAGAGTTTCAATATAACATGAAACTTAAAGGCATAGAGGTAGATACAATACGCCAAAAAAGTAAAGAAAAAGCAGAAGAAGATCGTAAAAACATCAAATTACAAGGCACTCAACAAAGTGAATTAATAAATCAAAGACAAAATGACTTACCTCCCAAAAATTTTGAATCCTCAGGAAACGATATAATAGGTGGTGGTTTTGACTTAGGTTCTTTCGAGCCTAGGTAATAATAGTAATAATTATATAATATCATATCATGTCAGAAAATGTAGAACCAATTGTACCTGCAGCAGAAACTGCAGTAGAGGTTGTAGAAACCCAAGCACCTGTATCAGTTAATAAAGACGGTGTTATTAAACTAGATTTAAGAAAAAAAGCTAATAAACAAGCAGATGCCGTTCAAGAGCAAGAAGCAGATGCAGTGGATGTTCATCAACGAACCGAAGCTAGCGAAGAAGTGGTTACAGAAATACCACAAGGGGAAGAGTCCGTTCAAAATGCAGACTCTGTCCTTGAAGAAGTAACTGAAGAAGTAGTTGCCGATAAAGTAGAAGTATTAACTACTGATATTCAAGAGGCTATAGTAGAACAAAACCAAACAGGTGTTGAGTTACCTGAAAATATTCAGAAGGTTATAGACTTTATGAATGAAACTAATGGTAGTCTTGAAGACTATGTTAGATTAAATACTGATTATAGTTCTTTAAATGAAGATCAATTATTAAGAGAATATTACCAGAATACAAAACCTCATCTAGATAGAGACGAGATAGACTTCTTATTAGAAGATACTTTTGCATACGATGAAGATGTTGATGACGATCGGGATATTAGAAAAAAACAAATAGCTAGGAAAGAAGAATTAAGAAATGCTAAAAAGCATTTAGAAGGTCTTAAGAATAGATATTACGAAGAGATTAAAGCTGGATCTAAACTTAGTCCAGAACAACAAAAAGCGGTTGAATTTTTTAACCGTCATAAACAGGAAGGTGAAGCAGCCAATAAGACTGCTGATAAACAAGTACAAACGTTTTTAAACAAAACGAATCAATTATTTTCAGAAGATTTCAAAGGTTTTGATTATCAAGTTGGAGAAAAAAAGTATCGTTTTAAAGTTAACAACGTGCCCGATGTGAAAAAAAGTCAGAGTGACATTAACAATTTCGTCAAGAAGTTCTTGAATGCGGATAACGAAATGTCAGATGCTCAGGGTTACCACAAAGGATTGTTTACAGCAATGAATGCTGATTCTGTAGCACAACACTTTTATGAGCAAGGTAAAGCCGATGCCATGAAAGATAGTATGACCAAAGCGAAGAATGTTCAAATGGGGGCGAGAGGTGTCCATGAAGATATTAAGTCGCAAAACGGTTGGACAGTGCGTGCAGTTGATGGCGATAGTGGCTCTTCAAAATTAAGAATTAAAACATTTAAAAACATTAAATAATTATGGCAACAGGATTTGCAACGGCTCCGGCCACTTTAGCGAACTTATCGCATTTAACTCCACGACCAGTTAAAGGTCTTTTTGGGGACAACTATTTGTCAGTGGCTGATATGTCATGGACACAACAATTTTTACCAGAAGTATACGAAAAAGAAGTAGAAAGATATGGTAACCGTACTATTTCTGGATTCTTGCGTATGGTAGGTGCAGAAATGCCAATGGCATCAGATCAAGTTATTTGGTCAGAACAAGGCAGATTGCATATCGCTTATGATACTGCAATTTCAAACACTCCAGGAGCTAGCCAAACTATTGGCTTGCCTTCTCCAGGCGCAGATGGTAAAGTACCATTATTAGGACCAGGGATGACTATTGTTATTTCAAAAGGTAATGTTACTAACAAAGCTTTTATCAAGTCAGTAGGAGCATTGGCAGGTGGTGTACAAACTTACAATATACAAGTTTATGATACTGCTGATTCTTTCCTTTCCGCGACTTTGCAAGGAGCTACATCTTTGGCTCCGCTTAATTTGTTTGTATTTGGTTCTGAATATGGTAAAGGGTCTGTATTGGCTGGTAATTCAATCGATGCTTCTTTCACTACGTACAGTAACAAACCAATCATCTTGAGAGATAAATATCGTGTAAACGGTTCTGACGTTGCTCAAATTGGATGGGTCGAAGTTACAACTGAAATAGGTACCGGTGGATACTTATGGTATTTGAAATCTGAACACGAATCAAGAATTCGTTTTGAAGATTACTTAGAAATGAGTATGGTAGAGGGTGAATTAGCCCAATCAGTATTTACTGACGCTTCTGGCGCAACTATCGAAGGTACGCAAGGTTTATTCTCTACGTTGGAAGACAGAGGATTGGTTTTCAATGACCCTAACTTTAGCGCAATCGTTGCCCCAACTGGTATTAGTCAATTTGACTCTATCTTGCAAGAGCTTGATAAACAAGGAGCTATTGAAGAAAACATGTTATTCTTAGACCGTTCAACATCACTTTCTATTGACAATATGTTGGCTAACCAAAATTCTTATGGAGCTGGTGGTACATCTTACGGTGTATTTGACAACTCTGAAGATATGGCTTTAAACTTAGGTTTCTCTGGATTTAGAAGAGGCGCTTACGATTTCTACAAAACAGACTGGAAATACTTAAATGATTCTACAACTCGTGGTCTTATTGACGATATTAAAGGTGTGTTAGTACCTGCTGGAACTTCAACTGTTTATGACCAACAATTAGGTCAAAACATTTCAAGACCTTTCTTACATATCCGTTATAGAGCTTCTGAAGCTGATGACAGACGTTTGAAATCTTGGGTTACTGGTTCAGTTGGTGGAAATTACACAAGTGACGCGGATGAGATGAATGTTCATTTCTTATCTGAAAGAACTATGTGTACACAAGCTGCTAACAACTTTGTATTATTCAAAGCTACCTAGTATTATATTACTTTAATTGCAGGGCGTCAATATGGCGCCTTGCTTTTATTTTTTTTTAATTATTTAATCTTATTATATCATGGCATTAAAAGCAAAAAAAGCAGAGACCACGTATGTAGAGCCTGCTCCAGAAGTTTACGAAGCAGTAGAGCAAATCGTAGCTCCTATAAAAAAAATAAATCCAGTTAAGAAAGATGATTGGGTTATAAAAGATAGGTTATATGAACTTACAAGTGGTAAAAAACCATTAGTATTTACATTACCAACAGTACATAGTGATTCAAAATCACTTCTTTGGTTCGATAAAGAAAAAGGTTACCAAAGAGAATTAAGATATGCGACCAATCAGCAATCGTGTTTTGTTGATGAACAAGAAGGACAATGTACCTACGGTAGAATTATACTTAGGAATGGTATTCTTAGAGTGCCTAAAGAGCAAGTTGCATTACAAAAACTATTATCAATTTATCATCCATTTACACTTGATGGTATAATTGCAGAATATAAGCCAGAAGTTATGGCTGAAAATGAAGTTGACTGGATCGAGTTAGAATTAGAAGCATTAAACTTAGCTAAGGTACTTAGCGCGGATGAGGCAGAAGCTATCCTACGCGTTGAATTTGGCAGCAAAGTTAGTTCTTATTCAACTAGTGAATTAAAAAGAGATTTGCTAATATTCGCCAAGAAACAACCATCTCTATTCTTAGAATTAGCTAGAGATGAAAATACACACCTTAGAAATGTAGGTGTTAAAGCCACTGAAGAAGGGATCATTACATTATCACCGGACCAACGTACTTTTACATACGGTCAGACAGGTAGAAAAATAATGACGATTCCATTTGATGAGCATCCATACTCCGCATTATCCGCATTCTTTAAAACAGATGAGGGAATGGAAGTATACAAAGCAATAGAAAAAAGACTGAAATAGTCAACCATTGCAGTAGATAGGCTGCTTTCGGGTGGCCTATATACTATAAATAACAAAAAACAAATTATGGCTATAAGCGTAGATACTGTTTATCAAAGAGTATTAGGTATACTTAATAAAGAGCAAAGAGGTTATTTAACACCTCAAGAATTTAATTTATTTGCAAATCAATCGCAGTTAGATATATTCGAGCAATACTTTTATGATATTAATCAGTTCGGTAGATTACCAGGTAATAGCACCGAGTTTTCTGATATGCTTACTTTGCTTAATGAAAAAATAAATATATTTGAAAAAAACACAGCAATGATATATGCTGGTGGTTATTGGAATATGCCTACGGATATTTACAGGTTGGGCACGATAACCTATGCGAATCAAATAACTAGTTTATCTTTATACCCAACACCAAACTCTACGGTTACCACTACGGTATATACCGAGGTTGAAAGGGTAAACTATAATGAATTTCTTTACATTAATCAATCGCCGTTAACTAAGCCAACTAATTCTAGACCAGTATTTGTAGCCAACGATCTTGGTTATAAAGTATATGGAGATTCTGCTTTGACATCTGGCATTACATGCAATTATATAAAGAAGCCTACTAAGGTAGAATGGAAGTACCAAATGGTATTTGGGGAGGCCCTATACGACTCTACTGCCTCTGTAAATTTTGAGTTGCATCCTTCTGAGGAAACAGACCTCGTTATTAAAATATTAGAATTTGCAGGATTAGCAATCTCTGACATAGGCATGTATCAAGTAGCTAGTCAGATGGAAATGAGTACAATTCAACAAGAAAAATCATAATAAATGGCATTACTTAATGAAACACAAGAACAATATTACTTAGGCCCCGATGGCGTATGGAATAGTAATGACGAAAATTATGGTAATTACCAATTCATAAAACTCGGTGACATTATAAATAATTTCATTGTTTCGTTTGTTGGAGAGGATAAAATAGTTAGTAAAATAAAAAGATCAGATGTCGCTTTCCATGCCCAGCGTGGTATACAGGAATTTAGCTTTGATCTATTGCCGTCGGATAAAGCTATAGAAATAGAAATACCACCGTCTTTAAGTTTTATTTTACCTCAAGACTACGTTAATTATGTAAAGTTATCTTGGACGGATGATAGTGGTATTGAAAGAATTTTATACCCTACCAACTTAACAAGTAATCCGCTACCTTATTTACAAGATAATTATTATGAGTATACTTTTGATAGCGACGGAGAAGTTACAACGGCTAATGATTCTGAAACATTAAAAAGATGGAACAAGCATAGTGAGTTTCCTTTGGGAAATAACAATAGCGGGTTTGATAACATAAATGATTATGATTTAATAAATTCCTACGCTTTTGGCAGAAGATACGGCATAAGTCCGGAACAATCGCAATCAAATGGCGTATTTTACATAGATAAGATAAAAGGTATAATACAATTTAGTTCTAATCTAGCCGGCAAGATATGTACACTTAAATATATAAGCGACGGACTGGGTTCTGATGAGGATATGGTTGTGCATAAGTTTGCGGAAGACGCTATCTATAAGTATATCATACACGCCGTATTGGCTTCCAGAGTAAACACACAAGAATATTTAGTACAAAGATATAAGAAAGAGCTAGCCGCTGCAAAAAGAAATGCGAAGATAAGGTTATCTAATATCAAGTCAAGTCAAATTGTCCAAGTAATGAGAAATCAGTCTAAATGGATTAAACACTAAAAATAAATGGCAGAATTAATACGCACATTCACCTCAGGGAGAATGAATAAGGATCTTGATGAAAGATTAGTTCCTAATGGTGAATATAGAGATGCCTTAAATCTACAAGTTGCGACTTCTGTTACTTCCCAAGTTGGAACCTTCCAAAATATAAAAGGTAATTTAGAACAAAAAAATAAAAGTTACAACTCTGTAACTAAAAAATTTACTGAATGGGCTACTACGCCTGGTAGTGGTTACATAAACAATTTAGTAAATCCTGTATGTATCGGGTCTATAGCTGATATTTCTAATGAAACATTATACTGGTTTATAGCGTCTGACACAGTTAGCGCAATAGCATCGTATAATACTATTACCAAAATAACTTCTCCATTATTAGTAGATACTCAAAATATTTTAAAGTTTAGTAGTGATTTTCTTATAACAGGTAGTAACCTATTAGAGGGGATGCTGTTGTGGACAGACAATCAAACTGAGCCAAAAAAAATAAATATAAGCGAGTGGACATCTTCTACGCTAAACTTTACCACACATTCTAAAATATATGGTAGGGACTTTGAGGAAGCAGATATTACTGTAATAAAAAAGTTTCCGTTACAACCGCCCACTATAACAGCTTACGATACGGCTCAAGTAGACGCTGCTGGTAATCCGGCTGTAGTAGTCACAAATACTACTTTTTCTTTTTATAAGCTTAGCGGAGCTGATATAGTTCCAAAAACACCCGAAGATGGTCCGCAAATATTTAACTGGTCTAGCGCCGTATTACCATACTACAATATAGGTGATATATTAATATTGACGGATGCTACTAATGATCCCCTAGATGTAGACGCTGAAAATAGAGTTGTAATAAATTCTATTATTGGTAGCGGGGCAAGTCAAACAGGTGCTGTTGTAACTATATTATCTGTAGGCGCAGAAAGTGTCTTGACCACATTACCATTTTTTTATGATGTTGAATTAGAACAAGATACCCCGTTTTTTGAGTTTAAGTTCGCTAGGTTCGCTTATAGATGGAAGTACAAAAACAACGAAGTTTCTGTATTCTCCCCATTCACAAACCCGGCTTTTATTCCAGGTGAATTTGATTATAATCCTAAGCAGGGTTACAATCTTGGTATGGTAAATAATATCAGGCAATTACAAATAAGTGATTATATAACAGCGGATATCCCGGTTGATGTTGTTGAAATAGACTTATTATACAAAGACACGGTTAGTCAGAATATCTATGTTGTAGATTCATTTAAGCCTAATGATCCAGAATGGATAAATAATTCTTTCAATATAAAGACAGAAATAATTAGCTCCGCCGTTCAGTCAAATCAAATATTGAGGCCTTACGATAATGTACCTCGTTTTGCGCTTGCTCAAGAGATTACAGCAAATAGATTAATATATGGTAATTATACACAAAATTTTAATTTATTAAATGCGGACGGTACGCCAGCTAAAATAGATTTAGACCTAGCTTTTATTTCTGATACACCTGTATTAAGCAATATTACAGGACTACCAATAGCTCAAGCTTCTGTAAAAACTATAAGAACATACCAAGTTGGCGTTGCTTACATGGATACTTATGGGCGTACTACGCCTGTGTTTACATCGAATAATGCCTCTATAATCTTGGGGAAAGAGCAATCAGCGTTTTACAATAAGTTAAACGTGACTCTAAATAATAGTCTCCCGTATTATAATTCTACGGATCAATTTAAGAATTTTAAATATTTTATAAAAGAAACATCTCAGGAGTACTATAATATAGCTTTAGATAGATTCTATGAAGCCGAGGATGGCAATATATGGTTGTCATTCCCGTCAGCGGAAAGGAATAAAATAGATAATGATACTTTCTTAATACTTAAAAAAGAGCATTCTAATGCTAACCCTGTTACGGAAAAAGCTAGATATAAAGTTATAGCTATTGAAAATGAAGCGCCATTATATTTAAAGGAAACTAAAAGTAATATGGGGTCATTAACAACTGACTTTTCTATAACTGGATTTCCTATAGAGGGAGTTTTATTCTTAGAGGTAGATCAAGACGATTATAAAAAAGAATTTGGGGAAGAAGCCCCTACTACATCTGGCTTAGTTATGCGAGTTGGTAGTGGTAATACATTTAGCGAATGGTATAAAATATCTTCTACATCAGCGCCTACTACAACGGTATATAGACTTACGTCAGAAAAGATGTTTGGCCCAGATATGAATTTCACCTCTACAATACCTTATGGCGAAAGTAATAAAATAGCTGGATTGTTTTTACAGGTTGCCAAAGTAGAGAGCATAGATAAACCTGAGTTTACTGGTAGATTTTTTGTTAAATTAAACAAAGACGCTTTGCTTATAAATAAAATAGTTAACGCGAGCGCTGGCACAAACACAAACTATTATAGAAAGTCAGCTGTTCCTTTATACTATTTAACAGGCAATAGAGACGGCTCTGGATTTTGGAGAGGCGGTGGTTCTGGGGAATGGGATAGAGACGATGCCCAAGGTAATCGGTCCCGCTGGTTTATTGACGCTTGTCGCACGGATTGTAATAGCACCTACAAAAAAGGGACAAGTGTTTCTGGGAAGATGGACATAAGCTACGCCGGAGCGGGCTTTAATATGGATATAGGAACTGGTATAAATGTTTGGAGCGAATTTTTAGCAAATATAAAATCAAATGGATCTTTATTTAGATTTGTAGATGATCCGGATGGCACTATATACCAGATAACATCCACTGTTCAAAAAAACGAAAGGACTTATGCTTGTGCGAGTAGTAACACTAGATACAAAGATTCTACTAATAAGATAGCTAGGTTTTCAGTTTCATTTAAACAACTAAAACAAGGATGGGGCGGATTAACCTGGAACCCAGTAGGTACCGTTTTAAATTCACCTACGCCTAATTTAAACCAGTTTACTACGTTAGAATTTTTAGGCGTATTATCTCCGGATGATTCTTTTACAACTAACGATCCTGCAATATTTGAAACAGAGCCTAAAGAAGTTACAGAGCTAAATATATACTACGAGGTACCAGGTGCTTATGACGCAGAAGATCATGGAGACACCCACCAATTAGATTGGTTTAACTGTTATTCTTTTTGCAATGGGGTAGAATCTGATAGAATCCGTGATGACTTTAATGCTCCAACTATTGATAACGGAGTGAAAGCTTCCGCAACATTGGAAACACCATATAAAGAAGAGTCTAGATATAATGGTTTAATATTTTCGCAAATATTTAACTCTACGTCGGGTATAAATAATCTAAATCAATTTATACAAGCGGAGGCCATTACAAAAGATCTTTTACCAGAATATGGGTCTATTCAAAAACTGCATTCTAGGGACACCAATTTGATTGCCCTATGTGAAGATAAGTGTATTACAATATTAGCTGATAAGGACGCTCTATACAACGCTGACGGCAGCGCTAACGTTACTTCTAATAGTAATGTATTAGGGCAAGCTACAGCTTTTGCGGGTGAATTTGGAATATCTAAAAATCCAGAGTCATTTGCTAAGTTTGGTTTTAGAGTATATTTTACAGATAAAGCCAGGGGTAGTGTGCTTAGATTATCTAACGATGGTTTAACAGAGCTGTCCGCCAAAGGCATGGGACCTTTCTTCACTGATAACCTAATTTTAAATAAGTATATAATAGGTGGATGGGATTCTGAAAACTATGAATACAATATAACATTAAGCACATTAGCGCCATATTGGCAACAAACCCTAGGTGTTGGTAAAGTAGATAGACTGAATAAAGACGAAAGTTGTGGAGCATTCTTAAACGAATATCCTACAACATCGACAACTGTATCCTTTAAGGAGGAAGTTGATGGGTGGACTAGTAGAAAAACTTTTATACCAGAGGCTTCCGTATATGTTAATAATTCATATTATACATTTAAAGATGGTATAATATGGCATCATTACCAAAATCCTATACATAATAATTTTTATGGTATTGGGCCATCTACGGAAGACATTG
>Ga0208795_1000990_pt1 | contig 13440 bp, 9 predicted proteins | sample CB_VirMetaG_6_FD_184541 | JGI IMG/M metagenome (GOLD analysis project Ga0208795, IMG submission 184541) | Freshwater to marine saline gradient viral communities from Chesapeake Bay - CB_1508_2 Viral MetaG (SPAdes) (version 4) | ecosystem: Environmental > Aquatic > Marine > Coastal | place: USA... | reverse complement strand
CGTAAAAAAGCTTAAAACTTCTTTATTCATGAAAATATTCTTAATATTGGATCATTGATAGCAGTGCATACCCATACTGTAACATCTACAGCTTCAGGCCAGCAGGTATAGAATAAAGAAGGGTGTAAATACACTGTCATTTAAGAAACCTATTTTCTTAAAGGATGGCCAAGCATTTAACTAAACCTCTCTTATAAACCGTAAATCAGTAATAAGATTTAACTCATTACGTACTACTTTAAGTCCAGTAATAGCGGGTTTTTCTTTTTTCTGGTTTATTTGATTCTGTTTAAAAAGTGCTTGAAGACTTGTCAGTAACAAATCCTTATTCTGTTTATTGTTACTAACCAATTCTCCTTTCATCTCATAAAGAACGTTTTGCAGCACTTTAGAAAACTCTTCCAAACTAACATTAATATTAATATTAGCAGGATCACGTTTAGCTAAAATATCCTCTAAAGGAATACCTGCTTCTAGTAGTTCTTCAATTGAAAGCTTACCCATGACAGGTGTCCAAAATCTCTTGAATAGCCCGAAGTATATCATCTTGTGCTGTAATTACATCTTTAAAGGTAGTCTTATAACCTGCAATTCTACGCTTATTTAGCACACTTTCAGTATATTTACTTTTACTAGGGATTTCAGTAGCTAATATTTCTTTTACTGCTTTAAGCTCAGGTAAAACATCTAAGGATAAAGTAAAAGCTTCTGTTTGAATATCAGTAGCTTCTATTTCTGTTTCCGGTGCTGCTGCAGCTTCTGCCTGTGTTTCTGCATCAGGTGCAATAGGAGTAGGTTTACCGTCAGATTTTGTAGGTATATCCGAGTCTTTGATATCTACTGAAGGTGGAATACTCCCCGCAGCTGGCTCTTCTGTAGGAGTACTTTCATACCTATTTAATATCTGATTAAGCGTTCTTCCCTCTCCTAATTCTTTTGCTCTTCCTACCATCACCAGTTTAGTAGTAGGTCGAGAGACTGCTACATATAGAGCTTGTAGTTTACCTACCCAATCAGAACCATTTGTTGATCCGGTAATGTTTTGGTAATCCGCATAAACAGTTTCATAAGTACTTCCTTGTGCTTTATGGCTATTAATAATATATCCTGCACCTAGTTCACTAGTTATACTATTTGCAATTTTTGTAGCTAAGTTTGGGTATTGTTGCTGATTTTTAGACATTTTATTAAAAATGTCATCAGCAGTTTTAGTATTAGGTAAAACTATATTAAAAACTTTATTATTTAATCGTACCGCTAAAAGATCAACAGGCACATTTTCATAATCTTTGCCGAATTCATTAGATATTGTAACTTCTGCGGGAACAGGCAAAGCTTCTACAACAACTTCTTCTCCGTTCTGCAGTATTCCCGTTTCCGTGTTTGTAGAATTTTCAATAAGAGTCGTAGCAGTATCTCCTATCATTAAATGTTCCCCAACAATATAAGGAACTTCAAGAGATAGCTTTCCGTCTACATTTTTTATTTTGCCTGCATCAGGTACATCAGGGAACAATAACTCTCGTAACTTTGAACGTAAAGTTATCGATTCCTTATGATTTTGATTATTAAAATTAATCCATTTAGTTTTAAAAGGGTTCTTTTTAAACTCTTCTACAAACTCTTCTATTGTCTCATCACTTTTCGGTTTAAATAGTAATGATCCAGCATCTGTTATCCGATCTATCTTATCTAGAATAATATTAGGAGTTGCTTGTTTACCGCTATATTTACCTGTCTTAGTTTGTCGTGCATATAGATAATCAATAATATTAGAAACAATATCCGTAATACGAAGAATGGGGGATTCCCCTTCTTGGCGCATACGCTGAAGTAACACTGCAGTGTTATTTTTAGATACTGAAATCCCAGAATATTTTTGTAATCCCGACAGTTCACTAAAAACAGGAGAAACTTTTATACCTTTTGCTGTTCCTTCTATAGGAGGTAGTTGAGCGTTATCTCCCATAAAAATAAAACGAACAGGCAATTCTTCTTGTATACGCAACAAATCAGCAATCTGACTTTCTGCTAACATAGAGGCTTCATCAATAACTATAATTTTTATATTTTTTTCAGAAAGCTTATCTAAAGATTGTTCATATTTTCTTTTATCTTGAATAAACTCAGGAGCTGTACTATCTGTAAAACGTTGAGGATTTGGTCTATATCCTAATAACCCTGCGATAGTGTTATAAGTACTTTTTGTATCCCCCGTAGCTTTTTGTATTACTTGTTTGGCTTTATGTGTAGGAAGCGCATACATGACTTGAGAAGGAGTAATACCCATCTCTTTAATAGCTGTACCAATAACCGTAGTTTTACCTGTACCTCCTCTACCAGAAAGTATAAATAAAGATTCTTTAGTATTACTCCACCAATTTTTTAATCGATCAATAGCTATTGTCTGATTAGCATTGGCATAAAAGGTTTTCCCTTCTTTTTCAAATACTGCGTATTTAGTTTCAGTATTTGTTTCAAATACAGGGGCAGGTAAAGGCTCACTAACTTCAGAAACTGTTTTAGTTTCTTTTTGTACTTCAGTAGTTATACCTAAAACTTTTAAAGCATATCTATTAGCCCCTGCTTCAAACTGAATAGCGCTATCTGCTAAATATTTGTTCTTTTTATCTTTTAACCCAAAGGATTCAGCAATAGTTTGAGCAGTATTACTTAAATACTTTTCTTTTAAATTTGGTTGCTTTGAATGCCCAACTTCATGAGCAATAATAAATTTAATTAGATTATTTCTATCTAATTTTTCTAATTCGGCATTTATATCAACACCAAATTTTTGCTGCATATATTTAGCAACAACTTCTTTTTGTTTGGAAGTATAAGAATGTAATTCGCCTTTAGCATATTGTAAAAATTCTTCTCTTGATACCCCAGAACGCATCAGAATTTTTCCATTTCTATTTACGGCAATAGCGTTATTAGGCAACTCTTTTACAAAAGTAACTTCTACTTGTTCATCATCAATAGTAAAAACTTTTTTAACAACCTTCTCTGCCGTTTTTTTATAAACATCCTCAATAGCTTTTTTACCCGCTTTGTTTATATTTCTTGTACCTATACCAGCAAAACTAGCAGTAAGTATCGGAATTTCCGTTACAACAAAATCTTTGCCATTCCATGTAAACCACTGTTTTTTATTTTGATCAAACACATAAACAGACTTATTTGCCTGTATAGCCATTTCTACTGCATAACCTGTACCTCCCGCTACAGCAGGTTTTAATGCTACTCTAGTGTCATTAGGTTGATTAGGAAATACTTTCTCTCCTTTTTGTACAATAGTACCTATCGCAAAAATAGCATTAGCATAACGTACTTGACTCCAGTTTCGGATAATTCTTGGATCTTTAAAACTTTTATAGGCGTATCCCCAAACAGCTTTAGCTGCTTCCGCTGCTTTTTTACTGCCTTCTTTTTTATCCTCTTCTGTTATTTCTGTATTACCTCTTGGAGCATTTTTTGGCCCTTTTGTTCCTAAAAAATAATGAGTAGCAGTAACTCCAAATTTTTTACCTATATCATCCCATAAGCTATCTGCACCATAAGCCCCACCACTTTTTAATAAAAACCCTTTTAGAGAATTCTTAATTGCGGTGTCACCTTCCGCAATTGCGGTGCTTTCTTGTTTCGGCCGTGGGCCAACATCGACAGATTCTGGATACAAATCTTTTAAAATTTGTTCCATCGTTTTTTGTGTTTCTTCTTGTTTAGTTTCTTCCTTAGCTACTGAAGGTGATACAGGTTCTTTCTTGGTGTCTTTCTTAGCTACTGACTGTAATGCTTTACGAATATTCCATAATTCTTTTACTTTCTCTTTATTAGAGACATTACTATCAAGAACTTTTTTAATACTCTCTTCAAAATTTTTACTATCCGTAGCATCGATTGCTTTTTTACTTTTTAAATTGTTATGGAGTTTCTGAAGACCATCTACAAGGTTTTCAATTTCAGGTGAGAGTTTCTTTTCTTTTTTACTTTCAGTAGTTGTTTCTTTCTTAGCTACTGATCCTTCTTTTGGCGTTACTGTTTTACCGGGTTGGTAAATTTCGTATTTAGGAGTCTCTATTTGGTCAGTAGTTAAGAGAGCTTCCCCAAAGGTATTTTCTACACCTTTACTTAAAAGCTTAATAGTATTTGTTAAAGCTTGTATTTCTCCTTGTAACTGATTAATGAAACTTTGTTGATGTCTACCAGTACCGTAGATTTCTCCTTTTTTGTTCTTAGAAGGTTGTTCCAGTTTAGCAATTATTGCCTTACGAAAATTAACAAGCTGATCTAATGTTTTTTGAGCAGCAGGTTTGTTTTTTAGTTGAATAGCTTTATTAATGTTTTGGGTATGTTGTTTTATACCTAAAAACTGATCTTTTTTATTTCCTTCAACTATATCTTTAGCTACATCTCCTAAACTTTTTTGAGTTTCCTCATACAGTTTGATGGTCTCTTTCTGTTCGGTAGATAAAGAGTCAAAAAAGTTACTACCACGAATACTTGTAATAGTACGTTCAGAAACTGTTTCTCCTGATTGAATAGCATTAACAACAGTATTAACTACTTCTTGGGTTTGCTCTAATGTTGTTTCTTGATCTTTAATAATCCTTTCAACATCAGACAAACGAACTTCCTGTTTTTCTTTCTGTTGAATATCCGATAATTGTCCAACTAAAGTAAAAAACCTATCGTTATACTCATCTAATTGGTTTTTAAAAATATTAGCTTCTTCAACAGAAAGATTAGCTTTAGCTGCTTCTAGCTGTTCTCCTGCTTTAGTTATATTTTCATCAATACGGGTAAGATGGTCTATTCTAGCTTGCGGGTCTTTAATTTGAGTAATATCTACCTGTAAGCCAACCTCTACCGCACGTAAATAATCTTCCTCTGCTTCAGCAGTAGCTGTAGCACGTTCTGTATTGAGCGCTACACGCTTATTAACTTTATCTGCTAATACGTTAAGACCTTTATCTACGCCTTCTACAGACAATCCTGCAGTGCCTGGTAGAGTGGTAGTAGCTGTTTTAATAGCTCCACCAGCAGCACCACCTAATGCAGCACTTACTGAGGTTTCTCTTAAGGTCTCGTCAGAAGTAAGACTTTCTAACGTTTGTCTAGCAGTTACTTCTCCTATATAGGTAGCTTGTCCTTCTTCAAATACCTCTGCTGCTATACCTTTAGGAGGTGCAGTAGCAATACCTAAAGCACGAGCTTTAAACGTAGGTTTAAGTTTTGTCTTAGCTAATTTTCCTAAAAGGAATCTGGATTCTATTGTTTCAACTGTAGTAGATACGGCAGCACCAGCATAAATAATGGCAGCTTCTTCTGCAGTAGGAGTTTTGCCGTTATGTAATAGCTTAAATTTGTCAGTAGCTTCTTTAGCTTTAGAGTTGACCATTCCTAAGTATGTAGCTGCAAATACAGACCCTCTAGCAGAAAGGGCATACATAGTAGGAAGAGATTGAGCAATAACTTGGGGAATTAATTCAGGATTACTTAAGATGGTACTACCCATCTCTAAGGCAATATTAGTTGCTCCTGTGTTGTCATCATAATCTTGTGCTAATTCATTCTGAAGTCTTTGCAGTTCTGAAGTGTTATAGAATTTACTTGTAAAACTCTCTATAACATCTCCACTAATATCTAAAGCTCTAAAGAAAGGACGTACTAAACTTGAAGAAGTAAGCTCTGCTGCCTGTACAAGAAGGTTTGTAGAAGGCTCTCCTGTCTCATCTCTAAAAGCTTCTCCAGCTTCTAACATTGCTTGGGGGGAAGAAGCAATAGAGTTAACTAACCAACCTGCCCCTGAAATTAACGCTCCTGCAGTATTTACAAACTGTCCTGCAGTAGTACGAGAGAATTCATCACTCATAAAAGCATTCGGATCAGAATAGCCTTTACGCAGTAAGTCTTCTTGATAGCGGGTTTCAAGAGCAAGCATATCTTGATTAAATTGTTCAATAGCTTGCTCTGCTTTACGAGTAGCAGATAAATAATCTGGGCCTTCGAACTTCTCCAGTCCTTCAATAGGAGTAAGTCTAAACGTATCGTCTATACGTTCGGCTTTAGCAGTTACAAGATTATGTTTAGCATCAATAGGGGATACAGGAGTTAACCTAAAAGAATTATCTATAGGTGGTACAGGAGTAGAATCAAAACGGGACATTATAGTTACTTGTTAGTATTAGTAATCATCTTGAAACGCTTCCATAGCAACATCATTTGCAGTAAAAGCGTCTTTAAGAACGTCTAATAGCCGTCGTTCTAAAATAGGCTTTTGTGTAGGGTTTTCTTTTATACCTTTTGCAATATTTTTTAGTTCTTTTTGCGTTTTAGGAGAAACATTTAAAACACGCAATAGGTACTGGTTTGCTAAAAACTTCTGGGCTTCAGATGCCGTTCTAAAAGATGTTTTTTCTGCAGGAAGTGTAATAGTCTCGCCATTAGAAGTTCTTTTTTGTGCTGGAGGCACATTAGCAATAGCAGGTCCAAGAGGGTTTCGCTGTTCTACCTGTGCAACATACGCAGTAAAATCAGCTAATCGATTTTCATGTTGTTGAGGGTTAGTTATCCCATCAAACAGTTGAGGGTAGTCGCTAAGATCAATATCTAAATCTATGATTACTTCTTCAACTTCCTTGGGAGGTACGCCTGCATCATTTTCTTGTTGTGGTGTAAGCTCTTTTCCTTGCTTTCTAACAGCTTGTAGGTATTGACTAATCTGCAGAGACGTAAATTTAGATAAATCTACAGTATCGGATACTTCTATAGGTGTAGAGCTACCAGTATCTTGATCACCTGTAGTAGGTATAAGTCCTAAGCTGTCATCGTCTTGTGAAGAGACAGAAGCACTAGCAACATCCGTAACTTGTTGTAGCTTTTTTTCAGCACGACGATATCGTTCCATAAAAGCACGATTGCTTTTTACGTCACGGATACCTGCCATACCTCTACGACGAGCTAAATCACGTAATTTACCTGCTTGAGTTGCAGCAGTTAATTCGTTGCGTTCTCGCTCAAATACCTCTTGAATATTACTTGCACGTTCTAGATTAGCCTTTTCTCTTGCTAAACTCTCACTCTTTAAAAATTCCTCAAGCTGTCCTAAACCAACATCAGAAGAGTCTTCTTCGGTATCAGCAACAGCTTTAATTCCGATATAAATATCTGAAGGAGTGTATTGAGTATTATCCTTAATCCACTCTTTTAAATCTGTACCTCCACTACCTTGGAGCCATCGAGTTTCAGGAAAATTCTTTTCTACCAAGTTGTAAAGGTTTATGCGGTTAGTGCCTAAAATTTCATTAGCTTCTTCTGTTGTATAACCTGTAGTTCTTTCCGCAGCACGTTTTCGTGCTTCCATCTGAATCAACGCCTGTTGAAGATCTAAATCACGTTTAGCTTCATCTTGAGCAACTTGTTGTAATTCTTCAGGTGTTAAATCTTTTTTCCCTTGTTTAAATGCAATAACCTGTTCTTGAAGTGTTTTAATCTGTTCGGGGGTAGCATTAAACGCTTGTGCTCGTGTTTTAACATCTTTAGTTAAATCTCGTTCAGATTTACCTGCAACGTACCCAGCATCAGATAATTTTCGATTAAAAAGTTGAGCAGTTTCTTGAATTTGTTCTGATGTTAGAGCAGGAGTAATAACTTTCTCCTCTCCCTTAACAGTAGTAATAACTGCTTCTTTAGGCTCTGAAATAAGAATATTTCCTGCCTGATCAATAGCAATAGCCCGTTGTTGTTCTGGAGTAAGCGTTTTGTACTGTTCTTGGATGATAGGTAAAGACTGAGCAATTGCTTGATCATACTCAGACTGAACATTTTGTCCTAATACTTGTAATTGACGAGAGCGTAAAGCATCTTCTGCCGCAGTAAGGTTTGCATCTGCAGCATTAATATCTCTAAGACGAGTCATAAAAGGATCAGAAGCAGCAATAATGTCTTCTTGAGTTTTAGCCCCACGAAGACTTCTCTCAAGACCACTTAAAGCAGTCTGTTCTCTTCCTGTTTGAAACTGTTGAGCAGTAGTAGCCAAGCCTTTTAAGGCACTACTAAAGAGTTCTCCTGCCTTAGTTAAATCAGGAGCATCTATTCCAGCAGCGCTTACATTAGTCCACGTAGGGCGAGTAGCCATTATAAAGTACCTTTGACAAGTCTATCTTGACTGCGAATACGAGCTAATTGGTCTAAGTTAGGAATTTGATTACCCCCTCTTTGACGCAATTGGGAACGTTCTCTCGCAATAATGTCAGCATTCGTAGTACGAGCTTGGTTTGCTAAGTTTGTTTCTGTTAAGCGTTTATTAAAATCAAAAGCTTCTTTAGCAAGACCCAGTTGCTGATACCCAGTAATAGCATTAGATAGGTTTGAAAGGGCATTAAGTCCGGGTACGAGCACTCCGTCTTTACCAAGCCATCTCCAATCCACTGTGTTTGTGGCAGGATTAATTGGAGGTACAGGGGTATTAAAGTTTTGACCAAAAACTGCTTCATCTCCGGTCATTAGGCCTTGAGCTGCTGTTGTAGGCATTTCAGTAGGAGCTACAAAACTAGCCGGATTCTGCGGATTAAAATTTGGAAAATTTGGAACATAACCATTATTTTGAAACGCAGGTAAGTTATTAATCCCTATGCTATAAGCAGGCCGTGGACTAATGCCGATGGGAGGAATTTTAATGGAATCAGCCATAATTAATTACCTTTAATAAGAGATATACTCTAAATTAAGTTTATTATCCACATAATTGTGAAGTTGATCAAACGTCAACTGACCGGGATATGTGCATAATGTTCTACTAAAAAAGTCTTCTGCAGTTTCATAGCGATAAGCCTGAGTACTGATAAGTTCTTCTGGAGTAATCCAAGTATCTGCATTTAGAAACTTATTTGCTGCATCTAATGCTTCTTCATACTCTTCTTTACTAGCGGTAAAAGTAGCAATTTCTTCACCTAGTAAATCAAACTCTGCTCCTATAGCTACGTTTGTTACTGAAGCTACTGCATTTACTCCTTGAATCATCTGATCTGCAGTTGATAAATCTCCAAAGTCTCCCGGTGATATCCATATTGTAAAAGCTATAGCACTCACTATAGCAATTATTTTTATAATTTCATTATCACCATATTTGGTTAATATTTTGTGTAATACATATTCAATTGCGTATTTTGCTGATAAATAAATAGTCAACTCTATAAAAAACTCTGCAGCAGTAGGATTACCACTAAGTAAGGAAATTACTGCTAAAACTGTTAGAGCAAACTCTAAAAGACTTAAAAATCTTTTTGTTTTATACCACTTAACGTATTTAGAATCTCCTGCATAAAAAGTTAAATGTAGAGATTTAGTAAATAAAAAGTCAGCATCTGTAGGGGTTAATCCTTCAGTCTGTGGACGGTTTAGGGGAATAATAAAAGCTTTTTTAGTATCACTAAGCTCTTGTCCATCACGATGAGCTTCTAGAGAAATAGTAGTCTCTTTAAGCTGTCCTGCTTCTTTAATACTATGAGTAATATGTAAATCAGCTACTTCATACTTTAAACATTGAGAGCCTGTAATTTGTTTATAGATGATAAATTTTTTAGGGGAACTACTGACATCTACTTCGGTATAGTAAGAGTTTACAGGGCCACGAATCTTGGAAATAACTGAAGTATTAATGTAAGTAAAAATAACTTCATATAAAAATGTTGCTGAACGTATAGAGAAGTTGTTTGTACCATCATCAATAAGAGCAGTAGTTTCATCAAAGTATGCTAAATCTGCAAACTGCTCAATTATTTCAAAAAGCGCTCTTTTTTCTAATTGAGATTCTGCATATACGTTTACCCCGTAAAGTAAAAATATATCGGAAATTTTATCTAATTCGTCTATATCTACTTCATCACCATCATCATTAGTCCTTTTTGTAACTCTAGCAGTTAAATCGTCTAAATCGATCTTTGCGTAATTAAGTAGACGTTTGGTAGTCTGATACAGTTCAGTAGTTTTATCCGCGTTAATATTTCTATCGTTTACCCTAATTGGAACAATAGGGTAAAACTGAGCTGTATCAATAGAAGTATCGACATTTAGAGAAGGATATATAGAAGTAAATGGATCATAAACCCATAAGTACTGTGTAGCAGGATCACTATCTAAAATGTATTCTGCAATGTAATAGACATTTTTTGCAGGTTCATCTGTAATTTCCAATACTATACCGCTACCGCTAGTATTACTGAGAACTACGGAAATTTCTCCGAAATCTCCTGTAATACTTTCAATACTGTAAAGAGTCCCTGCAATAGTTACTTCTTGTTCAGAATAATCGAATGTTGGATAAGTCTGCTGAAGTATCCAATTAGCCCAAATCTTTTCTGTTGGATAGTATAAATAACTTACAGTTACAGTTAACGCACTACCAATATCAGTAGTTATTACGCTTTCAACTTCATCAATATTATAGTTTTTAGCAGCAAGATTTGATTCAGGAATTCCGTAAGTATAAGTATCTCTTCCATACACATAGTACTGATTAGAGATATTTCCAAAGCTTGTTAAATTGTTGTATTTAAGCGCACTTGAGATGTCTTGTTGTGTTTGTACAGTTTTTAAAATAGCTGCAGTTAATCGATTTTTGGGAAATTTATCAAAAAGAGGTTGAGTCTGTTGTTGAACACTAACAACAGTCTCTCCTTTAAAAATTCCACAACAACCCATCTCATTAGACTACCGTATATATCACAGTATCTGTTGCAGCGGGATTTCCTACAGTATCTGTAACAGTTAATCGAAAAGTATAGATATTGTTAGCAGGAGTGACAGTATCTAAAGCAGGAGCAGTAAAGTTAGCTATTGAAGTTGTCGGGTTATTAATAGTAACAGTACCCGGTCCAGCACCACCACCAACATGCTCCCACAGCCACGAATTAATTGTATTCGGTATTTCATTACCGCTAGCGTCAAAAGCAACAGGAGCTACGGAATTTGTACCGTCTAGTACTACGTATGCTGTACCTGCAACAATATCCTTATCTGTACCAGCATTAGCAGACAAGTTAGAGTAGATGCTTTCTGTGATACCAATACCTTCACGAAGTTTAATGATCATATCTGAGATATCTTCATTTAAAGCTCCGTCCGGTAAATCAAAACCAATACCTTCTACAGATTTAGCAATACCCCAAGCATCTAAAATAACTTTTGTAGCTTTTTGTTCTGCATCTCGAAGAAAACCATCTGCTTGTGCTTGTTGTACAGCTTTCTGTTTGCCTATAGCACCAACTACGGTACTTCCATCGACAGTATCCAAGATTTGAGCTTGTTCTGTTTTATACTTTTGGTTTAGAAGAGCTACTTCTGCTGTAGTACGTTCAGTAGATGCACGAACTTGTTCAACTACTTGAACATACGCTACTGCTTGAGCTAAGGCTGTTTGCATAGCTCCGAGATACACATTGGCATAATCAGTACTTTGAATACGTCCTTTAGACAACTCTCTGTGTAAGTGTTGATCTATAGCTTGCATAAACTGATCAAAATAACCAGTTCCTTCAATATTCCCACTTGTAATATCAGTAATGTCAGCCATGTGTATCTCGGTCTATGTTAGTCAGCAGCGTTCTGCATTGCCTGTTTACGAGCCAGTTCTTTAATCTGGTCTGGAGTAAGAGGAGGCAGAATTTCGATATTAAATTCAGGTACAAGTTTACCTTTACGAATTTTCTGTCCTTGAGGACCACGTACTGTATAGAATTGAGTGTACTTCCGTTCTTTCAAAGCTTCTACAATAATTTGTGGAACATGCCAACCTTCTTCGGCATTAAACGGAATGTATTTTTTGAATGTGCCTAATTTAGCAGAACCTACAGAGATAATTTCTCCTTCCCATTGGCTCTTATTAGGATTCATACAAGTAACACGAATACGAACCAAACGGTTAATATTCTTTTTGATAGAGTCTGAACGTTCTTTTAGGAACTGTTCATGGGTAAGCATTTTGTAATTAGCTTTTTTCTTCTTAGCTACTACTTTTGCTTTTTTGGGTACTTCTGGTTCGCTTTTTTCTTGCAGCTCTTCTTCATTTTTTTCACCTTCAATTGCGTTATTGACTTTAATGCGGAGTTTTTCCAATCCTGTTTTAGGATGGATTTTTAGACCAAGCATTTCTGCACGATTAAGAAGAGCGTCATATTCTGCCTGTTCTTCAGGACTTAAAGTTACTTCATTCATTTTCTCTACTCCAAGTAGGTTGTTGTTGCTTTAGTAAAATAAAAGGTAAGCCCTCCGAAGAGGGCAATAACAGTATAGCACTACTTTGTATATTTCCAATAGTACCCACCAGCCGAAGGTTTTTTACCTGTTAGTACACTAGTAATACTTGCAGGGTTTAAAGAAACGTCTTTTGCAGCAAGTACAACAGAGTCAAAAGATTCTAAAGGTTTGTGGGAAACAACCCAGTCACAACTACTAACCAAACCATCTTCAGAGACAAACCAACCAAAACCTTCTGCCTTACCATTTTTAACAGATAACGCTCTTTTAATTTTACTTAAACGAATTTTTGTTGCTTTTGCAGCTACTTCTGCAGAATCATAGCTAACGATATTTTCAGGAGTTATTACAATCTCATACTTTGTAATAGCTTTTATTACATTGTTTTTTCTTGTAGGTATTTCTGCCTTGTCTCCTGTAACAGCGTCTAAGTTATATGCCCATTTATACCCACCTGCTGTTACTGCTTTTCCTTTGCACACTAAAGTAATGCCGTAACTATCTATACCTACATGATTTGCAGCCTCTTGTAATGTATCCCACACTCTAATTTCTTCTAAAGTATCCTTATCTAATTGTCTAACACCGCCAGTATTTATTTTAGGGATAATACAAAGTTCTTCGGGTAAACCTTCATCAAATAATTCGTCAGACCAACGATATCCTTTATAAGGCAGAAATAATTTACAAGCTCGACTAATACTACTAGCAGCACCATCACATATTTCAGCAGCGTGTTGTCTGGATTCGCAAGTAAATAAATACTTCCCTTGTAAATCGTACTGATAAGTAGGAGTTATTTGATCTTTGTACGAATTTTCTTTTCGTGTTTCCCATCTACAATTATAAGGTTCGTAGTTTCCGTCATTATCTATCCTATCTAACGTGTCTCCTTCGTCATAAGAATCATAAGTATCTTCAACAAAATTATCGAAATTTTGCCACCGTTTACAAACTGTAATACCTCTACCACCATAGCGATGGTATTTGTAGTATTTAGGATTAGTACAACGATAGAGCATCAAATACCATATTTTATATAAAGGATGGTATGCGTTAGCTTTACAAGATTTAATAGAAATTTTTGTATCAGACATAAAAATGCCCCCTAGTAGATAAACCAGGGGGCATAATATATGACTTACCTAATTAAAACAAGTCACACGGGTCACCACTCTG
>Ga0208795_1000989_pt1 | contig 13452 bp, 22 predicted proteins | sample CB_VirMetaG_6_FD_184541 | JGI IMG/M metagenome (GOLD analysis project Ga0208795, IMG submission 184541) | Freshwater to marine saline gradient viral communities from Chesapeake Bay - CB_1508_2 Viral MetaG (SPAdes) (version 4) | ecosystem: Environmental > Aquatic > Marine > Coastal | place: USA... | reverse complement strand
CGCAACCAAGAGGAAAAACAACCCAGGTAACTACGAGCTCCACCGACGAAGTCGAGCTCCTCTCCCTCGAGTCGACTAGTCACTCGAAGAGAGGCGCGGTCGCTTACCTTCACTCGGCGAGCGTCGGCGGGACGATGTCGCTCTACTATGCGGACCAAGACGACACCGACCGTCTCCTCGGGACGGCGGCGGTCACGGCGAACGATCTCACCGTGATCTATGTCGACTATAGAGTACCGAAGGCGGTCCTCAAGTTTACTCCGTCGGCGTCGACGAGCTCGGTCGTAAAAGCCGAGATCATCGGATACTAAGGGGGACGCTATGCCTAACGTAGTAAGAATCCCAGCGGCCGCGGCCGGTGGCAAAATGGGCGAGGCGGATTTCTACACGGCGACAACGACCGGGACATCTCTCGAGATCGACTTCGCCGATGGTTACTTCCAACGGATAACGCTCGCCCATTCAATCTCGACGCTCACCTTCGCGAATGCTCCATCGGCAAACGAAGGGAAGAGCGTCGTCATCCAGTTCGTTCAAGACTCGAGCGGAAGCCGTACCGTCGCGTTCAGTTCGGCCTCGATCAAGTTCGACTCCGGCATCGCTCCGACGCTCTCGACTGGCAATGACGACATCGATGTGATCGGAATCGACGCGGTCAACGATGGTTCAACGACGACTTACCTCGGCTATGCTCTCGCCTTGGATGCTCAATAATGGCACCCAAAGACATAGCTAGGTCATACCCCAAGCGCGGCTTGACGGCGGATGTAGGCTTTCGGAGTGAGCCTGCTTTTGTAGGTGATGGTGCTGCGACGTTTCCAACCGCGTCCGATTATGCGCAGACGGCGGCAAGTGCTGATTTAGCGTTAGGCGATACTTACACAGTGTGCGCTTGGGTTCGCCATGCTACATCTAGCAGCAGCACGGCTATGAGTATCTTATCTTCGGGTTCCGCTGAAATGACGCTTTCATTTTTCGCGGGATCTAACCCGGCGCTCTATGTTTTCAACGGCTCGGCAAACATGAACACCACGGGCGTTTTCACTATCGATCTTCACACGTGGTATCACGTCGCGATTGTGATCAAGTCAAGTGGCAACTCTCAGATCTTCATCAATGGGATCGATAGAACAGCACCTCACTCTCTTAGTTTTACAGCGTCCGGAACCCCAAACATCAACTTAGGCGGCTATCTGACGGGTGGATGGCAAGGCGACCTAGCCAACGTTGCGCTCTTCACTTCAAGCCTGACTGAAGACCAAGTGCGTCAAGCTATGCGAGCGTCCGACTATGGAAGCCATGCGGCAATCGCAACATTGGAAGCATTCTACCCGCTATCGGCAGACTTCAACGACTCGACTGGCAACCACAATGCTACGGCCAGTGGCTCTCCTGAGTTTCGACCTAACCGCCCCCAACTCCCACGCGGTCTCGATTTGGCACGCGGCGCGGCAATGGCGCGAGTGTATACGGGGAGATGCGTTGACTTTGATGGGTCGGCGGATCACTTAGACGCAGCGGTTTATAGCAACTCAAGTGACTATTACTCTGTTTCTGTTTGGATTAAACCCGACACAATCGTCTCAACTAGAAACATCGTCGCAAGCGGAGACACTGGGGACAATGCGTTTCTAATCCTTATTCACTCAACCGGCGTTATCTATTTCTACGGAAACGATACCGGTGGCGACTATGCGATTATTCATCAAACCACCTTACAAGCGGGTCGATGGTATCATTTGGCAATGTCGGTAGATCAAAGCGACGCCGCAAATAATACGATCAAGGCTTACATCGACGGCGTAGAAAACACGACTTCGAAGAGTGCTCAGGGATGGTTAGGGAATGCTTCTGCATTAGAGATTGCCGCAAGGAATAGCGTTACGTTCTTTGATGGTGCGATCGCGGGAGTAAAGGTCTTCAACTCTGAATTGACAGCGGCCCAAGTCCGCGAGCTATACCACAACCCCGAACAAGTCTTACCCACCGGCGTTAGTGCTAGCAATCTGCGACGGTACTACCCACTCAGCGATTACAACGATACCGGCGGCACCGGCGGTCGATACTTCCAAGACATGGGCGCAGATGGCGAACCAGCGGAAGACCAGGGGTCAGCCACCATGGCCTTCGCTCAACCCGTACCGTGTCCGCAACTGGGATTGCAGCAGAGTGCGACGCGGGTTTACTTTGAGAACAATGCAACCAGAGCGGAGGCGACCCTTGGCGCGGCTCCTGGTACCGCTTGCACAATGTCGGCTTGGGTAATGGTGGAGGATACCACCGGTTTTCAATACATCTTCACTCAGGGCACAACTTTTGTTGGTTCGATTGCTTGGTTCGGGATTGCTAAATGGAACACTAACAATAAGCTCTATGCTTTGCAGAATAGCGGAGTTAAAGCAGAATCAAGCCTCCAGTTGAGTGGCTACGGCGAGTGGAATCACGTTGTAGTTATGACAAAATCAACCGCGCCATATATCCGATGGTTCATAAATGGCGTTGAGGATACATCCATCACCGACTTTGGTATGGTTGCTTACAATTTAACAAGTACCAACGTATCAATTGGCGGCAATCCGGCTTACACCAACCACATGCAAGGCTTCGCAAACGATTGCGCAATTTGGGACGTGGAGTTGAGCGACCCCGAAGTGGCGGCGCTCTACAACTCCGGCGTTCAAGGCATGGACGTGTCTACGGTGCAATCATCCAATCTCAAGGGATGGTGGAAGTGCGACGACCTAACCACCTTTAAGGACTACAGCGGCAACGGTGTCAATGCTACACTGACGGGTTCTTTTGTCGCCGCATCATTCCCAGAAAACGCCAGCGGCTCGACTATCGTTGGTGACTTCTCGATGAAGCGTAAGGGTGTGAGTGTTTTGAATCTTGGGGCGGCCTCTACTGCCGCCGACGAGTATGCGGCATCCGCTAAAGATTCGGCATTCCTTCCAAGTTTCGCAAATGGTGGCGCGTTCTCTTGTTTCTTCAGATTGCAAAAGCTTGGGGAGTACTCCTCAATCTTTATCAATGATGATTATAGTTCGGGGGTTCAACATCGATTTGCGGTTTACTTAACAACAGCCAACAAGATGTATCTTGAGCTAGGAGATGGTGCATCCGCAAGAGCCAGTACCCAGACAACCGGCGCAATCTCAGATTCAGATTGGCATCACTTCGCAATGACTGTTGACTATGGCGGCGGCTCTACCACCACGATTAAGTTGTTTCTTGATGGCGTTCTAGACTCTACCAGCACAGCGACAACCTTGGCGGGTGTACCTAATCCAACGGTATTGCGCTTTGGCGACTGGGTGAGCGCAGGATCCAACGAAGCAAATGGTCCGATCGCTTGTCTCAAGTTCTATCAAGTGACCTTGAGCGAAAACGAAATAAAGCAAATCTACAACTCCGACCTTCGTCTCATTAAAGGATTAGAAAATGAGTAGTGGAACCTGGGTTTATCTTTTAGTGCCAGTCGGCAACCTCGACGATGACCTACCATCGGCGGTCACTCGATACGATTATGAAACTTACCCGGACCCAGAAGGGCCACCGGTGACGGTCCATCCAACCTACCGCACGTCGGCAGAGTTCAATCGAGCCAACTGTGCTCTTGGTGCCAGCGATGGCGTCCACACTATTTGGAAGTGTAACAGCCCCACGCTCATGTCAGGCGGTGACCTGGACCAATTCAGGGCAACCGGCTGGACCATCTACACGCAGCCACAGGCGGCAGAGTGGGCGGGTAATATTCCACCGCCGGATGATGCTCCATAATGGAAGCGATGGACCACGCGACGCTTGCGGGCTTGGTAGCGGCGGCGATTGCAGCGTTGAGAGCCTTTGAGCGATGGGCTGATAACTTCAAAGCCCGGAGCAATGGCGGCACGGTCTACGATAACGTTAAGCGTATGCAAGACCAGGCTGACCGGATTGAAGATGAAGTGAAAGACTTGCGGGATAAGATGCAGCGCACCCATCGCGACCTGTGCGAGTTTCGCGAGCAGTTCAATACATACACCGCGTATCGAAGGGGATTAGACGATGCGCGTAAGGAGAGTACCAATGGTTAAAGGCAAGACTAACGGCAAGGCTAGCTCAGAGTATATCTTGGCACTGGTCGGTATGATTGGCGGTATTGTCATTGCGAGCATTGAAGGCTTTCAAGGCGAATCGTCGTGGCTAACGCTTGCAGGCACGCTCCTGAGCGCCATTTGTGGTGCGAGCTATACTGCGAGCCGTGCCAAGGTCAAAGCGGCTCTTGCGGGCGCTGAGGCGGTTGCTGAAGCGGGAAAGTCGCAAGCCAGTTCACAGGACAAGTGAGCCGTGCGCTGGCGCTCGTACCGAAAAGCAATGGCGGGCGCATCGACCTTGGGCTCGCTGCTGGCCCTACTGGGCTCCGGGGCACTCTGGATGCTGCTGCACGAGTTAATGACGCCGTCGAACTCATCGCGCAGGGGCACATCGCAAACTCAAAGGACTGGGCCGCTATGGCCGGGTTAAGAGTGAGGTGGTGACATGGCAAAGAAAGGCAGCATGAAGGGCCACACCATTAAGGGTGGCCACAAGCGTCCGACCAAAGCCGGTGCGGGCATGACCAAGAAGGGCATCGCCAAGTATCGCCGTGACAACCCCGGCAGTAAGTTACAGGGCGCGGTCACCGGCAAAGTGAAGAAGGGCAGCAAGGCCGCCAAGCGCCGCAAGTCTTACTGCGCTCGCAGTGCAGGCCAAATGAAGAAATTCCCCAAAGCCGCGAAGAATCCTAACTCACGTCTGCGTCAGGCACGTAAACGGTGGAAGTGCTAATGAAGCTCACAGACCATTTCTCGTGGGATGAGATGACCCGCACTGGCCATGAAGACTTGTTCCTGACTAACAAGAAGGAAGCCAAGAACTTTGCTTGCGCTATCTATCTGACTGCGATGCTAATGGAGCGCGTTCGAGCTATCGTGGGCTCACCCATCCGTGTGACCAGTGGCTTCCGTGGACCCACACTCAATGCCCGCGTTGGTGGCTCTGAGCGCAGCCAGCATATGCGCGGGGAAGCCTGCGACTTCAAGCCGTACAATGGCACCATCGAAGAGGCATTCGAGAAGCTTGCTGCTGAAGTACGAGAGAAGCGGCTAGACGTGGGGCAACTGCTCCTAGAGCGTGGTTGGATTCATATCAGCCTAGGCCACCCAACTGCACGGTCACCGGAGCGCTGCAACGAAATTGGTCACCAAGAGCCTGATGGTCGAGTTGTGATTGATGAAAGGATTAAGTGATGGCTGCGAAGAAGAAGGGTTTGTGGGCGAACATCCACGCAAAGCGTAAGCGTATCAAGGCCGGTAGCGGGGAGAAGATGCGCAAGCCGGGCACTAAGGGAGCGCCGACTGCAAAGGCGCTGAAGCAATCAGCGAAGAAAAGGAAGAAGTAATGCCAAAAGTAGGTGGGAAACATTATCCATACACACCAAAGGGAATTGCTATGGCCAAGAACAAGGCCAAGAAGGAAGGCAAGAAAGTCGACTACAGCAAGAAGAAAAAGGCAGCCAAGAAGGTAGCCAAGAAGCCCATGCGTAAGCGCAAGTGAGCTTCTCGGTCGAAGTAGTTACTTCTTCTTTCCTAAAAAAATCTCACGATACTCCAACCGCCATAGATGCTCTTTCAAGTCTTCTAGTCGGTCGCAGTCCGTACATTGTTCAATCCATTTCTTTGCCAGTGTTATCTTGTGCCGCAGTTCTTTCCTCTGCTCGCGCAGATACCAGCCCTTCGGTTTTCCTTTTTTGTCTGTCATGGTCCCTCCATTTTCGCCGAATACGATTCTCAAGCTGGCGCACAGCCAGAAACTCTGAGATGACGACCCCCATCGCCAGTACGCACGCAGCGCCCAATACCCACCACATTAAATCTCCTTCATCCACGCCTCAACAGGAATCCCGTATAACTCCTTGAGCCTCACTGCCCATCTCAACATTGGGACGCGCCGCGTTATCCAATGATGGACATTTGTATGCGTCACGCCGACGGCGTCACCCACCTCGCGGAAGGTTAGCTGTCTCTCTTTCATTGTCTTCTGTAAAAGTTGTCCGCCCCTGGTGGTGGCGGTAATTTGATACTCATTCTTGTTCATGAATTTCCTCCAGCCACTCGATGGCTGCATCTGCACCCTTGCATACCTGAACCTGCCAGCCGCACCCCTGCAGGGTGTCGAGCCATGCTTGCTGCTCTGGACTCACGCGCCCGCCCTTTTGCCTCTTGAGTTCAATTGCTGCCTGGACTGGCCAGAACACCAGCAGGTCAGGAAAGCCCTTCTGTAGCCCAGCAGAGCGCAGCCTCGCGCCTTCAATGGCGCTAGACCGAGCACCACCGTTAGGCACGGCACAGAAGGTCCAGCCCTTCTTGCGCATCCAGCCCACGAGCTTTACTTGCTCCTGGTGCTCAGTCGGCACGGTATCAGGGTCTTTCGGTTTCTTGGTCTTCTCTCTCTTGGGTCTAAACTTCCCGCTGGAGACGCGCTCGTCGAACTTGCGCATCGCGTTCTGGACCCGTTGCTTATAATCCTCTGACATATTATCCTCCTAGAGGAGCTTGTCTGTGCTCCTCCTGTGAGTTGATAGGGGCAGGGTCAAACCTGCCCCGACCTACCCATTCCTTCTTTCACACCGCCAAATCGACGCGCATATCGCATCAACCTCGCGCTCATTTAGTGGTGGTCGGCAGAGCATAGCGTTGGCTGAGTGAAGCAACGTGTTGCACTCCATCTCATCCTTGCCTGCCCTGATGAGACTGCCGCAGATACGCGACAGCCCGTCATTACGCTCACCATCTGGGATCACATCAAACGCCTCGATGGAGACGTTCTGTTTCTTGGTCTCTGGCCGTGGCATGCGCTTAATCTTCACGCCATGACGCAGTTCATTGAGCAGATAAGAAGGAAGCTTAGCCAGAGGCACCTGCCATGGGGCAAAGCCCTCCATCCAGCGGTACGCCCCCTTGGGGCTCTCGGAGCCAGCAGCTACGACGTAGCCGCCGGTACCTCGAAAGTCCAAGCCAGGGCGCTTCCATATCTTCACTGCATTCTTGAGGTCTTCACTGGGCATCTGGAAGAAGAAGTGCCTACCGCCCCCGCCAGTAATGCACTTCCACGTTGGACCAAAGTCGCCATAGACGGCCTTCATCCACTCCAGACTTTCCCAGCCACCTTTGTCTGAATCAACATCCAGCACACAAACCTTGTGCCCCGTGGCAATGCCTACGTTTGCCTGGGGCCACTGACGCCACCACTGCTCAACGACCCCCCTGTCGTTGCTAGCCTCCCGAACGCCATGCTTTGTGCGTGGATGTTTGCCAGGACTGTGGCAGTCGCTGCGCCCGCAGGCGCAACGTTCTCTGCCTTCATAAAGCGGCAAGACCTTCAACCCGGCTTTTGCATACCGGAGCGCCATCTTACTGGTCGCCGAAGTTGAACTCTGGCTCGCTCTCATCAACCTCTCCTGTTTCTGAAATGCCGAGCGCTGCGAAGGCATCCATGCCCTGCGCAATGGTGCCGTAGACCTGACGCAGCTTTGCCATGTCATCCTGCGTAATCTTGGCGATGGTCTCCCGCCCAAGATACGCACACAGGTGATTGCCGGTGACGCCGTGCTTGCTGAATACACCCAGCATCTTCACGATAGAGTCATCGCCCTTTGGCGATGCATCATCGCTCTCATGCGGGTTCTCAACAGCCACACGAGCCCATAGCTTGCCTGCTAAGCCGAAAGACGCCGCAGCCGAGGTACACAGGCAGCGCCGATGAGTATCGGTCAACACACGCGCATCACAGGACTCATACGGGATAGGCTTATTCCGGTGGTCCATGCAGGCCTGCGGAAAAGGCTCAGTCACAAGGTCGGTGCCAGCAAGACGCCACTGACCCATGACGTATCCACTGCCATCCGGTGCCCGGTAAATACTCTGTGGTTGACCAGAGTCGTTGCTCCAGTCAATTAGCCGGAACTGCCAGCCCGGTGCATGACCGTGCATGTAGTGTGCGGTTAAGCACCAGTTCACATAGTCTGCCTTGTAGCTACCAGAGCCCTTCTGGCTAACGTCTTCAGGCCCAATCACGTCCCATAGGTTTGGTAAAGTTTCCATCATTGCTTAATCCTTAATCGTCACGCGAAGTGTTCTGGTGTCCTTGCCTTTGGGTGCCTTGCAGGTCACCTTGCTCTTTGAGCCCTCGACGAATAGCTCCTGCATCTCGCCGATACTCTCACGCAATTCGTTCTCAAGCCCCTGCTGCAGGCCCTTCAATTCTTTAATCTGCTCTTTGGTCTCATGAATCTGCATGGCGATACGCCACTCGTCACCACTCATCTCGCGACGTGAAGCATCGCGCTCTTCGAGACGCATAAGGTACTTCTTGCATCCGTCAGAGGCATCACTTGGTGGAGGTGTGCTGGTCTTGATGTGGTTGCCAAAGTAATCCTCAGCACAATCAACGAGCGCCGCAATGTGCTTGTCATTGCGCAGAATCTCAAACCACTCAATATCCTCCGCAGGGTGAAACCAGACGCCCAGAAAGCATGTGGTCGCCCCGCTCAGGAACAAGTGCCACTGGCATTGGTCATACTCAGACTCACGCACCTGGTCAGTCATGGGCTCACCGTAGAGATCTTTGTCAGACCACCAACGCAGCTTGTACTCAAAGACCACCGATGGCATATCTGGGATGATGCCATCAGGTGTAGCTCGGAAGGTTACGTTCCTACCGTGACGGTACAGCGTCTCACCGGGCAATACCCTAGTGTTACCGTAAAGACCCAAGTGCTCTGCCATCTGTTCTGTTCTACGACGAAACACGTCTTCCGCCAAAAGCCCCATGTTCATGATATTGCTTGCGTTGAAGTTATCCTCCGCAAGCCCCATGGTTTTAATGAAGTCATCATGTGGCCCACGGTATGAGCTTGTCCCATTTAGAACCGTGATGCGGTCGCTACCACAACAATACTTACGCAACGCTTCGTCATCATTAGCGTTGATGTAGATGAAGTCATCACCAAAGCCTCGGTGAAAAATATCCCTGACTTTTATCTTGTTCATCCGGCTGGTGTAGCTATCAAGTTTCTCAACTAAGTTACTGTCTGTCATTGTTTTCTCCTCTGGAGTTAAGTAAAGTTACCACCTGTAAACTTACTTATAGGAGGACACTATGTCAACAGACAGTAAACAGAAATCACAATTAGTAGAGATTGGCGCTCTTTGGTACTCAACCAAGACGCCTGGCGTCATGACAGGAAAGCTCGGCAACGCACGTCTCGTGCTCTTGCCTAATGACCGCAAAGAAGGTGCTCAGCCGGATTGCCGAATCTTTGTGGCACCATTCGAGAAGCGTGACCAGCCACAGCAGGGGCAGCCGCAAAAGCGCGGTGGCGGTGAAGACCTACCGTGGTAAAGCGCGAAATAATCGTTTTCGATAAGGCGCGTCCGTCTGAAGCTCCGACAAGGGTGGGCGTAAATTATCGGAAGCAGGCCAAGGGGGGCGCGCACCCCCCGAGGCCACCTCGCTCTAGTTCAGGCCCCAATCGGACCAATTGATTCTTGGCTTACTGGATAGACCTACCTTAGACTGTCCCCCAATCTTCTCCTTCGGTACATCCAGCGACACAAGACGCGAGGCAAACTTACGTGGCCCCATCGGCTTACGGCTCATGCGCAAGCACCAGTCTTTGAAGTCGTCGTAGATGGTGGACAGGTACTCGAAGTCCTTACGGTCATCTCGCCTCGTGCAGCAAGACACAACGAAATCTAGCACAGCGTCAGCTTCTACGCGCCACTCCTGCTCTGCTTCGATGCCAGAGGCAGGCATGATATAGTGCCCACGTTTAATCAGGTTCACAGCGCCCTGCAGCGCCCACATGATAATGGCCGCGTGCTCCTTTTCCATGTCCGCAACGATTGAGTCCATCGTTCGCACAACGCCTTCCTTTTGGAAGTTGCGGTTGAGCGGGACAATCAAGAACCGACGGAAGTATCCCTCTGAGAAGTCCTTGCTGTTGGGCAGGTAGTTTGAACTGAAGATATGCGCAGCCTTTGGTCGCAGCTTCTGTGGTGCCTGGTATGGCATCCGGCAGATAATCTGGTCACCTGCAACAACAGCCTTGAACAAGTCGCTCACGTCATTGTCAGCAGTGGGTAGCTCAGTGCAAATGTTGATGCGACAGCCAGCCAGCAGCGCCAACTGGTACTCACTGTTCCAACGGGCAGGGGATGTTGCGGCCACATGCTCCGGCGGGAAGAGACCTTCGATGATGCGGGCAAGCGTGCTCTTGCCGTTAGCCCCACCGCCGGTAAGCAGCAGCACCCGGCTGAACCGCACTGCAATGTTTGACAGCGCCGCACCGCAGAACTCGCGGATAAGCTCTATCTTCACGCCTTGGTCTTCATCGTCTCGAAATAGGTCCTGCAGAAAAGCAATGAACGAACGCGGCACCACTACATTAGTAGGGGCGTCCTGCTCGATGCGCATCGTAGCCTTGTGGTCTGGAGAGTGTTTCTCCATGACAATGCGGTCGTCCTTGATTGAGACAAACCCATTGGCAAAGCAAACGCCTGCAGCAACCTCGTCAAAGTAACCCGACCGAAGTAGCTGCCGGTGAATGAGCAGGCTTTGGTAGATGCCATTGACCTTGCTGTTGGATAACTTCACCCGACCTGGCGCACCATTCATACGAAAGAACGCGAGCCCGTCAAAGCCCTGAATAAGCGCCATCACATCCTCAGCATCTTGCCGAGTCCAGCACCCGCGCTCGTATGTCCAGATCACACCCTGCGACGAACAAACGTCTTCATACGCCTGTTGCATTATGCGAATGAAGTGCCCCGCTAAGGTCACCTCACCGTCGTCCACAATTTCACACTTTTGTATTTCATCCATGAGATTTTTCATGAGTCCTCCTGTGGCTTCAAACCTACGCCTCCAGACGAACGAACGCAAGCAGGATAAGGCAGGATAAACAAACGAATGGACGAACGAACGACGTACGGTAAAGTAATAGCGCGCAGGTTAGGGGTAACAAATCACTGTCAAAAAACTCTGCCGCAACCCATTGAAAACATTGCACAATCCGCTGCTCGAGACCGAGTCTGTTCGTACCCCCGATGCAAAGTTTTGTCTCGAGGTGGGGCGGTCTGTGGTGCGCCGAGGGCAGAAATTATTTATCAGGCCGCAGCGCTTTTTTCTCTCGCGCGTGTTTACCGATATGATACACTGGCCACATATTCTTTCACAGGAGGCGCACAGCGCATGAAGCAAGTAATCAATGGACTACTATTTGACACAGACAAGGCACAGGAAGTCGCGAGAGATTGGGACGGCCACGCGAGCGACTATCATCATTGGTGTGAAACGCTCTATAAAACCAAATCGGGGAGGTGGTTTCTAGCCTGCAAGGGCGGCCCTATGTCGCAGCATGCAAAGAAAAGCGCCGACGGCTGGACTGGCGACCGGTACCTAAAACCAATTAGCGCACCCGAGGCGCTCGCATGGCTAGAGCGAGCCGGATATGCCGAGACAGCGCTAGAGCACTTCTCAGCACAGATTGAGGAGGCGTGAGCATGTTAGACTTTACGACACCAACAAGCGTAGACCCTGCAATGGGTAACGCGCTTCCCGCTGGCATCCATGTTACGATGGTATCAGGCAACGGCAAGACCGGACCCATTACCACCACTCGGACCCAGTCCGGTACATGCCCTAGCACCTGTCGACTATTGCAGGAGGGAGCCTGTTACGACCTCGGAGGGCGCTCCCGATTACATCGGGACAAGCTAGACCAGGGAGCCTATCACCTGTGGAGTCATGAGCAGTTCTTTTCACTCATGACGTGCTTTACCCGTGTGTGGCGCTGGGCATCGGGTGGCGACCTGCCCAACGACCCCCGCAACCCCTGCGACGGTCAAACCATCAACAAAGCGTTCCTGGTCCGCATGGTGCGCAAAGCGCAGAGCCTAGGCCAGGTTCCTATCATCTACACCCACAAGCCTATCTTTAACGTAAGCAACGCTTACGAGCGCAATAAACGCGCAATCAGGGCAGCAATGAAGGCAGCGCCTAAGATAGCTATCAACGTTAGCTGCGACACCCTGGCACAGGTAGACCGAGCAACGCGGATGGGATTCAACACTACGGTTACCCTTCCTGAGGATGCGCCAGCGCGCCTAGTTACCAAGGGCGGCCAGGTCATCAAAGGATGCCCCCAGCAACTCAGCAAATCGGGCAGGCGCTTTACGTGTGCCGAGCACTGTAAGAGCCGCAACGGCCTCCCGATATGCGCAGACCCCGACCGTGGTTTTACGGTTGGATTTTATACACATGGCGCGAAGCGTAAGAGCTACTCAGAGCGCCTAAAGATTTGGAATCAATAAGGAGACAGACAATGCCAAGACACCGTAGAAGCTACAGAACAAGCCCAGATTGGTTTTCACCCCCGGACCCGTTTACAGGCCCGGACATTGAAGAAATTTACGAGAGAGCAGCGCAGAAGCTTGGAGCCGAGGAAGCAAAGCGCCAGTATCGCGCAGCTTATCGGAACTACGCCACCGCCGGATTCCCTGGCGAGTGGATTGAACGCAACGCGATGACCTCAGTCATCATTGAAGCCGGACTAGGCGACGAACTAACAGGAGAGTAAGACAATGCCAGCAATGAATGAAGCACTAGAATTCTACACCCCGGACGAGGCAGCCGAATGCCTGGACTATCATCCAGACCCAGACAATCGGATTTACAAAGCGCTATGGGCTACGCTCGATAGCGACCTGTGGACGGTGTTTATACGCGCCTGCGATGGCACGCACGCGACGGCCTACGCGTCCAAGGAAGAGGCGTGGGCGGCCGTTGCCGAGCATGTAGGCCATGAGATTCATTGGGAGGACCGCGCACTAAATCGCGTGGTGGACGCAGGCGGTGGCGTGGTCTCAGTGTCGCAGATAGATGGCACCAGGACCCTAGCAGATGTGTGGGATACGCTCCCCGAAGACATTCAGGAGCGATTAAACCAGTCTGTTTACCAGGTAATTAGCTAGGATTTAGGGCTCGCAAGAGCCCCTTCCTTTATCCTGTTTAGACCAAATCACGAGAGGTAGGACCAATAACAGGATGATAAAGCGCCCCCTTTATCCTGTGCTCAGACGGTAAACAAACGAAAGAGCAATGATAACAGAGACTTAGGGAGAAGGATTTATTCGTCAGGATTTAAGGGTCCCAACCTTTCTAGAGAATATCGTCTAAAAAGTTTGGGAGCCTAAAGCGCTCGCTTTATCCTGCAGGCGAACGGACGGACGGATGAACGAACGAACGAACGGCTCGCGCGCACTACACCTCTAGACAAACACTCTCCAATCGCGCACATTTAAAGAGAATTCACTGGCCACAGGCTGGGCGGATATAAACTGTGGTCTCTTGTCCGGTCTGTGGTCTCCC
>Ga0208795_1000988_pt1 | contig 13463 bp, 23 predicted proteins | sample CB_VirMetaG_6_FD_184541 | JGI IMG/M metagenome (GOLD analysis project Ga0208795, IMG submission 184541) | Freshwater to marine saline gradient viral communities from Chesapeake Bay - CB_1508_2 Viral MetaG (SPAdes) (version 4) | ecosystem: Environmental > Aquatic > Marine > Coastal | place: USA... | reverse complement strand
AATGTTGACGGCCTCTATTCCCTGTTGGTTTAAGTAGTTTGCAGCACTTCCGCTACGAGCACCAGAACGACAATACAACATATAACGATTGTCTGGTTCTAGTGCAGTAATATCACGCAGCGGAATATTTGCTGCATCCTTGATACGTGCACCTGCAAACTCTTGTGGTTCGCGAACATCAATGAGTAACCATCCCTGGCCAATCATCTCGCGAACTTTCTCACACAAGCTCATTATGCAGCAGCACCCTTATTCTCAAACCATTTAGCTGCTTGTTCATCCCAACCGTCAGTACGTACATAGCTGCTCTGACGTGGAGTTGCAATCATGTTCGGATCCACTTCCAGACCAACGCCTTCGAGGAAGTTCACGAGGCCAATACGCTCGATCATTTCACCGGTACGCTCGTGTTCTAGAGCATTTTCTGCGAAGAAGTCGAGGGTTTCCTGTGCCAGATCAGCCAGAGCTTCGTAGTCTTCTTCTGTTTCTAGTTTCATGAATGGTACAACAACTGTACCCATTGAATCACCAATCTTTAGTGTGCGCTTACCACCAACAAGAATGGAGACACCACGGTCATCCCCAGGAGCCAATATTGCATCGCCATCTTTGCCGACAAGGTTCTCGGAATATGGGCTAGTTGCATTAAGGCAATGCATGCAGCGTACACAACTGCTGTTGTTAATAGTAAGTTCATTATCGTCTCCCATGCTCATTGCTTGTGTTGGGCAACGGCTGATGATGTTTTCGTTAATGTATTTACGTCCTTTTTGCTCTACGAGTGCCTTCCAGCCTTCCTGATTGATTTTAATATCATCACGCCAAGTGCCAATTACGGCAAAGTCAGAACGATGAATGGCGTTCATGCAGTCATTAGGACAACCAGATACTTTTACTTTGAACTTGTAAGGCAGTGCAGGACGATGCATATCATCCAAGAATTGATTTACAAGAATACGATGTGCTTTGCCTTCGTTGTGTAGGCTCATTTCACAACGAGCACCACCAACACAACTCATGCCAGTACGAACTGCTGGGCCTGCGCCGCCGAGGTCAAATCCAATTTCGTTAAGTTCGTTGAAGATCTTTTGTACATTTGCTGTACTTGCACCTTGCATCATGATATCACCACTTTGTCCGTGGAATGCAATTAGACCTGAACCACCGTTCTTTTCAAATGTATCAACTAATTGACGCATCATTGTAGAAGTGTAGTGGTTGCCGGCTGGTGGCTGAACACGTAAAGTATGAAACTCTACTGCGTCCGGATACATGTAAGAACCATCTGCGTTCTTTAATTCGGTAAATCTGGGGATAATACCACCACCGTAGCCGACAACTCCTACTGTGCCGCCCTTCCAGTAGCCCTTGCGGGTTACGTAACTTTGCTCTAATGTGCCAATAACACCTTTGGCCATTTTAGCACCTTCGTGCGATCCTGCGGCTAAACGCTTGAGCCCACTGACAAAACTAGGCCAAGGTCCTTTTTCTAACTCATCTAGATTTGGTGTAGCGAGATCGACTTCTGGACGTTCGCTGTTTAGTTTAGTGTTACTCATATTATTCTCCTTTAAACACAACCTGTCGGCTGAGGTAATCCACCGTACTTGGTGATTGGCTTCATGGGGCCAGTCATCCATTGTTTAAACATTTCTTTTTGATCCATGTTGCAATACTTTGCAAACTTACGGATTGGTGGAACAACTGCATTTTCGTCATAGTATTCGCGAGCCATTTTAATTTGTTCTACCATGGATTCTGTTAATGTAAAATCATCTTCCTGCGCCATTTCATGCATGATCTCTTCGGACCACTGATCTGGGTTTACAAGATATCCATTTCCAGTTCTTTCAAGCATGTTATAGTATCCTTATATTTTGTGTGTGAATTAACCAACTAATTTAGTCGGTTATTGTTATGAGTATTTATGGAAGTTTACAATAAACTGATCATATTTTTTGATGTCATGTAATTTTCCATCAAAAACTCTTGTTGCTTCTGCAAATCAGCATAGTAAGCGTCATAGTTGTATAAAATGTTCTTGATGTGATTCACCAAATCCTGTTTGTGTGACTGGTATGCATCCCAATTTTCAGTCCATGCTGTTGGATACAGGTATGAATCCAGATACATTTCATTATAAGAAAGTCTGGTTGGCATCAGCGGAACAGTTCGGTTAAACACAGCTTCTACCATGCTGATACCAAAGTTTTCGTGTTTGTTTGCTGAAAAAGAAATCTTGGCTTTGCGAATCAGTTCATAATATTCTGATTTAGACAAGTTGAGTTTTTGCGAAAAAACAAAATCATAATCAGGAAACTCTGCGGCCAGGTCTTCAAAAATTTCTGGTTGTTTGTCTGGAGAAATTCTGTGTCCAAACAGGATAATATTTTCCTTGTGTTCTAATGGAATACTATCTGAATTATTGATGATGTTCAGATGTGGTTGCCCTGAATGATATGCTTTATCGCCTGACACTCCCAGAGTCTTGCAGAATAGGTCTCGATGATACTTGCTGCCAAACCAATTGTAATCCAGTGCGTGATAAACGGAACGTTCAAAGGTGTGTGACCATTGCTTGTCCTGAATAGTAAAACCTAAAATATCAGTTTCATCATAGGATCCTGCATGCCAAATTCCGTGAATGGTTACTGGAATACCCAAGAGTTCACTCATGTATCTGACCTGAATAATTCCGGTGTTCCAGGAATCAGTGAACAGAAACACATCGTTGGCTTTAATTTCACCACGACTAAACATCTGTGCGATGGTGTTAATCTGATTGTTTTTCCAGACATTTGTGATTGCAAAATCTAAAAATGCACCAGTTGTAGTACCAGTTTGTACACCACCATCGATGGTAATCACTTCCAGATCTGGTCTGTGTTTTTTAATTTCTTCTGGAATTGCAGTATACCATTGTGCAGTGTATCGTTGCTCAATAGGTTCCAATGCCACATGATAAATCTTCATTGTCTTTCAATGTCCTCTTCAATACAATCTTCACCATACTGAATTTCCACAATACGGCACGGAACATCATATGGGTTGGTTAATTGATGCCATTCTCCAATGGGAACATGGTATTCTTGATGCACAGATAACTGTTTGGCTGGCATACTATACCCATTTGCCAGCGCACTGTTAACAATACACTGACCTTCACTCACAATCCAGTATTCAGCACGCTGGAAATGACGTTGGAATGACAGTGATTTTCCTGGCTCCACAGTTAATTCTTTAACTTTCATTCCTGGAACTTCGTGAAGTACACGATAATAACCCCACTGTCGCTCTGTTGTCGGGGCTTTCCAGTCTTGTAGTATCCAACTGCTTGAATTAGCCTTGTCTTCTCCGCCTACACCGAATACAAATTCTACTTCTTCAAATACCATTTCTGGAATATTGTCTTTGGTACGATCACCACCGTTGGCAAAAACAACACTGTCAAACGGATACCAACTATCTGGGTTATCACGCACCTTGAGTGCGTGTTCGATAGCAGCGCACGCAGAACCGTCAGAGTCATCAAATGCAACAACTTCGTCAACGCAGCCAAGTGCACCTACAATAGCAGCACGCTCTTTCCAGGGCATAAACGACCGTCCTTTTTTACGAACAAGCCAATCGTCAGAGTTTACGCCCACAATTAAATAAGCACCTAAGTCTTTTGCTGCTTCTAGGTAGCGGATGTGTCCGCTGTGGATGGGATCAAACCCTCCGGTGGCAACCACAATCTTCATATAGATAGATCTCCTTTAGAATTATTTTTATATTATAACTACTCTGCAATTTTTGTCAACAGAATTAGCGGATTTTAGATCCGCTGCTTTGTGTACCGCAATCAGGGCACACAAATGTAATTGTTTCTGGTTGTGGATTAAATGGTTTGGTTTTTACAGAAAGTACATGAACTTCGGAAAAATACTTATACTCTGCACATCTAGCGCAGTAAACCATGGGCTCTGTATAAGCATGTCGGTTCATGTTACATGATATTTATTGGCATTTGAAATACTTCAACTATAAATTATACAATTTAAATCCAATGTAAATCATTCCAGAAAATACCGTTATCGGAATCAACCAATCAACAATTTCTAAAACTTTATTGTACATGTTAATATCCATCTACATTAAAATCTACGTCTTCAAAACGAGAGATTGAAAAGTAGTCCGCAAAGGAATCGTATTGATCCCAGTCTTCCTGCATCTTAGATTCGACTTCACTGTAGTAACGTGCTGCGTCGTTTGAGTCCACTTCGCCGTCAAAATCAAAATCAAAGTCGTTCATGTGTGACTCCTGGTTGGTTGTTAAACAATGTGCATAGTATAGGAAAATTGCAGTTGTGTGTCAACCAATTTTCCATAGAAATTTTTTATGGGTCGCAAGATTTTTCTAATTCACGAGTTTCGAACTCTAAATAACGTGCTTCTTGAATAATATCATCTAATTCATAGCATTTATCAACTTTATTAGACTTTGATAATTCAATAATTTTTTTGGCTAAACAACGAGCTTTTTTAATAATCAACTCATTTTCGTGAAGCATATGTGGTTATCCTTGTATAATTTTAAACTTTTTAACTCTGGTTTCAAATTTTGCCGGTTCTAAAGATTCGGGGCAAAGTGAACACTGGTCTATAGGAGTTGCATTTCTTAAGTTATTAAAAAAATTGTCGAGTCTATCTGGTGACCAAGTTGTTTCGGCCGGTTCATACGAATTAATTAAAACTTTTTGATGGGTTGTGCCGACCATTGGGAATTGGTTAATAAATTCAGGCAATACAGCGGTCGGTCCACATTTGTATAGTTTTCCGTTTAAAAAGTGGTGGCATTTTGTAAAGTAACAAACAGACATGGCTTTGTTTTTGTCACTATTGTGCAATTTTGCAATTTGTGTTTTTGGGTCATATTTTATTGTACAATTATTAAATGAATTTGCAATGGATAATTCAACTGTGACGTTGTTGGTATCTGTGTATCTGGTTAAATATATTTCATTATCCCATATTTCTTTGCTAACATGATGCATATCCTTGCATTCTTTCTGTATATGCACCGGTAAATTTACAAAGTCCTGTGGTGTTTTGCAATCAGGCCAACTATCATCCTTGATGTTATTATATGCGTTTTTCCATAGCTGATCGGATGCTGTCGAGGTAATTATATCTTTTTTTATCGGATGAGCTAAAAAATTTTCAATATCTTTTTCTATTTGTGATCGATCTAGGCTGTGCCAATTAATTTCGATCAGGACCCTTCTATTTTCGTTTTTAAGTATAGGATAAATTTCATTCAGTTTTTTAAAATTTGTTCCATTTGTGATAATTCTAATATTTGACTTTGGCCAAAGATCCTTTAATCCAATAATCCAATTGTTAAAGTCTGGATTAGAAGTAGGTTCTCCGCCCAATACACCAATTTCATCAAAGGAAACGATCTTTGACCATTTTTTGTATTCATCTTTGCTGTCGTTCCAGTAATAATGGCCAGAGAATGCAAAATTGTTAAACCGATTACAATTAATACAACTAATATTACACACGTTAGTAATGTAGAATTCAGTGTATTTTAAGTGTTGCATAATTTATTTTAATTGTTGAATATAACGATCTAAATACCAGCGTGCTTTTTCTAGTTCTTGAACTGTAGCATCTTTTTTACCTGCTCGCAATACATATTTTACTACATTGCCTAAGTGAAACCCTAAATTAAAATCTTCAATAATATCAATCACTTCAAACTTTCCACCCTGATAATGGTCAGGATGATCAACCATTTCTTTTTTGTTACTCATAAAGATTATTTTATATGTTTTTTAATTGTTTGTCAACGTGTTTCGGTGATTTCAAGAATTAAATCAGTATATCCACGTAAAAGTCTGTGATATGTTTCTCGAGGAACAAGAACGATTTCTCCTTCTTGTAGATCTTGTGGAAGTTCGTTATCAAACTGAAACTGCCATCCATTTCCTCGAACAACTTTGATTTTTCGATTGTGGTCGTCTTTGTGCCAAATTAGATCACCAATCGGAACATCGGCACGGAAACGCCTTGTAATAATGTTTCCATACCGTTCCTCGGTGTAGGGTTTACCAATATCCCGATCCGCCACCAGAAAGTCCTAAACTTTTATTTCGGTTTCCAGTACAAGTTTTTGATCAGTTTCACTTAGCGAAATTTTACCTTCTGCATACAAGCGACGTGCTTCTCTAAAAATTTTATAGTAACTATTACTGCCTACACGATATACTTCGCCTAGTGGAGTATTGGTTTCTGCACTGTGCTCAATGCCTTCAAATAAATTTACATAATCTGAGAATTTCATATCAGTATTTATGTGAGTAAATTATATAACAGCCCCGCAGCACCGACAGTTGTGATTACTACATTAGTAACAATCAGAGCAGGTTCGCGCCATGCAATACTCACATATATCCATAAGATACCACTGATGATATACAGTATTGGACCCAGAGGGTAATATCCCAGGCTGTTTACAGCCGTGGCTGCAATCAGTGTTACAGTAGCGGCCCATTTACCATACCAAATTTTATTGTACGTCGCAAATTTTTTCATGTTTGTGTGTCCACAATGTGCTTAATTCTTGTAATCTGGCCTGATTATGTTCAACAGCCATCTCACATCTGTGTTGATTATACGCAGTTTTATCTAGCGAGTCAAGCAGGGTATCCAGTCTGGACTCCTGGTCCACAATAGCGTCATAATCGTGATCTATCAGATCATCCAGAACATCAAATCCTAAATCTCTGAGTAACTTCACTGACCCTGGGCTGCAAAATAACAACCATGGTCTGGGTGTTTGTAATGCTCTGAATATTTTTTCAGAAAATGCAACGGTGCTGTCTGATACATAGCTTTCAACAACCAGAGTAACTTCACTAGCAAGAGCTGCTGAATCAGGATCATGATCAATTATGAATGGCACACGCTCTTTTAATTCATTAAACGTTTTATTGTACTGTGTCCAACCTGTTTCGTGATATACTTGTTTGAAGAATTGTTTCCGCTGAGTAATATCTGGGTCTCGTGTGTGGTACAAGCAATTAAAGCTGACAATGTTGTCGCTAATTAAATTGCGTTCGTGCAATTTAAACAGCAACATCATTCTTTCACCACTGAGTCGATTCATTAAACAATTTAATCTGTGGTTGGGTGCGACGTTTTTCAGTGGTTCACACAGATAGATATGCCAGAATTCTGGAAAAACATACTCAGCAGTGCGACCGTCTAAAAAATAATTGTCGGTAATAATAGTTTTATCGGTATCTGTTTGCAAACAGTCTACTAGTTGTATGTGTGCATCTGGTCTACACATTTGTAATTGTTGAAGAATTGAATCTTCTTTTTGCTGACAGCCTGCTTGCCATATTCTATCGTGATGTGTGGAAACGTGCATTAGAGTATTTAAACCAGATACATACTAGTATGAGCAAATATTGTTTATTATATCATCCCGGAATTCCAGTTCACTATGTGAATCCGGTGTTACCGTTAACTCAACTATTAGATGACGTTAACATGGTATTAACTAAAGCCAGAAATGATCATAATCCAGCAGAGCAAAACAACCTGGCACGCATGGTCAGAATAAACTGGATGGTTGAAGATTTAAAATACAATAAAATTGTAAAACCAATTGTGCTCAATCTTAGATATTTCACACTAACCACCATTACTGGCGACACTAGATTGCAAGCGATCTCGTTGAGCCCTCACATCAAAACCGTTAGTGCATTATTAACCGTAAAAGAAGAATATGTAGATCAGTTTAGTGATTGGGAATTGATATCAGACGTAGAAGATCTGTGCTGGCGCATGGGCGGGTTACCTCCAGAAAAAATTCTACTATCTGAAGGAGTTGATAACTGGTATGACCAAGAGCTGGATTGGATTGAATTTGATTTACAAGAAACCAGTAATCACATGCACGATGAGGATCAGAGATTGCGTATGATTTATAACTATTTAGATCAACAAACAGAGGATTTTCAGTTCACAAAAGAATGGTTACAAACACCTATTGAGTGGAACCAGTACGATTTTTAATTTGCTTATCTAGTTCTTCGAGCTGCTCGACTGGTGTTTTTTCCTTATTTTTGTTTCCAAAAATACGTTCCCAGTTATCTTCGTACGCCTTGCGATCTGCACCCTTGCGTGGCGCTGATCCTTTGCCACCATGCCATGCACTCATGGATAACTCCTTAACCAATAAGCAAGTAATAAACCTGCAATAACCGAAAGATAAATTTCTAGTGTCATAATGGTTCTGTGAATTCAGAAGTGTCGTTGTCTAAATCGTAGCGTCCTTGAATAAACCATTCTCTGGGTACTGCCCATTCTGGAGCATCCGAATAATCATAGTTGGCTACTTCGTTGTTTTCGTTTGGATCTTGTTGTTCCACAACGTATTTATAAAGTTATATTGCTACCGATAACAAAGGAGGAATACCGTTAAATGCTACACTTGAATATGTTGTAGTGTAAGCGCCTGTGTTTAAGATAACAAACTTATCACCCGGAGCAAGATTGTCTGGTAATAATACTTGCGTCTTTTCGTACATTACATCAGCACTATCACATGTTGGCCCTGCTAATACACAATAGTCTGTGTCTTCTAGCTCGCGCCCGGGGATCCAAAAGCGATACTTGATGCTTTCGTTTTCTGTTTCTGCTAGACCGTGGAAGCGACCCACGTCCAAATATACCCAACGAACAGTGTCGCCAGGGGTCTTGTGCGATGTAAGCAGCACTGTGCTGACAAGCATACCGGCATTGCCGACCATACCGCGTCCTGGTTCTGCCATAATGTAATCGATGTCGCCAAAGCGTTCTTGAATGGCGTTCATGATAGTTAGGCAATATGGTTCGGGATCGGTGATATCTGCGCCGTAGTATGTAGGGAAGCCACCGCCGATGTTTAATAATGTTAAATTGTGACCCTCGTCCTTTGCGTGATGCCAAGCAGCAGAAACAACGTCAAGCACATCGTACCACATATGCGGATGACGTGTTTGTGAACCTACGTGAAAACTTAGTCCTACTGGATTAAGTCCTAGACCTTTTGCTAGATCCATAAGTGGAACAACATAACTGCCTGAACACCCAAACTTGCGTGACAGCGGCCATTCTGCTTCTGTACTTTGTACTAGGATGCGAATGTATACGTCGCTGCCCGGTGCATGTTCTGCAATCTTTTTAATTTCAAGTTCAGAATCTGCGCTGTATAAACGAATACCTTGCTTGTATGCCCACGCAATGTCTTTACACTTTTTAATAGTGTTGCCAAAACTAATATCTTCTGCTGTAGCACCAGCAGCAAAGCACAATTCAATTTCGCCGCGACTAGCAGCGTCAAACCGGCTGCCAAGTTTTGCTAGACGTTTGAGTATTTCTGGTTGAGGATTTGCTTTTACAGCGTAATGGATATGGGCTTTACCTAGCCCTGCCTTGAGTCGACTGTAGTTTTCTTCTACAATGTCAACATCAATAACAACAGTAGGACGATCAAAATCGTTAGATAGAATATACTGATTGAGCTTACTCATTGTGTTGTCGCCCTACGACAAAAATTAATTGGTGCCCAGGGGGAGACTCGAACTCCCACTCTTGCGAACTGGTACCTAAAACCAGCGTGTCTACCAATTCCACCACCCGGGCAAATTTGGAGCCTCCAGTCGGAATCGAACCAACGACCTACTGATTACAAGTCAGTTGCTCTACCTGCTGAGCTATAGAGGCATTAAATCTAATTATCTGTCTTTGCGACCGTTGCCTTTATTTTTTGCCTTATAAGTTGGCGTTTGACTATGGCAATTAGGACACAAAGCTCTCAAATTTTCCTCAGTGTTATTTACACTATTTCCATCGATGTGGTCTAATTCTAATGATATATTATTTCCACACCAATTGTCAATCCCACATACAAAGCATTTGTGATTTTGTTTATCCAAAATGTATCTGTGAATGTGGTTGCTGGTTTGCAGTTTTCCTTTACATCCATCCTGCAAACCAGCCTTCCATTCCGTAATATAAGTTTTGTATTGATAATCGTGCTGGCACTTAATACTACAATACTTGTTCTTACTACTACGTAGAACTGGTTTCTCAGTTCCGCAATTTAAGCATTTATAAGTTTTCATGTAGAACACCTTTTATTTTATTTATGTTCTACAAAAAATTTTACTTATTAATACCCAAATAATTCATAACATTTTCTGGTGAACTTTCACCATAAGGATCTGGGTTGTCTTCGGTAGCATCTGGTTCAACAAATGCCTTTTCAACAACACCGTCCTTGATAACAACAGCAAAACGCTTTGAACGCTTACCGAAGCCAAGTTGGCTAAAATCAGCAAGGCGACCAAGTGCGTCAGCAAACTCGCCGTTGCCGTCTGGCAGAACCTTAACATTCTGGACACCCAAAAAGTCTGCCCATGCATTCATAACAAAGCCGTCGTTAACGCTTGCTACATAAATTTCATCAATACCAGCATCGCGAATCTTGAAATAGTTATTTTCAAAACCAGGCAATTGATAAGTTGAGCAAGTTGGTGTATAAGCACCAGGCAAACTGAACACTACTACACGCTTATCAGCAAATAAGTCTGCTGTGGTCTTGTGTACAAATTCGCCACCGATTGGGCAACCACCGTCACCGGGAGGAAGATCACCTTCGCGATAATAAAAAGTAATGTCTGGAATACGAGTTCCTTCCATTACGAACGCTCCATACCTGCTGCTTCTGCAACAATGGCAGTTACTTCATCGAGTGAACTACACATTACCTTAGCAGTCTTCCAGTCATCGTTGTCATCACGACCCGATACTTCTACCATGTAGCCGTTATCATAAAAATATACATTGAGTGAATCATCTGCTTTTGCAAGTTTATCTGCTAGTTTCATTATACTCTCCTTGAGTTGTTGTTAAAAAAGTATTATACTTAAAATTAGTCTACTTGTCAAGTTAAATCAACCAGCCAATTGAAGATTTAAACTCATCAAACTTATCAAAACTAAGAGTAGTTTTGATCCATTGATTGTGAAGTTCTTCCACTGCATCGAGATGCACATGTGATGGACTGATGTTTAATAATTTTATTGTATCAGAATACATAGTTAAAAATTTGTCTTTGTTTATAAACTTTTTTAGATTAATTTTAATAACATCATTCTCTTTGCTGTAAATTTGATATTGTTTAAACCATGTTGGGTTTATATGGCTATTTTTATACAATGCATTTAACAATATCCACTCAAACATTATAGAATCGTTATATGTGATTTGTATCAGAGATTCTGTATCATCTTTACCTGATAAATGTTTGCGTCGAATGTGGTCTGTGTTATGTTTCGCCCAAATGCTTATTGCATTGTCCGGTAAATCTGTATGATTTATCAGTGATGAATAATGTATTAATTCGCATTCAAAATCAATCCAGTTCTGCTCTTTTTGAATATTTTTATATGAAAAATATTCTAATTTCTGTTCAAGTGTTAAATCTAATGTCTGAAAAGATGTCGGCACCCAACAATATGCATCATCAATTAAATTAAGAGTTCTTGAAAAAAAATTTCCGGCTGCACCAGGTAAGAAATTAATAAAGACGTAATTAATCATGCGTTTTCAAAAACTAGTCTAATATTGCCGTTATTGTTATCTCGAACATCTGATTCTTGGTGATAATAAAGTATAGGCCAATCGACAACTAAAAATTTTAATCCAGTGTTAACAATTTGGTTATTAATAAAAGTTACAATATCTTCGAATTGAGGTACTTCTCCAAACAAATGGTGAATTTTTTGTTTTTTCGTATACATTAACCAGGTTTCTAAATTAAATGAAATAAATCCTCTTCCACCCGGTTTAACTAATCCTGCGATCCACAATATACGTTGTGTTATTGTGTCAATTTCTGAAAAGTGTATAGTATTAACAGTAATTACTGCATCAAAGTTTTCTCTGTGTCCTTTTGCATAATCTTCGTCAAATTGATCAAAAATATCATAATTACTATTTTTATCAGAATCAATACCAATAATATTTGGTAAGAGATTTTTAAATTCATTAATCCCACACCCTATATCAGCTATTGATGCGGGAGACTTTTCTAGTAAAAATTTAATGTAATAATAAGGTACACAATCTAAAATTCGATACAGCTGACAACACTTTCTAGGATTTTCATACACAGTATCGTGCAATGCTGCTTTTAAAAGTTCAACTTCTCGGCGGCTGCTCACCACACACATATAATCGTCTTTTACTGAATCATAAAGATCGCTTTCGAGAAATTCTTGCAACCATTTTTTGTTATCCAGTTTGTTAACTTCTTTGACGTCATACATTTTAAACAAATCTCGCTCCGACCAGGGTAAGTTTAGTGTCATTCCAAGACATATAATTTGGTACCAGCACCCGGAGTCGAACCGGGACGCCTGTTAGGGCGAGGGATTTTCTTACCACTACAGTTTTCACTGCCATTGCTGTTTGTGGTCTGGACTTTCTCTTCAACATATCCTTGTGGACTTAGTTGCTCCCCGTCAAGTCTCTACACGTTCCTAGTTATTAGGCTTCGCTCGGGATTGCCATTTTACAGGTTTCCCCGAATTTGAGGAGTTCTACTCTAAACGTTTCCGTTTAGGCACTCAATTTTTCATAAGTCCCTTGTGTCTACCAATTCCACCATGCTGGCATAATTTATCTTGTTAGTAAACGTTTTGCTCTTTCGTAATTACCGCCTTTTGCTGCTAGTCCCACACTTTGTAATGCTTGACGTATGTTAACATTTTCTTTTAGTGCTGTCAATAACTCTTCGTCTGAAACTTTTGCTTTTCCTGTTAAAGATTTATTATAACCCCTAAACGTTGATGTTAAACTATGACAATTTGGACATAACCAGCGCAAATTCTCTAAACGATTATCAGTTCGCTTACCATTTATGTGATCTAATTCTAAGGTAAGAACTGCATTCCGCCATTCAATTATTCCACATTCTTCACATTTATAATCTTTAAGCTCATAGTGGTTGATGTATTTCCTAAGTAATTCACTTCCCCACTCTTTTCCGTCTACAAATACTTCTTCTATTGGAATTATAAGTTTACCACGAGACCAAGCCATTTTATCCTTGGTTTCTTGCGGCAAATTGCTGTATACGTCATCGTACTTGCCTTTGCTATGGGCTTGTTGTACACCATTTTTGTTTTTGGCTTTGATAGCAGGGCACTGTTGATAACTTTTCGAACAACATTTTTTACCATTACTTATTGTGTATTTTGCTTTGTTGTTGCATCCATATTCACATAACATTTTTCTGTCCTCGATAATGTTATTTATTGGTATACACAATTTTAACTTAAAAATATGCTATTTTTGGTATTCCATCATGCTGGCAATTTCTTAAACAATGTGTATATTATACACTATTTTTGTGC
>Ga0208795_1000979_pt1 | contig 13518 bp, 12 predicted proteins | sample CB_VirMetaG_6_FD_184541 | JGI IMG/M metagenome (GOLD analysis project Ga0208795, IMG submission 184541) | Freshwater to marine saline gradient viral communities from Chesapeake Bay - CB_1508_2 Viral MetaG (SPAdes) (version 4) | ecosystem: Environmental > Aquatic > Marine > Coastal | place: USA... | reverse complement strand
GGGATGAGTTTTTCCAACTATCTTGAAACAAAGATTCTTGACCATGTATTTGGCGGTACTGCCTACACCGCTCCGGGTACTTTGTATCTGGCGCTGTTCACCGCAGTTTCTAGCGGCGAAACTGGCTCTGTAACCGAAGTTTCTGGTACTGCCTACACCCGTAAGAGCGTAGCATTCACCACTTCTGGCGACACCACCAGCAACACCGCAGCGGTCGAATTTGATACCGCAGGCTCCAACTGGGGGACGGTTACTCATGTAGGCATTTACGATGCTTCTTCTGCTGGCAACCTGATGGCATACGCCGCCTTGTCTAGCAGCAAGACCATCGAATCTGGTGATGTTTTCCGTGTACCTGCGGGTGATCTCGACATCACGCTGAACTAATCTCTGACGCGAGGGGCCGATCATGGCGCTAGTAATTAAGGATCGCGTCAAGGAGACAACGACTACCACAGGTACTGGCACGCTAACGCTTGCTGGTGCTGCTAGTGGTTTTCAGGCGTTCTCTGCGATTGGCGATGGAAACACGACCTACTATGCCATCACTGACCAAGCCACTGGCGATTGGGAAGTAGGCATTGGTACATACACGGCTTCAGGAACAACCCTGTCGCGTGACACCATCCTCGCGTCAAGTAATGCTGGATCTGCGGTAAATCTTTCTGCTGGAATCAAAAACGCATTTGCGACATATCCAGCCGGGAAAGCCGCATTTTTTGACGATATTCCGACCAACAACAACCAGTTGACCAACGGCGCTGGATACATTACCGGCAACCAGACCATCACCCTGTCCGGGGATGTTTCTGGGTCAGGTACGACCAGCATCGCTGTAACTGTCGCTGACGATTCACATAACCATGTGATCTCAAATGTTGACGGCCTACAGACCGCGTTGGATGCCAAACAAGCTGCCGCAACCGCGCTGACTACCAGTACGACCTTTGGCGGCGATGTTTCTGGCACTTACAACTCGATTGCTGTTACGAATGACAGTCACAGCCACACAGGCTCAACCCTGTCGGGGATTGCGGTAAGCAATCTGGATGGTGCAGCAGTACAAACAAGCGCAGAAGCATTTGCTGATGTAGATACTGCGCTGATGACTGCTGCGGCGATTGAAGATCGCATTACCGGAAAGGGTTATCTGACCGGAAACCAGACGATTACCTTGTCTGGTGATGCTTCAGGTTCAGGCACAACTTCGATTGCCGTGACTGTTGCAAACGACAGTCACACGCACGACACCCGGTACTACACCGAAACTGAAATTGGCAACTTTTTCAGCGGCACTACTGCGATCACCGGATACAGCAAAAGCAACTGGGACACCGCATACGGCTGGGGCAACCATGCTTCTGCTGGCTACCTGACAGGCAACCAGACGATCACGCTGTCTGGTGACGCTACCGGATCAGGCACGACCTCAATCACCGTGACGGTGGCTGACGATAGCCATAACCACATCATCAGCAATGTCGATGGTTTGCAGACTGCGTTGGACGGTAAGCAGCCGCTGGATGCGGATCTGACTGCAATTGGCGCATTAGCTAAGACTGACGGTAATTTTATCGTTGGCAATGGCACTACATGGGTTGCTGAATCCGGCGCAACGGCTCGCACAAGCCTTGGTCTTGGCGCGCTTGCCACTTTGTCCAGCGTCAATGCTGCAACCATTACGGACAACAGCGTAGGCGCAGCAGAACTGAATGTTTCTGGCAACGGCACAACTTCTCAATTCCTGCGCTCAGATGGTGACGGCACATTTACTTGGGCAACACCGACCGACACAAACACGACTTATAGCGCCGGAACTGGCCTAACACTAAGCACAACAACATTCTCCGTAAATTACGGCACGACAGCAGGAACTGCTTGTCAGGGTAACGATTCGCGTTTGAGCAATAGCCGTACCTGTAACAACACTTTTGACAGTGCTGCTACAGCGCGTACCAACTTGGGTCTTGGTTCTCTTGCCACGCTTTCAACAGTCAATGCGGCCACAATTACTGACAATTCAGTCGGCGCTGCTGAACTAAATGTCTCTGGAAACGGTACGACCAGCCAGTATCTGCGTTCTGACGGAGATGGCACATTCACATGGGCAACTCCGACGGACACCAACACCACCTACTCTGCTGGTGCTGGCCTTGATCTGACCGGCACTTCCTTCAGCGTTGAATCTGATCTTCGTGGTGAGGTTTTTTACATCGGTCGCGATACCAACGATTACATCGGGGTTGAGACTACTCAGATCAACTTTGTTCTGGACGGCAATACCGATGCTCGCTTGTACAACAACGGCGACTTCCACGCTGACGGCAATGTAATTGCGTATTCAACCTCAATTTCAGACGCAAGACTTAAAAAAGATGTAAGCGTTGTTGAGAACGCGCTTGAAAAGGTAAATAAGCTGCGCGGGGTTGAATTCACATACACCTACGAAGACAAGCGCTCTGCTGGCGTAATTGCCCAAGAACTTGAGGATGTACTCCCGCAGGCGGTTTCTGAGACCCATCTTGAACTTAAAACTGGCAGCAAGGACGATAAGTACAAGGTTGTTCAGTACGATCAACTTCATGCCCTGCTAATCGAAGCGATCAAGGAACTGACAGATCGCGTCGAAAAACTGGAATCGCAGGCGGGCTAAACGATGTTAGGCCATCAGCCGTATGCAGCATCGACCTTTTCTGATTTAGGGAAAACGCCGACTACACACGAAGGCTCTGCAGCCGTATCCGCGCAATCCGATGGGTCCGCATCTGGTGCAAGAACATTTTCGGTAGCAGCAAACGCTGTATCAGCGACTGCGACTGTAAGCGCATCGGCACGCCGCGTTCCGCTTGGATCTGCGCTGATAAATGGCGCATCCACCACGACGGTAAATAGCACCGCAAATGGCTCTAGGGTTCGCGAGAGCAGTGGCACATCGACGGCCACGGCAACTGCTTCCATTTCGTATATCCGTGAACGGAATACAGGCGGAACTTCGGCCTGCACAAGTGCGGTAGTAGCAACAGCTTATGCAACAAGAGGCGCAACAGCCTCCGCGTCTGCGGCGGCATCGCTTTCCTCGGCGGCCAAGCGCGTCAGAGAATCTTCTGGCGCAATTTCTGCTGCAGCATCTACTGTTGGCAATTCAGAGCGGATACATCAAGGCGCATCTGAAATTTTGCCGGCAGTAGCAATATCAGCGAGTGCCGCAGCAACTCTTGCTGGCGTTGCGACAGTTTCTGCAATTGCAACTAATTCTGCTGCGGCTGGTTATGTGCTTAAATCGGCATCAGCGATTTCAATTACTTCTGTCACGGTAGTCGTCGGCAGGGAAAAATGGGAAGCGATACCTGTAACGCCATTCACTTGGACAAAGATTGCGGCATAAGGACTAAACATGGCTGACACGACTACTACCACTTACGGACTGACGAAGCCTGAAATTGGCGCGTCTGAAGATACTTGGGGAACCAAATCAAATACCAACTGGGACTTGGTAGACGATTTGCTTGATGGCACGACGGCGATTGCCCCAAATTTGACCGCTGGAAGCTGGAAAGTTGGCGGAACTGCTGTTACTTCAACCGCAGCAGAACTAAACATTCTCGATGGCGTTACCTCGACTGCGGCAGAGTTGAATATTCTGGACGGCGTAACAGCGACAACCGCAGAACTCAACATTCTGGATGGCGTTACTGCTACAACCGCAGAGTTAAACATCCTTGACGGTGTAACCGCCACGGCGGCAGAACTCAACATTTTGGACGGTGTGACTGCTACCGCAGCAGAACTGAACATCCTTGATGGCGTGACTGCTACCACGGCTGAGTTGAACTACACCGACGGCGTTACGAGCAATATCCAGACGCAGTTAAACTTAAAAGCCCCTCTTGCTAGTCCGACGTTTACTGGAACTCCAACAGCACCAACCGCTTCTTCTGGCACAAACACAACTCAGTTGGCTACCACGGCATTTGTTACCACAGCAGTGAACGCGGTTAATCTGTCAGCAGTTTGGCCAGTAGGTTCTATTTATATCAATGCTTCGGTATCAACTAACCCGGCCACGCTTCTTGGGTTCGGCACATGGACTTCGTTTGGTGCAGGCCGCGTACTTGTTGGCTTGGATTCTGGCGACACAAGCTTTGACACACTCGGTGAAACTGGCGGGTCTAAGGACGCGGTTGTTGTAAGCCATACCCACACGGCTTCTACCAACAGCACTGGTGCGCACACGCACGAAGTAAATTACAGCGACTTTAGCGGTTCTAATGGCAATATTCTTGATATTGATAACCTGCAAGGCGGCGGTGGAACTAATTTGGATGCCACTACCAGCAGTGCCGGTAGCCATAGCCATACTGTAACTGTAAGTTCAACTGGTTCCTCTGGCACGAACGCCAACTTGCAACCGTACATTACTGTGTACATGTGGAAGCGCACAGCATAAGACGGAGGCTGAACAATGGCACTTCCTAGTTCTGGGCAGATCTCTTTATCGCAAATTCAAACAGAATTTGGTGGGTCAAACCCTATCAACATGAGCGAGTATTATCGTAACGGCTCTTATACTACGAGCAACAATACGAGCGTGCCTACCTCTGGACAGATTTCTATGTCCAACTTCCACGGTGCGATGAAGTGGACTAGCGGGTCCCAGACGTTTACCAGTTCAGGAACATTCACTCCGCCATCAGGAACTACTACTTCTACAGTATTCACTGTAACTCTCGTTGCCGGCGGCGGTGGCGGTGGTGGTGCTGAAGGCGCTGGTGGCGGCGGTGGTGGTGGCTATACTAGCCAGTCTGTCACTGGTCTTACTGGATCAAATGTCACTGTCACCATTGGCGGTGGTGGTTTGCCGGGCAAGGGGGACTGTAATGGTGGCGGCCCCGGTCCTTCTGGTGGCCCACATGGGACAACCGGAGGCACTACTTCTTTTGGTTCACACCTAAGTGCTACTGGCGGTGGCGGCGGTAAAGCAGCTTACTGGACCTGCGGACTTCCGGCTGTAAACACTTCTGGCGGTTCCCCCGGTGGTGGTGCTGGTATGAATTACAACAACGGCCAGCGTGGCGGTGATAGTCAAGGTGGTCAAGGTTCGGGTGGTGCAGGTAATCCAAATCCCTACGCTACTGGTAGTAATGGTGGCCTCTACGGCGGTGGTGGCGGCGGCGGCGGTTGGCAGGGTGGTCAAGGTGGCTACGGTGCAGCAGGCCGCGTAATTATTTCTTGGTAATAAGCAGGAGTCTGTAATGGTCAAGTATGTAGAACTTGAAAAAGATACTTTGGATTTTTGGAGCGGTCCTTGGGAAGCCCCAGAACTTCCTGTATTTGCTCCAGACTATCCATATGTTGCTAAGGAAGTAGTCTCCACGCCAGACCCCTACTACGTTGAAGGTCAAGTTTGGGATGAAGACACTAAATCTCTCGTAGACACCCCGGTTTCTATCAGTAAAAAGGCTCAACGGTATCTTCAAAGCACTGATTGGTATGTTATTCGCTACCTTGAAACCGGAGTAGAAGTCCCCGCGGACGTGACGGCGAAGCGGGCAGAAGCTAGAACTCAGGTGGTTGCATAATGCCTAGCGCGACTGAAAATTTCGTAATGGCGAATTTACTGTAATACTTGCGAAAAAATCAGGAGCGCGACATGCCTCTAATCCCATTACAGATACCCCCCGGCGTCTACCGCAACGGAACGGACCTTGAGGCATCCAACCGCTGGACTGATGCAAGCCTTGTCCGTTGGCACAATGGATCAATGCGTCCGGTCGGCGGTTGGTCAACTCGCGTTTCTGGTGCTTATGCGTATGCGCCTCGCGCAATGCACGCATGGAAGGACAACACCGCAGGATCGAATCTTGCGGCAGCCACATACGAAAAGCTGTACTACACTAATTCGTCTGGAACCAGTTACGACATCACGCCTTCTGGATTTACAGCAGGATCGCTAGATGCAGCGGTCAACACAGGATACGGCGGCGGATATTACGGAACAGGGTTTTACGGCGTAAGACGCCCAAATTCTGGCGTGTATCAAGAGGCCACTACTTGGGCGCTCGACAACTGGGGCGAATACCTTGTGGCTTGTTCCAGCTACGACGGCAAGCTGTACGAATGGCAGCTAAACACCGCATCTCCAGCAGCAGCTATCAGCGGCGCTCCAACAAGCTGTAAATCACTTGTTGTCACGGAAGAGCGTTTTCTATTTGCCTTGGCGGCAGGCGGAAATCCGCGCAAAGTGCAATGGTGTGACCGCGAAGACAATACAAGCTGGACTCCATCTGCCACCAACGAAGCCGGCGACTTTGAATTACAGACTTCTGGCCAAATCATGTGCGGTCTGCGTATGCGTGGCCGTACTTTGATTTTGACCACAACCGATGCCCATATTGCGACTTACTCTGGCCCTCCGTTTGTATATGGCTTTGAGCGCGCTGGTACAGCCTGTGGCGTGATTGCCAGAAAGGCTGCTGTTGCGATTGACCAAGGCGCATTCTGGATGGGTTCGCATGGGTTCTTCGCGTTCGACGGCTCTGTGGCAAAAGAAATCAACTGCGATGTAACGGACTATGTGTTCTGCGACATTAATCGCAACCAGATCAGCAAGACTTACGCTATTCACAACAGCAGCTTTGGCGAAATTTGGTGGTTTTATCCAAGTCAAAACAGCACCGAAAATGACCGTTATGTGGCGTATGACTACCTTGAAGGGCATTGGGAAGTGGGTCAGATTGATCGCACCGCTGGCGTGGATCAAGGCGTATTTGATGGCCCAATCTGGGCGGATGCGTCTGGCAATCTGTACGACCACGAATTGAACGCTGCGTTGGGGCATGGGGCTTACACGCCGTTTGCAGAAACCGGCCCGATCTCACTGGGCAATGGCGATGGGGTAATGCGCGTCAACAACCTGATTCCGGATGAACGCAATCAGGGCGATGTGGAAGTGACATTCAAGACTCGATTCCACCCGAACGACACCGAGCGCACCTACGGCCCATATTCAATGGCAAATCCGACCTCTGTCCGCTTTACAGGTCGCCAGATCCGTATGCGCGTGGAAAGCGCAAAGAACGCCTGCTGGCGTACTGGCGTCATGCGGATTGAGGCTACGCCGGGTGGCCGTAGGTAATGCTTCAGGGCCTCCCTCCGCCTCCGCACGGACAGAACTGGAAAGACTGGGCCGAGCGCCTTAATTCGTTTCTGACGCGCTCTAGAGAACGCCTAAGAAGCCTTACGGCAGGCGATTCTGCTGCGGACGACGGCATTCTGATGTGGGATCGCTCCATCGAGCATCCTGTTGTGTCATTGAATGGCGAATGGGTTCCGCTCGGATATGGCGCAAATGATCCAGACCAAGGCTACGGCTACGGTGCGTTTCTGGATTTCAACGACCAGACTTGTGCAGCTACTGAAACGCCGACAGCGATTACTTGGGGAACAACAGCATATTCTAATGGAGTTGCTGTAGGCTCTCCGACCAGCCGGATCGTATTCACGAATGCTGGGAAGTATTACATACACTTCACGGCACAGCTTAATTCGCAATCTGCTAACGCAAAAACATTCTGGTTCTGGCCGCGAATCAACGGCACAGACATTACCGGGTCAACGATGCGGATTACCACGCACGACAATGACGAATCCAAAACTGTCGCTCGTGCCGCTATTTTTGAGGTGGCTGCTGGAGATTATCTGGAGGCCATGTTTGCCGTGGATGATCTGGATACATCGCTGGAAGCCTATGCAGCAGAAACTTTCTGTCCTGCGGTTCCTTCCGTGACGCTAATGGTGAAAAGCATCTGATGGGACAGGCACAAGAAAAGATGGATATTCTCGGACAGCTTAAACGCTGCCGAAATTGGATCGAATCTGCACTTGTTTACTCTGGCGGAACTCACGAATACATGGATATTGTGGACGGCGTATTGTCCGGCCATATGCAGCTTTGGGCTGGAGACTCTGGATGTGCGGTGACTGAAATTTCGGTCTTCCCGCGCAAGAAAGTTCTTCATGTTTTCTTGGCGGCAGGTGACATGGATCAAATTGTTGATTTCCAAGAATCTGCTATAGAATTTGCCAAAATGAACGGATGCGATAGTATGACAATTGCAGGCCGTTCTGGCTGGAAACGAGTGCTGAAATCGCACGACTGGCACGAGCAATTCGTGGTGCTAGAACGAGATATTTAAGGGAGACACGCTATGGGCGGCGGTGGCGGAAAAGGCGGAAGCCAACAGACAAAGACTGAAATCCCAAAGTGGATTGAAGAACCTGCAACTCGCAACTTGGCTCGCGCTGAAGCGGCCCAGCAGATCGGCTACCAGCCATACTACGGCCCAGATGTTGCGGCATTTAATCCGACACAGCAGGCAGCCATGCAATCCAATATTGGCGCAGCAGAGGTATTTGGCCTACTGGCTCCGGGCAGTATGACCGCACTTCAGGGCATGCCGACTCCGGCTACCTTCGCTGGCGGCACTCAAGGGTATTCATCCGCACCGATGTATGAACAGGCATTGGCTGAATATCAATCCAAACAACCGCAGCAAGCAGCCCTGTATAACAATCTGTTTGGCCGCGATTTGGGATACGGAGCATAATCATGGCAGGTGCAGGCGCAGGTACTTCAGCGATTCCTAATGTAAATCAGGCAGCAGCGCAGGGCATTGCCGGCGCAGGCATGGCCACCGCTGGCGAAATGGGTTATCGCCCGATGGCGGTAGGATCTCAAAATATTGCTGGAACTAGCTATCAAGCCCCTACAGTTGCAGGGGTTTCTCCAGTTACGGCACAGAATGTTCAGGCTGGTCAGTTGGCAACAACCAGTCTTTCTCCGTACATGAATCCGTACACCCAGCAGGTTATTCAGGAAAACGAGGCAGACATTTTGCGCGGCGCTCAAATTGGCCTGACTGGCCTTGGCGCACAAGCACAGGCTGCAAACGCATTTGGCGGATCTCGTCACGGTGTGGCGATGGGCGAAATGGGCCGAAATGTTCTGCAGCAGTTGGCTCAATCTTCCGCAGGTCTGCGTCAGGCAGGATTCCAGCAGGCGCAGCAGGCCGCTCAACAAGACATTGCTGGCTCTATGCAGGCTCAGTTGGCTAACCAATCTGCCGGCCTTCAGGCGCAGACTACAACCGGCCAGCAGGCTCTACAGGCGCAATTAGCAAATCAGGCTGCCTTGCAGCAGGCTGGTCAATTTGGAGCCTCTCAATCCCAATCAGCGGCTCTGGCGAACCAGCAGGCAGCACTTCAAGCTGCGCTGGCAAATCAGCAGGCAGGATTGGCTGGCTCCCAGCAGCGCCTTGGGGCGGCCTCTCAGCTTGGCAACTTGGCGAATCTGGGCTTCGGCATGGGCCAGACCGTAACGCAGAATATGATGCAGCAGGGCGCTCTCCAGCAGGCATTGCAGCAGCAGCTTATCGACGCAGCGAAGGCTCAGTACGCTGGCTACACAGGCGCACCGGCACAAACCATTGGATATGTTTCGTCTGCTCTTGGCGCAACTCCGGTTCCGCAGAATCAGTCCACCAGCAAGCAGCCGGGCCTGTTTGACTACCTGACGATGGGTGCAAGCCTTGCATCAATGTCTGACGAACGCCTGAAGACCGACATCAAGGTTGTTGGAATGCTGAAAAACGGCATTCAGTTGTTCACTTGGAAGTGGAACGAAACAGCCAAGAAACTGGGTGCAGAAGGTCAGCGCACATTTGGCGTCATGGCTCAGAAGCTTCTTGAGACGCATCCGGACGCTGTATTTGTTGGAGACGATGGGTACTACCGCGTGAATTACGGCCATCCTGCGCTATCGGGGGTCTGATATGTTTGATTTTGGAAGTCTTGCCGAGTTGTTTAAGGCAAAAGATGGAATGCAGGGTATTAGCGGCCTTCTTGGTGGCGCTGCCCAGCAGTCCAGTCCGGCTCCCGCTCCAATGGGGCCGCCTACGCAACTTCAGGGTATGTTTCAGCAGGGCGGCGGAATGGCTGGCCAACTGCAGAATCTTGGCCTTGGCGGCGGGCCGTCCAGCCCGATGTCTCCGGGCATGAATATGCAGCCGGCATACAACCAGCCGGGTCAAATGACCGATCAGCAAATGTGGGAACAAGAACTGGCCCTGCAGGCTCAAGACGACGCCCTGCAGCAGGGTACGCCTACAGGCGGATTCGACATGAAGAAGGCTGGCGCATCTTTTGCAAAGGCTGCTGGCGGCATGGGAGGGGACAGCATTAAGGCTCCCGCTCTTCAGACTTTCAATCATCAGTACACTGCTCCAGTAACGCCTGCGGCGACTCAGGCACAGCCTTCAGCAAGCAACTACATGGAAATCTTGAAGAAGATGGCTGCTGGCCATTACGGAAGATAAGGAAAAGACATGGCCATAGGATTACTGGATTTGCTCGGCGGATACCTTGGCGGATTGGCTGTTGAAGAGACCGCCAAGCAGACTGGTATTGAAGATGCCTTGAGACCGAGAATGCAGAAGGTTGTCCAAGGGGCCAAGGATCTTGGCAGCGACGCTCTGGATTTCTTTATTCCGTCTGCGAGTGCGGATGCGGCAACTTCTGGCTCAACCACTGCTCCGGGGTTTATGCCAAACCAGACCGACCTGCAAAACACTCCAATCCAGTCTATTCCAGAGGTCATGACTCCATCCCCGGATTGGACGGGCGCAGGTCGCGGTGTGTATCAGCGCCCTCAATCTCCAGCAGACTGGACTGGCGAAGGTCGCGGAATATTTGATCCTGCCCGGATGTCAGACCGCGAAATCTCGATTGAAGAAGAAGCCATGCAGACCGCATCGGACCTTCTGCAGATGGGCGGCACAAGCATGGCCGATGTTGGCAAGAAAGCCGCTGTAGAGGCTGCCACAGGCGAGGGTCCGGGCTTTTTGTCTGCGATCCAGAACTTCATTGGCGATGAAGAAAAGATGCTCACGCTGGCGCAGGCGTTCAACACTATGCGTACCAATCGTGACGATCAGCTTGGCTCTTTTATTGGCAAGCGCCTAGAGACGCTGCGCGGAGCAAAAGGCTCATCTTCAACCATCCAATACCTGCGTGATCGTGGCAGAAATGATCTTGCTGACGCAGTGCAAAGCGGGACAATCACCGCCAAAGAAGCACTCACGCTATCTAAGCCAACTTCGTTGGAAGAGAAAATGGCTTTGTTCCAAAGCAATCCAGAACTTGCTGCAAAAATGGGCCAGCTTGGCTTGTTTGGTGGCAATGTTGATATGGGGACTGGCAAATGGTGGGACAAGCTTGCCGAATACACCACAAAGCAAATTGAAGAATACAACTCTGCTGGCGGCGCTGCTGTAAATCTTGGGAATGAACTGGACAACATATCAAGGGTGCTGGCAGCTATTGGCGAAACTGGTCCTACGGAACAAACTGCAGGTCAACTTCAACAATTTTTTAAGGGATATGGCATTGATCTTGGCCTTGCCGATCTTGGCAATGTGCAGGCTCTTGAAGCCGCAACCCGCAGACTTGTTGCGCAAGAATTGCGCTTGAACAAAGGCCCGCAGACAGACTTCGATGCCAAGTACGCAGAAAGCTATATTCCAAGTCTGGGCAAGACAAGAAGAGCAAACGAACGAATGCTCGACCATATGCGGTCAAGTAATAGTTTGAAAAAAATCTGGGCCAAAATGGCGCGCAAAGCTTCTCTTGCAGAATCTCCGCAGCAGGCTAGGGCAATTGTCAACAATATTGATGATATGGCTTCGCAGACTCCTGCAGTTGTAAAGAAAAAAGATGGCAGTTGGATCTCATTCAACGAATTCTCAAACTTGCCTGAAGCAAGAGGAATGACAAACGAAGACATTCTTCAGGAGTGGGTTGATTTCTATAAAGAAGAAGGTGGCTACTAATGGGATCATTGGCTGACGCGGCACGCCGCAGACAAGATGAAAGATTGGTGCTGCCTGACTCTGAAGAGCAGGCTCCGGTTGTAGCGCCTGAATCATCTAGTCCGCTGAAATCTTCTGCGCGCGGAAATCTTCCGCCCGGAACTCAAGTCCTTATTGAAGGCCTTCCTGACAATGGGCGTGTTTATAAGTTTCCAGATGGAAGTTTGGGCTATACCGATCTGTACATGTCAACAGGCAACCAAAGCAAAATCAAACAAATTATTGATGACGCTTCGTTGATTCGCTCAGGAGAAGTTTCAACTCCGATTCAACAAGAATTTTCTCGGCAGCGACAAGAAGCCATAGGTCAATATGGATATGCCCCAGCACTTGGAGAAAAGTTTCTTGAAGGCCTGCCGTTCGTTGGCTCATACATGGACGAACTGACTGGCGCAATTTCAGGTCCGCGCGCACAGCAACAGCAACGCTACATCTCTGGCGCGATGCAGAAGGAATATCCGGTCGCATCTACCACTGCACAGATGGGCGGATTGGCCGCAGGGACTGTTCTGACTGGTCTGGGCGCAGGCAAAGCCATTGAGTCTGTACCGGCTCTGGCTCGTATGGCTGGCGCTGCACAGCAGTTGCCGACTTCAGGACGCGCTATCACTGGCGGCGTTACAACCGGCGGTCTGGGTGCTACTGAAGGCGCAATCTACGGATACGGCAAAGGCACTACCCCAGAATCTCGCAAATCAGAATCCGTTCAGGGAGGGGCCATCGGTGGATTAGTTGGTGCGCCGATTGGCCTTGCAGTACCGTATCTTGGTCGCGCATATGCTGCATTCAAGAATCGCGGGTCTCAGACATCGATTGCCCCAGAAATTGCAGCAGAATTTGGCATTTCCACTGAAGCTGCGCGGATGATCGAGCAGGCGCTTGAATCTGGCGCAAGCTTTGATGTCATGCTGTCAAATATCCGCCGCGCAGGCGATCAGGGCATGATTGCTGACGCAAATGAGGCAACAGCAGCCCTACTAGATGCAGCAGCAGCCTCAAGCCCGCGTGTAGCAGCAGAGGCTCGCGCCCCTGTCACTGAGCGCGCTGCAGCTTCTTCCCGCCAGCTTGGTGAGGAAATGGATGTTGCGCTTGGTGCAAAACCACAAGGCATGCAGACTAGCTACGAGGCCATTGCATCTCGTAGCAAGGGAGCCAGAAACGAAGCCTACCGTGATGCGTTCAACACTCCGATCAATTACGCATCTCCAGAAGGCATCCGTCTTGAAGAGATCTTTAATCGAATTCCTGACGAATGGAAGCGTGAGGCTATTGCTGTCGCCAATAGAGAATTGCAATGGCAAGGCAAGCGCAATCAGCAGATCATGGCTGACATTGCCGATGATGGCACTGTGACTTTCCGCGAAATGCCGAATGTGCAGCAGCTTCACGAAATTAAAATAGCGCTGAACAAATTTGCAAGAACAGGCGACAATGTTGACAACTTTGGCAATTTGAAGGGAGAAGGCATAACCATCGCCAGCGCTGCCAGCGAACTGCGCAATGCGCTAGGTGATGCGGTTCCGGCCTACAACACAGCATCCAAGATCGGTGGCGACAAGATCCGCGAGCAAGAGGCTCTGATCCTTGGCGGCAA
>Ga0208795_1000964_pt1 | contig 13647 bp, 14 predicted proteins | sample CB_VirMetaG_6_FD_184541 | JGI IMG/M metagenome (GOLD analysis project Ga0208795, IMG submission 184541) | Freshwater to marine saline gradient viral communities from Chesapeake Bay - CB_1508_2 Viral MetaG (SPAdes) (version 4) | ecosystem: Environmental > Aquatic > Marine > Coastal | place: USA... | reverse complement strand
CTATTGGAAATTCACAGATGAGATCAGGTAGATCTTCTACTATACAAACATCATCAACAGGACTAATGTCTAAAGCTACTACAGATAAAAAAACTTTACTAGGAGGATAATATGGCAATTAAAAAATTAATTAAAATAGCAAAAGAAATAATTAAACCAAAAAAAGAAAAACCTTTAGAATTGAAAAAGGAAGAGGCGAAAGAAATTAAAATAGAAAATGTTTCTACTTTAAAATCTAGTTTAACTTCTAGTTTACAATCTAACTTAACTAGGGAGACAAACTAACATGGGTTCAATTGTTTCATTAGCAACAAAAGCTGGTGTTATTAAACCAGTTTCAAGTGCAACATCAAAACCAGTTAGTCCAACTACTGCAGAGGTTTCGCAAAGTCAAGCTACAGCCGCAGATGGTATGGGAGCTATGTCAAGAAAAATTAAAAGAAAAGGAAGATCTGCAACTATATTAACTTCTACTGAGGGAGTTCAAGGAGAAACAACTTTAGGAACTAAAAGTTTATTAGGCGGATAATGGCAAAAACAGAACTAAGTAAAAGTTTATTAAAACGATTTGATCGTTTGAAAGCTCAGCGTCAAAACTGGGAATCACATTGGCAAGAAGTAGCAGACTACATGATGCCAAGAAAAGCAGATGTAACTAAAACCAGATCTAAGGGAGACAAAAGAACAGAATTAATTTTTGATTCTTCTCCTATGCAATCTTTAGAATTATTAGCAGCATCGCTTCATGGTATGCTGACGAACCCATCCACCCCTTGGTTCTCTTTACGATTTAAAGAAGATGGAATGGAAAATGAAGATGAGGCAAAAGAATGGCTAGAGTCTGCAACAGAAAGTATGTATGCCGCATTTAATCGTTCTAACTTCCAACAAGAAATTTTTGAATTATACCACGACCTCATTACCTTTGGTACAGCCGCAATGTTTGTTGAAGAGGATGAAGAAGATATTGTTAAATTCTCTACTAGACATATTAATGAAATTTACATTTCAGAAAATGATAAAGGTAGAATAGATACTGTATTTAGAAAATTTAAAATATCTGCAAGAGCAGCATTACAAAAGTTTGGACAAGATGCGTCAGACAATATTGTAACTACTGCCAGAAAAGATCCATACGAAGAAGTAGAGATACTTCATGTCGTATATCCAAGAACTGATTTTGATCCTAAGAAACAAGACAAAGCGAATATGCCTTTTGCTTCTTGTTACATTGAAGCTGGCACAGGCAATGAATTATCTATGTCAGGATTTAAAGAGTTTCCTTTTGTAGTACCTCGTTACTTAAAAGCATCTCACGAAATTTATGGAAGATCTCCAGCGATGACTGCTTTACCTGATGTAAAGATGTTAAATGAAATGTCTAAGACAACCATTAAAGCAGCTCAAAAACAAGTTGATCCACCTTTACTTGTTCCTGATGATGGATTTATTTTACCTGTACGAACTGTTCCTGGTGGACTGAACTTTTATAGATCTGGAACAAGAGATAGAATTGAACCACTCAACATTGGTGCAAACAATCCATTAGGATTAAACATGGAAGAGCAAAGAAGAAACTCTATTCGTAATGCGTTCTATGTAAACCAACTGATGATGCAACAAGGTCCTCAAATGACAGCAACAGAGGTCATCCAAAGGAACGAAGAGAAAATGAGATTACTAGGTCCTGTGCTTGGTAGACTTCAATCAGAATTATTAAAACCTCTTATTGATAGAGTGTTTGCAATTATGATTAGAAAAAATAGATTCTTACCTGCACCAGAATTTTTAGCAGGAAAAGATATTGAGATTGAATATGTATCACCACTTGCGAAAGCTCAAAAATCTTCAGAGCTACAATCTATTATGCGTGGTATAGAAATTATGGGATCACTTGCTAATGTTGCTCCTGTATTTGATTATATTAATTTTGATAAACTGGTGAAACATTTATTAGATATTGTAGGTGTGCCACAAAAAGTTTTAAAACCACAAGCACAAGTTAATTCTGAAAGACAACAGAAACAACAACAACAAGAACAAGCTATGCAAATGCAACAGATGCAACAAATAGCACAAGCAGGAGGACAAGTAGCACCATTGGCAAAAGCATTGCCAGAGGAAGCAAAACAATTAGTATCAGGGGAATAATACATGGATCACTTAAAACAATTAAAGATTAGTTATAACAATATTTTTGAATCAGATGATGGAAAGTTAGTCATGTCAGATTTAGAAAAGAGATGTCATTATCATGCTACCACCAATGTAAAAGGAGATAGCCATGAAAGTGCATATATGGAAGGACAACGCAGCGTTCTTCTATTTATTAAACAAATGCTGCTAAAGGAAAATAATAATGTCAAACGAACAGATAACGGAGAATAATTCTTCGCCTGTAGAACAAGAGACAACACAACCAACCACAACTTCTACAGAAACAACAGCACCTAAAGAAGATACTTTAATATCTTCCACAACGAATACAACAACTCAAACTTCTAAATCTTGGAAAGAAATTATTAGTGAAGAGTACAGAAAGAATCCTAACATAGAAAAGTTTACAGAGATTGATGCGTTAGCTAAAAGTTACATCAATGCAGTATCTATGATTGGTTCAGATAAAATTCCTGTACCTACGAATAATTCTACGGAAGAACAATGGAATGAAATTTATACTAAGTTAGGTAGACCAGAATCTCCTGATAAATATAAATTAGATATGAAATCAGATGTTGTTCCTATAGAAGAATCTGCTGTTAAATCTTTTGCAGAAAATGCACACAAGCTAGGTTTAAATAATAAACAAGCTCAAGGCATTTTAGAATTTTATAAAAATAATATGGAACAGTCTGCACAGCAAATGCAAATCAATATGGAAACAGCACAAGCCGATGCAGAAGCTCAACTACGAAAAGAGTGGGGTAGATCTTTTGATGAGAATATTAAAAAGGCAGGTGCTTTAGCAAAAGCAAATATGAACCCTGCTATTTTAGATATGCAAATGAAAGATGGTACTCGTTTAGGAGATCATCCAGAAGTTATTAAAGGATTTGCTAGTATTGCTAATCTGATCTCTGAGGATAAATTTATTGGTACAGACCAAGAAAATATGACTCAAGCTAGAGATTTGGATGCTGAAATAAGATCTATTGTAAACGATAGAAATGGTCCTTATTGGAATAGAAACCATCCAGACCATGAAAGAACAGTTCAGCAAGTATTAACTTTAAGAACAATGATGAATGGATAACAAACAATTACGATTAGAAATTGTTAGAATGATATTGGAAACTGGTTCAGAAATACATAAATCTAACCCCTTGCCAATCGCTGATAATTATTATAATTGGATTTCTATGGAGAGTGAAAACTCTCCTAAGAAACGCAAGACAATCTCTAAATCAGACCTTGCTGACAAGAAGGAATAGACTCTGGTCTAACAGACCTTAAATGCAAGAGATGCCTGTCAATGTTTGACGGAGAACCTCTCTGTTTTATTTTTATTAATGACTATGTGGGTTGTTAATATTTAACTTTAACAAATGGAGAGACAAATATGTCTAATCAAATAACTACAGCATTTGTAGAACAGTATAGTTCTAACATACAAATGTTGTCGCAACAAAAGGGTTCTTTATTGAGAGATAAAGTACGCCTTGAAACTGTTGTAGGAAAAAATGCTTTCTTTGACCAAGTAGGAAGCGTTACTGCAACTGTAAGAACAAGCAGACATTCAGACACTCCTCAATCAGACACTCCTCACTCAAGAAGAAGAGTATCTCTTGTGGATTATGAATTTGCTGACTTGATTGACGATATGGATAAAGTAAGAATGTTGGCTGATCCAACTTCTTCTTATGCAATGGCTGCTGCTTTTGCAATGGGAAGAGCTATGGATGATGCTGTCATTTCGGCTGCAACTGGTACTGCGTTTACTGGTGTTGCTGGTGGTACTTCCACTTCTTTACCTGCAGGTCAAATTATAACTGAAGCTGGTACAGGAAGATTCACAATCGCTAAACTAAGACAAGCAAAAGAAATCTTAGATTTAGCTGATGTTGATCCTTCACTACCTAGATACATCGTAGTTGGTCCTAAACAAATCACAGATTTATTAGGAACTACTGAAGTTACTTCTAGCGACTTTAATACTGTCAAAGCTCTTGCTTCTGGCGATGTTAATTCGTTCTTAGGATTTAACTTTGTTGTGTCTAACAGATTATCTGTTGCTTCTTCTATCAGAGACTGTATTGCTTTCGTAAATGATGGCATTGCATTAGCTGTTGGAAAAGATGTAACTGCTAGAATAGATGAGAGAGCTGACAAAGGTTATGCTACTCAAGTTTATTACTCTGCTGCATTTGGTGCAACCCGAATGGAAGAAGAGAAAGTAGTTAAAATTCAAGCATATGAAGGGTAATAGGAGGTAAATTATGGCTAGTGTAAAAGGAACTAACTTTACTAACATTACTGCTACTCCAATCGTTAAGATTGATAGCGGAGAATGGACTGGTAAATTGAGAGTACAATACGACAGTTATGAGGCATCTTCTTTAGCTTCTGGCTCAGACATTTCTGTTGCTAGATTACCAAAAGGTGCAAAAGTGTGGGATGTAATCGTACACTTTGACGCTTTAGGTGGATCTTCAACGATTTCTGTTGGAGATAGTGGTGATGCAGATAGATATATTGCTGCAACATCTACTGCTTCTGCAGGTCAAATGTCTATGTCTCAAGAAGGAGCTATAGCTGGTTTTGGCTATGAGCAAACTGCTGAGACAGATGTGCTTTTAACAACTGGTGGTGCAAGCATTACTGGTACAATTAAATCTGCTGTTATTTATTCAGTAGAGTAATTGTTATTAAGATGGTGGGGAGCAATCCCCACTATCTTTTTTTTTAAAAAAAGTATAAAGGAATAATATGGCATCAGTAGTAGATATTTGTAATGGATCATTAAATCAATTAGGTGCATCCACCATCATTTCATTGACGGAAGATTCTAAAAATGCAAGACTATGTAATGCACGATACACACAAGTACGAGATAGCTTATTCAGATCTCACCCTTGGAATTGTTTACAAAAACGAGTACAGCTCGCATCTGATACAGATGCTCCAGCTTGGGGATTCAGTTACCAATTTACTTTACCTGCAGATTGTTTACGAGTTTTAAGAATAGAAGATTACGATTCAGATTATAAAATTGAAGGAAGAAAGATTGTGTCTAATGTACCTACGATGAAAATCTTATACATTGCACGAATAGAAGATCCTAATCAATACGATGAAATTTTAAGAGAAACATTATCAGCAGCATTAGGTGCAGACATTGCTTATGCAATTACTTCTTCTAATCCTGTTGCACAAAATATGTATAATCTTTTTCAAGAGAAATTAAGAGAAGCAAGATTCGTAGATGCTACGGAAGGACAAAACACCATCCAAGATAATGGCATGACGGATGTCATAGACGCAGGTTCTTGGACTAACGCAAGGTTTTAAATATGGCACGAGTTGCGGTGCAATTAACAAACTTCACAGGTGGAGAGTTATCTCCACGATTAGATGGTCGTAATGATTTAACCAAATACGCTTCTGGTTGTAAGACCTTAGAGAATATGGTTGTCTACCCTCATGGCTCTGCTGCTAGACGACCTGGAACTCAATTTGTATCTGAAGTAAAAGACAGCACTAAGAAAACAAGATTAGTACCTTTTGAATTTTCAACTACTCAAACTTATATGCTTGAGTTTGGAAACCAATACATAAGGTTCTACAAAGACAATGGTCAAATCTTATCTGGTGGTTCAGCATATGAAATTGCTACTCCTTATTTAGAAGCTGAACTGTTTGACATTAAATATGCTCAATCTGCGGATGTGATGTACATCTGTCATCCTAATCATGCAGTTAGAAAGTTATCCAGAACAGGTCATACAGCTTGGACATTAGCAGAAGTTGATTTTACCAAAGGACCATTTCAAGATCATAATATTACTACAACTACTTTAGCTGCATCACATACTTCTGTAGGATCTAGTGGTAATTTAACTTTATCTTCTACGACTGGTATTAATGCTAATCAAGGTTGGCTAACTACCGATGTAGGAAGATTAGTACATTTAAAAGATGGTCATTATAAAATTACTGCAAGAACTTCTGCTACTGTTGCTGTAGCTACTTGTGAAGTATCGCCATCTTCTGCGTCAGCTACAACAGACTTTGCTTTAGGTGCTTTCTCTGATACTTCTGGTCATCCAAGTTGTGTAACTTTCTTTGAGCAACGATTAGTATTTGCAGGAACGAAAGAACAACCACAAACTTTATTCTTTTCTAAATCAGGGGATTATGAAAACATGGATGATAATTACCATGGAACAGTATCTGATGATGATGCTATTATTTATACGATTGCTTCTAACCAAGTCAATGCCATTAGGTTTATGACTGCTACTAGAACTTTAATTGTAGGTACAGCAGGTGGTGAATTTACAGTATCAGGTGGTGGAACAGATGTTGCCATTACTCCTACGAATATTTTAATTAAAAGACAATCTAACCATGGAGCTGCTAACTTAGATGCGATTGCAGTTGGTAATGTCACTTTGTTTTTACAAAGAGCAAAAAGAAAGATTAGAGAACTAGCTTATAACTTTGATGTGGATGGTTATCTTGCTCCTGATATGACGATCCTTGCAGAACATATTTCTGAATCAGGTATTACACAAATGGCATATCAACAAGAACCCAATCAAATCATTTGGTGTGTACGAACTGATGGACAACTGATTGCATTAACTTATCAAAGAGAACAACAAGTCGTTGCTTGGCACAGACATATCTTTGGTGGATCTTTTTCTACTGGTAATGCTGTTTGTGAATCGGTTGCTGTACTTCCTACAGACAACAATGAATATCAAGTATGGATTATTGTTAAACGAACTATTGATGGTTCTACTAAACGATATGTAGAGTATTTGCATAACTTTGATTTTGATGAAACAGATAATACTGATTTTAATTTTTTAGATTCTCAGCTTGCTTATAATGGAAGTGCCACTACTACTATTTCAGGATTAGGTCATTTAGAAGGTGAGACAGTTGCTATTCTTGCAGATGGATCTACACATCCTAGAAAGACAGTTACTTCTGGTTCTATTACTTTAGAACGATCTTCTACCAAAGTAAAAGTAGGATTACCTTATACTTCTATTTTGCAGACTATGCGATTAGATGCTGGTTCACAGGATGGTACATCGCAAGGTAAAACGAAAAGAATATTTGATATTACATTAAGAATTTATGAATCTGTTGGTATTGAAGTAGGACCAGATTTAAACAACATGGAACGAATACCATTTAGATCTTCTGCTACTTTAATGAATCAAGCTATCCCAGTATTTACAGGAGATAAAGAAATAGAGTTTAGAGGAAACTATGAGACAGATGGTTATGTGTATGTAAGGCAAGATCAACCTTTACCTTTAACTATTTTATCATTATACCCAAGGTTAGTAACCAATGACGGATAAAATATTACATATTGTACCTTATCAAAAAGGTCATGGAGCATTTATTTTATCTCAACAAATGAACCATGTGCTTATGGATAAAGATGCTGAATTTGATGGAGACGCAATGAATTTAGAAGAACAAGGTTTAGCTTTCACAGGGATCGTTAATAATGAACCTATCTTTGCTGCCGGAATGAAACCTATCTGGAAAGGTGTGGCAGAGGGTTGGGTGCTAGCTACTTCTAAAGTTTGGAATCATCCACTATTAGTGGCTAAAGCTATTAAAAAAGATTTTGAAAAAGTTGCAAAGCAACATAATATTAGAAGAGTTCAAACTGCTGTACGATCTGAATTTGGAATTGGAATTAGATTTGCTAAGTGGCTAGGTTTAGAGAATGAGGGTTTAATGAAACAATATGGTTTTGATGGTACTGACCATTATAGATTTGCGAGGTTATTCTAATGGGTTGGTTTGCTGCTCTTCCTGCTATTGGTCAAGCAGCCATAGGTCTTGGTGCAGTAACTACAGTTGCTGGAATACAACAAGCAGGAGCTGCTGGTAAATATAATCAAGCAGTACAAAATAGAAATGCACAGGTTGCAGAACAAGAAGCTGCACAAATAGAAAAACAAAAAGAATTTGACATAGCTAGATTTGATCAACAATTTATACAATTACAAGGTCAAACAAAAACTAGAGTATTATTTTCTGGTGCTGAACTATCTGGTTCTGGTTTAAGAATTTTAAGAAGAAATGCTGAACAAGCAGAAGTAGAAAAAAATATTATTGATTACAATGCAAAAATTGGTCAAGCAAGAAAATTTGAGGAAGCTAATTTTGCAAGAATACAAGGAACTATGGCAAGACAACAAGCGAGAATGCAACAATTACAATTAGCGTCTTCTTTTGGATCTAGTTTATTAGGAGCTGCAAAATAATCATGCCAAGAATACCAACATTTACAGCACAAGGAAGACCAACTGCAGAAGCACCAAGTGTTAGAACTGGTATACAAATATCCCCATCTCAAAATATAGGTACTGCATTACTGCCTGCTATAACTGGTGTTATTGATTATAGTGTTAAACAAAGAGATGCAGCAGAAAAAGTAGAAGCTGCTAAAAAAGTTTTTGAAATTAAAGGTGAGTTAGATAAATATATTCAATCTGAAAAAGAAAATATTAATGAAGAAAGTGCAATTAATAATTTTCAAAAAAAATATAAAGATTATGTAAATCAACAATTAACTGGTGTACAAAATAATAGAATAAAACAAAGAATACAACAAGATCTTGATTTAGAATATTCTGAATACATTTATAATATTAAAAAAAATTCTTATAGTTCATTAGAAAAAGAAAGTATTAAAGTCGTTAATGATGAAATTAATTCTTTATCTGGCAAGTATGGTACTAGCGACAACCCTATTTTAAAAGTTAAATATAAAACAGAAGCTATAAATAAAATTACTCAATTTGCTAATAATTTTGGATTACCTAAGAATGTTTTAGATACAAAATTAAAAGCATTAAACAGTCAATTTTTATTAGCAGATATGTCTCAACTTGCTGGTTTAGAAAATGGTGCTGAGCAAATTAAAAAATTAGATGACTCTTTAAAAGGAACATCTTTTTTAAATGACCAAGATTTTGGAAATGGAGTTTATGATTCTTATAATAAAAAAATATCAGATATTAGTATTAAAGGAGATTTTAATTCTGATTATGATAGAGCATTAGAATTAACTAATGAATTAGAAACATTTCAGAGATCTAATGGTTATAAAATAAATACTGGAGATTTATCTATTAAAATAGATTCTTTAAAAGAAAAAATATTAACTGAAAAAATACAACACGAGGGTTTATTATTAAAACAGGGTGATAATAAAGCGTTTTCTGAATACTCTAATGATTTAATAAGAGGTTTAACAAAAAGTATAACTGATAAAGGTTTAGGTTTACCTCCAGAATTAGCTGATGAAATTGCTGGTGCAGAAGTAGAGTCAGAGTATAAACAAAGAATTAAAAATTATTTAAGTACAAACCCTGACGCTTCTTTAACAGAGAAAAAACAATTTGCTAGAGAATTAGTATATACTTTACAAAATATTTATGAAGATAAAAATATAGATAAAAATCAAAATAGAATACTAAATCAAAATAGATTTGATATTGAGGCAGAATATCTAAAAGTTGTTAATGATATAAAATTACTACAAGAAGGAAATTTAGATCCAAACATATTAGAACAGTATAAATTTCGTGCAATACAACAAGGATTTTTTATTAAGGTTAAAGACAAAGATGGAAAAGAAAAAAAAGAAGGAGATGTTACATCTTTTATTAATGAGTATCTTCCTATATTGGCAGGTCAAATAAGACCAACTGTTACAGGACAATAATATGTCTTCTGAATTTTCTCCAAAAGTTTTAGAACTTCTTGGTCAAAGTAATAAAGAAACTGTAAAAATAGAACCAGTTAGTTCTGGTTTGGTTAAAAATCCTACACAAGAAGATCCCAGCTACTGGACTATTGCTCAAGATATGTTTTTATCTATACCTCAAGGAGTAGTGAATGCAGTAGAGGAACAAGGTGATTTTTTAGATGAAAATATTGTTTCTCTTGGTGGACTTGAGTTTGGAGATAAAGATGGAAAATTAACATTTAAAGATTTTATTCCAAGATATGTTCCTCCGTCTAAATGGAAATCAGAAGAATATTCTAAAAAAAGACAATTACCAATATTTCATAAACCAGAAACTTTAGCTGGTAATATGACAGAAGGAGTGTCAAGATTTATTACTGGTTTTGCAGGACCTGCTAAATTTTTAAAAGGTGCTGGTCTTACTGGTAGTTTAGTTAAAACATCTTTAAGAGGATTTTCTGCAGGTGCAGTTGCCGATCTTACTGTGTTTGATCCTAATGAAGGTAGATTATCAGATATGCTAGTAGAGTTTGATTCTCCTTTGTTAAATAATGCTGTTACTCAATATCTTGCAACAGATGAAAGTGATTCTGAAATGGAAGGTAGATTAAAAAATGTTTTGGAAGGTATGGCTCTCGGTGGTCTTACTGAATCTATTTTTTATGGAATCAAAGGTTGGAAAAAAATGAGAGGAGTTAGAGATTTAGATGAAAGAGCAAAAATTCAACAAGAAGTAGCAAAAGTTATTGATGACACAAATAAAGGTAAAAAAACAAAAGCAGTTAGAAAATTTGCTTTAGAAGGTGATCAAGGAGTTAATCCTAAAGAAGCATTAAAAATTATTACCAAATCAAAAGAAACTGCTAAACAAGATTCAGAGCTTTGGATTAAAAAAGTTATAAATACTAAATCATTTAAAAGTGGTGAACAAGTTTTAAGAACCATTGATAATATAGTTGATAATGGTTTTGATGATGTAACAAAAGAATTTTTAGAAAATGATGTTCTTACTAATGAGGTTGCATTAGAAGTTGCCATGACTGCTGGAAGAGATCAAAAAGAAGTATTAAAATCTATTACCAAAGAAGGAGTTAGAGTAAAAGAAGCTACAGTTAGAATGCTTACTACTAAATCTACATTGCAAAAACTAGCACTTGATTTTCAAGAGAACTCTGTAAAATATTTAGATGAATTTGGAGAAGATTCTACAAAATGGTCTAAAGAAGCTAGAGAAGATTTAGCTTTAAGAAAACAAGTTATACAAGAAACATTTGTTTCATTAAAAAATCAAATAAGAGGTGCTGCAAGAACAACTCAAGCAGGAAGAATTAAAGTACCTGCAGTAGATGGTAAAGAATTTGATATAGATAAAGTTGCAAATATATTTAAAAATTTTGATGCTAATCCTGCAGTAATGGCTAAAAAAATAAGAGATTTAAAACCAGATGATGTTATTAATGAAGTAACAAAATCAAGATTTAGTAAAGGAATAGAAGTATTTAATTCTTTATATATAAACTCTATTCTATCTGGTACTCCTACTTTTATTGTTAATCTTGTTGGTAATGCTTATGAAACAATTTTAAAACCATTAGAGCTTGCAGCAGGCGGTGCGTTAAGAGGTGATATAAAAACAATACGAAGTGGTTTTTCTCAATATATAGGAATGGTACATACTATGAGAGATACTATAAGAGCAGTTGGTATTGCGTTAAAACAAGGGGATGCTGTTCTTGATCCTTTTGTTAGAACTCAAGATAATTTACAAATTGTTAATGGTAAAGCAGTTAGACCTATTAGCGGTTCTAACCTTGGTTTTAATGGTAAAGTTGGAACTGCCATAGATTGGATAGGTGCAATTTCTCAATTTCCAACAAGATTATTAATGGGTACTGATGAATTATTTAAACAAATTATTTATCGTGGAAGATTATATTCTGAAGCAATTGATAATACTTTAGAACTAGGTTTTAAATTAGAAACAAAAGAAGCTAAAGATAATATAGATAAAATATTTAAAAATGGTTTTGATAAAAATGGAATGGCAAATGTTAAAGACAATGATATTGCCGCAAGAGCATTAGAAAATGCAAGAGTAGGAACTTTTCAAAATAGTTTAGATGATGGAAGACTTTTAAATATAGGTAAATTAGTAACAAATATTTTAAATGAAGCTCCTTATTTTAGATTTTTAGCTCCTTTCGTTAAAACACCTACTAATCTTTGGAGAAATGTTGAAAGTCGTATTCCTGTATTAGGAGCTCTTACTAAACCAATGAGAGAACTTTGGAGATCTGGAGATAGAAGAGCAAGAGCAGATTTACTAGGTAGACAATTATTTGGTTTTTCTGCTTCTATTTATGCTTATCATTTAGTTAATCAAGATATTACTGATAGTAAAGGAAATGTTTATCCTAGAGTAACAGGTGCTGGTCCTAAAGATTCTAATGTAAAAAAATTATGGTTTCAAAGTGGTTGGCAACCTTATTCTATTGCACAACAGAATGATGATGGAACAATAACTTACAAACAATATAATCGTAATGATCCTCGTTTTTCTATTTTAGCAATAGCTGCAGATATAAGAGAGAATCAGGATAATATTAATGATGAACAAAAACAAAATATGTTTACTGTAGCCGTGTTATCTGCAATAAAATCAGCAGGTAATAAATCATATCTTCGTGGTATTTCTGATGCATTTGATTTAGCAGAAAACTTAACTCCAGAAACTTTTGCTAGATACGTTGGAAAACAAATAGGAAATGCAATACCTTATCAAGCATTATTAGGTCAGGATATTCCAGGCATAACAGAAATAGATAAAGAAATATTACAAGCAAGAGGTTTTGTTGATGAGATTATTAAAAAAGCACCATTAATTAATAAAACAAAATATCTTGAACCAAGACTAGATCTTCTTACTGGAGAACCTATTGAGAGAACTGGTACTTCAGTATATTTTAATCCTGATAATTTTTTATCTGTAACTCAAGGAGCAATTTTAGTTGGAAGAAAATCAAAAGTGAAAGAAGATCCAGTACGATTAGAAATTGCTAGATTAAAAATTAGAGCTATTTCCGAACCTAACCAAAAAGAATTAAAAGTAGTTAATTTAGTTGATTATAAAAAAAATAATGTGTCTGCTCACAATTATTGGATTAGTAGAATAGGTAAAACAACTGTTGGTGGTTTAACTTTAAAAGAAAGATTAGATCAAACTATTAACTCTATATCTTATTTAAGAAGACAAGAAGGTAATGAAAACTTTGAGGGTGGTAAAGAAATGATTATTAAAAAAATATTTCAAGCATATAAAACAAAGGCTAAACAAGATATGTTAGAAGAATATCCAGATGTTGCAGAAGCTGTAAAAAACGCTAGAATAGAGAAATATGGACTTAGAAAGTCTACTTTTGATATAGATGAAAGACCAAAAGAATTATTGCCTAGAAGATAAAATAACTATATAGGAAACCTAATATGACAATATCATCAACAACAGTTAAAAATTCCTATAACGGAGATGGCTCTACTACCACCTTTAGTTATACCTTTAAGATATTTGCAAACTCTGATTTACAGGTCATTATTAGAAATAATACAACTGCCACAGAAACTGTTAAAACTTTAACTACGCATTATACTGTTACTGGTGCTGGATCAGCATCAGGTGGTTCTGTTATCTTTACTGCAGG
>Ga0208795_1000962_pt1 | contig 13653 bp, 14 predicted proteins | sample CB_VirMetaG_6_FD_184541 | JGI IMG/M metagenome (GOLD analysis project Ga0208795, IMG submission 184541) | Freshwater to marine saline gradient viral communities from Chesapeake Bay - CB_1508_2 Viral MetaG (SPAdes) (version 4) | ecosystem: Environmental > Aquatic > Marine > Coastal | place: USA... | reverse complement strand
GATAAGGTGTTAGAAGCACCACTAATGGTTTTATTAGTTAGTGTTTGTGTTCCTGTTAGTGTTGCAACAGTAGAGTCAATAGCCAGGGTAACATTGTTGCCTGATGCTGTGGAGTCAATACCAGTACCACCTAAGATACCTAAAGTTTCACTATCCAGGTCAATCGCTATTGTTGAAGTTCCGTCTGTAAGGTCTAAATCCTGGGCTGTTAATTGAGCGTCAACATAAGCTTTAATAGATTGTTGTGAAGCAACAGCAGTAGCACTGTCTGATACCATGTCATCTTCGTCTTTAAAGGCAGTACCAGAGATCGCTGTATTAAGGACAGGGCTAGTTAGTGTTTTGTTAGTAAGGGTTTCGGTTCCAGCTAATGTAGCAAAGTCATTATCAGATAAGGCAGTATTAAATTCAGCAGTTGTTCCTGTTAGGGTGTTTGTGCTGAGATCGATTGATTTATTCGATAAGGTGACAGTACCAGAAGTGACAAATGCTTTTGTGGATTGTTGAGAGGGAGGAAGAATAGCTGAGTCAGAAGACATATCATCTTCATCAATAACAGGAGTAGCTGGATTACTAAAAGTAGATCCCACATAGACATCGACTGTTGTATCCGAACTAGAAATAGAACCTGAGTCAAAAGTAAATGTAATTGTTGTATTAGGTGAAGAATAAGAACTAGTTGCTATCTTTCCATAAATAGTACCGGTGTTCGATCCAACAACTTTAACTCTTCTTCCTACATGGTGACTAGATGAAATATCTGAAGCAACAGTAATACTACTTGCCGAGGCTCTCGTAAATGTCGTACCCTGGTCGCCATCACCTAAGATGAACCACTCTTTATCATTAAATCCATCTCTGATGTCTTTAACAATTTCACGCATGGAGTTATTCACTGCTGAAGGTGACATACCCTCTGCTAGTGAACTGCCGTTAACGGCTGTATTGCTTGAAGCTGTTGTGCTGTAATTTTTTATTGCCATTTTTTAATTCCCCAATAATCCCATGTTGTTCATCATCATTTGTCCTCTATCTTTAATCTCTACTGAACCTGGATTGGTTGCAGAGCGTAAATAATTACTTGCTCCAGGTATTATGAAATTTGTCATTGCCTTATTTGTTATCGGTGTTGCATAACTTGCAAAAGGAATAGATGCACTTCCTATAGCCATTAAAGGATCAACTGCTCCTTGGCCTACTAGATATCCAGTTCCCATTCCTCCACCTAGTAACAAGCTTTGAGTTCCTAATCTTGATTGTGTTCCTGAGTCGCCTACTTTATCTCCGATTACTTTTTTTGCTGTCGATGCTATATCTTGGTAAGGAGCATTACCGGTAGCATATTTAACAGAACCACCTTTTCCTACTTTACCAGCACTTAAAACATTCGTTGGAGTAATTGTGTCAGCAGTGCTTTTACCAACAGATTTCTCGATTGTTTTAAAATAAGGAAAGTATTTTTTTACGTTGTTATAAGCAGTTAACGCACCCGTTTTACTGTTCATTTTTAGATTAGCGTCAAAAACATTTTCATAAATTTCTTCAAATAGTTTTTTTTGATCTACGGGTAATTGTGGATCATTCATCAATTCTCTAAAAAAACGATCTGTATCTTGAACATAAGATCCTGTTATTTTGTTATCTTTTAAATTAATTATTTCTTTAGAAGCTTTTCTGACAAACTCATTTGCCTGGTTCTTGTTCAGGCCCTTAGAAATAGCAAAGTCTGTCATCTCTTTGGTAAATTGATCTTTATCTAAAACTAGCTTACCAACTGCATCATTATATTTTTTTCTGTAAGCTTCATTCACTTTGTTAAAGATTGTAAACTTGTCAGCATCTTTTAGTTGGTCATCTAACTTAATGCCTACTGACTCTGCAAAATCTTTAAATATTTTAAATTGAAAATCTCTTGAACCACGATCAAAAGCAGAACTAATAAAGTCACCAATAATAGGTAGGCCTGTAGCTCTCTTCTCAAAGTAATCTATTATATTACCTATAAGGGTTCCTCTGTTTGCTTGACCAGGGGTAACTTCAATACCAGCTTCTTGTAATTTTTGTGACTCGGGTGTTCTTCTAGGTAGGATTTTACTTAGGATAGTTCCTAGTGTTCCGGAAATACCAGCGGTCACTCCAGCGTTCTTTGCTCTATCTTCTAGGCCTTCTCCAGTACCAGCTCCATAAGCTCCACCCATACCAGCGTTTCTTATAAAGGTTGATAAAAGATTTTTACCAACAGACAAAGGTGCATAAGGTAAGTTACCAGCCATTTCTGAACCGAAAGCAGTCACCGGGTTATTTTTTCTAAAGTTAGCTAACTGTTCTCTTTCATTCTTTAGAGCATCGGCATAACTAAGATCTTTGTTAAAAGCAGATTTTAAAAAAGCATCAATTTCATCTTGAAGACCAAAAGTTAATCCCTGGCCAACAAAACGATTAACATTTGCTCCAGTGCTATCTGCTTTAAAATTAGGATCTTGTTGAGGTACTTCTACTTTAGTTAGAGGCATTGGGTATATTCTCCTCGCTGAATATAAAGAATTTATTTTGTGATTGATCGTAGAACAAATCACCTACACCTATATCACCATTTTTGTATGCTTTATCTATGGCATCATCGGTTGAATATTGCTTAAACATATTTCCAAGCTTTCTATCTGCAACATTACCTAGTTCTGAATAAACATAAGCTTCTGTTTCGCTCATTTTTAATTCTTTAATCGCATAATCATAAGACTCTTTATCAAAGTCAGCATTATTATTTTTTGTCATTAAAGATTTTAGTAAAACGCCTTTACGCTGATAGTAATCAGACATCGCAATCATTCCTTTAACAATCAATCTGTTTGACTCGGTGTCTTTACCTAATCCAGCTGTAGCAGATGCAAACAAATTAGCTTCAAAGTCAGATGTAGAACCAGATCCAGCTGGTCTCATTCTTGGTACTAAGAAATTTGCCATTGCTTGAAATGATTGCATATTTGCTACACGAGCTTTTTCATCTTCACTTAATAAACCCAAACTAGCCATTGTGTTAAGAAATGGTAAAAAAGCTTCTTGAATAGCACCAGTCTCAAAATTAGGATCAGATAATTGCATATCTAAAAATTTTAATCTTGGCATCATCTCACGATTATTAACTAAACTCTCATCGATAATTCCTTTTTGTTCTATTAATCTTCCATAATCCATTTCATCTTTTTTATTAGGAAAGTTAAATTCAGTAGATGGAGTTTTTTGTGATAGATAATTTAACGCTTGAGCTTGATATTCTGGTGAACCAACTTTGAGATTTGGATATAAAGTAGCCATATCTTTTTCTAAGGTGGTTCTATTATCTTTACTCAATGCAGATATTCTGTCTGTATAAGCTTTATAGAGATCTAGTTCATACTGCTTTTGTAATTGTGCTTTCTCGTTTGCTAGTTGGATTTGATCTGATTTTGATTTGAGATAGGCCTGGTAGCCAGGTTGTAGTCTTTCAACAAGAGATGTAGGTATTTGTGATGCCCTGGTGTCAATACCAGCAAAGAATGCTTGGCCTTGAGGAGATCCGACAAAGTTCAATAAGTTATTGGTTCTATTAGGTGGTGTGCCTGGTTGATTAACTACCGGTACATTTTGATCTAATAATCCAGCCTCCGTAAAAGCTTGGTTCATGTTTGGTTGATTGTTAGTTGTATCTAAGATACTCGGTCTCATGTTTGGCCTAGAACCAGGTATAGGAGATTGGAAAAAATTAGGTTGGTTAGATTGAGCTACACGAGGTTTACTGAAAGTAATCCCAGGTTGAACATTAGGAGTCATATTCATATTTACATTAGGGTTAATGAGATTAGGGTTTTCTTTGGTGCTTCTGGGTAAGTTATTTAAGATTGCATTAATATCTATTGTTGCCATTAAAAGAACCCTCCAAGAAGTCCTCCAAGGATAGCTCCTGTGCCTGAACCTAGTCCAATAGTAGATCCTAAGTCAGCACCCATTCCAGCACCTTGTAAGATATTAGCACCAGTGTTTCGATAGACGGGTGAAGTCTCTACTGTCGTGGTCGGAACTGATGATCCTAACGCTCCGAGATATTGGCCTAATTTGATATAAGGTTTTTGTTGTTCATAATCAAAACGATCAATCGAGTCTTGAAGTTTTGCAAACTCTAAGTCTTCTCTTGCTTGACCTACATTAGCCAGGGCCTGGATATCAGTATAGTCAGCTTGGCCTAAACCAGGTGCAACATTAACTGCATCCATCATTTTATTTCTTTCGTCTTGATAGTTGTTATAGAAAAATTGATTTCCAGCATCAGCTAATGCGTCTGTTAAAACTTCCTGGTTAGCTCCAGATCCAAATCGACCATATTTAGTAAATTGAGAATTAACTTTGGAAGTAATATCATTAGCCATTTCATTAAAGACAGCTGAAGCATAAGGATTAGAACTAGGTGATAAATAATCACCTGATAGAATTTTGTTTATCTCTGTTTGAGCTGAACCTAATAAAGGATTACCAGCTAACGCTCTTTGTTTTGTTAGCTCTAATGCTGTATCGGTTTCAGGAGAAAAATTAACATAAGTGGCATTAGGATAAAAATTAGGTGTATCGCTTTGATATAATGCCTGGGCATCATCCATTGCGATATCCAGGTAAGGTCTGATGTATTCAGATGGTTCTTGTTCTGTTGTTGTTGTGACGTTTGTTGGGTTTGATCCTTTTGACATAATTATAAATCCTTACTTAGTAAAATTGCTTTCTCCTTAAAATCCTTTAATTTTTTTAACCACCCTTTTCTTCCAGCAACCTCTAATTGCGTACAGTGGTTTTTCTTTGCAAATTTTTCGATAACTTCTTGTATTTCTTCTAGCCAGTTCTCCAGGTTCGTACCTCCAGCTAATACATAGCGAAGAACTTTAGCTTTAGGGTATTCGGCTATTTCTGTAATCACTGCACTTTCAATCCCATTATTCCAACTGATAAATAATTGGAACCGGTTATCTTGCAAACCTTGTTCCACATCTATTATATCATAAGTGCCATCCAGGGCTTTTTGGAGCAGTGGTGCAACCTTAGTCCAAATTAAGAAAACATCTTGTTTGGGAACCTGGGTGCAAACTTTATCCGATGATAACATAAGATAAATCTTGATCCGTATCTGTAGAGCTAGGATGATTTATAGTACAGCTCCCACTCCCTCGGCCTGTTATATACAAACCATTTAATGCTGTTCGAGCATTGGCTGTTTGAGGCATAAAGAGCAGAACAGAATTTAAACCTATTCTAGCGTCTGATAAGGTGGTGGTAGTTGATGAAGCAGTCAGAGTAATTTCTCCGGTACTGTTCAGTTTACCATCCATCACATTGTTAATCGTAATCGCACATTGTCGAGCATGAGCTTTCGTATCAGGATTGGATAAAGGTACAGTTAAGAACTGATTAGACATTATCTCTTTCCTTCAGATCGAGCTTCGACATCTACTCCAGAAAGAGTAGAAAAGTTTCCAGTCACATTGACTCTAAGTCGGTGATACCTGGATGTAGCTCTGAGTGGACAATCTCCACTATCTCGTACTGTAACAGCTGTGCCTTCGGTCACTGAGTTCATTTGCGATGATCGAGTTATGGGGGTTATTGTAACAGTGGTGTTTTCTCCATTAGCATCGACTATCGGTCTTGCATTAATTAATGTAGATCTTTTGTTTTCAAATCCTTCAAACTCTGTGGTATCCACAGAAGCTGAAAGAGAGCTTCCTAAGAATTTACCAAATTTTTTATCAGCACTAAAACCAGCAAGGCCAACCACACCTTCATCATAGAAGAAAGAGTCCAGGGATCGTGGTAAACCATCAAGGTTACCTAAAGTATCTAAAGACTCCAGGGTATTAAATGCTTCCTGAGATGCTGTATTAATAAAATATAAATCTAGTCCAGAGCCAGTGGCCCATCGACCAACAGAATAATTATAAATTAATAATTTATTATTTACTCCGGCTGATCCTGTGGAACCTGATCCACGATATGACCAAACAACAATCGAGTTGTTAGGATCTATCGCACTAAAAATACTTTCTGGTTTTGCAACAAAATCATTAAAAAAGGTATTATTAATTTTACCTGATCCACGATATGACCAAACAACAATCGAGTTGTTAGGATCTATCGCACTAAAAATACTTTCTGGTTTTGCAACAAAATCATTAAAAAAGGTATTATTAATTTTACCTGAACCAATCGGAACTAAATCTTGACCTCCCTGGAGGGCATAAAATCCATCTTGTGATAAAAAGTAAATTGTATTACCAAAAGTAGAAATAGATCTTGGAGCAAAGCAACCAATATTTCCTATTTTATTAAAAGTAAAAATTAATGGAGTTCCTACATACTCCATACGGAATATTGCTTTTTCAAAAAAAATAATTCCAAATGACTCGGAGCCAACTATACCCATGAGTCTTCCGTGTTCACCAGGTATATCTTGATAACCTGATTGTGTTGCCTGGCTCGGTGTCCAGGTAGAACTATCATTCAGTCCTGACCATTTTACTCGTTGAGGATATTCTGTACTTGACTCTTCAGTGTATCCAGCAACAACAAAGTCACGAACTACAGTTAAGTATTTTGCTTTTAAAGAAACAAGATCGCTAAAGGCTGTATCTGTTCCTTCTTGAAATTTTTGTATGTTATCAGCGTAGTTAGTTCCAATAACATTGTCTCCAAACTTAGTAAAAGTCCAAAAGTCTCTTGATCCTTCTGTCGTGGAGTTATTGTAACCACCAGACTTAGAGACATCCTGGAAGTCACCATTGTTATCCATTTGATAAAGCTTTGTTTCATCACCAGCATAGTTAGTGATACCCGTAGCTCCTATCGATGTAAATAAACCTACAGGAATTGAATTAAGAGCAGTGTCACTTAATTCCACAAATCCTGGAAAACTTTTATATCCCTCTTTTAAAGGAATAACATTATCAGCTTTTAAGGCTCCCGTATTTTGGTAAGTCGGAAGATCTGATTGTAAATCTCCAAATTTTATCATTAGACCACCACATCAGCTGACATTTGTAAATTCTGAGATGCACTTCTTCCATTCTCGGAACTAGAGTTAGCAATTCGTAAAGCTTCTTTGTATAACTTGGCCCATACATCAAGTCGCTCATCTTGCATTAAGAACGGAGCTGACTCAGCTAATGATCCATATAAATATAAATCAGGATAATTAGTTAAAATGGTATTGGTTAAATTACTATCTGATAACGCAGTGAGTTTTTTAAAGAAGGCAATCTCTAAAGTTTTTGCTGAGTCTGGAGTAACACCCAGGTTAATTTCTGTACCAATAATGGTAAAGAATGACGGCCTACCTGAACTAACACTAGCATTATAGTCTTTGAAGAAATCAAAAGGAGCTTTGTATTGTAAAACAGCATACGGATCAGATTGAAAGATAACATACTTTGCTTGAATAAATCCGGAAGGAAGACTATACGCTTGTGTACCAGCAACTGTTGTTGTGGATGTATCGATGGTTTCCATTTCTCTAACTCGTAACTCATTATTCATGCGAGACTCTGCTAATGTAATAAAATCTGGAATGTACGATGTTAAATCATCTCTATTCAGATAATTAGCGATTGTTGTTTTTAAGTTAGTGAAATTGGTGATAGCCATTACAGTTTACCTTGGTAAATTCTAAAGTTTTTATTGTCAGGGTCGTTTAACCATCTCTTCATGCGTTCTTTGTCTTTAATAGCTCCATTAGGATACATAATTCCTTTTTGAGCTAGTTGCTGAACAATGATTAAAGGGATAGTTGCCACTTTATACATTTTGGCATCTTGAAACCCTTTTAGTTTATAAGCTTTGTCGTTAGCATCTTTTTTATTATTACTGATGACTTCAGAAATATCTTGAGAGTCTTCAATGTGAATTTTTTTCTCTCCCTCGTCTAAATGAATTTTAGACTTAATAACCTCTGACCCAGTATCAATGCTTAATTTTTTTGTCATTAGCCTTTGATTGCTTTTGCGATTTCCTTATCGATTGTATCCATGACAGCTAGTCCTTGATTAGCAATTCTCTTCTTGCCCATTTGGAAAAATCTGTCACCACCTTTGGCCATAGAAACTTCTTTTCCATCGCCTTTGGTCATAGTCAAATTGCTTTTACCTTTATGACTACCTCTTTTGTAAATAGATTTTTTAAACATTGTTGCTCCTATATGAAAATGAATGAGGGGGTATAAAACCCCCTCGATAGATAAATAATTATGCAGTCAGATTAAATACGCCGTAGTTGGCATTAGGTGAGTGGGCCACCAATGTCCATTCGCAAAGCAAAAGTCTCTTCTCGTTATCACCAGAAGAAGCTAATTCTTTGGTCTGGAAAGGTCTTAGTGTTCCCATCGCCCAGGTGTCCATCTGTAAGATGTCTACTCTGTTTGCGTTCTGTAGTCTGTTTGGTACGAATGATAATTCGCCAAAGTCTGACACATAGATATCGACAGCACCAATAACTGACATGGATGAAGCATCTCTATAAGCTGTGCTTACGCCTGTGAAAGCAGAAGCTAATTGCTTATGTGATGGAGTCATCATTACTACCTCTGGGTTACCACCTAATTGATAGGCTTTGAGTACACCAGCTTTAAGTAGAGCTTCAGTATAAGTTCTGTTAGTACCACCAGCGATTGCTGTTGCACCAGTACCAGCTGGGTTCGCAGATGGTGTACCACCTACTGAGAAGTTACCAGCAGAAGTTGAAGTACCAGGGATGTTACCACCATACCAGGTTCCTAAAGATGCACTCTCACGAGCAGTTCCTGAAGAACCAGATGCTTTTGCATTTTCAATTCCAACCATAGCTCTTTCAATATCTTTTTTAAGCTCTTTACCAGCTTTAGATAATTGATAAGCAAGTTCAGAACCTTTACCAGCCTGATCGACTGTTTCAATGGTTCCTGATACTGCTACAGCTTTTGCTGAGATTTGTGTTCTGTTGTTAAGTTTTACAGTTGCTGATCTTGAACCAGCTGTGTAGTCGTCACCTTCGACTTGTGCGTTTGCACCAGCGTCTGCGAGAGCGTCTACTGACCACTCATGTAATGTTTGTGGTACATTGATCTTACCAATTCCTGACATAAAAGGGGTGTCGGCTGGAGCGATGTTGTAAATAATATCCTCAAACGACTCTTTTATAGAATTGGAATCAAATGATTCAAATGTGTTTGTTGGAACGGCCATTTGATATTTTCCTTTCTATTATATTGCTTTGTGTTTAATCATCTCTTCAAAGACAGATTTTGCATCGTTGATGTTTCCTGTCTTCTTGAGCTTGTCCATTTGAGATTTAAACCTACGATTACCTTCAGGTTGTGCGTCAACAGTTTTATTTGTGGTGCTAATAATTTTAGGTTTCTTAGAAACTTTCTTGGATTGTAAGTTTGCTTTTTTTAGTTTGTCATAGCGATACGCATTGTAGAGCATTAGCACTGCTCGATGATCGACCAGCATTGAAATCTCTTCTGGGCTGTATCCCTGTTCTTTAGCGTAATTCACAAGATCTTTTCTAAGGTTTTGACCTTTTTCTTTATCAGCATACAAAGGAAGTTTTTCAGATAAGATCTGTCTTTCTTTTTCCAAATACTGGTTATATGTCTTTTCTTGCTCTTGCTGTTTTTCAGCCTGGATACGTTGTTGTTCTTGATGAGCAACTTGTAGAGCTTCTCTACGTTTATCCTGTTCAGCTTTTAATCGGACATATTCAGCTGGGTTTTCTTGATAGAGTCTATCGAGATCTACCTGGTTATCTGCCTGTTGTAAATGTTGAGTTAATACCTGGAGTTGTTGTTGGTAATAATCTCTTTGTTGCTTAGCCACATCGTACTCTTTGGACAAACTAGCTTTTAGTGAGTCAATTTCTTTTCTCTCTTCAGCTAATTTTTGTGTCTTCTGAGTATAATCCTTCTGTCGGAGTCGTTCCTTTTTGATTTCTTCTAAGGTTAGTTTTTCTCCATCTAAGTCGATTAACTCCTCGTTACTTTCACTAGGTTCTTCTTCGTCTAGTAGGTTGATAAGCTCTGCATCTTCTCCGAGGTCTTCGTTATTCTTTGTAGAGTCGTTTTCCTCTGGGTTGGACACTTCACTCTCGACTTCATGAGTCCTTGTGGCTTTAGGTTCACTTGATTTTTCTTGTAAACCTAAAAGGGTTTTCATGTCATCGACTGCATCATGTTCGCTTTTGTATATTTTCTGTTCAACTGGTTTCTGTTCTACAGAATTATCAGTTGCAGAGTCCATTGCTGGTTGTTCTGCCATTGTCTCTCCTTAATTTATTGAGATTGTTTTTCTTGGGTTGCTAACTTGCCAGTCTCTAAGACAGACTGGAGTTGCATCAAAACAACTTCTAACATTCTTCTCATGCGAAAAATGTTTTCCCTTTGTTCTGAACTGGTTTCATCTGAGTTTAACCATTGGTTCATTAACTCAGTACGAATTTTGTTGACAGACTCGATAAAAATCTCGTCTTCTAAAATTTGTTTAGCTCTATGGCCTCGTTGAATTTCTTTTTCTTTATCTACCACCTATAAATCCTTTTCCTTTAAATTCTGTATTGTATGTTTTTGTAGGTGTTGCAAATTTTTGTGTTTTTGCTGTGTACATTTTGTTGGATGCACTATTGGAATTGTTATTGTTATTATTGTTTCCATAAGAAACTATTTGTGTTGCACCATAGTTGGATTGGAATGGATTAACATTTACATTAGCATTATTGTCTTGATAGACTTGGCTACCAATATAATCTGCTTTATCACCTCTCTTTGTAACATCAGCCATCGCTTGGGCTTCTTCAGCAGTTTTACCTAAAACATTTTGAGCAAAATTAAACATATTGTCTTTAGCCATCTGATTTTCAAATGCCTGGTTGTTTTGAACTAAATTTAAATTACCACCTTTAGCAAAAGTAAGAGTTCCATCACTTGCACGATCTAAGACACCAGCATTAACTAATCGATTAGTGTCCAGGTATGTCATCAGTTGGCCCATAGGAGTAAATTTTCTAAAGAGTCCACCGAGACCATCACCATAAGGATCAATAGGCCCTGAACCAAAGTATGCACTGCCTAATCCCATATTCATAAACGCATTTTGCTCTGGGCTATAAACACTGCCTACACCTCGGTAAGGTAACTCAGGTGTTTGATTGTCATCATTATCATTATTGTTTTCAACAATATCGACACATTGACCTAAGACCGGATCATACGTTTGACCAATCGGACACGCATACGGATCTTCGGGGGTGCTTTCTGTGACTGTGGGTTGAAAGACTGAATTAGGATAGGTTGCAGTCGGATCAAGTTCACCAGCGAGTTCTTGTTGGGTTCTTAAATCAAAATAAGGATTACGATACATACCAGCAGAGTTAGTGTTGTATGTCGGTTCATTATTTATTCTACTTTGGATAACATCTTGGTATGTTTTGGTTTTAAAAAAGGGTTGAAACATTATTTACCTCTTAATATATCCTTTGCTAATTTTTCGTTTTCTAATTGTTCTCTATTTTGTTCATTCACAATTTGTGATGCTAATTTTTCTTTTTGATAATTTTCTAAATTCTGATCTCTAATAACTTCTGTTGCCAGGCGTTGTTGATCTAAGTCTAATCTTTCTCTTTTGAGTTGATCGTCTTGTCTCATTTTTGTTGCTTTTAGTTGAGCGTCTGTTTGTTGCTTTTGGGCCTTTAACTGTAACTCAGCTCTTTCTTTAGCTTGTTTCATCATTAGCTCTTGTTGAGCTAGAGCCATGGCTGGATCAGGTTTTTTCGGCATGGGTTGTTTCGGAGGTTGTGTTGCCGGGTTATTAAAGAACTGGTTTGCATCTTTGTATCCAGCATTCTCCAGGTATCGTTCAATCGTATTGTAGATTTTTTGTGTATCTACGAGACCCATACCACCACGAGAAATTAATTTTTCTTGGACATTTAAAATTCTCGTTAAAACATCTAGGCGTTGATCTTGTGATCCTGTACCTAGTCCTACAACAACAGTGGCATTGTATCGATCTACCCATTCTCTAGGATTAATCGGTACAAACTTTCCTCTTAGCTTTATAATTCTTTCGTGATCCTGGTGAGTACAAATCAAAGTTAATAATCCCTGGAATAATTTTTTAACACCATCAGCAAAGTTACGAGCTATCATCTCAATTCGTTGTGTAGAGGCGTTCATCATTAAGTTTGAACTGACAGCTGTGGTATGAGATTTATTGATTTGATCGGCATCTAATCCCATTTGAACTTTTGAGACACCTGATCGTGCTTCTCTGATTTCATCAATCTTGCCTATCATAGCGAGGCCTTCATTAATGAAGTTAGGGGTTGCCAGGGGTTTCACAGCATCCGGTGATTTCACTCTAACAATACCCCCAGGGCGAGACACTAACAGATCATCAATATTCGCCATGGAGTCCTGAACTACTAATCGAGAGTTGTTCTGGAGGTAGGCGTTGTTTAAGATTTGTCTCAGTAAGGTAGTTTTGATTTCCTGGATATCACCAATTAAGTCGTACATGGATAATCCAAAGAAACGATGAGGCATCGGAGTTGCGACAGCCATCGCATAAGGAATTTGTTCAATCTCTTCGTTTTCTAAGAGTTGATAATTATTATAGCCATTACCACCCACTGTTACTTTTCTGAGTTCAGCAATTCCGTCACCATCAAAATCACATTTTAAATAACACTCCGTCACTAAGACTGTTGTCATCGAAGGATCAATATTTTGATAATTAAAATCAGTAGTGTGGTCTTCGTAAGATTTACGAGTTACAGCTTCATCATTATAAACTTCTTCATCACTCGGTGGGAGGTCTTCTACGATCTTACGATCAAAACCCATATCCACTAATTCTGATCTCGTTTTATAAACTCGTTGAGCAATAAAATTACAATCATCTAAAGAAGTAGCATATCGAGAGACCATCATATTTTCGGGTGGTACATTCTCAATGCAAACACGACCAATATCTTTGACTCGTTTGACTTCCACATCATACAAAGTCATTCCCTGGTCATTTTGTTCTTCTTCTAAAGAGATAACTTCAATATCCTCATCCAGGAGTAATTTTTGATATTCTTCTTCAGTGAGCTGAGAGTAACTTTCTTTTTTCTGTTCTTGAGAAGTCTTCCAATAGAATTTAACAAAACCATTTTTAGAGATCAGGGCATCTTTAAACATCGTATGCAGTAACTGATAACCATTATTATCTTTTGAAAAAATATGATTGATATAATCAGTTGCCTGGTCAGCAAATTCGACATCTTCAGGTTGTTGAGCTTCAAATCGAACAATACTTTCACCCTGGGTAAAAATTCTCATCATGGAAGGCATAATGGTTTCAATCGTCTCTAATAAATCTTGCGAGACTACCTGAGACTGACCTTCAACTTCATTACCTAAGGGTTCGCCCAGGTAAAATTTTAAACCTTGTCTTCGATGTTCTGATAAATCTCCACCATAAAATCCTAATGAACTAGTGATCTCTTGGGAAACGAGAGATAATAATTTGTCTTTGTTTAATTTTGCCATGTTATACGATTGCTAATTGAGGGTAATTAATTTTAGAACTCCAATGTTTACTTTCATTTAACCCCACACACATATAT
>Ga0208795_1000959_pt1 | contig 13720 bp, 2 predicted proteins | sample CB_VirMetaG_6_FD_184541 | JGI IMG/M metagenome (GOLD analysis project Ga0208795, IMG submission 184541) | Freshwater to marine saline gradient viral communities from Chesapeake Bay - CB_1508_2 Viral MetaG (SPAdes) (version 4) | ecosystem: Environmental > Aquatic > Marine > Coastal | place: USA... | reverse complement strand
CAGAAGTTGTTATTTCTGCTGAAGATGCTTCTGCAACAAATAAAGGTATTGCAAGTTTTGATGTTACTGATTTTGTTGTTAACTCTGGCGCAGTAACACTAAGCGAAGAGCGCATACAAGACATTGTAGGTGCAATGGTTACTGGTAACGCAACAGAAGGTGTAATCACAACATACGACGATCTTAATCAAAAAATTAACTTATCGGTCACAGACTTTAATATTACATTAACAGGTGACGTTACTGGTACAGCATTGGTTACTACTTTTGGCAACGATATCACAATTAACACAACAACTGAATCTATTTTGGGTATTACGGTTCAAGATGATTTTGTTGATGTAGGTGATTCTGGAACAGTTGACACACTAAGTTTTAATGGCAACAACATTGAACTAACTAGAACCGGTAACACAATTGCAGTTTCTGTAGCAGAAGGCCTAACAGAATTAGATGTAAGAGACACAATTGGATCCACTATTAAAGGAACCATTCGTGATCCAGACACAGAAGTAGAAACTGAATCAGGAATTACTGTTAACTATGATTCAGAAAATAATACCGTAGAATTGGGTGTTAGGGAATTTGATATTACACTAGTTGGTGATATTACCGGTTCTGGAACCGTATCAAGACTACAAGATGTAACTATTACTACAACTGCTGACTTTATTGCTGGTATTACGGTACAAGACGATAGTGTTGATTTAGGATCAGCAGGCACAGTTAACACCTTAAGTTTTGATGGCAGTAATATTGTTACTACTCGTGTTGGTAACACTGTTAATATTAGTGTTCCAACTGGACTAACTGCTGAAGATGTTAGGGACGAAATTGGATCAACACTTCGAGGTACGATTAGAGACGGAAGTACAGAAGTAACAACCGAGTCGGGTATTACAGTTAACTATGATGTTGAGAACGACATTGTAGAATTAGGTGTTAGAGAATTTGATATTAATCTATCAGGAGCAATAACCGGGTCAGCAACTGTAACAAAATTACAAGATGTAACAATTTTTACAGAATCAAATGCTATAGAAGGTCTAACTATTACCAAAAATAGCACAGCAGTTGGATCATCTGAACAGATTAAATCTTTAAATTTTGTCGGTTCTAATTTAGAAGTAGGTGTCAACAACTTAGATTCAACAGTGCTTGATGTTACTGTTACTGGCGTTGTAGATGAAAATTCAGTTGTTGACATTATGAAACCAAAACTTGCTGGTAGTCATGATGGACTTACTGTAAGTTATGATAACTATGACCGGACATTTGACTTAGCAATTGACCCAATTACTATTAATTTAAGTGGCGCAGTAACCGGCACAGGAACAGTTACATTTGACGGCTCAGGCACAGACAGTGCTGTAAACATTAATACATCGCTAGGCGGAGGTACTGCTGAGATTGGTATTTCCGACGAATACGAAACGCAAGGAACTGTATCGTCAATAAACTTTGTTGGCGGAGGTATTACTACCGCAGTAAGTCTTGACGGCACAACTGCAACAGTATATGTTCCAAACTCTCCAGCTAACGAGCCATTTTTAACAGTTGAAGCAGGTAGCGAAAATGTACCTAACGCAAGACGTTTAGTTGCTGGAACGGGAATTAGTATAACTGATGGCGGAGCTGGCAGAACAGTAACTATTAGTGCTGCAAGCGACGCAATTCTAGCAAAAAGCCAAATTGCACAAGATGATACCTTAATTGGACAACAAATTGAATTAAATTTTAAGGGCAGTCGTTTTGTACAGCCAGTTATAGAAGATGACGGTGACAATGATAGAATAAATATAACTATCTACGATATTAAAGAATATTGGTTTAGATCTGATTTTGATTGCGGTAGCCTAACCGACGACGAAGGCGCTATATTAAATATGGGCGACAATCTAAAGAAAGGAATTTTTGAAACTAAACCCGATCTAGGTTCAATAGCATAACAGGATTAACATGGCAAGTCAACTACAATTTAGAAGAGGAACAGATACAGAACATGGTTCGTTTACTGGGGCTGAAGCCGAAATCACAGTAAACACAACCAATAAGAGTGCTCATGTTCACGACGGCGTTACTGCCGGTGGCATTGAAATGGCACGTGCTGACCTAAATAATGTTGATGATGCTACCTTTTTAGCAAAATCTATAGCAGCTGGTGTTGAAACCGGCGCCGGCGGATCTGCAACTGCTACAGTTTCAAACATTACAAACGCTAACCCAGCTGTGGTTACTACAAGCTCTGCACACGAATTTGCAGAAAATTCTCAAGTAACATTTGTAGATGTTGCAGGAATGACTGAAGTTAATGGTGTTGCATTTTATATTGATGTTTTAACTGCAACAACGTTTGCGTTATACACAGACGTAACATTATCGACTACATACAACTCAATTGCAAATACTGCATATTCAAGCGGTGGTACTGCAACTGCAAGTGCGCCCGTTGGTGCACCAAGTACCGCAGCATATGTAACAGTAGGCAATAATGCTACGCTACCAAATGAACGTGCTCTAAGTGCAGGTACCGGTATTACTATTACCGATGGCGGTAGCGGCGGCGGCGTGAGTGTTGCTGCTAAACTTTCTTCAACAGTTCCAAGCAATTTAGGATCAGCAGCAGTTGGTGTTTCGACTAATATCGCACGTGCTGATCACGTACATGCTATGCCGACTGCTAGTGATGTAGGCGCTGTTCCAACAACAAGAACAGTATCAGCGGGTTCTGGTTTAAGTGGCGGCGGTGATTTAAGTTCAAATATTACACTAGCATTAGATGCTGACATTGGCGATTTAGGGAATGTTACTATAACATCGGCTGCTAATGGTGATATCTTAATTTATAATTCAGCAACATCTGCTTGGGAAAATAGCACAGCACTTGCTCGTTTAACAGTTGAAAGTGCTGGATCTACTGTAGGTACAGAATTGGCTATTACTACGGTAAACTTTACCGGAACTGCGGTAAGCGATGGATCAGTAGTTGTCTCGGCAGAATCTGGAAACAACTCTCAGGTTAATGTTAGCATTCCGCGTATCCATACCGAAGAACAAATTCAAGACATTGTTGGTGCAATGGTAAGCAGTAACACAGAAAGTGGTGTTACTGTAACATATGACGACGCAAATGGCAAATTAAATTTTGAAAATGACTCTTTTGATTTGTCGTTAACTGGCGATGTGCAAGGCACAGTGACCATTGATCATACCGGCAATGTGTCGATGACAACCACTATCTCTGCTAATAGCGTTGCACTTGGTACAGATACAACCGGTAACTATGTTTCAACTCTAGCGGCAGGAACAGGATTAAGTTTAACAAATGCAGCAGGAAGTGCAGAAGGTGCACAATACACTGTGTCTTTGGATTTAGATGGAAATGCAAGTTTATCTGAGTTCATTGCAGACACTGTTGGAAGTATGGTTACATCTAACACCGAATCAGGTATTAGCGTCACTTATCAAGATACAGACAATACACTAGATTTTGATGTTGCTGATTTTACTATTACACTAACCGGAGATGTTACTGGTACTGGCACTGTAACTAATTTGGGCAATGTTTCTTTTGCAACACAGGTAGCTAATGATTCCATTGCACTAGGCACTAAAACCACCGGCAATTATGTTGCTACATTAACGGCAGGCTCTGGTATTGCGGTTACAAATGGTGCTGCTGGACTTGAAGGGTCTGCCTATACTGTTGCACTTGATCTAGGCGGTGCAAGTGGGCTTGATGAATATATTGCTGACACAGTTGGTAGTATGGTTACTTCAAATACTGAATCAGGTATTACTGTAACTTACCAAGATGCAGATAACACATTAGATTTTGATGTAGCTGATTTTACTATTACACTTGCAGGTGATTTATCAGGTAATGTAACCGTTACTAATTTAGGTAATGCTACATTAACTGCACAAATTGCAGCCAATGCAGTTGAATTAGGAACGAATACCACTGGCAATTACGTTAAATCTATTGCTAATGGATCTTATATTACCGGTGCCAGCGCATCTGAAGGTGCAGAGTTAACACTAGCAGTTGACGCCACAAGTGCAAATACAGCAAGCAAGGTCGTTGCTCGTGATGGATCAGGTAACTTTAGTGCTGGTACTATTACGGCTAACCTAACTGGTACAGCATCACTAGTAAACTGTACTGCAAATAATACAGCTAACGAATCTGTTTATATTGCATTTGTTGACGGAGCTACCGGTTCTCAGGGTATTGAAACAGATACTAATTTAGTATACAACCCAAGTACCAACACTCTAACAGCAACTACTTTTTCTGGCACAGCAACGCTAGTAAACTGCACAGCAAACAATACTGCAAACGAAACAGTATACCTAACATTTGTTGATGGAGCAACTGGTTCTCAAGAATTAGAAACAGATACCGGATTAACATATAATCCAAGCACTGGTTCGTTAACCGCAGTTGAATTTGCGGGTACTGCAACTTCGGCAGAATACGCTGACTTGGCAGAAAGATATCTAGCAGATGATGATTATCAGGCCGGAACAGTAATTGCAGTAGGCGGCGAAGCAGAAGTAACAGCAGCACACGAAGGCATTGCACATTCGGTTTTAGGTGTTGTTTCAGAGAATCCTGCTTATCTAATGAACAACACATTGGAAAACGGATTAGCTATTGCACTAAAAGGACGTGTAAAAGTATTAGTGCTGGGTGTGGTAAATAAAGGTGATAGATTAGTACCTTCAACTAGTGCTGGATATGCTGTTGCTAACAATGATCGCAATGCATGGTCTTTTGCAATCGCCTTAGAATCGTCTGTGGACGGAATTGTTGAAGCAGTCATCCTCTAAACCTAACATAAATCAACTACCTATACGGATTTTGTAGCCATATAAAATAAATACGTATTAGCAAAACATGCTATATGGGGATATATCAACATGGCTATAACACGTATTAAGAATAATCAGATCACTGACGCTACTATTGTTGCATCTACAAAAACAGTTGCAAAATCAGTTACAGCTGGTCTATTAGAAGATAACTTAACATACGGATCAAATTTAACAGTCACTGGTAACTTAACAGTTAACGGTTCTACAACAACAGTTAACTCAACCACAATGACAGTTGACGATCCAATTCTAGTACTAGCACCTGATGCATCAGGCTCTGGCGCACTAGACCTAGGTTTTATTGGCGAACGCGGCGATGATATAAATGTTGCGTTTGTTTGGGACGAAAGTGCAGACAAATTCGTACTTGCATTTACTAACGATGCAGAATCAAGCACAACTATTACTGTGTCTGATTATGCTGATTTGCGTTTAGGCGGATTAACTGTTGATGATAATGCTACAATTAGTGGCACATTATCAGTTACTGGCGCAGTTACACTAAGCGACGACATTAGTGCTGTAGATATCACAGCAAGTGGCACATTAACTGTAGGCGGCACTGCTGATTTCAACGGCGCGGTTACAATGGGTAATTTAACCATTGATGCTGCTAGCACAGTTAGTATGGGCAGTAACAAAATTACTAACGTAACAGATCCAACCTCGGCACAGGATGCAGCTACAAAAGCATACGTTGATTCGGTTGCATCAAGTGGTTTCACAATTACAGACGGCACAGCGTCATCTACTATTTCAGGTGGTGATACACTAACATTCAACGCTACAGCAAACGAAACTACAGTTGCAGTATCGGGCGACTCTGTAACAATTGGTTTGCCTGATTCAGTTACTATCGGCGACGCACTAACTGTTACTGGTGCTGCTACTGTTGGTACAACACTAGGCGTATCTGGTGCAACTACACTGAGCTCAACGTTAGCTGCTGGTAACACTACTATTACTGGTACATTAGATGTCTCTGGTGCAACTGGTATTGATGGCAACTTTGACGTTAACACATCAAAATTTGTTGTTGCTTCTGCAACTGGTAACACTACTGTTGCTGGTACATTAGGCGTAACAGGTCAGTCGACATTAGCTTCTGCTGCTGTTTCTGATTTAACATCAGGGCGTGTTGTACTAGCTGGTACTGATGGCGAATTAGAAGATTCAGGTAATTTAACATTCAATGGTTCAGCTCTATCAGTAACTGGTACTGCTGCTGTTTCTTCAAACGCTACAGTAGGTGGCACATTAACTGTTACTAACGCTACTACGCTAAATGGCAATGTAGACATGAACGGTAACACTACAGTTGGCAACATTACTGTTGATGCAGCATCTACAATTGATGCAGGCGGAAACAAAGTTACTAACATTGGTGCTCCAACAGTTGATACAGATGCTTCTACTAAGAAGTATGTTGATGATACTGCCGCTGCTGCTTCTGCACTATCTATTGCAGGCGACACTGGTACTGATACTGTTACAGTTGGTACAGATACATTCACATTTGCAGGTACTGCTAATGAGATTGAAACCACTGTTACTAACAACGAAGTACAAATTGGTTTAACTGATTCAGTAAGCATTTCTGGTACATTTACTGCTGGTTCTGATATCACTGCAGGCGGCGACTTAGATGTTCAAGGCGATGCTACTATTGCTGGTAACTTAACAGTTCAAGGTACAACTACTACAGTTAATTCAACTGTTGTTGTAGTTGATGATCCTGTTATGACACTAGGTACTAACACTGCATCAGATAGCAAAGACCGTGGTATTGAGTTCAAATACAATGATGGTTCAGCGAAAGTTGGCTTCTTTGGTTTTGATGACTCAGCTAACACATTCACAGCATTAACTGGCGCAACTAACTCATCAGAAGTATTCTCAGGTACAGCGGCTAACGCAGTATTTGGCAACGTAACTGGTGTAGATGCTACATTCTCAGGCAATGCTGACGTTACTGGCACACTAGACGCTGGCGCAACTACTGTTGCTTCGTTAGCTTCTGGCAATGCTGCTATTACTGGCACACTAAGCACTTCAGGTGCAGCTACATTAGCTTCAGCTGGCGTAACTGGTAATGCTACAGTAGGTGGTACACTAGGCGTAACTGGTGCTGCTACTTTCTCAAGCACAGTATCGGCAGGAAATACTTCAGTTGCAGCACTAGCAGCAACAGGTTTAGCAACGCTAAACGGTGGTATTGACGTTGACTCGGCATTTACTGTTGCTGACGGCACTGGTAACATTTCTACAACTGGTACACTAAACGTTGACGGTGAATCTACACTAGGTGGCTTAACACTTGATGCAGCTTCAACATTTAACGCTGGTACTAACAAGTTGACAAACCTAGGTGCTCCAGCTAGCGATCAAGATGCTGCTACTAAGAAGTATGTTGATGACTTATTAAGCGATGGTTTCACTATTACTGATGGTTCAACTAACCAAACTATCTCACAAGGTGATACATTTAACATTGTTGGTACAGCAAACGAAGTTGATGTTGCAGTTTCTTCTGTTGATACATTAACAATCGGACTACCAGACAACGTTGATATTGACGGTACATTTGATGTAACTGGTGCAACTACACTAGACTCAACATTAAGTGTAGCTGGTAACACAACATTAAGTGGCACACTAAGTTCAGGCGCAGCTACACTAGCATCTGCTTCGGTAACTAACAATGCTACAGTTGGTGGTACATTAGGCGTAAGCGGCGAATCAACATTAGCTTCAGCTATCGTTAGCGATCTAACTGCTGGTCGTGTTGTATTAGCTGGTACTGCCGGCGCAATCGAAGATTCAGGTAACTTAACATTTAACGGTTCTGAGTTAAATGTTACTGGTACTGCTGGTATTTCTTCGAATGCTACAGTTGGTGGTACACTAGGCGTTACAGGTGCAACTACACTATCTGACACACTTGCTGTTTCAGGTAACACTACTGTAGGTGGCACACTAAGTGTAACTAGCGATACTACTATCACTGGTAACCTAACTGTTCAAGGTACAACTACTACAGTTAACTCAACTACAGTTGAAGTTGTTGACCCAGTTATGACAATCGGTGGTAACTCATCAGATGACAACAAGGATCGTGGTATTGAGTTCAAATACAATGACGGCGCTTCTAAGGTTGGCTTCTTTGGTTATGACGACTCAACTGGTAAGTTCACTGTACTAACTACAGCTACTAACACTAGTGAAGTATTCACTGGTACTGTTGCTCCAGCAGCATTTGGCAACACTGATGTTGCTAACATTAATGCTTCAGGTGACGCATTTGTTGGTGGTTCTATTGACGTAACTGGTAATGCTGTTGTTGACGGCACGCTAGAAGCTGGTGCAACTACTATTAATGGTGCATTGTCAGCTGGTGCTTCATCACTAGGCAACACTACTATCACTGGTACGGCTTCAGTAAGCAGCACATTAAGTGTAACTGGTGAATCAACATTTACTGGCGACGTAACTGCTGGTAACATTGATTCAGCTACATTAGATACTACTGGTAATGCTACTGTTGGTGGTACACTAGGCGTAACTGGTAACACTTCACTAAGCACATTATCTACTTCAGGTTTAGCAACGCTAAGCTCTACTTCAGTAACAGGTAATGCTTCAGTAGGTGGTACACTAGGCGTAACTGGTAACCAAACTAACTCTGGTAACTTAATTGTTGCAGGTGCTACACAGTTAAACGGCGGTTTAACAATGGACTCAAACAAGTTCACTGTTGCTGATTCAACTGGTAACACAAGCATTGCAGGTACATTAAATGTTGATGGCGCCACAACAATGGCAAGCATTACATTTGATGCTACTTCAACTATTGATGCAGGTGCTAACAAAGTAACTAACGTTGCTGATCCAACTGCTAACCAAGATGCTGCTACTAAGGCATACGTTGACTCACAAGTTAACGCAGGTACACAGTTTGATATCGCTGGTGACACAGGTACTGACACAGTTGTAACTGGTACAGATACATTAACTTTCTCAGGTACTGCTAACGAAATCGTTACAACAGTGACTGATAACGAAGTTACTATTGCTCTACCAGATGACGTTACTATTGGTAACGACTTAACTGTTACTGCTAATACTTCAATTAGCGGCACATTAGGTGCTGGTAACACTACTATTACTGGTACACTAAGCACTTCGGGTGCAGCTACACTAAATTCAGCTTCTGTTACTAACAACGCTTCGGTTGGCGGTACAATGACTGTAACTGGTGGTACTACTCTAAACAACACATTAGATGTTGTTGGTTTAGCTTCACTAGACGGTGGTGTTGCAGTTGATGGCACAGCATTTACTGTTGCTAACACTTCAGGTAATGTTCACACTGACGGTACACTAGACGTTGATGGCGATGCTACAATTAATAGCACTACAGGTTCAACTTCAGCAGCATCAGGTGCATTAGTTGTTAGTGGTGGTTTAGGCGTTGCAGAAAACATCTATGCAGGCGGTAATGTTAACGTTGCTGGTGACTTAACTGTTCAAGGTACAACTACTACAGTTAACTCGACTACTGTTACTATTGCAGATCCAGTTTACACAATTGGTTCAAATGGCACAGCAGACAGCAAAGACCGTGGTACTGAATTCCTATACAACGATGGCGCAGCTAAGACTGGTTTCTTTGGTTGGGACGATTCAGTAGGCGCATTCACAGCGTTGAAAGATGCAACTAACACAGCAGAAGTGTTCTCAGGTACAGCAGCAGATGCAGTATTTGGTGGCATCACTGGTACAACTGGTGACTTCTCTGGTGCAGTTGGTGTCGATGGTAACTTTGATGTTGCTACTAACAAGTTCACTGTTGCTTCTGCTACAGGTAACACAGTTATTGCTGGTACAGCAACAATTGGTAACGACACTAGCATCACTGGTACATTAACTGCTTCAGGTCTAGCAACACTAGATGGTGGTATTGATGTTGATTCGGGTGCGTTCTCTGTTGCTAACACTTCAGGTAACGTTGCTACTACTGGTACACTAGATGTAACTGGTGCGACTTCAATTAACGACCTAACAATTGGTGCTGCTTCTACAATTAGCATGGGTTCTAACAAGGTAACTAACGTTGCTGATCCATCTAACGCACAAGACGCAGCTACTAAGAACTATGTTGATACTGAATTAGCAGCAGGTTGGGTACTATCTGATGGTTCAACTAACCAAACTATTGCTATTGGTTCTTCAGGCGACACAGTAACACTACAAGGTACAGCAAACGAAGTTGATGTTGCAGTTTCTGCTACTGACATCATGACAATTGGTTTACCAAGTGACGTTACTATCGGTAATAACTTAACTGTTACTACTAATGGTTCAGTTGGTGGTACATTAGGTGTTACAGGTGCAACTACACTATCTAGCACATTAGCGGTAACTGGTGTAACTACACTATCAGGCGCATTAAATGCAAACGGCGGTATTGCTGTTGATACTAACGCATTTACTGTTGCTGACGTAAGTGGTAACGTTGCTACTGCTGGTACTTTAAGTGTTACAGGTGCAACTACGCTATCTAGCACATTAGCAGCAGGCGCTACAACTATCACTGGTGATGCAAGCATCTCAGGTGATATGGGTTCTGCTACTGCTACTGTTTCTGGCAATGCTACTGTTGGTGGTACACTAGGTGTAACTGGTGCAACCACAATGTCTACATTGTCTACTTCAGGTGCAGCTACATTGGCTTCAGCTGGCGTTACAGGCAATGCTACAGTAGGTGGTACACTTGATGTTGACGGTTTGACTACTACTGATGGTATTACTGACTCAGTTGGCATTTCTACTTCAGGCACACTAAGCGGTGTTGATGGTAACTTGTCAGGTACATTAACTGTAACAGGTAATACTACACTAAACGGCAACTTAGACCTACAAGACAACGACGAGTTGAACATTGGTACTGGCGACGACTTCACAATCGTACACAACGGCACTAACACTTCGATCTCTAACAGCACTGGCTTATTAACAATTGACGGTTCAGCAGGTTCTGCAATCCGTGTTAACGAAGCTGGCGCAGACGTTGACTTTATTGTTGAATCAACTAATAAGGGTAACTTGTTTAAGGTTGACGCTGGTACCGATACTGTTGTAATTGGTGCAGGTTCGGCACAAGCTGGTGCTACACTAAAGGTTGACGCTACTGACTCGTTCATGATTGCTTCAGGTACTACTGCACAACGTCCAGGTTCAGCAGTTGCTGGTATGATGCGTTGGAATACTACAAGCTCTAAGCTAGAGTACTTTGATGGATCAGAATGGCGTAACATGACAGCAGACTTTACTGTTATCACTTCTGACTCGTTCACCGGTGACGGTTCAACTGCTGCATTTACATTGTCAGGCACTGGTACAACAGCGCAAACTATCGTTAGTATCAACGGTGTTGTTCAAATCCCAACTACTGCATATGGTATTTCAGGAACTACATTGACGTTCACTGAAGCTCCGGCAGTTGGCGACGTAATTGATGCTCGTATTATTACCACCACAACTACTGTAACAGGTGTTGATGATGGTACTGGTTCAGCAACAATTGATGCTAATACCGATGGCACATTCACTGTACAAGGTGATTTCATCCCATCAGCTAATGAGACTTACGATTTAGGTTCGTCTACGAAGCGTTGGAATGAACTACACTTAGCAGGTGCAACTATCTACTTAGGTGATGACATGCAGATTAAGAATGACGCAGGCACACTAAAGTTTGTTGACGGCAACGGCGATCCTGTACCAGTTGACTTAGGTACTTCGTTAGACCCAGACGTTATTATTGACGGTGGTTCTTACTAAGAGCTGAGCATTCGGGGGAGGTAACACTCCCCCGAATTTGACTCACTGGGCGTCTCATAAGAGACCTGACCCGCAGGGCGATAATGATAAGCCAATCATTATCCTGACCTAATTTAGGAGACTAATAAAATGGCAAATACAATTAAACATAAAAGAAGTTCTACCGCAGGTTCAGCACCGTTAGCGGCGAATTTAGCAGATGGTGAATTAGCACTCAATACTGCTGATGGATCTATCTATATGAAGGATAGTGGCGGCAACGTTATTAAAGTTGGCCAAAACTTTGCCTCATTTAACGCAGATATTATTCCAAGTGCCGACCTAACATATAACTTAGGTAGTGCATCTAAACAATTCCACTCTGCATACATTGGTCCTGGTTCATTATATGTTAATGGACAGAAAGTACTAGAAGAAGATGCTGGTACTATTGTAATTTCCGCAGACGACGACCAAAACGTACAGATTCGTACCGGCGGCGGTGGCGACATTGAGTTGTATGCTTCTGGTACAGGTGCGATTGAGATGAAATCATCACTATCAATCCAGTCTGGCAAGAACCTACTTTCAAATGATGGTAACCCAATCTCTTGTACAGTAGGCTTTACGATGAATGGTGAAACTATCACCAATCTAGCAACTCCAAGTGCTGCAAGCGACGCAGCTACTAAAGGCTACGTTGATGGTAAAATTACAACTGGTTTCACATTAACTGACGGCTCAAATAGTTCTACTATTTCTGGTAGTGATACACTAACTGTTAACAGTGGTACTGGTACTGTTGCTGCTATTAGTGGTGATTCATTCTCATACAGCCTAGCAACATCTGGTGTAACTGCCGGTACTTATGGTTCGGCTTCGCTGGTTCCTATCCTAACAGTTGACGCTTATGGTCGTGTTACTAGTGCTTCGACTACTTCGGTAGCTGGTGTATCTAACTTCACTTGGAACTCAACTTCAGAGACATTGACTATTGCAACTGCTGATGGCGGTTCATACTCAGCTGATATCTCTGGCATGGCTTCTGAAGCGTATGTTACTTCTGCTGTAAGCACTGCGGTTTCTAACTTGTTAGACGGTGCTCCAGATGCACTAAACACGTTAAACGAACTAGCAGCAGCTATTAATGATGATGCTTCATATGCGACTACATTAACTACAGCACTAGGTACTAAGTTAAACCTATCTGGTGGCACAATGACTGGCGCATTAACACTAAGTGGTGCTCCAACTGCTACTCTGCATGCAGCAACTAAGGGTTACGTTGATTCAGCATTGTCATCTGTACTAACAGTAACGGATGGTACTAACAGCACTTCTCTAGGTGATGGTTCAACATTAACATTTGCTGGCACTGCTAACGAAGTTACTGTTGCAGAATCTTTGGGTACTGTTACTATTGGCTTACCAAGCACAATTACTGCTGACGTTACCGGTAATGCTTCAACAGCAAGTGCTTGGGCAACTGCTCGTACACTAAGCCTAACTGGTGCTGTCACTGGTTCTGCTTCGGTTGATGGTTCTGGCAACGTTTCACTAGCAACTACTGCTACAAGTGATCCAACTCTAACACTAGCAGGCGATTGCTCAGGTTCAGCTACATTTACTAACCTAGGCAATGCTACACTAACTGTTACTATTGCAGATGACAGCCACAACCACATTACTAGCAACATTGATGGATTAGAAGAGTACATTCAAGACGTTGCAGGTGCAATGGTTTCAACTAACACTGAATCAGGTATTGCAGTAACTTATGACGACACTAACGGCAAATTAAACTTTGACGTTAATGATCCAGTTATTACGTTAAACGGTGATGTTTCTGGATCGGCTACAATGACTAACTTAGGTAATACTACCATTACAGTTACTATTGCAGATGACAGCCACAACCACACTATTGCAAACGTTGATGGTTTACAAGCAGCGTTGGATCTAAAGGCTCCTTTAGCAAGCCCAGCGTTAACTGGTACTCCGACAGCTCCAACTGCAA
>Ga0208795_1000955_pt1 | contig 13739 bp, 14 predicted proteins | sample CB_VirMetaG_6_FD_184541 | JGI IMG/M metagenome (GOLD analysis project Ga0208795, IMG submission 184541) | Freshwater to marine saline gradient viral communities from Chesapeake Bay - CB_1508_2 Viral MetaG (SPAdes) (version 4) | ecosystem: Environmental > Aquatic > Marine > Coastal | place: USA... | reverse complement strand
CACCAGATCCCGTTTGAACATAAAGTGTATTACCTGCGGAAAAAGCAGAAGTATCAAAACCATTTAATCTTCCAAGAGTCACAATGCGACCTGTTGCGCCGTTATTGATACTTCCGTCTCCAACCAAACCAAAAGCAGGCATTTTTGCTGGATCGTCACATGCAGCGAGAGCGACCGTTGGTGTTCCTCCGGAGATTCCTTTAATATAAACAACTTGGCCTTTACTTATCGTTGCACCTTCGTCGTTAATAGCAGAGAATGAAATACCTCCGTTTAGGAATTTGGCATAAAGATTCTCGTAGCCTAGACCTTCTTGTCCGATACTATATTGTTCGTCAGCATTTGGAACAATGTGAGAAGCAGTAATGTCGCCACTGCTTACATAAAGATCACCAGCAGCTAAGGTTACATCAGATCCGTTATAAGTGAAATTTGAATCACTTGTTATAGTTTGGTTTGTAGCATTTAATACTCTCAAAATCGCATTAGCACTTGGCGATTGTATAGCAACACCGCTCAATGTTCTTCCATCACCGTAAAATGCCGCACCGGAAATATTAGCTGACGATGAAATTACAGAAGAAGCCGTTATTTCATTTACTGTTATGTTTCTCGAGGAATCAACAAAAGTTGTTCCGGCAATATCAATCATATCTTGAAGATAAAGGGAGGAGCCGGATATATTTGAGGAAGCAGACAAATTGACTGTAACCAGAGTATCCGATCCTGTTAAAAAAGTTAAAGTGTTCTCGGAGCCTAGAGCTCCGTCAGCATTGAATTGGATTTCGGTGTTTGATCCAACCGGCGTTGGTGTTCCTGTGACACCCGTTAAGCCAGAGCCGTCTCCTTCAAAATAAGCTCCGGAGATTCCCGTTGAGGCCGAGATGACAGATCGATTTATTGTTGTAGGAAGGACTGCATTATTTATTGAATCAGAGCCCGTGATGTTCCCACCGCCGATATTGAGGGTGGACTCAATAGTAGAAAATTGTATTGTATAATAGTTGTTGGAACCGTCTGTTGTTATTAAATAATCGCTGTCATTTACTCCTGTTTGTGGAGACACAATTATAGCGGTCGTATCTAATCCAATGCCGCTGGCTGTTGAACTAATCACTCTGTTTAGATTTGTTTTTGCTGTCAAATTACCAGCAGAGTTTGTCAGAGGCGAAGAGTGAGCTATTTGAGTTGGAGACAATTGTCCCGAGATATTGGCAGCAGCAATATCTGTAAGATTAGAGCCATCGCCATAATAAGAAGAAGCAGAGATATTGATTGAGGCACTAATATCTCCTGTGACCTCAAGAGTATTAGATGAAGTTGCGAATGTTAAATTGGCTGATGCTCCAAAAGCACCATCGTCATTGAATTGAATTTGTGTATTGGATCCATCTGGTGTGCCACCACCCCCGCCAACTCCCGATAGTCCTGAACCATCTCCGACAAATGCTGTTGCATAAACTGTTGCTGATGATGAAAACGCCGATGCTGTGAGATCGGTTATTGTTTTTTGTCCATTTATTGTTTGGTCCGTGTGAGTGTCGACGATGTTCTCAATCGTTCCCTCGGTCGAACCGGCAAAGCCCGCCCTCTTCTTCATTATGTTGTAAGACATCTTATTCCTCTAATCTATAGAAACTTTACAATAATTAGGCTTTTGATTGTAAAATCGTTCTATTCGGAAGGCTCGTTGAAATGTTCGGTAAGAACCCAATAAATATATTTACCGTCGTATCCAACACTTTGATCATCGGCCGAATAGCCTGTGTGAACTTTAATATGAATCATACCTGGCCCATCATTCCAGCCATCACGACTATTTCCGTTATATTGAAATCTTAAAGTTGTACCCAGACTTCCAGTATTCGCTGTTAAAAACCAAGAATCAGCACTAGAATTACCTGCTACCATTTCATTAATAATTGGAGTTTGTCTAGAGCCTCCGGCCCAATGAAACAGGTACATCAATTTCATAAAAAGATTTCCTTGCGGTGCTCCTTTATAATGGCCGAGAACTGTTATTTCTGCTCCAACAGCAGCCCACAGGTTTGTTCCTGAATAAGGTTGTCCTGTTCTTTCATCATAAGGTTCAATTGAAAATAAATCAATAACATTAGGTGCTTTGAGCCAATCGTATTTAGCATACATAAATTCTTTAACAAAACTTTTCTTATCTGCGTACGAGCCTGTATTTGTTAAATTACTTGGATAAGAAATCTTTGAATAATTATTATGTATGATCTCGCCATCTAACTGAAGATTTCCGTCAACTTTTAACCTTGTGCCGTCATATGTTAGATTCGAGGATGCTCCAAGGACCCCATTGTTATTGTATTGTATTTCGGTGTTCGACCCTGCTGGAGATGTAGAGCCTCCGCCACCTCCACCGGAGATTGTTGAGAATGTTAGATTACCGGCACCGTCTGTTGTGATTGCTTGACCACTTGTCCCATCAGCAAGAGGTAATTGATAGACAGGTCCGTTTTCATTGGTCACTACAATATTCGAACTAGAGACAGTTCCGACATTAATAGTATTTCCATAGAAATTCCCTTGATTATCGATCACAGTATCTTGGCCAGCAGGTGCTCCTGCGATCTTGACTCCATCAGCAAAATGAATAGATGAAGCACTTAAAGGAAGAGATGAAGAGAGGTGGTCATTATTTATTTGAAGTCGAACAGAGCCTGATGTTTGAAATTCAATTTGATCTTCTTCGAAGTCAATTAGAGTGTCACCTTGGGCATCATTTTCAGCCTTTATATCTCCAAATTGTCTTTTTCCAACAGAATATCTATATGCCATTTTGGTTTCCTCGAGTCATCAATAAATAGGTTTTTGATAATAAAAAGGGAGGTTGCCCGAAGGCAACCTCCACAGAATGCAAGGAATGAAAATCCAATCCGAAGATTAGAATACCATCCAGTTGTTAGAACCGTTACAAATAAATGTAACAGCAGCATTTGGAGACTCAAGGTAAATTGAAGCAACACCATCGATATCGGCAGCAGTTACTTCAAGGTAAGCACCGTCAGGTACATCACCCATCTTGAGGTATACCATTTGACCAGCAGCAGCACCTGATGGAAGAGCGATAGAATCAGCATCACCAGCAGTAAGGTTTTCATACTTGTTAACCTTACCAGCATCAAGAACGGTGTCAGCAGCAACTTTAGAAACAACATCCATTTTCATGGTACCAACAAGTTCACCGTGGAAGGTTTCAGCCTTCATGTGTGGAGCTTGGATTGGAAGTGAAGAATCAAATGCAGCCTCAGCAGAACTATCAAAAGCAACAGCAGTGTTAACTTTGAATGAAGCAAGGTTAGAACCAATTTCAAAACCTTGGCCATTAGCAAGACTAGCAGCACCATCAGCAACTGTGATAAGAGCATCTTCAACAAGAAGCTGACCAACAGAAGCTGAGAAGGTGTTACCAAGAACAACAAGGTCACCATTAATGGTTATGTCGTTAGAGAAGGTTCTGCTACCAGCGATGGTTGACTTGAGATCAAGACCAGCAGCGGTAATCTCGAGAGCATCGTTGCTAGCACCACCAGAAAGAATAAGGTCAGCGCTAAATTGACCATTACTGTACTTCATATCGATTGAGGTAGTGTCAGCAACAGAAAGGTGAGCACGAACTTCATCAGCAGATGGTCCTGTGTAGGTAATAACACCAGTGCCGCTGTTGTAAACAAGGCTTCCGTCACCACCAGCATCAGTTACACTGATAGACTGACGAGCGCGAGCTTCGGTGAAGTAAAGGTTAGAACCTTCAGTAAGATCATCGGTGGTCTTGGTAGAAAGAGCATCATCCCAAGAACCAGAGAACTCAAGAGAATCAATTGAGAACTCACCAGAAGCATCATAATCAATCATGTAACCAGAGCTAAGTGCTGCATGAACACGAGCGTCGGTGTAGTACTGGTTGGTTGAACCTTCAGTAAGAGCATCGGTGTCAGCAGCAGCCATTTTAACATCCCAAGAAGCAGAGAAGTTAAAAGCATTTGTTGAAATAGCACCAGTTGAGCTATTATAATCTACAAGGTCGCCATCAGCAGAAAGAAGACCTTTTGCATAAGATTCATCAAGAGCGATAGTACCGTCAGCACCATTTCTCCAATCGGTCATAGAAATACCAGCGCCAGCACCAAGTTTGTACTCAAGAGCACCAGAAAGCTCAGCAGCAGAAACTGCACCAGTAACAGCAACATCACCACCGAATTCGGCATCACCTACTTGCATAGATGTAGAAGCAATGTAAAGATCGCCAATCGCACGAAGTTGTCCACCAGCTTCGATGTCAGCAACAGCATAAATATCGGCATCTGAGCTGATATTTGCACCATCATCAGTAAGTATACCTTCTTCAGCGATTACAGAACCGCTAAGACGGGCACGTCCAATTTGAAATTTATAAGCCATTTATTTATCCTCCTAAAAAGTAAGTGCTCTAACGGCACGATGCCGATAAACACGGGGTTTTTTCAACATCAAAAAGAGCACACTGTAATTAGATTTAGTGGATTCTAATCGACCATCAATATACGAAAAATTTGTCGGTGCCGTCTGTGTAAATATTCAAGGCACCTCGAGGTGATTCGATAGTGACCGATTCTAGGCCATCAATTGTATTTCCAGCAGAAGCAGAGATGATAATACCGTACTGGCCGGCATTACCTGCTTCATCTTTAATAATAAACACCTGACCGTCTGTCAGCGATGATGCGGAGGGCAAAGTGAGGATTATGTCTGCTCCGGATGAGTTACTGACGCCGACAAAGTACTCTGAAACAGTAATCGTACTGGAGGCCGTAAATGCCGTTCTATTATGAACAAAGCCAGCTTGAGCATAAAAAGCATCGCCATCAAACTTAATATAAGGCGAGGAATTGAGGTTTCCATTTGCGTCTGTAAACTGAAAGGAGCCGGCTGACCCTTGGCCAATATTGATGCCTGCTTTTACAATTTGATTATTTGCATTAAGAGTTAAAATTGTTGCTGCTGCTGCGGTTTGAACAGGTATTCTTGTAAGTTCAACTGTTGGAGCAGCAATTGTAAATGTATTTGTTATTGGAGAATAAGAAAGATCAGAGTGTCCTCGAATATTCCTCTCGGCATTATTATATGTTGCATTCGAGTTGTTGAAGAACACCAAGCGATATTCATCTAATTTGCCTTGATAGGATTGCTCAATATGAGAGACATTGGCAAGATCGCTTCCATCGCCGTTAAAGTCGCCTCTAAATGCTCCGCTTAAGTTAGCAGAATAGTCTGAGGGCGCAGCAATGTTTTTGGAAACGAAGTTAAATGACACAAAAATCTAGTCCTTTGTAATAACTAGATAATAAACCAATTAGAAGCACCATCGGAGTATAAAGAAACAGCAGCGAAGTCTCCGTTCTCAATTTGATAATTTGTTTCTCCGTCAATTAAATCACTGCCGCTCATGTTAATATCAATTGAAACAGCAGGATCTCGACCAGATCCGGTGAAATCCCATTCGTCTTTGATATAAAAAACTGTGCCAGCGGGAACATCTTGCGCTCTTGGTAATTCTATTTCAAGATGACCAGATGCAGAAACGCCAATAATATAATTTGCTGTCGACGCAGTATAAGGAGTTGCCGTTATTCTTGTATAAGCAAAAGCAATCCCGCCGCCTTGAAGAGATAAACCACCATTAATATAAACACTTCCAGTAAATTGGTGTGTATCGTCAGAGGTGTCTCCGAACTTTGTGGAACCACTAACATCAATATTGATAACGGTTCTATTCTCGACATCAATATTAATCTCATTTGCGTTGATAGTACCAGAAACATTCAAAGTTCCTGTTAAGTTAAGAGTATTGCTTGATGTGAGCCACACTAAGTTATCAGAACCAGATAAGTCATTTGATCCAGAATGAAATTGCAAAGAGCCGGTAGGGCCGTTTGCAACCCCCGGATCTTCACAATTAATAAAAGCCCAGCCGAATTCAGCCATTAGCCAACTCCGATAGAACCAGACCAGTTAGAACCGGAAGGAGATGCGCCCTCGACTCTACCAACATCAATATTTGTTAAAGATGCGTAAATACTAAAATTGGGGGTACTAGCGTCGTCTGCCATTAAAAATATTGATTGTGCCTTCACATCCATTACTAATTCTTTAGATCCATCAACAAGAACATAATTTCTAACTGTATTATGTAAACCACGTCTAGAAAAAGCAACCCTAATCTCATCACCTGCACTGCCGTGATTAATAAATGTTATTGATTTTGTTGTATATGGAAAATCAATTTGATAATAATTACTAGAACCAGACGCAGGAGCAACTGCGCCAGTTAAAAAAGGCATGCCGCTTGCTTGATATGACCCGACATTATTCAGACCAACCGAATATATAAAACTTGATGACATCTCTAATCTCCTATCGTATTAAATAGTTTAACGACGTCGTTTCGCCATTTCTTTCTTATGTCTCGCAATAGCTCTTTTTTTTGCTAAACGCCTTTTGACAGAAGGTTTGATATATTCTCTTCTATCTCTTGCTTCTTGAATAATTCCAAGTTTCTTGCATTTTCTTGAAAATTTCTTAACGGCTCTCTCAACAGATTCGCCTTTTCTAATTTTGTATTCGTAGTTATAACCCATTACTTCTTCTCGTTCATTTTAGCCCAAATGGCTGATGTTTTATTCATTAATTTTGAAATGTCGACTCCGGGATCATTTGGAGCGACTCCGCTAAGAGCACCCTGTCCTTGCGTATTTGTGGGTGCGGGGGCTGGTGTTGTTCCTTCAAAAAGATTGACGCCGTTATAAGCATCTTTGCCAATTGAATCCATTAGCGTTTTTCTTTTTGCCGCAAGTCTTGCTTTAGCTTCCGCATCGGTTTCCAAGCGAGGTTGTGGCTTTTGATATTGTCGCTGCTCTACAATTGGTTGGGCGGGAACTTGTTGTGTTCCTCTCATAACCTCGGCAATAATAGAAGAAAGAGTTCCATCTTCGAACATAACTTCTTTGATGCACTCTTTGATCAGCGGCTTCAATACTTTTTTTAATTCGTTTTTATTCATTAATCCCTCAAAATCTTATCAAAAAGATTATCGATTTTATTTTCTTTATGTTCTCGCATCCTAATTGGATCAGCTTTATAATCCTTTGGATAAACGAAAGCATTTGGAGTTGATGGCTCGGAGACGATATCAAAGCAAATCAATTGGAAGTCGTTTTCAACGACGGTCTGGCCTGCGGATTCACGAACCGATCCAAGACCTCTTGATGAGATTCCGAGTTTAACTCCGGCTTTAATTAGTTCTTTTAAAGTTCTTCCGGAAGGTGTGTCAAGAACTTTGATTTTGCCCATAACATCCTTGCCTTCCCACCATACATCTGTGATGATATGAGAGACATTCTTGAGATTCACAACAGAATCATCAGGATGATCTAATTCTCCGCAAGCACGATTATCATCAACAATCTTTTTATAATTCTTCATCTCGCGATTTAGAACATCATAAGGATACACGCGGCCGTTTCCGTTTTGCTTGTCGGCAGTTTGAATACGTCCAGTAAGATACATCGCTCCATTAGAGATCTCCCGCTTCTCTCGTTCAGTCAAGAGATCGGGGCACATCCCATCGGGGCATAGTTCATAAAATTCTGTTAATAGTTTTTTAGACATTTTGTATCCTCAAATTAAAAGCGGGCGCGACCCGCCCGAGTTAAGATCCGCTGCAACAACGACGAACGGGTTGTAACATCCATTTCTTATTCATTTTTTGCTCCTTGGTTAATCTTAATTCCTTCGTCATTCACAAGCATACCAATAAAGTACGATGTTCCAGACGACAGCCACCCGCAAATTAGAAAGTTTGCGAATGTGTATTCAAATGTAAATAGTTCTGTAAAGCCGTTTAAGGTAAACAAAAGGGCTCCAACCCAAAATCCCATACACATTGGGCAGTGCCAAACTTTACCCCATCCACGCCAAGCATCTTTCTCAGGACGGATTTGATCAAAGATTGATCCATAAACAAGGATTTGAGTTAAGCCATATGCCGCAAGAATAAACCATACGATATCCATTTGTAACTCCAGAAAGTTTATATTCATTTTAACCTCTAATAATAATATCCGCCGTACGGATAAGCTCCAAAGATGTAAGGACGAATTGAGCCTTTCTTTTCTTCTTGTGGGACCTCGCCAAGTTCTGTTGAATTTTCAGCATTTGGATCTGTTAAAGAATCATCATACATTTGTTCGTAATCATGAACGGTCTCGAAATATGGTCTTTCGCTTTCAATCCATTCTGAGATTTGATTGAGGATAAGAGGATAAAGTTTGTCGGACATTCCGGGATCTTTCATTTCAAGGAGCTTGCCTTCAAGAGAACCATAAACATTTCCGCCTTGAATTGTATCGTAAGCAATAATTCCTTTTGTTCTCAGACGTTCCATTAAACGAGAAGACGTTCCGTAAACAATATCAGTTGCCAAATCTTTAGCAAAAGTTACAATTTTCTTTTTCTCCGCCATTAGCACGATGTCAATGTCCGGATGATCGAAGATCATTAGATCGCCATTATGAGCTTTTCTAATATTGAGATTGAATTTGAGCTCGTGAAGATTGGGGTTGTTAATTGTAACGCCAATGTTTGGAGACGTATTAATACTAACCCCGATTGTTGTGTCTCGAGGTTCGGGTGCCGGAGCACTTCCAATCTTTACATTAATGCTCATTTTTTTTCACCTCATGCACTAAATCTTGAATGTAAAACAGATCCCTAAGCATTTGTTCGTCTAAGCGTCTTTCTTTAAAACTATTGAGTTTATCCACAACTTTTGAGGCATTCTGAGCATATGTGCCTTCGGTCAAGGTCTGAAGGGAAGATCGGAGACGATGGATCTCTTCGTTGATAAATGATTTAAGACCCACGCCATTGTCCGAGAACGAAATAATAAAGTTTGTTAACAGTTCTCTCTGCTCTTTGCGAAGAGACTCTGCGTAGGTTTCGTTGAATTTATTAACAAAGGTCTTGTATGTAAGGTTGTCGATATGCTTCATTTTGGACTCAACGAGAGTCTCTCTTCTGAACTCGACAACTCTGTGTTCGATAAGCAAACGCTTCTTCGCTGGGAGCTTCTCTTGTTTAAAGAACATATCGGCTGTGGCCATGTTCTTGTAATTTCCAATAAAGTTATTCCAAATTGCTGAATTAAAAGCTTCGTTCATTAATTTGATAAGCTTAGTCTGAGCGTTGAAAACAGCTTTTCTATCAAGATTATCATAATCTTTTTTGATCTCGTAAATTACGCGAAGAGACTTTGAGTATTCTTTTTCTCCTGTTCCCTCGAGCAATGAGTTATATACATCGAGGTCTCTTTTAAGTATAGTTCCTTTCTTGAAATTTTCCTTAATAACGGAGGTAATTCTCTTTTTTTCGTACTCATCATTGCGTACAATTGCTTTTGTCAATTCTTTAACTAAACATTCGTAAAGAAAAGCGGTGTTTCTTTTCTTATTGTGATTCATGCTTATCATCCTTTTTCGTTAGGCTTTCTAATAACACTTTGATATCGTTACTCAGAGTAAATAGTTTCTCTTCTTCTAAGTTCTGATTTTCTTGGTTTTCTTGATACATGCCCTTAGCTAGGGTGTCTAAGCCACCGAATCCTGTCTTTCCCGGAAAGGTTGTTCTAGCGGTTGAGCCTCGAATCTCGCCGCTTGTTGCGGCATTAGATAATTGTTGAGACCTTCTTGAACGACGTGGTTTCTTTTGCATTTCATAAGGACCTCTGCGATTTGGTCTCGCATCATCGTCTCTCTTTGCAGGAGGTTCAGCCAAAAGCGTGGTTTCTCCTTCGTCACCACCACCTGCTGGTTCTGCGGCGGGTTCTTCACCGCCTCCTCCGAGGTCTCCAAGGTCGCCAAGATCTTCGCCACCTCCACCGAGGTCGCCACCAAGATCACCGCCGAGATCGCCGCCCAAATCTCCAAGACCGCCTCCGCCTCCAGCATCAGCACCAGCTTCTCCTTCAGGTTGAGCAGCAGCTTCGAGAGCAGCAGCAAACTTTTTATCATGAAACATTTCGCGTTGACAGCGAATAAACTCATCAGCAGACATCCCAAACATATGTTCAGCAACCCATCGCTTCGAGAAATAACCTTCGGTTGCGTTCGAGGCAACAGCAAATTTCTTGTCCCAATGCTCGAGCTCTTGAAGCTCTGCAATCTTTGATGGATTATTTAAGGCCAACTTGAAGGAAAGCAAATCATCTCCACGAAAGCCGAGGGTAAATAGATGGATAATTCCAATTTTTTCCAATTCTGAAATAACAACTCTCTGAAGTCTTTGAATGGTTCTTGCAAAGCGAATGTCTTTTTGAGCAAGAGTTGTCTTGTCCTCGGTTGCTCCTTCGCCCATTGATAGATACGATTGTGGAATCTTAAGAGCAGAGAATAACTTGTCTCGAAGGTATTTAACATCGTCAATGCCGCCGTTATATGAAGAGCCGGGCAGACTTGAAATATCCGAGGCTGTTCCGCCACGGACAGGGATGAAATAATCTTCTTCAATTGAAAGTGGATTATAACGAAGATCGACACGACCGGTTGTTGGATCAACAACTTGGTGTCGTTTCATTTGAGTCATAACCTTCTGCATATATTGCTCGACATCTTCCGGAGCAATGTTTCCAACATCGATTTTAAAAAGTCTTCTTTCTGGTGCTCGAACAATACGATAAGCCATCATAGCATCCTCGAGCATTGTAAGTTGTCGCCAAATACGACGAGCTGGTTCTAGAACGGAAGTTCCATATGGAGAAAATTTATCGTTGCCTAGGATACGGAAGTGAGCGACCTGCCAATTCTCAAAGGTCATACCACCAGAGTTCCACTGGAATTGAACATAATTGGGGTTCGTCTCGTCTTCTCCTTCCATTCTTTCAACTTCTTGCGAAGGTAGACCAATACAATTTTGGATCCCTGTTTGATCGTCAATGTCCAAATAAAGAAAAAGATCTCCGTACTTACACATTGTACGACACCAGCCGAAAAGATTGTAGTCGATGTTAAGGACTTTATGATATAAATTTTGAAGAAGATATGAGATTTCTTCGTTTGAGCACTTAATATTAAGCATTGGCTGGAGAGCAGAGTGTGTGGTCATCTCATCAGCATAGATGTCCAAAGAAGAAGCGATCTCTGGTGTATACTCCATTTCATCAAAATCAATATAACGTTCGGCCCTGTTTCTTGCTTTATACAAAGAGGTGTTTAGCTGCGAAAGAGGAGCATAGCTTTCCATTTTTTTAAATTGTTTTCCGGAAGCTGATCGAAACTTGGAAGCATACATATCCAAATGACGACGAGTTAGTTGTCTGCCTGTTTGTGTTCTTCTAGTTGTAATAGGACCGGAGAACAGACGAGTTAATGATTTAAATAATTCGCTTTCTTCGTTGTTTGGGTTTTTGCCCTTTCTTATTTTATTACGTGGAGCCATTTTCTATCCTCTAAAGATCCATACAAAATCTTTTGCTTGTTTAATTTCTTCTCGGTATTTCTCTTCAAATGATTGAGAGAAGCCTTCTTGACCTTTGATGGTTGTGTTCATTCTTGTTGAATTTAAATACATACCATCCATCATGGCTTTTTTGTATGCGACATCTCTTTTGTCTATTTCTAGGGCTGTATCTCTGACCCAGCAAGCAATTGATAGAGACATAACCAAATCATCATGGTAAGATCGCATTGCTTGGGGCCTCCCATTATGCCAGACAAAAGTTTTAAATTCGTGAAAAAGTCGAGAAGATCTAACAGTAATTAGTCTGTTTCTTATGTACTCTTCCATTTTGGCCACAATAAGTGGTCTTGTTTTTGAAGAGTTCGTGAAGCCCGGAATAGAATTCGACATATATTCGGCTTTATGTTGTTCAACATAATCATGTGAACCTTTAACAGAATAATATAAATTTGGATAATCTCTACCGATGAGTTTTTCTAAAACTGAAATGCCAATACCATTGTTCTCGACAACTAAAAGACAATTCCCGTATTCTCGGCCAGCATCAAGCAAAATATCCGCATAATGATCCAAAGACGGCTTCCCTTGGTATTCTGCTGCGACTTCCATTGTGTTAATATTGATAATGTGAAAAACAGAATAATCCGCTCCGTCTCCTCTCGCAACGTCAGCAACGAGCAGATATTTTGAGTTCTCTTGATACTTCTCCCAAATCCAGAAGTTTCTATCAAATCCAGTGCGATAAATCGGATCTTTTATACATTCGTGAATCCATTCCATATCTTCTGCCTGTAAGACATTCTCACCAGAAGAATTGAAATTACACTCTAATTCTTGAGAAATCTGACGACGAGACATATTTTTGGTCTCGTTTTTAAACCACGCTTGGTCTCTTTCTGGATGGACATGCCACGGAAGATTGATTGCTTTAAAATCATTTTGTCCATCGACAGCATCAACATAAGTTTTGTGAAACCAATTACCAACACCGTTCGGTGTGCTCAAAGCAATACAGCGACCACCAGTAGACAGTGTGGGATAAAGAGCGGTCCACAATTCATCAAGACCATCAACGAAAGCAGCCTCGTCGATAACAAGAAGAGAAAGTGCCTCCGAACGACCCGCATCACCGGAGGTAGACGATGCTTTTACTTGCGAGCCGTTGGAAAGTTCAAAGGATGTTCTGTTGTCGATCGAGATGTCTGTAATACGAATCCAGTCCGGAAGGTTCTTCATAATATTCTTGACCTTCTTAACAAGATTGGCTGCTGTGTTAAATTTGGTCGCAAGGACCATTACATTCTTATCTCTGTGGAAATTAATAAGCCAGACAATGTAGGCGGCAGTGATTGTTGATATACCTAACTGTCTGGCTTTTAAAATTACAGAAAAACGAAAATCATTGAAATCTTGAAGAAGATTGTCCTGATAAGGGAATGTATCAAACTTAATAAGTCCTCGGAGAGGATGAGAAATACGGCAATAGTTATTAATAAAGTAAACCGGGTCTTTGCCCGATTTTACAATTTCTTTAACAATATCTTGCTTTGATAACTCAAAAGCCATTTTACTCCAAGTTTTCTAGATCTTGCATAATTGCCGCTTCCATATCAGCGGGCATTGGTTGCTTATCTTCGCCCATAGCTTCTTTCATACCACCGGCGTGCTTATCAATAACTTGCTTAATTTCTTCTTCATCCTTGCCTTGTTTTACAAGACCAACAAGATAATTAATTAATTTCTTCGATGGCTTATAAAGAAGCTCTAGAAAAGCCTCTCGGAGGAAAAGAAGCGGAAAAGGTAATTCATCCGGGCGACTATAGGTTTGGATTTCGTTGTCTTTATTGATTCTTCTTTGTCTTGCAACATAACCATACATAGCATTGGTTGGGTCAACTTTGCGGCCGCCATCATAGGCTCCGCCTTCAAGAACATTTTGAATTTCTTCTTTAATGATTTGTCTAAGAACGGATGTTGTTAATTTCATTTTTGATTGGCTCCTTTCTTGCGTGTATCGTTTTGTGGACGTTTATCAGTGGCTTGTTCCAAGAATTTCTTTGTGATGTCTCGAACACTTGGCTCGGATGGTTGTCTTTCACCCAAAGCGTCAACGCCACCAATGTTGAATACTTGAGTTGCTTGAACCCAAGAATGAACGCGAGACACTGATTGAACAAGAATCTTTGGCTCATCTGCTTTTGTAAGAGTTACAGAGTTGCCAG
>Ga0208795_1000952_pt1 | contig 13756 bp, 15 predicted proteins | sample CB_VirMetaG_6_FD_184541 | JGI IMG/M metagenome (GOLD analysis project Ga0208795, IMG submission 184541) | Freshwater to marine saline gradient viral communities from Chesapeake Bay - CB_1508_2 Viral MetaG (SPAdes) (version 4) | ecosystem: Environmental > Aquatic > Marine > Coastal | place: USA... | reverse complement strand
TTTTGAAGGTCGGCTTCATAGTTCTTTGCCCAAATCTCAAGCCCTAATCTAGTCTTTTCCAGCTCAATCCGTTTTTCTTCGTACTCAAGCCCTACTTTCTGTATATACGTTTGCAGGTTAGTTTTATAAGCTTCTGCAGAGGCCTGATACCGCGTACTTTCAGCCTGAACATCTACCTTGTAAGCGTCCAGCTCTGACTTAAACACTTCCAGCAGATTACGATTGACCGATATATCCGCTTCGGTTCTGGCTAATCCCGCTTTCTGCTTTATCTCTTCCGCCTGAACCTGTTTGGTGTAAACCTCTAAGCGACCTAACTCGCCTTCTAACTTCGCAGAGTCGCCTTTCAGGGCGGCCTCATATATCCTGTATTCAAGCTCTTTCGTTTGTAGCTTTAACTTAAAGGCCTCAGCTTCCGCTTTAAAAGCATCCAACCGCATAATCTCAACTTCCGCACGTTTGGCTGCGGCATCAATTTCGGTTTTATAAATATCAACCTTTAAAGCCTCCGCTTTAATCAATCCCGCATAGGCCTGAACTCGCACTTCCTCTACATCAACCTGTAACTTCAACGCTTCCATCTCAATCTTATAGATTTCAATGTGCGCTAAAGCCGCTTTCATTTGGGTCTCAAATATCTCCATTTCAATACGCTGTAAATCCACATACAGCTTAGCCCGTTCGATCAGCAACTGGTAAGTCTCCTTCGCCAGCGTCGCAATCCCTTTCGAGAATTCAATCGCCTGTCCATTGATCGTAGCAATGAGCTGTGCATACTGAATCGCAGCCCCGATCAGCATCTGACGTAAAGTTTGGCTTAACCCCATGACAAACTGGACGTGCTGCATCTCCATCTTGGCCCGCTCAATGGCGATCTCTGTAGCCTGTTGTGCTATTGCATCCGAGGCGCTCTGATGTACGGCTTGTAGCCCTGCTGATACGGCCCCCGCCGGTAACGTAAATCCGCGTTTTGTCATGCCGGATAATAACTGCTGTTCGTTCCTGATCCTTTCATTCTCTACACGGGTTCTAGCCCTGTTGTACAAGTCCCTTTCAAACTCATCACTCAGCCCGCGACCACCTTCAATATCGGTAGCGATCTTGGCTTCTAATCTGGCCAGTCCGGTATGGTATTCAGGGGCGTAAGCGCTAATCCAAGAGTTCATAACATAGTCAATCAAAGCCCGCATCTCAGGGATAGCTTGCTCGTACTCATCCTTAAACCGCTTAGCGTAATCACTCGGATCTCCGATAATCGGAACCGTGTATTGCGGATCGTACTCAGGGATACGTACATCCGGAAGCGGTGGAACGGTAATATCAGAGATGGTAGGTGCCGCACCTATATTAATATCAGGCCGATCGACCTGATTAAGGTCATCAATGAGGCTATCTAAATCGGTATCTGGAACGTCTTTCTTAAATTGATCAACCTCATAATCCGGGGCGGTTTGATCAAACAACTCATCGATATCTAAGTCGGGGTCGTCTGGAAATACCGGGAGATCAGGGATATAAATATCTTTACTCCCATCGTACTCTGCAAAGTTTGTTGGCGGTACATAACTATCAGTAAACTCATCCACCTTATCAACAAGCCCATGTGAGGTGTAGGCTCTCTCAACTTCAAAGTCATCAGGGGTTGGCCAGTCAAACTCTCGGTCACTCAGCGCAAGCTGGATCGCAAGCGCAAGTTTATTGTCCGCAGTTGAGGCCCATTTTTCAGCATTGGCAACCTGACGTTCTATAATTGCATCGGTACTCGCCATTACACTTTCCTCGTCAAGACCTGCGCGTACGCTTCTAATGATCCAACTTTCATCTCATTACCCCCGAGGTTCGTCACCTCAAATTCCCAAAACCGACCTCTTGGCCCTCTGGCCAATCGTACTCTACGCCCGTCATGAGCCGCTTCAAATGTTGAAGTCGCAACCCCTTCGGCGTAAGGTGTTACCTGTGTATTATACTCGGTATCGATGTACATGTAAGGCACTCGTTTATGCAGCGCAGTACCAAAATCCATCATAGAAGTTTTAAACTTAGCGCTAATCGGATCGCCGTTATCCGTTGACCCTTCCAGAAGATACAACCCATCGCTTCGCACCCCATAATACAGCCCGTTAAAACGGACGATATATTGGAAATCATAATTAGTATATCGAGTAGTTTCCGCTGAAGAAATCGTCATCGCGTACACTGCCGCAGAGGACGCAACCAGATGACTTCGAGCCAGTATGGTAGTGTTGAAACCAGATAGTTCTGCAACACCCCAAAGAGTACTGATTTCCGGTGGGCGCAACACGGCAACACCGTAATCTAAGGCCCTTGCTGATGCCTCTAAGGCAGAGTTGAACCCACCTAAATTAACCGAAGCCGTTGCGCCGTTATATCCAGACGACTCGACCGAGTAAGTAAACGACCCAAGTGTCGCCTGCGCCCCGCCATACGCGCTGAGTTCAGTTAAAGGTTTGCCTAGTTGAACATACCCTACTTGCCCGTTAAACCCATGCGCTGTGATCTGGGTGTCGAATCCGGAAAGCCTGGCCTGCCCGTAGACATCCATCGTACCGGATATCTCAACGGTGGTTGTAAACCCTTTAAGCCGAGCCTGAGACCCGGAATAGGCTATTACCTCAGTAGTAAACCCGTTAAGGGCTTCGGCCCCAAAAGCCTGAGTACGACCGCGCGCGGTAATCTCGGTGGTGAATCCGCCTAAACTTGCATGCGCCCAAGGATAACTCCCCGATTCAATGACAAACGAATTATTCAGATACGCCTGCCCGCCCCCATAACTCGAAGTTCTAAAAGCAAACGTGCGAACTAAAGGTTTCCAAGTCCCGTAAAGCTCCTGCCCTTCCGCCTCAATTAACGTATTAAACCCGCCTAAATAGGCTAATCCCGTTCCCCCAGTCGCGTGGATCGTTGTCGTAAACCCACCTAGATTTACCTCGGCGGGGCTGTACGATCCAACCGATTGGTTAAACATCCCTAGATCAACAACACCGCCGGTGTAAGACTCGATAACAAGGGGTAACGAAACTCCGAGGTTTGCACTAGCCCCCGAAAAAGACTCAAATGATGTCGTGATAGGGGCCACTAAGTTTGCTGTAGCACCTGACTCCGCATGTACCGCCTTGGTAAACCCGCCTAAAGACCCGCCGAAAGCAACGTAGTCACTTGAAGTCGCGTATGATCCTGTACCTAATATGTCTGTCATCCCACCACCTCAATGCTGAAAAAATTTGCGAGTGACGAGCCTATTAAATAGCATGAAGAATATTCGCCTGCACTAGAATATGTGGTTACTACATCCCCGGGTACAACAGGAATAGCAGGGCCTGAGGCAGATATGATAGAGGAACCATTTGGGCCTCCTGCTTGAACCGCTCCTCGATCTTTAACCCCGTTAATTTGCGTATAAAAGCCTAAACGAATAGTTGTGGTATTCCCTTGTAGTCCAACCTGTGTACGGATAAGGTTAACCCCTTCAGGAATAATAATACCTGATCCTGTAAAAAAACCATCTGTATCATATACAACTTTTGTCCACGGCGTTTGAACCCAAGCGTTATACGGGAACGTAAGATTAGCAGAGAGTCTAAGCAATACCCCGCGAAAAGGTTTCGCTTGCGGTTCAGAAGATACTAAAGCATTTATCGATAAATCCAGGCCATTACTAGGATACCTAGATAGCTTACCCGATTGCATTACCGCATAAACAAACGTCCTCACCAAAGAGTTAGTTGCCGCTACATAGGTACCAACCCCGTACTCACGATCCTGCCCATCCTCGACGGTGTAATATATTTGAGAGCCGTCCACTACATCAGATATATCAGATAAAGCCAGATAGCTGTTTACCCGAGACCCAAGAAGGATATCCCCTGTTCCAGGTGCAGACACAACCCCTTGTTTTACCCATCTGAAATGCCTAATCATTCAATGGCCTCTATAGCGAAGTAAGTATTATTGGTTGCCTCTAAATCCAAAAAGGAAGGGACCCCAGCGGCATAGGTACGCACCCTAACCTGAAAATAATCCCCTTCAACAACTGGGATAACCGCCGAAGCGTGACAATGAAACCCATCAGGTTTGAACTCCATGTATTCATCTACCCCACCTCTGACCGAAGACCCGTTTTTTAAAATATCCAAAATTCTATAGCCATCAACTTCATACGCCCAATCCATTCCGAAATAAACCCTAACCGCAAATACCCCGGCGGGCACAGTTAGTTTATTCGCATCCGTCGCTAGATCGCTAAACCCGTCCGTATCGTAATAGACAGCTTGCCATGGCACTGTGGTCGTCGTGTTATAGGCTACTGATAGATTTGAGGTTCGGTATAAAAAAGCCCCCCGGAAGTTTGAGATTTCAATAATAGGTGCCGAATACACAACCCCAGCGCTAGTTAAATAAATCCCAGTGGCAGGGTTTTCGGTGTAAACATTGGAATCCAGCGTAGCCAAAATTTTGGTTCGGCTTAAAACCCCTGCATTGTAAGAGCCGATTCCATACTCACGATTAATTAATTCGGAAACTTCGTAATATACAAGAGTGCCATCTGTGACCTGTAAGCTATCTTGAAACCGGATGTATCCTGTATGAGCATCGCCTAATGTAATATCTCCTACCCCTGGTTCACCGGTTATACTCTGCTTTACCCAGTCTAATACCAATGTCATACAATCGCCTCAATACTGAAGAAGGTTCCTGTGACCGCATCTACCACATAAGTATACCCATCATGACCGTCCGAGTACCCCTGCATTTCAAAATAATCACCTGGGGAGACCTTAATTGGTGCAGAATACGAAGTAAGCCTCGCGCTTGTACCTTCAGCGTCCCTCCGTGATTGGCCTAAACCGGGGAGCAGTGCGCCGTTAAGTAAAAATCGTTGATATCTGTCAAATGCCGAAGCCCCTAAATCAGAAGTCCACTGTATTCTTCCAGAAACCCTGACCCATGAAACGCCTAAAGGTACTGTTAATTTTGTGTTATCCGAAGGGTTAAAAAACCCACCGGTATCGTGTTGAGCCGCCTGCCAAAGAACCGAAGTCCAGACCTGCTCTGTTATAGTTTGATCGGTAGTTTTATATAGAGTAGCGTACTTTTTTTGGTAGATAAAAGAAGAGGGGGCCAAAGAAACTATCGCATCAGCGCTTAAATCAAGGCCGGTTACAGGCGATTCCGAATACACCCCACTTGACAGCGAAGCCTCCACTTGGAAACGATATAAAACCCCATTATCATAGACCCCAATCCCCCGCTCTTTATTATTACCGTCACTGATAAAGTAAACGACATAATCCCCGTTCTCGATGTAAGGAGACTGCCCCATAGTAATAAAGCCAGGGAGCGGCGCATCTAAGAAAACATCCCCGTACCCCGGCGCACCCTTAACGCGCTGCTTAATCCAGTTTTCCGAAGACGCCACTAAGCCCACCCCACAGATACTGTACCTTTGTAATTATCACTAACTTTATCCCAGTAATACTGAGACCATGAAATCCACCCACCAGTTATAGACATTGCTAATGAATCCCCTGTCTCCACAAAAGGGTCGTCAAGCCCGAAGCTAAAGTAATCATACACATCTGTTTCATTAGGTTCAAAATGTACGGTTGTTGACGTTACTACTGACATACCCCCGTCAATCTGCTGCGGCTCAACCCGAACCTCGTCGATGTCTGGATCAACGGTTATTGTCAAAATGTTCTTATAATACATAATAGGCCCTAGATCGATGCGCCCCCCACCAAGAGGCACCCACCCTAAACCGCCGGGATCGTAATACCCTTCAACAACACTGAGACGCCCGGCCAGCTCTGCAATTCTAAAATGTTCCGTGTATTGGTAAGGCTTTTCGTCTGTCACAGACTTATGTGCAATAAGAACCCCTTTGCAGGTTTCGTAAGGGATAATGATGTTAAAGAAAGCGTCTACGTTCTTCCCGTACTGCCAATACTCGGAATTTCTTCCGTACCCATAGTACCCAAAAGAAGCACCGTACTGTCCGTCGAACGATAACGGATCATCGCAATCGGCAGGCACTCCCCCATCAGAATAGCAAGAGCCGGTTTCTTCCCCGTAAACATCTCCGTTTGCGAGTTCTCTAAAATAAGGAGTGCTGACGGCGAATGCCCCTAATGAATCGTATCCTTCGTAAGGGTGGTTTTTATATGGAATGCTAATACGGTTAGCTCCAGAACCCCATCGCTCAAAATCTCTTATTAAAGTATTTACGATAACTTCCTCATCCGTATCCCATAGCGTAAATTCTTTACTGTAGCACCCGTTGATCGATACCGACACTGGCCCGAAATATCCGTTGAACGCCGCTGTGTGCCAGAAGTCACCCAACTCGGGCATCCACCGCCAGGATGAATCATGCAGGTAAGCTAACTGTGACCTAAAATAAGACTGATCGGTAAACTCTACTTTATGTAAAACATCGTATTCATCTCGATAGCAGTGGACAGGAATATCAGAGTATTTCATGCGCTCACTAGGCGTTATGTCATCGGCAGGGTTACCCCAAAAACTAGAATACATTTCGTTCACTAACACCGGCCCCCTATCAAAAATGTACTTAGGGGTGCATATTGTGAAATTATGTTTGTTGGGTCGCCATTTATGTGTGCTGACTATCTCCGTAGTAACTGAGAAAAGATTGTTTATGCTATCCGGGTTATGCGCTATTTTTAACCTAACATGTTTGGCGATCCATACGGTATACCCTAAAGAGGGGTCCTCTAGCACATACTCATGCAGGATTGTATCCCCGACAGCAATATATTGCCCGTCCAGCAACTCGCCATACCCCCAGTCCCAGTGCCATCCGTAATACAGGATAAACCCTTCGGGTAAGCTCCCATCAGTATAAGGTGCAAAGAAGGCCGTCAGATCAGCCGCGTTTTCAACTGGAGGATGGTCTTCTATTCTTGTATAACTAGGAAGGGAAGTTGTCGAGAGTACATAGGCTTCCGCCCGGGTTTTCACAGAATAAGGGATCGGTTTTTTGTCGTCAAACTTACCTTCAACAATAAGGTTAGCCAGTTTACGGCCCTCGTTAGTCATATCTAACTTTACAAACCGAATGCCTTCTCCGCCCACCTGGATGAGCCAATAATCATAATTAAGCGTTGTAATCAGTCCACTACTAATCGCCCCTTTAGCCTGTGAATTAAGTATCTCTGTATTACCATTCCAATATAACCCGACAAAAGTAGGATACGGGGCGAACTCATCTAACCATTCGGGATATGTCAGACTATAATTCTCAGTACCATAATAGGTCTGAACTAAAAGACTCAGTTTACCTGGGAATACCGACGGTTTAATGTAGGACATCGCCCGACGCTTTTCGATAAAAGAAGACCTATCGGGGGCGTTTTTGTACACAAAAGACCTTGACCGCCATCCTGAATCTAGATCTTCCCCGCTTAAAATCCGTTCTAAAATCTTCTTTGAATAGATATAGGTTTTAGCCTGATCAGGCGTTACTTTTCCATCTTGAACCAAAGATAGTATCTCACTAACTCGATCTGAATAAGTAACACTTGCCCCGGCATCAGGTGAAATACCCTTTAACGGATTAATCCTATCAACGCCATAAAACCCGGATTCCAGGTAAATCCAAAACCCATCCGCTCGAATGTGGATATGATGCGGATTCACGGACACGGTTATTAAAACTTCAGGAACCGGAGTAAAGTGCTTAGCTAAACACCGATTAGGTTTTTTAGAGTAGTTCTTAGTTACTTGAAAAGGGCGGGTCGCGACAATATGATCCAGTTGCCGTTGTTTATCGATAGCAAATGGATACCATAAGTGGGCTACCTCAAAGTCCCCCTCCCAAGTAAAAGACGCCATGCTTAACTAAATGTAATATTAAATATGTCAATGGTACCCGGTGCGCCAGTAACAATGTTTACGTTACTCAGCAACATGTCCCCGGAAGTCGTCCCAATTGTTCCGTCAATTCGCGGTAATGTGGTGGAAGCCAATCCATCATCCACCGCGTTTCCCCGTAATCGAAACCACCCCGCAGTACCATCAGCAATACCGGTGTACTTCCAATTCTCCGCAGCCGCCTTAGAAAGTACCGCGCCAGATGGTGCGTCAAATTCCAAACCGTTAGTCGCTACCCCTTCTGTAAACGCACCGCCGTCTAATGTGACTTTAGCTAAAAGAGTTCCTGTCGCGGCGTTGTCGGCAGAAGCCGGTTTTACGCCGGAGTAAATCTCGATTATGCCGTCTTTAAAAATACCTCTTAAACCATTCGCCCCGTTATCAACTCCGTTTTCACCGAGCAGAAGATTTAAACACCCTGTTGAATATGTTGCTGCCATTATGCACCTCTATAAAAGTTTATTGTCCGCAGTACCCCCGTCACCGGCTAGCACCACAAATTTACGAAAACCGTTTTGCTCAACCACTTCGGTGTAGCACAAGTCCTCCGCTGCCAAGCTTAATTTTTGCTCAGTTAAATTCTGAAACGGAAGAGCCGAGCACACCCCTTGCCTTGTCCATATAAACACAACCCCCATATCGTCAACGGAATAAGGCCGACCGGGGGGTACCCCATATTCAGCCACTCGAACCAGCGAGTCGTTATACACATAAATCTCATCATCCGTTCCGATGATCAAACCGTCCTTGTGCCCGACTAGCATCTGCACGCGCCCCGGAATTGCTATAAAGTTATTCTGAAGGGCGAACAAATTCCACCAAAAAGGTTCGCTGAACCATATATAAGACACATCTCCCGGCGCTGCCGCCCAGAGCCGAGAGTCATAATACGCCACAATCGACGCATCCACAGGAGCCGGATAGCCCCCAAGTTGAGCCGCCTCAATAGGAGCAGTTAAATTGACCGTCTCCCTTATCGTTACTGGCCCCGTTGTCGTGGCCGCATAATAAAGCTCAGTCCCATTGGTATCGGTTACAAATACAAGTGAAGTATACCCCGATACAGTATCAGGTTCAATCTGCAACCCTCCGTTATCGTTAAGGTCTATGACCCTAACGGGAGAAGCCCCGCCCTCGCGTCCGGTGCTGTCCTTAAATACCGTGGCGACCTGATATTGCCCCGGCGGTAAGTCACCGGATACTAGTCGAACCGCTGGCTCAAGTGGAGTAGGAATACGCCAAAGCGTTACCTGATTATCTTTATTAATAATATGCCCTGTGGACAAAACAATAAAGTCTGCGATTTCCACCCAGTAGATGTAGTCTGACCCGATTCCGGAATACAGCAACGATGTCGATTGATCCGGATGAACCAATACCAGATCGCCATTAGCGATTACAAATAAACGCCGCTCATCCTGCGTCGAAAACGCCGAAGTCACCAACGTCAGGTCAAGCGATTTCACATACCCCTGACGCCTTATGATACCGCCGGTGTCATCAACATCCACATTCTCCGCCGTAGTTAACGCGCCTATCGGCAAGCGTCTTGACTGCTCGCGATTGTAGATACCAAGGAACTTGTCTATGTTAACCGTTGGTTCATTAGACATAACTCAACCCCGCCCGATCAGACCAGGCTTTATCAAAATTATCATTGCCATCCGCCCATGTTTCTGTGACGTCATTATCCGCTGCAATAGTGATCTTACGAATACGCCAGACCGATTCTGACTCTGATGAACCCGGCACGGCTTCACCGCGATAGAGCGTTGAGTCGTCTATAAAATCCACTCGCTTGCTGTACATGATCTCATCCTCAGAAGTTCCTGGTCTGCCTTGTGGCCCCATTATACCAACTTCTAACGTCGTTGGTGTAGCGTTCGATGTAACGTCAACAATAGAACCTGTATTGACCTCAACCGTTCGCTCCGTCTCATCGTGTACCGTTAGCGTTGTGTTGTTGGCGACTTCGGCAACGTTGGTTTCGGTGTTGTTGATGACGACTGTGCTTTGGGTCATAACTGTGCCGCTGCTATAAATAAATTATCAAGCTGTTCATCTGTCCAACCGAGCTGAGCCTTCATCGCCGCGACGAGCGCATTATCACGTCTGACTGTCGTGCGATATTCCCATTCGATCTGTGCGGCTTGACCCATGCTTGCTAAATTAGACTCAACAGTATCAAGTAACCCAGCACTTAATAACGCCAGTCTAGCCTGAGCCATTTCAACAACCCATGGCACTCTAGCCGCCAGTTCTTCTGCTGACAACGCTACCACGTCCCATTGTCTAACCCATTCGCTATTAACTAACGCAGGTGCCGAAGTGAGCTTATGCGTTGTGTCATCGTAAACAGGCCGATCTGTTTCTGTTAATGTGTACCAGCCCAACTCTGACAAGTCGCTGCCTTCGCGCATACTGACATTAGGAAACAATCGCCTAATGGCTTGTATTGTCTTAATTTCTGTACCGTTCGTGTAAAGCATAAACCCCTCTAAATAAAACTAACGGCCTGCCGGGCCACTTTATCTGTACCGCCAATGCTGATGGTTAGATCATCTGTCGTCGTTGATTCTGTGCAAATGATGTACCCATGATGTAGGGTTCTTGCACCAACAATGACAGACCCTTCAGCCGGTGAATCGGCCCCTGTCCACGATACTGTTGACGTTGTGTTTGATGCTCGATCTGAACATCCATAAAAAACAACCCCACCAGACTGAATTTCAACGTCGGATAAAGCCGCATTGCTATTAGATGCTTCACTGTTGCTGACATTATCAACTAAAGTTAATGTTGTACTTGGAGCGTTGTATTTATATACAGCAGCAAATACGCTACAGAAAGACGCTGTAACTGTTACAGTTGCGGTGTTATCCGCTGTCACCAGACCCGCAGCAATAATTGTCTGAATAGGATTTGCACCGCCGTCTGTTCCGTAGTACAGCGTTAAATGAGTGCCGCCAACACTCACATCCGTTAAATTTGTGATAGTGGATAAATTAGCCAAACCTAACACGATAATGATGTTTCTATCTGATGCGGCTGCCCCTATATTTATTCCCGTAAAATCTTTTGATCCGCTTACAGCACTACTTTCAAATGAGTCCACAAACTCAACAATACCTCCTGTCGTAGGTTCTGCCGTCTTCAATCGGTTTGCTAATATCATCACGCATCCCCGACATGATTACCGTACAGCGTACCGTTCACTTGCCACAAAACGATAACTGCGTAACCCGAAGTCGGTAACGTCGGTGCGCTACCGCCAACCCATGTAGTTGTCGGCCAGGTCACGGTGTATGCCGTGCCATCGTTTATCATTAACGTCACGCTCTGACCATCGGCTAAAGATTCAGTCAGCGTAGTATTGCCTGATAGTGTTTTATATTGAATCGTGCCGTTTGCCGGATCAATTACAGTACCCGTAAGGTTATAGACGGTTTCTTTGATTTCTGCAAAAGTCTGTTCGGCTGTCCATGTTTGCACAACATCGAGCTTTGCCGTGTCAGCATCATACGCCTGTATCGTAGTTCCGATTGCACCAGATGATAATGCTATAGTTTCAGTGCCGGTATCATCACGAATGGCTAAAGACCCGTCAGTTTTTATATAAAGATTGCTCTTGCCTGTTGCCGGCGTATTCGTTACATCTTCTTCGGTCAGTACAATCTTGCTCATAATAAAACCAAAGTTCCTTCGATAACTAAATCGTTAATGACTTCAAACGATTGATACACAATCAACTGATAGCCCGCTGTAATCGTGATTGAAACATCTGACGATTCAGGTGTTAAAAATGAACTACCTGAGCCGCCAGGTAAAGTATCCCCCGACCGCAACTCTTCGATCGTTCCTGAATATTGGCAGAGCGGACGCTTTTCAGCCATCTTAGACTAAGACAATCGGTTGGTTAGATTGGAAGTTCAGATTTGTCGCGCTGGTTGCAAACCCGACCCGCTGCACGATGTTACCCGACCCGCTCGGTGCGGTAGTCGATACCGTCCCTGCTGTGGTAGTTAAATATTGCAAGCCCGGCGTCAAGCCCGTGACTGATGTATTCGGCCCTTCAAAGTAAACCGTTGCTGCTGCCGGAGAAGTTACCGCGTCTAATACAAAACCGTGTGCTTCTTTGCCCGATGTGGTTGCGTCTGCTTTACGCGCTTTGGCTGTACCACCATCGTTCCAGATGTTGACTAAATCACCAGCGGCTAAGTTTTCTGATGTGACGATAGACGCTGTATCTGCACCAATACCTACTGGCATCATGGTTTCATCTAAACGCCCGGCCGCATCTAAAGCCGCGAGTTTGCCGCTATCGCCTGCGCCTGCTGAACTTGTTGTACTGTTAACGATGGTTGAATCTAAAATCCCCGACGCATTTAAAGCCGGAATTTTACCTTCATCGCTTGCGCCTGCTGATGTGTTGACAGATGACTCTTCTGTAATCATCCCGTTGTTATTCTTTAAATACTTTCTAACTGCCATAACTGATACCTGTGTAAATATTGACGCTCATCGAATCGGCGGTTATCGCCGTTCCGAGTTGTTGTATAAATCCTGATGCCGGCACGGTCTGTGTCAGCGCCCCATTATTCGCTAAGTAAATCGGCATATCCGGGGTTAAACCGAATAAACCGTTTAGCTGCCCGCTCATCACCACATTGACCACACTGCCTGCTGTAGTTGAGTTCGCCGTTACACCTATTACCCGATTCTGATGCGCTGCTATTGCGCTGTCAGCATACATCGCCAACCCACCACTAGACACCACTGCACGATGCCCGCCTAAGTTTTCACCAGCAGCCATCTCGATTGTTGCACCACCGGATGGGCCTGCTATACCCTGCGGCCCCTGCGGCCCTACTAATCCGGCGGTGATGACCTCGACCGTTGTGTCTGGAAACTCAACGACTTGATCTGTGCTATTGACGATTAGTGTTGTCATTAAGCAACCGTAACTGCACCACTGATGGTGGCGTCTTCGCTAACGAGGTCGCCTGTAATTGTTCGGTTAGCATAAGATGTAACAGACTGGTTCAGAACAATATTGCCAGAGACTAGCGTGTTGACCTTGCCACTTGGTTCTGTGAGTTCTATATCGTACACAAACTTGCCTTTCCCAAGTGCTGCCGTTTGTACATCAGATACGGTCAATACCAGGTTTGGCGCAGCATCCGATAGTGCTATCCCATTCGTATGAGTTAGGCGTAATAAAGGGAGAACATCTGTTATCTTCTCCTTAATGTCGGCCTTCGCTGTGTACGCTGATATGTCTATCACATCGCCCGCACTATCTTTCCAAGTGAACGACATCTCCAGCGTATCACCTTCAAATTCTTCATAGTCAACGTAAGCCGTTGCTGATTTAATCTTTGTTGCCATGTTATACCTTCACAAATCCAGTTCCGGTTAAGTCATCTTTCGCCACTGTCGCTGTTCCATCTGATAGATAATGAATATCAAACTCAAGCATGAATGCGGTGTCATTATTCGTATCTGTCGTATCGCGCTCAAGTGATGCAATGATCATTCCGTCCGTTCTTACCGTTTTACCCGACATACTAGCCGGTGTGACCGCAGCACTTTCGGTAATGTGATGGGCGTATTGCGTAGAGCTTACAGTTGCATCGGGCAAAGTCGTGACATACTGTGTATCAAACGCATCATGTTCGTAGCCCTGAGCATAGCGCCAGGTTACTTTCCATTTCACGTTGCCTGTCGGGCTGACAGTGTTTAACGCCCAATGTACATGAAAGAAGAAGTCTGAACCTTCAACGAAGTCATGCGGTATATGGAATCGATACGTCGCTATGTTATTCGTTCCAGAACCGTCAAA
>Ga0208795_1000950_pt1 | contig 13760 bp, 27 predicted proteins | sample CB_VirMetaG_6_FD_184541 | JGI IMG/M metagenome (GOLD analysis project Ga0208795, IMG submission 184541) | Freshwater to marine saline gradient viral communities from Chesapeake Bay - CB_1508_2 Viral MetaG (SPAdes) (version 4) | ecosystem: Environmental > Aquatic > Marine > Coastal | place: USA... | reverse complement strand
TGATCCTCGGCAAGATGAAGGCCGACACGGAAAAGGCCGATGCCGATTCTGCGAGGGCTACCAAGGCTGCTGATGCTGCTGCCGCGCGTGTTGGCAACGACCCGTTCGCCAAGATGACCCGCCGTATCTTTGTGCTGTCGATGGTCGGTCTCGGGGCGTGGGCTATGATGGGCGGTCTGACTGGGTTGGACATCTATGTGCCAGTAGAGCGCACCACCGGGTTTAATTTCCTCGGTTTGTTCGATAACACCAAAACCCAGACCGAATACATCAAGCTGGAAAATGCGCTGGTCCACTTTGAATGGCTGAAAATCTCGATCCTCGCAGCGGGATCATTCTACTTGGGGAAAAGCTGATGCCAGTACACAAAGTGAAAGGCGGTTACAAATGGGGCAAGTCCGGCAAGGTGTACAAAACCAAAGCTGCGGCTGAACGCCAAGGCCGCGCCATCTACGCCAGCGGCTACAAGAAAAAGAAGTGAAGTGGCTGCTGATCGTTATGGCTTTGGCGTCAACTGGCTGCGCTGAAGTGCGCCATCTGACTATGACGAAAGACGAACTTCGCCTCTACGGCAAAATGGAGATCACGCCATGCCTCGATCCGACGGTTGTGTGTATTCATCCCTAGAGGTTGAAGTTGGTCAGCTTTCCGCTGGCGATCAATTCAGGCTGGATGGCCGGTCTTTTGTTGTGAAGATCAACGACGGCCAAAGGTATTTGGTAGTGGATGAAATAGGCCACACCAATACGGTCCACCTCGACAGTGAAACGCTGGTGTGGCCGAAGGACTAACCCTCCTGCATAAACAGAAACAACAGAACAGCCACAACTGCCGCAATAAGCGCAGCACTGGCAACAATGCCATCTGATTTGTTCTGCGGCGTAGCAACAACCTGTTCTTTTGCTGCTCTTCTGCTTTTCTTGGCTTCTTGGATGATCTTTTTGCCGACTTTTGAATTTCGGCGTACCCCGTGAGGAAGCTGCGGAGTATTGAAGGTTTCGCGGATAGACCATCCTCGATAAAGGCGGTTGTATGCCGTCTTTTCAGAAATCCCAGCTTCTTTTGCCATCTTGGCAACGTTGAACGCATATCGTTTTGATGTCATTTGAGAACTCCTGTTCCTGCGGTTTCATAAAGGGCGTATGCGATCAGAAACCACATCGCTACGCCAGAAAACAGTGTTAAGTAAAACGTTAATCTCTCCATGACGGTAACTCCTTGCGTCTTTCTGCGTCTGCATCGCTAAACTCGCCGGGGTTCCATTTGCCCCACGGGGATTTCTTTGCAGCCAAACTGCCAGCTTGAGAACGCGTCATAATGGGTGTTTTAAGTATCTTTTCCATCGACCATTTGCGGTTGTAGAGGCGGTCTGCAATTTGCTTGGCAGTCAGATTGTGGATGTTTTGTTCTGGGTCCTCGGAAATCTCAATAATCCATTTTGGTATTTTTAGGTTGTAACTCACTGCATTCCCTCCAGTTTCTGCTTGCCTTCCTCAAGGCAACGCAGGATTTCGTTTTTGTTCATGCCATGCGTTTCAATCAAGATGTACTGTGCGTCCTGCGCCAGTAGGTCAATTTCATGGCAGTCCGGCTTATCGGTGCTTCTCGACAAGTCCATGATCTTCATGGCCATCTGCTGGGCCTTCATCAACACATCAAAAGGGTGGTGGTTCATCTCCGCTGGTCTCCGCTAGTGCGTCCCTAATTAGGTTCTTCTGATCCGATGCCAAGAAACCCCAAACAGCTTCTTGATCGTCCTGCTTCATCTCAATCCATGTCTCCCGAATCCCCTCCTTGTCTTCGTCCTCGCATAAGTAGATCAGGTCGAACAGCCATACCTGACGCCGTTTCTTTGGCGAACGGTTTATTGTGGAGAGAAATCTCTCCCCGAAGAAACCGGATTGTGTATTCGATATGTCCAAGTTCTTCCTCCCAAATCTTGCGCTTTGTATGCGCTGCGTTGCGCTCTACAAGCGCCCTACGGCGTTTTGCATTGGTTAGTGCTTCAGATACAAGTCTCATGGTAAAAGCCCGTTTTGACCGTTGGTGGGCCAAGCCAACTCGCAAGGATGGTCAGAGGGAATCGGCTACAAGCACTCGCTGTCCTCGCCCAGAGCGGCCGATACGACGCTCCCCGGAATCTTTCACCAATCCTTTGCGGATCAGCGCAGATGGGCGGGCAGTGATGCTTGAATACGGCATGCTTTCCCCAAACATCGCAATCATTTCGTCCGCTGTCATACCGCGAGACCCTGCCGCTTTGATGGCTTCATACACCATGCGCTCAAGGTTTGTGGTATCGACAACTTCTGAGGCAGACACGCTGGTGTCAACAGCGCCTCTTCTGCGAAGTTTGTAGGCGGGCGTCCCGAAATCAGAATGTGATTTCATCAGACCACTCGTCGGCCACAGGCGCATCGTTCTGCATGGCCTTGTAGTCCTTTGACGCCATAATGGTGTTGCGCATCCATTCCGGCAGTGCAGCAAATGCGGCTTCATCGAAGCCCTGATCGCCCAGTTCAAACAGCACGGTGTCGTTGATCTGCTCTGGGGACGGCATACCTTTCGGCAGGGCTGCAACGCTCTTGACGTTGGCATACGTCTTTTCGCCTTTGGTGTTGTGGACCACATTCACCATGCAGGCTTTGCCAAGGATGTTCTTCAAATCAAAACCAGCCAGTTCTTCATCGGTGAACGGGCGACCACGCCATGATTCAAGATCACGACGCAGGATGGCTTTCTCGTTGAATGAAGCCGTGTAGCGGGATGACACCACGAACGGGCGGCCATCTTCCATCAATTCATTGGACAGTTCCCAGCCAATTTGAATTTTGTGCTGCCAAGTGTCGTACTTTTCGTTGTACTGCTGGCCGAGGTCGATCATCTGGTAGCACACAGCTACATGATTGCCGGCTGGGGTTGGCTGGTAGTCGCCAGAAGCTTTACCAGTTGCTTGTACGGTCAAAGACATAATTACCTTCCTTTTGCTTAAAATGGGCATGCGTCTGCGTTTCCATATTTTTCTACAGGGCAGGGTGCAGACTGTTTCCCTACCTGTAATGCTTCAAGTTCTTCTTCAAGACGGTCCAGAATCATACGGGCATCACGCAGCAGTAGCGTGATTCGTACTTCTGGAAGCTTCATCAATTCGTCGTAATCGTTGTTCATCAGACCACCTCTTTATTTCAGTCACACAATCGGCATATTCCTGCCATTCACTTATCGTTATTTCGTCCCACTGAACGGCGTATTCGTGCCGTTCTTGGCTATAAATTACGACCGGATAGTGCATCATCTGCAATCTCCTTTGCTCGCCACCACGGGCGTCCCAGCAGCCATTCACTGACGGCAATGAAGTAGAACTTAAACATCTGCGCCACCTGCAAAGTCGTTGAGTTCGTCGATACAGCCCAGCCATACGCTGCGGCCTACGCTGTCGTGGTTTTTCTCGAAGATGCTGAGAGCGAGATACGGGATGTCTTCGACTTTGATGCTGTCGCGGATCATGTCGTACACCTGCTTGGTGATACTGATGTTCCACTTCGGATGATCCGGAGTCATGCCGGCTTCATCTTCAAGTGCTTCGTACAGTGCGTCTTGTGCTGCATTCATTGGGTACATGTCATTTCTCCTTGCGATTGAGAGATTGCAATTCTAGTCAGGTGGAATCAGTTGTCAACTTCTGTAGAAACATGTTCTTCAAGTTCACGCCAGTTGATCTCATTGATTCCCAGCATGTCGATCAGGACATTGTTGGCGACTACGCCACCTTCCATCAGGCGCTCCACAGCAGAATCCAGTTCTTCCCGGATGTAGTCCAAATCTTCTAGGGTCTCTGGGCTGTACCAGAGGTTGATGAGCCAAGTTTCGCGGTTGGTCCAGCCGTTGTATGTGTTGTTCATTTGAGTCTCCTGCGGCCCCCGAAGGGGCCGGGTTGGTTAAGCTGGGATTTCTACGATGGTGATTTTTTTGTCTCCGGTGTAACGCCTAAGAGCGGCGGCTGCCTTGCGAGCCAGTTCTGCGCTTCCGGCCCATGTGCCATCGGTCTTTTTGGTTGACCCTTCGACCAAAACCACATGGGTATAAGTGCGCTTGGTGTTGCGGGTGTAGATGTGGCCTTCGTGTTCTACGCTGTATTTGTTCATGTCGTTTCTCCTTGCGAGGGAGGGGCAACACCGCGTCACCCCATGCCCTGCATTCTACTCTGGTAGAACAGGATGTCAACCCCTGTAGAAGTAATTCCAAATTTTTTTTTCAATCCAGAATTACTCTGCAAAAAAGTCGCCTACCAAATTGTTTTACAACTTAGGTTGAAAGCGACAGTCCTTGTCGCTAGACTCGCCCGCCATGAACAAGCGCGAACTAATTCAGAACTTCGGGTCCGTACAGGAAGTGGCTACGCTGGTGGGCGTATCCATCAAGGCGGTGTACAAGTGGCCAGACCAGTTGCCGCCTCGCATTTCCGACCGGGTAATCGGCGCTGCATGGCGTCAAAACAAGGTTCGGAAGCTGCCACCCGTGGTACAGTAACGACTCATTTGAGACCTCCTCGGTGTTAGTCACACCAACCATCCTCCAGATGGTGAACCTTATCCCCGCCTAAAAAACGGGGATTTTTTTGGGTTGACAGTTCAACTATGGTTGTGCTGAGATGCGCCTTCCAACAACAACACCGAGGACAAAAAAAATGGAAAACAAGGTCAACTTGCTGCTCGCGCAGTTAAAGAAAGTTCAGCCCAAGGGCAAGGGCCAGTGGATGGCCTGCTGCCCTGCACACGAAGACAAATCACCGTCACTGGCGATCAAGGAAAACCACGATGGACGTATTCTTGTTAAGTGTTTCGCTGGCTGTGGTGCTGCTGATGTTGTACATGCTGTTGGGCTGACGCTGGGGGATCTGTTCCCGGACGGCAACAACCACGAAATGCGCCCGTTTGCCTTTGCGCAGGTAGAACGCCGCAAGGCCCAGCAGGAGGCCGACAGGCTGCAAAAAGAACGTCTGATACTGGCGATTGCTGACTCCGACCGTAAGGCCGGAAAGAAGCTTTCCCAGAAGGATCTGGAGCGAGAACTGGCCGCATTCAAAGCGTTGAAAGCAGCCGGCATTGATGTATAGTGACCTCACGCGCTGTGGCAGGCGCAAAGAGGTTGAGGGACAGTCTTCATTGGGCTGGTCTTCTCGACCGTTTCTAACCCGTTCAGGGTGCTTCGACCTCCGGAACTGCCACCGGGGAGACCAGCACCAATGGAGATTGTTGTGTTTATAGATACTGGAATTAGAACTACATTTTCGATAAATGAAGATGGAAATCTGGTAATAAATCAAGGATATGATGAAGAGTGGTCAATCGAATTGACCGTCTGGCATCTCGATATTTTGGAAAATTACCTCCCGGAAGTAAGGAAGCAAATGCTTCGCAAAAACGGGGGTGAAGAATGATCCGCGTCAAAAACTGGAGCAAATACCAGTCGTACAAAGACCGCAGACCGCCTTGGATTAGGTTTCACAGAACCATTCTTGACGACTTCACATTTCAATCTATGTCGGCTGAAGCAAGGGCGTTTTTGCCTATGCTGTGGCTGCTTGCATGCGAGCATGAAGACCCCGTATCTGGTCTGATACCGTACAGTTACGAAGAAATAGAATTTCGGTTACGGATGCGTAACGGAACTGTTACGAAACTGGTACAGGAGTTGCAAACTGCTGATTTTATTACATGTATTGAGTCCGTAACGAAACCGTTACAGAACCGTAACGAAACCGTACCCCCAGAGACAGAGACAGAGACAGAGACAGAGAGAAAGGGTCGCTTCGCTCCGCCCTCCATTTCGGAGGTTTCTGAGTACATCAAGGAAAAGGGTTATTCAATCGACCCACAGCAGTTTGTGGATTTCTACGCTGCGAAGGGTTGGATGGTTGGCTCCAACAAAATGAAGGATTGGAAGGCCAGTGTCAGAACGTGGGTCAACCGTGATAGAACTACACAAAAACAAAACACGACTACCGAGGTTTGGAAAAACGCAATATGAACATCATCCACGACATCGACCTTCGCCGCTTCATGGCGAGGCAGGAATCCCAGTCCATCCGTCCAGCAAAGGACTTCTTCGACGGGGCAATGGAACGTCTCCAGCAGGGCAACGCTGTCTTTGGCGATCAACTGCCTTGGAGCAAGACCGCTGCGCACTTCCGCTTCCGCCCAAAGGAACTGACCATTTGGGCTGGCGTCAACGGTAACGGGAAATCCCTCGTCATGGGCCAAGCCGCCCTGTGGCTTTCCGCAGCGAAGAAGAAAGTTCTCATCGCCTCGATGGAAATGCCGGGTGAAGCCACCGTGGCCAGAATGCTCCGTCAGGGCTGTGGCGCTCCGTTGCCACCGAGAGACTGCGCTGAAGCACTGATGCGCTACACCGACGACCGCATCTGGATCTACGACCAGCTTGGCTCCGTGAAGCCCGACCAGATTTTGGCGATGATCCACTGGGCTGCTGAAGAATTAGGCATCGACCATGTGATGATCGACTCGCTGGTGAAGTGCGGCGTGACCAACGACAACGAACCGCAGAAGCAGTTTGTGGACGCACTGGCTTGGGCTGCCAAGGAACACAACATCCACATTCACCTCGTCCACCACATCCGCAAGGCTGCGGACGAACGGATCATCCCGGACAAGTTTTCGGTCAAGGGCGCTGGTGAGATCGTGGACCTTGCCGACAACCTGCTCATCATCGCGAGGAATCAGGCCAAGGAAGCCAAGATCCGGGCTTTGCAGGAAGTGGACGTGTCTGAGCCTGATGGATTCATCCGGGTTGCGAAACAGCGTCACGGCGAATGGGAAGGGCTGTTCAACTTCTGGTTCGACGCTCGCAGCCACCAGTGGATTCCAGAGCATGGGAAGCCGGCGATGCCTTTCCCGCCTCCGGATGAAAACGGCAGGATGCCTAGCCTGTACGGCGAGGTGGCGATATGAGCCGCGAATCCAACCGTACCCGCTGGCCCGAACTGGCCAAAGCTGTGGATCAAATGAAAGCCGTATTTGGCGAAGTACAGGTTCTCAGCATTTACGAATCCGGCAAGCTGGTAGCCGGGAAGCATTACCAGCGAAACCTAATCGTCCCGACAGAGGACTGGCTACCGAGGAAAAAGAAATGAATCCACAACCACGCAGCGCAGAAGAACTTATCCACATCATGCGGATGAAGGCAAAGGACTTCGCCCGCGCAAAAGCGGATCGAGTGCGTTTGGAGCATTACCGCAAGTCCAAACAGGCCATGCTGATGAAAGAAGCAGAACGGGCTGGCTACAACACTGCCGCCGCTCAGGAGCGTGAGGCGCTGGCAGACCCTGCCTACGCAGAACTGCTCGAAGGGCTATCCGCAGCGACCTACGACGAAGAAGTGAACCGTTGGGAACTGGAAGCCGCCAGATTCGCGCTCGAAGTGTGGCGTACACGCCGTGCAGATGAGCGAGCAGAGATGAAGCTAACCTAAACATGCGCTCAGACGGCGCGTAGAGGGCCTAGAACATGAGATCTCTTCAAAAAGGTACGGATGTACCGCCCATGTCAGAAAAAGAGCGTAGAGAGCGTTTTGAGGCGCTTTCTGAACTAGGCTGTGCTATCTGCGGAATGCCACCTCAGATTCACCACCTCATCGGAACCAAATGGAGGGGCATGGGCCAGAAGGCTGACGACCGGAACACGATCCCGTTGTGCATGAAGCACCACACCGGATCGCACGGCATCCATCACATGGGCATGCGCAAGTGGGAGTACAGGTTTGGAACTCAGGAAGAGTTGCTGTTACAAACGGATTATAAAATCGAAATGTTAAAACAAATCCATAAAAATGGGTATGTAGATCCAACCGTACTTGAGCAAGAGTTCGAGCAAAAACAATAACTTACTTGACATAGACATCTCCTTTTAGTATAATATTTAGGTGAAATCGACTAATGCCAAAAATAAATTCGCGGGCCAAAGGAAAGGCAGGTGAACTCGAAGTTGTCCACATCCTGCGTGAAGAGTTGGGGCTTGAAGCAACCCGGAACCTTGACCAGTGGAGAGATGGCGGGTCTGACATTCTTGGCCTCGATGGCTGGGCAATCGAAGTTAAGCGCGCTAAGACACCCAAGCTTTCCGAATGGTGGGGCCAAAGTGTCCGTCAGGCTGGAACTACAAAATTCCCCGCACTCTGGTATAGACTTGACCGCAAATATTGGCGGGTTGTAATTCCGCTGCACTCCATCACCCGTGATTTCGGACTCAATCTGGATCTGGAATGGACTGTGGAAATGACACCTGAAGCGTTTTGCGCCATCGCGCGTGAACACATAGCGGAGAAAGAACATGGAGCAGCCGACACCGAACCCGGTAGGCCGACCCAGCAAGTACACTGAAGAACTGCTCAAAAAAGCAGCAGGGTATGTCGCTTACGCCTACGCAGAAGACAAGCTTCCTAGCCTTGAGGGGCTGGCTTTGTATATCGGAGTAAGACGGTCAACTATTTACGAATGGCAAAAAGATCCAGCTAAACAGGATTTTTCAGACATTGTAGACAACATTCTTGCGCATCAAGCTGAAACCCTCATCAACAAAGGGCTGAAGGGCGAGTACAACTCCTCAATCACCAAGGTAATCCTGACGAAGCACAACTACAGCGATAAGCAGGAAGTGGATCTGTCCAGCAGCGACGGAACCATGCGTCCTACAGTCATTGAATTGGTGGCTCCGTAATGGGTAAGGGAAGCAAGCCGCGTCCTATTCAGGACAGAAAACAGTTTGAGGACAACTGGGACAAGATCTTCGGAAAGAAGAAGCAGGATGAGCCAAAGAACAAACATAGTTAGTGTCAGCGGCGGTAAAGACTCAACTGCTCTCTTGCTGCTTGCCATCGAGCAAAAAACTCCAAACTTGCGGGCTGTTTTTGCCGATACAGGCAACGAACACCAGATGACCTACGACTATGTGCAGTATTTGAGCGAGGAAGTCTGGCCGATTGAGGTGTACAAGGCTGACTTCAGCAGGCAGATCGCCAAGAAGGCCGAGTTTGTGGCGACCAAATGGCGTGAAGAAGGGATGCCAGAGGAGAAGGTACAGCGAGCCATTGCTGCCTTGAAGCCTACTGGCAACCCATTCCTTGACCTGTGCATCTGGAAAGGCAGATTTCCCAGCACCAAAGCCCGGTTCTGTTCTGAAGAACTCAAGCGCAACCCAATCATCGATCAGGTGTACGAGCCAATCCTAGAGGAAGGCGGCGAGGTGTACTCATGGCAGGGAGTCCGCAGGGATGAATCGATCAACCGAGCCAAGCTAGACGAACTCGAAGAAGTGGGTGGTGGTTTGTGGAATTACCGCCCGATTCTGGATTGGACTGCCGACGACTGCTTTGCCATGCACCGCAAGCATGGGGTCAAACACAATCCGCTGTACGAATTGGGCATGGGTCGAGTGGGCTGTATGCCCTGCGTGAACTGCCGAAAAGATGAGCTTCTTCAGATCAGCAAACGATTCCCTGAAGAAATTGACCGGATTGAGTCTTGGGAATTACAGGTGAAGGAGTCTGCAAAACAGGACAACGCTACTTTTTTCCATGACATCGATGGCAATGGGATTCGCAGCAAAGTGGAGTGGAGCCAGACTCGCAGAGGCGGTAGAGAGATTGATATGTTCCGCAAAGAAGAGGAACCTGCCCTGTGTAGCAGCATTTATGGGCTTTGCGAATGAAGGCAAAGCTCCAAATCCCGCCTAAACTGATTCCGGTCTTCAACGCTAAAGACGTTCGCTATCGTGGAGCCTACGGCGGACGTGGTAGCGCAAAGACCAGAACATTCGCTCTGATGACTGCGGTTCAGGGCTACCGCATCGGGATGAGCGGCAACTCCGGGCAAATCCTGTGCGGACGTGAGTTTATGAACTCGCTGGATGATTCATCGCTGGAAGAAGTCAAATCCGCAATTCGTTCAGTGCCGTGGCTAGAGGACTACTACGAGCTGGGCGAAAAGTACATCCGCAGCAAAGACGGTCGAATCAACTATGTCTTTGCAGGCTTACGCAGATCGCTAGACGCCCTGAAGTCGAAGGCAAAGTTAGTCTTGGCGTGGATTGACGAAGCTGAAACCGTGTCCGAAACGGCATGGAGAAAGCTCATCCCTACGGTTCGTGAGCATGACTCCGAGATCTGGGTGACCTGGAACCCTGAGTCCAAAGAATCCGCCACGCACAAACGCTTCCGCCAAGACCCGCCAAGCAATTCCGCAATTGTGGAGATGAACTGGCAGGACAATCCGTGGTTTCCGTCTGTGTTGGAACAGGAGCGGCTAGAAGACAAAGCGAAACGCCCGGACATTTACGATCACGTCTGGGAAGGCGACTTCCTCGTCCACGCTGAAGGTGCGTACTACAACGTCGAGATGCGTGAGGCGAAGGAGCAGGAACGGATTCGGATCGTCAACTATGAGACTGGCATTCCTGTGGTGACAGCATGGGACTTGGGCGTCGGTGATTCGACAGCCATCTGGTTTGCTCAGTTTCACGGCCCAGAAATCAGAATCATCGACTACTACGAATCCTCCGGCGTTGGCCTAGACCACTACGCCCGCGTCTTGCAGGACAAGGGCTACATCTACGGCGAACACATTTTGCCGCATGACGTAAGGGTGAAGGAACTTGGCACAGGCAAGAGCCGACTGGAGACGCTAGAAAGCCTTGGCATCCGCCCGGTAACGATTGCCCCACAGCTAATGGTGGACGACGGAATTCAAGCCGTAAGATCCATGCTAAAGAACTGTTGGTTTGACGCAGAACGTTGTGATAGGGGCATTGACGCATTACGCCAATACCACCGAGAATACGATGACAATGGAAAAGTATGGCGTAGCCGACCCGCTCACGACTGGGCATCACACGGAGCAGATGCGTTCCGATATTTGGCGGTTGGCTACAGACCCGCCCAAACAAATTGGGGCGAGCCGATACGGAGGAATCTCCGAGGGATAGCGTAATGGCGGAATTGTTCTGGGATAAAATCAAAGGGCTACTTGGGTTTGAGGACCAGAACGAACCTACAAAGCCTTACCAGCCTGAAATCAAGCCAGTAAAGCCAGAAGGCTTTTTCCAAGAATCATTCGCTCGCGCAGGAGAAATGCTGCAAGGGCAACAAATCTCCCGCCCTGCCAGCTTATTTGATGTTGGCTACAACATTGCCAAATCAAACATCCAGTCGATTCCTCGTGGAATCAGCGACGAAGGCATCATCAACAAGGACGCTTATGTTCCAGTCGTTTCTGAGGCTGGATACATCGGCAGAAAGGTTGCAGGCTTACTTGAGCCAACCGGCCAAGCCCTCGAAGATGTTGGGCATGGGGGAGATGTAATTCGTTTTGGCGAACAGACCAGAATTCCGACCGTAACTAAAACAGGCCAAGAACTTGGGTTGCTTGGTATGGACATCGCTACGATGGGCGGAGCAAAACCGGCCAGAACCTTAGCGAAAGACGTTTATCGTGGAACAATGGATTGGCTTGCCGAGCCGCCTCCATCGGAAGCATTCCAGTTTGGTGCAATTCAAGGAGGCCGCCCTGCTGTAGGTGCATTAGGCAAGCCCACAGGCGCTACCGAATACCCTGTAACCCCTGAAGCCAACCAGATCATCGCAGCAGAGCGACAGGCAGCACGAGTTGGCCCTCGCCAGCCTGCTCAACCGCCTGCATTCAGAGACCCTAGATTCAAAGCCCCGGTTGATCCAGAAACTGGCATGTACAGCCCGGTTGAAGAGGCTTTGCTAAACCTGCGCCAAGAAACCATGACCCCGCAGCAGGCTCGCAGCTACCTGATGAATCAGGGCTTGTCTCGTGGCCAACTGGAAGATTCTGGCGTCTGGGATGATCTGCAATGGGCGCAAAACAACAACGAACGAGTCACCAAGACCGGCCTGCTGGATACGCTTAGCACAGATATGCCGCAGCAGGAGATTCAGGTTCGCAAATTTGAGCAAGGCTCACAAGCCGGCGAATATGACTTCAGCAACCCAGAAATAATCGACGATTACGAATACATTCAAGCAAATGCAGAAGATTTGGCGTATGACGCATTTTCCTTGGATTCAACAGGGTCCACTTGGTATCGAGATCAGCGCAGGGAAATTGCTGAAAATTACACTGGCGATCCAGAACTGGTGCAGTCGATATTCGACGAACTGGAAACTGCTGTTGGCGGCAGCGGCCCAGTAAGAATGGAAGACTTGAGCGATGACGCACAAGAAGCTATATCCAAATGGGCGGATCAGGTTGCTACCGAGCAATATTACGAAAATCCGATAGCGCGATATGACATTGACGTAAGTGGTGACGGCGATTACTACACGGTCGTCGGTAACGAAGATTTTGGTTATTCGCTAGAAGATGCTCGTGGCCGTCCGTTTGGCGATCAGGTCTACAGCCTGAATGAGGCAGAAGTCCAGATTCGAGCGCACGCAATGGACGAAGGCTATGGCCTTGGCGAAGGCGGCAGCACTAAATGGTCCGAGTACACAATGGGTGAACTTGATCCAGATGATCTCGAAGATATGAATTACGAGGAAATCTTGATTAAGGCCCCACCTATCCGTGGCGGCAGGGATTACGTCCCTAGCAGAACGCATTGGGATGAAGAAGAAAACGTCGTTTATCACATCCGCAAGACGGACCGTATGGGCGATGGCGGCCAAGACATCCTGTTCATTGAAGAATTGCAGTCAGACTGGCATCAGAAAGGCCGCCAGAAGGGCTACGACAAGCTTACTGCCGATGAACGCAGAGAAAAACGAGCTGAAATTCAGCGCACATTTGGCAGAACTAATGATGAAATTAAGCGTTCCGAGGAAGCGCTTAAAGCTGCTGACGAAAATCCTGAATCCAATCCAAAGCTAAACGCAGTAATCAACGAAATCGCCGGCATGTACGACCCCAGTGGAACTAGAGGCGTATCAAAATGGAAACTTGTTAGCGATGTATTGAATAATATGGCCAGCATTGAAACTCCAAGTATTCAATCTGCTGGCAAATATAAAATTTTGGAGGAAATGGTTAAGGAAAACCCAGAATTATCTGCTTTACGAAAGGCCCGCTTGGACTACAAGGCAGCAATGGACGAAGATTCGGCGCTTAGCGCGATGATCCCGCAAGGATTGTTTGCTGATGATCGCTGGATCTCTCAAGGGTTGAAGCAAATGCTGGTGAAGGCAGCCAAAGAAGGCAAGGACGGCGTTGCTTGGACTCCATCGCACATTCAGGTAGATCAATGGTCGAACAGGTACAGAAAGCTGTACGAAACCCTGTACGATAAAAAGCTACCGGGCATCGCCAAAAAGCTGGAAAAAGAATACGGCGTCAAATTTGAAAAGATTGAGATTGACGGCGAAGAAGTTCCGTATTTGAGGCTGAACAGAAAAGCTAGAGAACGCATCCGCGAAAGGGGCATGGAATTGTCTGCTGTAGCCCCCGGAATACCGGGCGCAGGATTGCTTGCGGATCAACAAGATAACGAGCAAAATCAACCAATGCGCGGACTGCTTGGATAAAATTATGGCAATTACCACATACGCAACACTCCAGACAGCAGTCGCTGATTTCCTTAATCGCGACGACCTGACGAGCGTTATTCCGACCTTTATCCAGTTGGCGGAATCCCAGATGAACCGGGATATTCGCCACTTCAAAATGGAGAAGCGAGCCACAGCATCCTTGGATAGCGAGTATTCAGGCATACCGGGTGATTGGCTAG
>Ga0208795_1000948_pt1 | contig 13764 bp, 14 predicted proteins | sample CB_VirMetaG_6_FD_184541 | JGI IMG/M metagenome (GOLD analysis project Ga0208795, IMG submission 184541) | Freshwater to marine saline gradient viral communities from Chesapeake Bay - CB_1508_2 Viral MetaG (SPAdes) (version 4) | ecosystem: Environmental > Aquatic > Marine > Coastal | place: USA... | reverse complement strand
GTTAAAACATCTCAACTAGTCTTATATAAAAAATTCTTTGCTGAACAGTATAATTTTCCAATTGATAATATTGAAGTAGAATATTTTATTACTAGAAGAAAATTATATGAAGGAGGAGAATTTCCCTAAAAACGTATACAAGAATTTAAACCATCATCTGGTAAAGTTAAAATAAATAAATCAACACAACTATTAGAAACATTTATAAATAACACATTTAACTCAGATGGAACTTTTAAAATGCATGAGTTAGAAAAAAACCCATCAGCATCAAATTGTAGATTTTGCCAATATAAAAATAACCCAAATTTGTGTAACAAAAATGAAGAAGTCAAAAATAAATTTTCATTTTATTAAAATTGCATATATTTATATATAACATTAAAAAATATAAATTATGGCAAACAATCAACAATTAACAAGTGTAAAGGTAGATAAAGAAATTTTTGAAGCTTTTAAAATTGAATGTGTTAAAACAAAATTTTCACTTCAAAAATTAGCAGACCGTGGTATGCATTTATACTTAACAGATCCTGAATTTCAAAAGATGGTTCATAATCATATGAACTTAGAATTAAAAAAATAATAAAAAATAAATTAGTTTTATGCAAATAGAAGGTTATTTACCTCCTGACCAACGTAAAAAAATCTTATTCATTTGTGATGATATAAGAATGCACTCAGGAGTAGCTACAATGTCTAGAGAAATAGTTTTAGGTACTTCTCATCATTATAATTGGGTGATTATAGGAGCCGCCATAAACCACCCTGAAGCCGGGAAAAGATTAGATTTATCTCAAGCAACAAATCAAGAAATAGGAATAAATGATTCATCTGTTATTATATATCCTAATAAAGGATATGGTGATGCTGAACTTATTAGAAGTTTAATTAAAACTGAAAAACCTGATGGGTTATTTTTCTTTACAGATCCACGATATTATGATTGGTTATTTGCTATTGAAAATGAGATAAGAAAACAAATTCCAATGATTTATATCAATATATGGGATGATCTACCAGCTCCCTTATATAATAGAGCATTTTATGAATCATGTGATACTTTATTAGCAATTAGTAAACAAACTAAAAACATCAATGAAATGGTTTTAGGTTCTAAAGCTAAAGATAAAATCATCACTTATGTACCCCATGGTATTAATGAAAAACAATTTTATCCCATTGAGAATCAAGATGAATTAAAAGAAACTAAGAAAAAAATATTTGGTGATAAAGAATTTGACTTTACTGTATTCTTTAACTCTAGAAATATAAGAAGAAAGTGTATTAGTGATTTAATGGCTGCCCATAAATTATTTTTAGATTCATTACCTAAAGAAAAAGCGAATAAAGTAGCATTAGTACTACACACTCAACCCGTAGATAATAATGGTACAGATTTATATGCTGTTAGAGAATTATTATTCGGTAAAAATTCAAATGTATTTTTCTCAGATGGTAGAATTGACACATCAGAGTTAAATAAATTATATAATATAGGAGATGTAACTGTATTACCTACTTCAAATGAAGGATGGGGATTAGCACTCACTGAGGCTATGATGGCAGGTAAAATGATTATTGCTAATGTAACAGGTGGTATGCAAGATCAAATGAGATTTGAAGATGAAAATGGTAAATGGATTAATTTTACTTCTGAATTTCCTTCCAACCATTTTGGTAAATATAAAAAACATGGTAAATGGGTAGTACCTGTATTCCCAAATAATATGTCTTTGGTCGGTTCACCATCAACACCTTATATCTGGGATGACAAATTAGACTTCAGAGAACTAGCTTTAGCTATTCAAAAAGTATATGAAATGCCATCTAAAACTAGAATTGAAAATGGGTTAACAGCAAGAGAATGGGTTACTTCTGATGAATCAGGTATGTCATCAAGAATGATGTGTAAAAATATTATTAAAGATATTGATTTAACTTTAAATACCTTCACACCAAGAAAAGCATTTGAATTTATCAAAACAACAGAAATACCTGCATTAGAATTGGTTCACCCTCTAACATATTAAAAGAAAAAAAAATGAGAAATACATTTGTTATAAGCTGTGCCATTGATACTTACAGTGGGTATGGCGCTCGTTCAAGAGATTTAGTTAAGTCCTTAATTAACCTGGATAAGTATGATGTTAAAATATTGCCTCAACGTTGGGGTAACACTCCTTGGAATTTTATTGAAGATCATAAAGAAGAATGGGGTTTCTTAATCCCTCATATATTAACTAGTCAAATGACTTCACAACCTGATATTTGGGCTCAAATTACAGTACCAAATGAATTTCAACCAATTGGTAAATATAATATTGGTATTACAGCAGGTATTGAAACAACAATTTGCGCTCCACAGTGGATTGAAGGTATGAATAGAATGAATTTGAATTTAGTTTCATCTGAACATTCTAAAAAAATATTTTTAGATTCTAAATTTCAAAAACAAGATGAAAAAACTAAACAAATAGTAGGTACAATTGAATTAACATCACCTATAGAAGTATTATTTGAAGGGGTGGATACAACTAAATATTTCAACTCACCATTAAATCCAGCATCTGAAATAGGTCAAGCATTAGATACTATGGAAGAGAATTTTGCTTTCTTATTTGCAGGTCACTGGTTACAAGGAGATTTGGGTCAAGATAGAAAAGATGTAAGTGGTTTAGTAAAAATATTTTTTGACACATTTAAAAATAAAAAATTAAAACCCGCTCTTATCTTAAAAACAATGTCAGGTCCTGCTTCTATCACTGATAGAGATCAAATATTAAAGAAAATTGATATGATCCGAGGTACAGTTAACTCCAAAAACTTACCTAACATTTACCTATTCCATGGTGAAATATCAGATAATGAAATGAATCAGTTATATAATCATTCTAAAATTAAAGCAATGGTTAGTTTAACTAAAGGTGAAGGATTTGGTAGACCTTTATTAGAATTTACTCAAACTAAAAAACCTATTATAGCTTCAAACTGGAGTGGTCAAGTTGACTTTTTAAATCCTGAATTTACATCTTTAATACCTGGTAATTTAACCCCAATTCACCCATCAGCTCAAGTTAAAGATATGTTAATTGAAGGTTCACAATGGTTCACAGTTGATTATAATTTTGTAAGTGGGTTATTAAAAGATTATTTTGAAAATTATAAAAAATATCAAGGTAATGGTAAACGTTTAGCACATTATTGTAAAACTAATTTTTCATTTGAAAAAATGCAAGAAAAATTAAACATTATATTAACTTCTAATATACCTCATATACCTAAACAGGTTCAAATAAATTTACCTCAATTAAAAAAAATAGAACTGCCTAAACTTAAAAAAGTAGAATAATGAAAGATAAAGTAATAGAAAGCCCATTAAATGGGGGGTTGTGTTATGTAACGCCCATTAATGAAACTAAAAATGGTTATTTTTGTTTCTCAACAGGGTATAAAACCAATGATTTAATGGTTGAGGGTGAATTTGATTTTGAAAAATATGAAGAAACACTCCCTGAACTATATAAAGATCTAAAAAGAATAGACGATAATAAGAGAGTATGGTATCCAGTTACTATGAATATCCAAGACAAAGGAACTGTATTTGTGAATGGTACTAGTAAGAATAATTGGCGTTGGGCAGGAGTATTAGCAGTTGAAGTAAATGAAGAAGAAAAAGGTAAATTTAAAATTCCTGGTACTGAAGACTTTTACACTTATAAAACTGATATTAAAACCTTAAAAAATTTCCCACAAGAAGATTTTATTGAAGCATTGGATTATATTGGGTTTTTTAGATAATAATATGAAAATAAGTTATGCAATTACAGTTTGTAATGAATTTTTAGAAATACAGAAGCTCATTCCCTTCTTATTAGAAAATAAGAGAATACAAGATGAAATAGTAATTTTATTTGACCAAAAAAATGGTGATCTTGAAGTACTAAATTATCTGTTAAAATTTAATAAACTACCTAATGTACAGACTTGGAGAGGATTTGAATTCGACGGAGATTTCTCAGAATGGAAAAATTTACTTACTACTTACTGTGCTGGAGATTATATATTTCAGATAGATGCAGATGAACTCCCTAATAAGTACCTAATAGATAACCTCCCTAGTATACTTGAGAATAATCCTGACAATGAAGTTTATTTAGTTCCTAGAGTTAACACAGTAGATGGTTTAACTGAAGAACATATACAAAAATGGAACTGGAGAATAAACAATAAAGGGTGGGTTAACTGGCCTGACTATCAATGGAGAATTTGGAAGAAGAAACCAGAGATAAAATGGAAGAATAAAGTCCACGAAGTATTAGATGGATATAAACTTTACGCTATATTACCTGATAGAGAGGAATTAGCTCTATATCATCCAAAAACAATATCTAAACAAGAAAAACAAAATAATTATTACGACACCTTATGAACATAATAATCCCAATTGGAGGTATAGGACAAAGATTTCAAGATGAGGGATATTTAATGCCCAAACCTCTTATAAGTGTTTTAGGTAAAACCATGATCTATAAGGTGATAGATAATCTAAATTTGAATGATGAAGATGCTATCTATATTGTTTATAATAACCAATTAAAAGAGTTTAACTTTGAAAACTTAGTTAAGTTCTATTTTCCTAAAAAGAACATTAAATTCATATCTTTGGATCATGTTACTAAAGGAGCATCTGAAACCATACTTTATGGTTTAAATGAAATGCCAGTTAAAGAATTAGAAAAAGAATTCTTAGTTTTAGACTGTGATACATTTTATGAAGAAGATATTTTAGAGATGTATAGAAAATCTGATAATAAAAATTTAATTTTTTATTTTAAAGATGAACAAACTAACCCTATATTTTCTTATATTAAATTAGACTCAAACCAGAGTATTACAGATATAAAAGAAAAAGTTAAAATATCAAATTGGGCTAATACCGGTGCTTATGGTTTTCATACAGGGCGTAATTTAAAACAATATATTGAAAAGTTATCAGGTATAAATACTGAAACTTATACTTCATATGTTTATCAAGAAATGTTAAAAGATAATCTTGTGATTAAGGGTCAACAAGTATCTAAATTTAGTTGTGTAGGTACACCTTTACAATTACAAATCTACTGTAACAAGAATAAACATAATTCAGAACCATTAAGAATATGTTTTGATTTTGATAATACTTTAGTTTCATATCCAACTATATCGGGTGACTATTATAGTGTAGAACCAATCCAACGTAATATTAATTTCCTTAAATTACTTTATAGTTTAGGTCATACTATTATTATCTACACTGCACGTAGAATGAAAACACATAGTGGTAATGTTGGACGTGTAGTAGCAGATATATCTAGGGTAACTCTAGACACACTTGATAAATTTGATATACCTTATGATGAGATTTATTTCGGCAAACCTTACGCTAATTTTTATATTGATGATTTAGCTGTTAATCCATCCATATCAATGAATCAGGCTATAGGATTTTATGATACTGAAATAGCACCTAGAACCTTTAATAAAGTTGATTATAATAAAGATAAAGTTATAAAAACCACTTCAAACCCCGGTGAAATTTATTGGTATCAAAATATACCCAAAGAATGTAAATGGATGTTTCCTCATATATATAATATTACTGGTAATCAAATAACAATGGAAAACATTGAAGGTGTAAGTCTTTCATATTTGTATACTAATAAATTATTAAAAGTTGAACAGTTAACAAACTTAATAGAACATCTTTATAAACTTCATAATCATAAAACTGTAGTTAAAGAATATCCTAAAGTTTATGATGATTACATTCAAAAACTTAGAGATAGATATAATAATAATCGAGATTTATATGATAAGTATACTCATGCTGAGTCTATATTTAAAAAACTAGATACCTTATTATTTAACTATGATGGGGCAGTCTATTCTGTCATACATGGAGACCCTGTATTTACAAATATATTACAAACTGAACAAGGATTAAAGTTTATTGATATGAAGGGTAAAATAGGTGATGAGTTAACTATTATAGGAGATACTTATTATGATTTAGCTAAAGTTTATCAATCAATATTAGGATATGATTTTATATTAAAGGGTATTGAATTAGATAACATTTATATAGATGAATTTAAAAATACGTTTGAAAATTTGTTTGAGGAAGAAGGTCTTCGTATAATAAAAGTAATAACAGCAAGTTTATTCTTCACATTTATGCCTTTACATACTGAAGACCAAGATAAATTTACTAAATACTTTAAAATAATAAATACTCTACTAGATGGAATCTCAGAAAATCAATATACAACTTCCTAAAACAATAAATCCTCAAAATGATTATTGTACATATACTAAAGATGCTTACCTAACTCATACTGACCCTCAATTTATTAAAGGAATTGGTTCTGGATGGTTAAATGTTAGCTATAAGGATAAAAAGTATGATGAATTTATAAATGAAAATGTATTTTTACTATATGATGAAGCAGGTTTAAATTATGTTCATTTCTTCTTTAACTTCTTTGGTAAATGTCTTTACTTTGATGAATTAAGAAAAACCATACCTAATCTTAAATTAGTTATACCATCAGATTTTTATAGTGAAGTAGGTAATAGTACTTTTATCAAACAGTGGTTAGATTTATATTATCAAAATAATATACCTGATATTATAATTTTGAATAAAAATGTTACTTATTATGTTAAAAGTTTATACACACCGCAAACTTTATATGGTTTTCCTATGTCTCATGGTGATGATTATATTATAGATAAGATATTAGAAACTGTAATTAAAGTTCCTACTATACCTGTAATTAAAAATGGATGTTACATCTCAAGACAAGATACTATTAAACGAGGATGGTACCATTCAAGAGAGTTAGAAAATGAACTTGAATTAATAGATAAAATTCAATCTGAACTTGATTATGACATAATTGAATTAATGGACTATGATATGGTAGGTAAAATACAAATATTCAAATCCTACAAAAACATAATCCAGCAAAGTAGTGCTTCAAATGTTAATATATTATTCTCAAATGAAAATAATAATAACATTATTATCACTCACCCCAAAATGGAAAATTGGTTAGGGTATAAATGTCATCAGTTTTCAAATAGATCAAAAACTAATTTAATATCTTTAAATGGGGGAGGTATATTAACTGCTGAACAAAAAGAAGATCAAGCGGATGGTAATAATTTAGCTTGGAGACTAAATAACATAGATAGTATTATAGAAGTTTTAAAACAAATTAATAATTAAATTTGGATAACCAAATTTCTTTTATTATATTAAATAGAAATTAATTATATGGATAACATTTTAAATTTAGTACAAGAGTATATAATAAACAAATCCGATGAAAAGAAATGGGTTGCAGGAAAGGACTTAGTTCAATATGCGGGGCCTTATTTTGATGGTCAAGAAGCACAAGCTGTTGTTAGAACCATGCTTGAAGGATGGTTGGTTTTAGGAAAAGAAGGAGCATTATTTGAAAGACGTTTCCCTAAAAAACTAGGTCAAAAAACAGGAGTAATTGTTAATAGTGGATCAAGTGCCAACTTATTAATGATGGCTGCTTTAAAATCTAAAAGGGGGTTAAATTTACCTGAAGGTACAAAAGTAATTACTCCAATAGCAGGATTCCCTGCTACATTAAGCCCAACAATACAATTAGGTTTTACTCCAATATTTGTTGATATTGAATTGGAATCATTAAATTTAGATTTAGATCAAGTAGAACAAGCATGTATTGATCACCCAGATGCTAGGGTAATTACATTTGCCCATGTATTAGGTAATCCACCTAACATGGATCGATTAATGGAAATTATTGAAAAATATAATTTAATCTTATTAGAAGATTGTTGTGATGCCTTAGGAACAACTTATGATGGTAAGCCATTAGGATCATTCGGTAAAATGTCTTCATGTTCATTCTATCCTGCACACCATATTACAATGGGTGAAGGAGGATTTGTAGCATGTCAAGACTCACATACTGAAAAAATACTTAGAAGTTTAAGAGATTGGGGTAGAGGATGTTTTTGTCAAGGTAAAGCAAATGCTTTAGAATGTGGTTCATGTGGTATTAGATTTAGTAACTGGTTGCCAAGCTTACCTAATGAGATATTTGACCATAAATACACCTATGAAGAAATTGGTTATAATATGAAACCAACTGAAATGCAAGCAGCAATGGGTAATGTTCAGTTAGGTAAATTAGAGGAGATCGGAGTGCTTAGAAGAAGAAATCATAAAGCAATTGTTAACATCTTTAAAAAATATGAAGATAAATTTATTTTACCTAAAGCAACAGATAAATCAGACCCAGATTGGTTTGCAGTAGCACTAACATTAAGAGATGGTGTAGAATTTACAAGATCTGAATTCTGCCAATTCTTAGAAGCAAATAAAATCCAAACAAGACCTTATTTTGCAGGTAATATTATGTTACAGCCTGGTTATTCACATTTGATTGATCCAAAAGAAGTAATAGAGAAATTTCCAGTGTCAAGAAAAGTAACAACTGATACTTTATTCTTAGGATGTTCACCTGTAGTTACTTTAGAACAAATTAATTATATTGAAACAATTGTAGATAAATTCTTTAATAAATAGCATGAGTGGTAAAAAAATAGGATGTCTATTCCTTCATTTAAGTAATGATGAAGGGAATAATTATGAGGAAGACACATTCTTGGTACCTAATGCTATAAACAGTTTTAAAAAATGGCACCCTGAAGTTGATATACATCATATTACAAATGATAATTTTAAAAATTATTTAAAGGATTTAGGTATAACTGAATATTATGATGCTATAGGTTTAATTCGAATTTATATTATTAGAGAATTATTAAAACAAAAAGGATATGATAAAATTATAATGTTAGGATTAGATACATTTACTTGTTCTTATCTTGATGATTTCATTAATAATAATGAAGATGATTTAATATGTTCATCAGGCCCACCTTATATTTTCATGAAAACTAATTACTGGGCTCCTAAAATTGTTGATGGTGATGTTGACTTTATAAATGCTGATGTAGCTTGTTTTAATAATTGGGAGGCAGCCAACATATTAATTAACAAATCAATTGAATTTTGGACTAACCACTCAGAACAAGGTGGTATGAATTACTTATATCAAAACCAAGAATCATTAAATATTAAAATCAGTATTGTAGATTTTCCTTATAATAAAGCTAATTCATTATATAATGTTAGATCTAAAGGAATAGCTCAGGGGGGGAATCAAATGTATAAAGGGAAATTATATAATGGTAACTATAAAGACTCTAATAGTAGAGTTATAGGAGATGTTTATCCAACCTCAACATATCATGTTAAAGATAATAAATTATTCACTCCTAATGGTAAACAAATAAAAGTATTCCATTATGCTGAAGCATTAGGAGTTAAAACTAAAGAAGAATATAATGAAACCTTACATGAAATGAAAACCTTATGGTTTAACCAAGAAACAAAACATTTTTTAATAGAACAATGTAACATGAATTTTTAACATGACAAAAGTAGTATACGTAACAGGTTGTTTAGGATTTATAGGTTCCTATGTAACAAAAGCATGCCTTGATAAAGGATGGTATGTTAAAGGAGTTGATAAGAGAACTTATGCAGCTAATAAAGAGTTATTAAAGGAATTTAATATTCATCCCAACTTCTCATTTGTTAATTGTGATATAAATGATTTAAAGTTCTTATATGACTGTGATTATATAATTAACACTGCTGCTGAAACTCACGTTGGTAATTCCATAATTAATAGTGATGAATTTATATCTTCAAATATAAATGGGGTACATAATTTATTAGAGTTAATTAAAAATCATAGAGGTGAACACGCAACAAAACCTATACTATTACATTTTAGTACAGATGAGGTATATGGAGATATAACTGAAGGAGACCATTATGAAAACGATTTATTAAAACCTTCTAATCCATACTCAGCAACTAAAGCCGCAGCTGATATGTTAATAACAGCTTGGGCCAGAACTTATAATTTACCTTATATCATTATTAGACCTACAAACAATTATGGTATTGGGCAATATGTAGAGAAATTAATACCTAAATCATGTAAATATCTAAAAATAGGTAAAAAAATACCTTTACATAATGGTGGTACACCCATTAGAAATTGGTTACATGCTAGAGATACAGCTGAGGCCGTTATTACTATTATTGAAAGTGGTGTTGTGAATGAAATATTTAACATTTGTGGAGGATTTGAACAAAGCAATTTGGATACTGTAAATAAATTAATTACATTACATACATCAGAATCAATTGATAATTATGTAGATCTATCATATGACAGACCAGGAATGGACGTTAGATATGCTTTAAATGATGATAAATTGAGATCATTAGGTTGGGAACCAAAAGCTGTTTTTGATGAAGAATTAATTAATATAGTAGAATATTATAAAAATAAATTTATATGGTGAAAGAACAATTAATCCAATTTGAAACTGAGATTGGAGAAGCATTTAATAGAGGAGAAATTAAAGCCCCCATTCATTTATATTCAGGTAATGAAGATTTAATGATAGAATTATTTAAAGAGATTGATATTGAAAATGATTGGGTATGTTGCACTTGGAGAAATCATTATCAAGGGTTATTAAAAGGTATACCAACTGAAGTAATGGCAAAAAATATAATGGAGGGTAAGTCAATGGTAGTTAATCTTCCTAAATATAAATTTATTTGTAGTTCAATTGTGGGTGGTATTCCTCCCATAGCAACAGGAATAGCTTTAGCTATTAAACAACAAGGTAAATCAAATAGAGTTTATTGTTGGGTTGGAGATATGTCAGCAGAAACAGGAGCATTTCATGAAGCTTACAAATATAGTTTAAATCATAACTTACCAATTACATTTATTGTGGAAGATAATAAAAAATCAGTTTGTACACCCACACCAGATATATGGAAAAGGGATTGCCCCTACTATCTTGAATCAGAATATAGAGGAGGATTATTAAAACAGAAAAATTTAATTTATTATCAATACACTAACAATAAATACCCCCATGCTGGTGCTGGTATGAGAGTTCAATTTTAAAACATAGTTATGAAGTACTTTGAAGAATTAAAAAGAGCAATGAGTCTATTAGCTGAACATCCAAAAACATTATTTATAGGACAAGCAGTTGAATATGAAGGAACAGGTTTATTTGATACAATGGTTCATTTACCTGCTAATAAAAAATTGGAATTACCTGTAGCTGAATACTTACAATCTGGTTTAGCAAATGGTATGGCTATAGAAGGCATGATACCGGTTTCTACTTACCCAAGATGGAATTTTTTATTAATGGGTGTTGATCAAATTGTTAATCATTTAGATAAATTTATTGAAATGTCTAATGGTAAATTAGATCCTAAAGTTATTATTAGGGTAGCAGTTGGAAGTGAAAGACCAGTTGACCCACAATGTCAACATAAAGGAAATTTCTCAGAAGCATTTAGACAAATGACTAGTAATATAGAAGTTATAGAGTTATTTGAACCTGAAGATATAGTCCCAGCATATGAAAAAGCTTTAAATAGAACAGATGGTATAAATACTATCTTAGTTGAATTTGGAGATTTTAGTAAAGAAAAATAATATGAAAATATTAATTACAGGAGGTAAGGGTTATATTGCCAAAAGTATTAATAATTCTTTATGGGAAAAATATCATATAGTAACTCCTGGCAGAGATGAATTAGATTTAACTGATATTAAATCTATTGATAAATTTTTTGAAAATAAACATTTTGATGTAGTTATACATACTGCTATAAAAGGGGTAACAAATGTTAAAGACCCTGATGAGACAATTTTATTTTGGAATTTAGTTATGTTCTATAATTTATTATCAAAAGAAGAACATTTCAAAAAATTGATTAATATAGGTTCAGGAGCTGAAAAATATTCACCTGATACTCCTTATGGTTATAGTAAAAATATTATAAATAAATTAGTTCATAAATATGATAATTTTTATACTTTAAGAGTATATGGGGTATTTGATGAGAATGAAAATGATACTCGTTTTATAAAAGCTAATATTAAAAGGTATATTAATAATGAACCTATGATAATCCATCAAGATAGATTAATGGATTTTATTTATATGCAAGATTTAATTTCTATAATTGAACATTATATTAAAGGTGAAGATTTAGAAAAAGAAGTTAATTGTGTTTATGAAGATTCATCTTCATTAAATTATATAGCAAGTTTAATTAACAATTTATCTAACTACAAAGTACCTATCACATACAACAACCATCATGCATCAGAATCTTATATAGGTAGCCCAGCAGATTTATCTATAACTTATTTAGGGTTAGAACAAGGAATAATAAATGTTTATAATAAATTAAAATGAATATAAAGGTAATATACCATATAATGCCTTGGGAAATAGATTATGCTTTATTAACCTATACCCAACTGAAAAAAACTAAATATCATCTGTCTGACGATGTTAATGTTTATATTGAAACTGTTTTAAATTTATCTGATTATACTATTGATTGGGACAAAACTAAATTCCCTAAGCAATACTTTATAGACAAATATACTCAGTTAGCTCCATTACTTAAAGATTATAATCATATAAGTCGTATTCATGATAATAATGAATTATATGGTCATTTAAATCTACAACGAGAATGTATAACACCTGAAATTGATCATTATATAAGTCTATGCCCTGATATTTACTTTAGTGAGTTCACTATACCTTATTTAATAGAAAGTGCTAAATCTGTAAATAATAAGTATTTTGTTATAACACCTCATATTTCAAAAGTAGGTGACGCCGATTGGAATGAAATTACAAATGCTAAATATTTAAATATTCCTTATAAAGATTATCTTAAAGTAGATATATTTGATATAAGAAATGATAATAAAAATATTGAAGATGAGATAAGTTTATACCCAACTAAAAAAAGTAAATGGGCGGGGTGGTGTGATTTATACAATAAAGCATTTTTTGAAGAATTATGTCCTGTGCAAGAAAGTTGGACAGGTTATGGACCTTGGGATTGGTACTCATTAATGATAACTAATCATGTAAAATCTTTAGGAGTTGATTTTCAACAATACTTACTACAAGGAGAAACAATTTGGATGTATCCATCAGGTCCATTAGTAGGTGATAATGTTGATGGTTTTTCAAAATATTATAGAGACTATATAGTATTTAAAGAAAGTAATAAACACTCTCAAAGAGTAGTATTTGAATCTAAAATGCAAGAATACCTTAATACATGTTTACAGAATCTAAAAAATAAAAATATAATATGATAAGTCTTATAATACCAACACCAAGAACTAACAAAAATTATACTAATAATTTAATCCATAATATTAGAGATTTATATCCTAATGAAAAGGAAGTTGAAATTATTTTAGAAGAAAATGATAAAGTAACTTTAGGGATAAACTATAACAATGCTGTAGCTAAAGCTAAAGGTAATAAAATTATATTATTGCATAATGATATGGTTATCAAAAAAGGATTTATTGAAACCATGGATAAACATATAGTTAAAGGTAGGATAACAACGTATACTAGGATTGAACCTCCTATATACAAGGATACATACCCAGGAAAAATTATAGCTGATTTAGGTTCTGATCTAGGCACTTTTGATGAAAGTAAATTTAATAATTTTATTTTAGAGGAATCTTTAATTGATGGTGGTTCACAACTATT
>Ga0208795_1000947_pt1 | contig 13770 bp, 32 predicted proteins | sample CB_VirMetaG_6_FD_184541 | JGI IMG/M metagenome (GOLD analysis project Ga0208795, IMG submission 184541) | Freshwater to marine saline gradient viral communities from Chesapeake Bay - CB_1508_2 Viral MetaG (SPAdes) (version 4) | ecosystem: Environmental > Aquatic > Marine > Coastal | place: USA... | reverse complement strand
TTTTTTTATATATTCTTTTCATGAGACTCTTTAGCTTTTTGTAAATACAATACAGCATCCATAAGTTCTTCTTGTAAATGATTAAGCCATTCAATAATTTCAGATGGATCATCATTAAGAGTTACACCGTACTTTTTATAGCCTACATCGGATCTAGATATAAACTTATCTACTACTCGCTCAACAACTGGATCACGAAATTCTAATTCTTTCTTGTTCATATTATTTATCGTCTTTAACAAACGTTCCGTTTACCATAGAACCGGTTCTATTCATAATTACATTGTATGCCGATTTTGTACAGCTTTCAATGGTTAAATTTCTTAAATGCGCAAGATTAGTTAATACAACAACCATATCTCCTATCGCATCAACGACTTCTACTTGATCATCTTTTAATAAAGCCCTAGCTAACTCGCCAGCTTCTTCTTGAAGTTTTAAGTATTGTGTCTTAGCATCTCCTTTATCATATAAGCCTCGCTCGCTTGCCCACGATCTAATGTTATCAAACATCTCCAAAGTTTCTGCTTGCTTAAATGGCTCAGGGTTATTAAGAAACTCTTCATAGAATGCTTTATTATATATATAGCATCTATTAGTATTAAACATTGACACAGTAATATTCTTAAGAATCCAAGGGATCTTATCGACCGTAAGTTCAAACTCACCTAAGTGAGTATCCCACTTTAAGCCTATCATATCCATTAGATTACCCTTTAGCTTATTAGCCGGCACAGGGAAAGTAGTTGTTGCCTCTGTTACATTTATTTTCATGTTATTATTATTGATTACATTTTTATATAATTGTCTATCAACTGTATAATCATATTTAGCTTGGAGTTCAATTTCCATTGTAGATATAAAGTCAATATTATCTGAGGCCATTAGTACTTCATACTCGCCTTCTTTATAGCCTTGTTGTTCTGTAACTCTACTTTTAAGGTTAGTAGTTACACCTATTTTTTTACCGGGAATGTGATATAAATAATATTTCATAGTTGTTTATTTGCCAACGCTAAGCTCTGCTTTTATAGCAGGATAAGGATTGTAGTTATTTAATTTTATTTCAGTCATATTAGGAACATACAACTCATTAAAGTTAGTCATATTTATTCCATTATTTAATTGTAATGTAGGTAACTTTCTATTTTTTCTTGTTAGAAACTCTTGGGCTTGTTCTATATGGTTGTTATATAAGTGGCAATCACCAAGTTGCCCTATTAATTGTCCGGGCTTTAAGCCAGCACCTTTTGCTAATAGCTCCAATAATAAACCGTACATCATAATATCGTAAGGTAAACCTAGAAACACGTCAGCAGATCGCTGCATCCATAATAAACTTAAAGTTCCATCATTAATAAAAACTTGAAAAGCATAATGACAAGGGGGTAGAACCATATCATTCATCTCGTGTGGAGCCCATGAGCTAACCATAAGACGTCTTGAGCTTGGATCTTTAATAATATTAGCTACAAGATTTTTAAGCTGGTCTACGCCATTAAAATCACGCCATTGTTTTCCGTATACTGGGCCTAATGTTTCATCTATTCTTCCAGAGCGATTGTAATCTGGTCTCCAATATTTAACTCCATTGTCTTCTAAATATTTTAAATCCGTTCGGCCATTTAATATCCAAAGCAATTCTGTTCTTGCTAAGTTAAAGAATACTTTCTTGCTAGTTAAAGCGGGGAAGCCTAAAGCCATATCGTGCTTAATTGTTTTACCAAACAAAGCTTTTGTTCCAGTGCCTGTTCTATCGGGCTTTTCGTTGCCGCTAGAAAGTACATCGGCTAATAATTTTTTATATTCATTTTGCATATTTATCATAGTAGTATGTATAGTATTCATGTAACTTCTCCCATATAATGTTCTTTTTATATATATATGGAGACTTATTTATTTTTCCAGCGATGCTAATCTCTATGCCCCACTCTCCAGGTCTTATTGGAACAACATAAACAAATATATTGTTTTTAATGCACCAAGCACTCGCTCTATATTCTTTTACAGTAATAAAGTGTTTACCCATATCCCACGCTCCGTTAGCTTTAATATTTGGCATTACTCCCAGGGCATAGGTTGATTAACAACCTCATCAGATATATGCGGTACATAACAACCTGAATTTGGTTCCCAAGTAAAGTTTGCTGATGCTCCGTTCTCGCCAAGATTTTGAAACTTTATTTTTAAAACTTTTACTTTGACAGTCTTAGCTTCATAATCTCTGTGTACTAACAACCCGTGGTAACTAGCATCATACCATTCGCCACCCCCCTTAATATTATACATTGTAGGTTCTTCAATCTTACCGTCTTTATCTTTATACATCTTAGTAGGGTGAGCAACAATAAAAACAAGTACGTCGTATTTCTTAGTAAAGGTTTCAATCTTCATTAGATATTCCATAGTATATCTATTAACATCCTCTGTCTTGCAGTCAACATCTCTTACTTTATTGAATGGATCAATAACCAAACATTTAATTCCTTTGCGCTTTACTAGCTCTGCACCCTTGCGTAATACAGATTCTAAAGTATACTTCTCCATATCTATATGGAAATAATTACTATTACAGTGATCCGCCACTTGTTCCCACTTGTCTCCCCCAATATCTTCAGCAGAAGGCATACCTTCCCAAGTTTTTCTCATTAACTTATGTGCATGCAAATAAGTAGGTTGATTCTCTGGCGAAGCAAAAGCCGTCTTCCATCCATAGTTTTTGTTATATCCCACAACCATTTGGTCGACAAAATCAGACTTCCCGGAAGAAGGTATACCAGTGACAGTAATAAACTGACCAGTATAAGTTGAAAATATACTATCGAAATTTGGTAAGCCGACTTGAAATCCAGGTTTAAAACCGTTACGTACAAAATCCGTAATGTCATCTTCAATATCTTTAAATGTAGTAACATTTTCAAGCGGAACAGGTGAAGCTTTTTTAATTCTATTAACGAGCTTATCTTTATCATATTTTAATAAGTATTCATTAGCATCTTTGCAGTCATCAAATGAAGCTAAGTAACAAATCTCAGCGCCAAGTCTTCTAACTAATTCTTTTTGTAAGGCTTGCCCAGCCTCATCAGAATCTACTGCTAATATTATTTTTTCTTTATCCTCAAAGTAATCAATACAAGAGTCTAAGTAATCTAAGTTATTGTTGTTGAGCGTTGCTCCGTTAGGTACTGATATTGCGTTAGTTATACCAGCTTCGTGTAGTGCTAAGACGTCCATCTCGCCCTCTACTATAACACATTCAGGGTGGCCTACTATACTATCAATATTATAAAATATCTTTTCAGCTCCTTTGTGTAATTTAAAATTCTTTCTACCATCTCTAGATTTAATGTTGGTTAGTTCACCACCCATAAAGTAATTGAACTTAATAACGTTTTCTGTTTTACCAGTCTGCGGCATAAATTCAGGGCCTTCATTAATTCTAAGGTCGTCTAGTGTTTTCTTAGATATACCTCTGTTTTTAAACCATTCCTCCACCTTAGTGCCAGGCGTTTGTAGTATGTAAGGCTCAGGCTTTAAGTATACTTTTTCAGCTTTGCCTTTACGCTTATAGGTATGTAATTGAAAACTACTATTACAATTATGACAAGTACCTAACCCTCGGTCCCAATCGTAGCTAGCACATTTAGCTTTTTGATTCTTAGGTTTTCTATCAGAAGAGCACAAGGGACAATCCCCTTGGCTTTTACCTTCTGCTAGATCATACTGATTAAACTTATCAATCTGGAAACCATTAATTTCCGTATGTTCTATATTCATTTAATTTAATTTAATTGTTAATAGTCTTAATCTTAAAACCATCATTAAAATGGTAGATCATCTGAAGGGGCAGGCGCTGACTGTCTTGCAGGGGCAGGCGCTTGTTGTCCTTCTCTAGGCGAAGCCTCTACATTATTACCATTAGTCCATACAACTTTTACATTACCTAAATACGTCTTAGCTGATTTAGCTTCACGCTCTTCCTTAGATTGGGCAATCGTTATTGGTCCTTGATTACCAAACTGATCTACTTCATCGTTTATAACAATACTTATTGGTAAATACTTACCTTTCTTACCTTCGATGATTTTACTTTTATCAATGTGATTTAAATTGATACTTGCATTAATAATTGATGCCATAATTTTAATTGTTTTTGATTTATATTAAGGGTTAAAGTTACAAAGTTTTTGAGATAAAGAACTGTTCTGGTTCAAAATCTTCTGTTTTATAAAATAGATCGTAAATATTGCTAGCTGCAACAACTTTCTCATAGCCTCTATTGTAGAATGCGTCTGAGCAGTCAAATAAGCCTATCTGATGAGTTGTTTTATCAATTGCTAAGAAAACCATATCATATCCAAATAACATCTTATAGATGTACGCTTGGCTGTCATAATTATATTTCTTAGCAGAGTATGCAAAGGCATTTATATCTCCTGTGGTTTTTAAATCTATTATTAGTTTTTCATCGTGATTAAGTATATCTGCTTTACCTTTCCAAAAATTACCTTCAATCTCTGTTATTGCTGGTACTTCATAGTCAACATTTTTACCTCTAATCAAATTATTGCATACTTCATTATCTAATAGTTTATTTATTACTATATCCATTTGGTCAGCCTCATGTTGCAGCATACACATTTCACCTCCACTAAGCTCTTTATATATTTTAGTGTTCCTACTGGATGCATCTATAATTTTAAACTTTTTAAGCTTGTCCGGTTCTAGTATTGCTACATGGAAATAACTACCTAGTATTAATGCACTAGACTTTATCATATCATTCCCTAATGCTAGGGGGTTAGTCATTAAAGTGCCTATATTAGAGTTACTTAGAAATTGCTGTCCAAATGCTCCATAATAATCTTCATCATTCTCAAGTCTTTTTAAGATCTCGTCTTTATTCATATCTTTCATGTTACAGAGTTATTAGTTGTGTTTCTACTTCTTTAGACAAAGAATACTTTGCTTTAATAGCTTCAATTTTGCCACCTGATTTAATATAGTCTTTTGCTTTAGCAAATGCAGGATCTTTTGTTGTAGTTAAAGGTACTTTTGCTGCAGTGCTTTTATCGTGATTGTTACTAGCATCACTATCAGCTGTGTCGTCTATTAAGAATAAGTTTCCTAAAGCATACTTTTTAGCATATGAAGAAGCACTACCAAATTTCTGAGGCATTTGCATACCTTTTTGATCTAAGTCAATTCCAACTATAGCGCTAGCGTGTATAGCATCCGTACCATCCGAGATGGATGCAGTGGCTTCTAATATTGGGAATGGATCTGAAGTTATTAGTTTCTCTGTTACTATTACAGAGACTCCTAACTCTAATAAAAATGGTTTTGTAGCCTCTAAAATATCTTCGGCTGATCTGAAGTAATACTTACCAAAAGAATTGTATCTACTCTTTTTGGCTTTGAACTTAGTCTGGACTGTCGCCAGTTTCTCATTTAATTTCATGGTATATATAATTTAATTGTTTACAAATTTAGTTAATTAGTCTGAACTATTGTGTCTTTCAACATCTTTTAATTTATTTAGTAATTCACATAATGCTACATAATCTCTGAATGATAGTTTATTCTTAGCCTCTTGTATCAGCCTAGCAATAAAGAACTCTTTATGTCTATTGGCTTTGTTATCTATATTTCCCATCTTATAAATAATCTAACACTTGTTCGTGATCAACTTTGTCAACTAAGGAATCTACTGCTTGTTTTTTTAACTCTGATACTCTTACGTGATTGCTAATACCTTTAAGCCCTAGTATGTGTGCAATCTCTTTAGCTGAGTGCTTTTCACAGTCTAATCCATAAGATAATCGCAGTACCTCATATTCGTTTATTGTTAAATGTTTCTGCATTAACCCTTTCAAGTAAGCGTTTAATATATTAATGTTATATGGTTCTGACTTGTCTACTATATTGTGGTACAGCGTGTTACCATCTTCATCCATATTCACAGCATCGATACTTAAGAAGATAGAATTAAAAAACATTTGTACCATACTTTTATCATCTGGGTTTTTACGCATTTGACTTCTTTTATGTTCTGGTATTTTAATACTACCACTATTCATATCTATTCTACGTCTTATAGCTCCCTTAATTCTTTTGCTAAGGAATGACTTTAAAGTCTTTTCAATATCCTCAGAATCATTAAGCTTACCATAATCTAATTTATCTGTTGCTCTTATCAAGGCTTCAGCCCCGATCTGTATAAGATCATTTATAGTTAATATACCAATAGCTTGATGTGATGTAGCAAACTTTCTTGCTAAATTTTCTACTAAAGGTAAGAACTTTATTATCATTTCATCTCTACTATATTCATTCCATAGTTTATTGTCTGGCATAGATTTTTTTAAATCTTCTTTATACCGAATGTAATTTGTTACACTGTATTTTTTCATAAGGCTGTTAGTTATAACATAGCCAGACTCAACCTATAATTCTTTATTTAATAGTTCTTTTTCTTTTTTTAGTTCGTTATTGATAGTCCTATAGATTGTTCTTGTACTGCAAGATAGCATCTTTGCAAGGCCAGTTATTGTTATTTTATTTTTGTTATCGTTAATCTCCAGCATACATTCATATATATCATCTTGACTTATCTGTTTGCTTCTACCTATCATTTTTCCGACTATGCTTAACTTTTCTTTTTTAGTTAATCCGCAGAATGGTTTAAAGATTATTTTTCTAATCTTATTTTTAGGTTGAATATCTAAATCACACATACTTACTTCGTATATAATATTTTTTAGAATATATTCTGATACTTCAAAGGTAACAAAACCATTTGATTTAATACAAATAAATTTTGATAAATTATTTAGATCATCTTGGTCCATATCAGAATTAAGATACCATAACACTAATAGATGCCATTTAAGAGACTTAAACGTATTAATCTTTGCATCTGTCCTAAACAATTCAAAACACTCGTGTGTGCCATTCTCATAGTACATGCCCCAGCTATAAGTTGTTGTTGGTTCATCTGTTATTGGATGTCTTCTATAAATTATACGTCTTCGATTCAAATAATCGAGGTTCCTTTCATGCGACATTAGCCTGTTACTCTTTATATATAATACCTATTGTCACACTTTTCATTGTAACAATATTTATATTGTTTATTACTTATAATCTTATTAAGGATAATCTTCGATTATATTTTTTAAATAGTGTAATATCAATATACATTATTTCATGATTAATTGCCCCATTTAAAATAGTATATTTTAATTCTTTTATCCTGTTTTCTAAAAACCAAATATGGTTTCTTATTCTGCAGTACTTTTTATTTTTCATAACTTATAGTTTTCTTTAATTGTTGCTATTGTTTGTTTAATCTCTTCTGCTAGCTCAAACTTTTCTTCTGAGATTAACTTTAGTTGCATACCATAAAGATCGTGTAATTTATTTAATACTCGTTCGTTTTCAGATTGGACTTGGTCTACAGGGTGTGGACTATAGGCAATATCTAGACGGTTATCTACACTAGCAAAAAATTCTTTATCTAACTCGCGTTGTTTATCGTCTATTGCTTCAATAATTATTCCAGCTAGTTGTTTCATTTGTTTTTCAGTCATTATTTAATTTTTTTTGTTTTCAATAAGTGTTTAAAGTGTATAGCACGCCTATATAGTAGGCTACTGTCATACTATTAGTGCTGGACTAAATTAAGATTTAATTCTTTAGCAACATAATTAATGTGCTTTTGGGTTGTTTGACTCCACCATCCTAGCTGTCTTAATGTATTACCATCAATAGTAGCAACTATAGTTGTATATGACCATATGTTATTACCTTCTTGTCTAAGATTTTGTTTATACTTTTTAAATGTTTTCATTTTATGTTTATTAAATTATCAATCATAGTGCGTGATCTGCCCGCGTTGGGTTAATACCATCTAACACAAAAGTCACTAAGCTCAGGATTTAAATCAACCACTGTTTTAGTATCGTAAGCTGTTTTCTTATCAACATCTACTAACTCGCTGATCTTGTTGTAGCTATGGATTATAGTTGAGTGATCTCTATTTACAATAGACCCTATAGTTTTCCAAGTTGAGTAGGTATATAATCTAGCTAAGTGAGAGTATAATTGCCGGGCATCTACTAAAGACCTAGACCTACATTTACTTTTTACTTTTTCTGTGTCAATGCCATAGTATGTACACACCATATTCAAAATGGTATTTAATGTTAGTTCTTCTTTGCTCATAATTTTCTTATGTTAGATATATTTTGACGATTAAATAAATTCCAATTAGAAGATGTCTCGTAACCTATAGTCCAGTATACATCGTCGTTTAGTAATTTTAGCATAGTTGCTTGTTCTTTTGTTTTGTGTGGGATCTTACAGTCTTTTATAAAGTGGATAGTTCTATCACCATTATTATTTGCACCATAAAATACCCACGTTTGTTTCTCTTTACTCATTGTATTTTTTTTTATCATGAATTACCTGATCATATAATTCCTCAGCTATATCCTCATACGTTTCAATTCCTTCTGGGTAACAGTTTTGTTCTACAAATAACTGTATTTCATCTCTTAAAGAATATTCAAGGTACTCAGCTTTAGTAGTGAAGTAATCAATTGTGTCTTGATTAAACGCTATCTTCATCTTCTTCTTCGGTTACTTTGAATAAAGTTTTAAGTTCATTATATAGGGCTTCAGAAAAATAATCTTGACTCTTTAGTACTTGCATTGATTCAACATATACTCTACCGTCGTGATCTAATTCAAAACTAAACTCGCAATCGCTAGGGTCCATTTCGTTTATATCTTCCCCGTGGTTCTGAATAATTTCATATATCTGATCTAGTATGCTATCATTAATCACTGGTTTGTTAATATCTTCTAGCTCTCTTCTTAACATTAATGCCTCTGCCTTGTAGCTCGTTGCTGTGTTATTAGCGTCAGTTACGTAGGTTTCTAGTTCAGTAATTCTGTCTTGTATTTGTTCTTTAGTCTTGTTCATGGTATTATTTTTAATGGTAATTATTATTTGTTTTCGTTATATTTTGGTCTATCTACAGCAAAGCTTTCGTCTTTAATCGTAAGCTCTTGTAATTTAATTGCAACGTAGGTAGCAATGTCTTCATAGGAGTAACCTATTTCAAGTAGTGGTTCGAACTTTCTCATTGCCCACTCAGCACTGTGTGAGCCGTCCATAGCTTGATCCATCATATGTGTAGTTTTTAGCTGAGCTAATATTACATTCATTTCTGTTTGTTTCATAGTATTTAATTATTTAATGTTCATATAAATTATCGTGTCACTTACGTATTCTGCTCGCTTTTGATAAATTCCCTGTCTTCGTTTATTGTTTCGGCTAACTCATAGTAGTTTACGTTGGATAAGAAGGATCTTGCATAGTCAGCAGCGAGGCAATCTTTTTCCACTGAATTACTGAAGACAACGTCGTCTACAATTTCTTCAAGTAGATCTTTCGTTACTTCTTCGTCGTCATCCCATTCGATGTCACCTAGTATTTCTAGCATTACTCTCCACGTTTCATAGTTGTGGTAACCGTTGTGTTTTTTATTTTCCATAGTTATATGTTATTATTCATTAATTATACTGCAACAATATAGCTAATATATTATCTATACTGTCTATTATCCTTATATTTGGATAATATATTGTCTATTATGGGAGAATATTTATTTCCCATAGTTATATGTTATCACTCATTAATATTACTGATTCAAGGAGACTGACGTGATCGTTCTCTACTAATTCATTTAGTAGCTTTATGTAGTCACCTTTTTTATTTAATATATTGTCCGCTTTTTTTAAGACAATATGGTTTTCATTGAGTAGCCTAGCTACTATGGTAATCTTCTCCATTATAGTTATTGTTTAAATTCATATATATTATCAATCTTCTCTCGTATTCAGCTCACAGCCGGATCATTCGGTGTATAGCACCGTGTTATTTGTCACCAAAATAGGCATCTAAATCGAATATAGAGTGATCATACTCCCTGTCTGAATCGCTACCGGTTCGTTTACACTTTACTCTGTGTACTTTATCAGGTTCAGCTATTCCAGCTAATTCTATAATATTCCATTTATCTGTATATACTATTTTCTTGCCGTCTACCATAGTTGTATTGGTTGCATAGGTGGATGTAGTTAGTAATTCTGAAAGATACTCAGTTGCTTTGTCAACGCTAAGACTCTGTATATAGGGTCTATCAGATAGATTTTGGTGCTGCACTTCTATATAATCAACTAGCTCTTTGCTGAAATCTTGGTAGGAACCTTTGCCGTATAACTTCTCATATAGTTCTTTAAATCCATTGTAGTTGCATCGCTTACCATCTATACTAAACTCAAGATCTATATCCTGAATATCACATGAAAATAGTTTATTACTTAAATCTTTTATTTCAAATTCACTTGAGTACAATTCCGCATCCACTTGAAACATACCGCAGTCTACTTTATATGTAGTTGTGTACTGATTATTAGTTAACTCACTTACTTTTTTAATACTTTTCATAGTTATTTATTTATTATTTAGTTTTAGTGTTAATAGAAATTTTCTAGTATATATTCACAAGGATCTATATGATACTCGTAGCACTCTGTTAATCTTTTATCTAGTAACTTACATTGTTCGTCTGTAAACACTTTAATATTTCTTATGTCAACTACATCCTTTGGATCATCTTCAGGGTGAAATAAAATATTGTGGAAATTTAATTTATTAAAGAATTCTTCAACTTGTTCTTTACTGGTAATTTCTGTTTCTAAAAATTTCATAGTTATTTATTTATTAATTCAAATTTATTATCATTACACTTACGTATCCTGATCATCATATGGAGTCAAGGTGTATAGCACCGTGTTATTTCAAGTAAGCCTCTTCTTCCATCTTATCTCTAAGATTTATAAAAATCCATATCAACTCGACTACACTTCCTTTACTTATGGTTCCCGTATATAGATCCCCCGAGAAAAAATCTACTTTGTTTATAAAGTAAGATAATGCTTCATTAGGCTTGCAGTAATTTTTACTGAAGTCATCGTAGTCATCATCGTGCATCCAATTATACACTCTATCACCATTTTCTTTGGTACCAATCCATACCCACATATCGTTTTCTTTATCGAAAAAAGCAGTGGTTTTAATTAAATTTTCCATAGTTTACTTATTTATTACTATTACTATTACTATTATTATTACTACATTATTATTTAGTAATCATATATTTCTTCAATTGCTTTTGCAATATCGAAGTTGTATATTAGATCTTCCTCAAACTCATCCTCTGAAAGAGAATATATCGCCATCGACTCAAAAAATTCCATCACTACTTCTTTAGGTTCACCCGGAAACTCAAGGGCTATTGCCTCAATACAGTAAAAAATATCATCAGAGTATTCTACTTCGATAGCATGGACATAATGACCATTTCGTGATTCAATACATTCTCGTAAAATTTTATTCAGTTCTACCATAATTATTTATTTACTAATTAGACATTGTTTTATCGCTTATGATAAGGGGAATATTCATTCCACAATTTATCTGCTAACTCCTGATCTGGTAGAGAAAGCCGAGTATCTATAACTCGCTCCATCAACGCTAATCCTTCATTGTATCTCCTAGGATCATCTGCTCTCATCCAATGCCAGTCAGTACATTGAAGTAACACTTCAAACTCTTCATATTCTTTTGTCATAACTTTAATTTTAAATTCAAATATATTATCTTTTAACTTACGTTTTCTGCTCACAAAAGGTGTAACTATGTTTCCACATAAAAATACCCTCAAATAATAGTGTAACTGTAATCCTCTTACTCTTCTCTTTTAAACCTTTTGAAAAGTGTGACATTAGCTTATTAAGTTAATAATATAACAGGCTATCGTCGCAGTTTTTTTGGTTAGAAATCACCCCCGTCGATCTCGTCATCCACCCATTCTTTCTCCATTGTACCGAGTTGATCGTAATCCATACCGAACTCTCCGTTTGCAATATCGTCTCTAATTTCTTCTAAGTTCATAATATTTACTTTTAGTTTAGGTGTATAGCACCGAATTTTGCTTTACAAACTCTATGAATACTTTGTGAATTTCTTCTATAGCATCGTCAACTCTACTCTGTTGGCAGGGTGATATATTACCACTATCTATCTTATAGTCTTCACACAACATATGCCAAGATATGTCTATATATTTCGTTAGATTCTCTATTCTTTCCATGTTCATATTATTTATTATATTCAATACAGTCGTTTAGGATAGTCTTCAGCTCCTCTATAGACATTGTATGTAGGTTTTGAAAGTCATCATCGTTATGAGTGTGTTTACAGTATCCCCATATTTCACTTATTAATTTCTCTTTCATAGTATATTATTTATTAGTGTTAAAATAGTTTTCTTCAATGTACTCTAATTCTTCTTGCATGTCGAAGTCCTTACATAGTGACCAAACTCCGTCAGGATCTGAGATCCCTATTAATTCTTCTAGTTCCTCTACTGATAGTTTCATAGTTATTAATTTTAGATTCACATAAATTATCAATCCACCTACGTATTCTGCCCGTTTAGGGTTGATCTTCAAAAATACTAATATAACTGCTTTCACCGTATAGCATTTAGGTACGGAGCGCAGCGGAGTACACTCTTTCGACCTTATCTCAGAGTCAGACCATATAGCATTTAGAGAAAAAAAGGGGAGTTTCACCCCATTATACTGTTATTTTCTTAGTGTTCTTAGCAATTCTTCTAATCCCTCTATCAATCCCATCTTAGTTACATTACCTTCTAAGTACTGGTTTAGATCGTCGATCTCCGCTATTACACCAGAACGATATTTTATTAGTTCTCCTCTGTTTTTGCTGCTCATAAAGCGATCACCAAACATTTTCTTCATAAACTCTGCTTCTGTATACGCTACATCGTCCATTATGTAGTGCTTTTCAGATGAACTGGTGGTTAATACCTTGTAATAACCGTAATTTTCTAAATTTTTCATAGTTTTTATATGTATCCGTTAGCTTTAGTTAACTTTTTAAGTAATGACTCACTCAGATCCAACTCGTTGAAGTAGGTTAGTCCTTTGTTAGTGTAGTGAGAGTTCTCTTCTAACAATGTAGTTAGAGACTTTTGTTGGTTAAGATCGGTTATTTTGAAACCAATTAGTACTTTGTTTCCACTGATTAACCTTCTAGTAGGTACGAAATTTCTCTTGTTCATGGTATTATTATTATTAATTATTACTGTTAAATTTCAAATATATTATCTTCTTCTCTACGTATTCTGTCCATTTTCGCTTTTCACCGTATAGCATATAGCATAGTAAATAGAGAAAAAAAACCGAAGGTATAGTACCTCCGGTCTTTATGGTTAGTCTATTAATTCCCTTTTACCTAGGTGCTTCACAGTTGAAGGCATATCGGTGGATTGTGACCAATATTCCCTTTTATTCCAACAGGGCATTATAGTTAATCTAGGTAACATTGCTTGTAGTACCTCATCGTGATCGTAGGTTACCCTAACACTAGGTTTTGTGGGTGTTGCTTTGGTATTAAAGGTTATAACCTGATTTCTACCGATCCAACTCTTTCTCACCACAAAGTTCTTTCTAACTAAAGGTGGATACATTAAAGCTTTCTGTTCATCACTCAATTTACTGATAGCTTCAGCTATTAACTCTTTGTTACTTTTCTCACTCATAATCTTAATATTAGTTATTATTACTATTTAAATTCATATAAATTATCGATCTAACTACGTATTCTGC
>Ga0208795_1000946_pt1 | contig 13780 bp, 8 predicted proteins | sample CB_VirMetaG_6_FD_184541 | JGI IMG/M metagenome (GOLD analysis project Ga0208795, IMG submission 184541) | Freshwater to marine saline gradient viral communities from Chesapeake Bay - CB_1508_2 Viral MetaG (SPAdes) (version 4) | ecosystem: Environmental > Aquatic > Marine > Coastal | place: USA... | reverse complement strand
TATATAAAGGTTTTCAATTAATATTAGATAATGATAAAGAAAACCGATTTTCTTTTCCTAGAAGAAGAGTTATAGCAACTAGAAGTGCAGATAATTATACCATTCAAGGTATATATTCATACAGTGCTAATACTCAAATTTTAGTAGATGAAATTAAATTTAAAATAGATCAATTAAAACCCGTAGCTCTTAACGTAAGAACAACATCAAATTTATAATTTTAATATTTATAACAAAAACCACAATGAAAACCACAGAACTTAAACAATTAATCAAGGAGGCCGTTAGAGAAGCTATCCAAGAGGAAATCAAAGACATTCTTTTGGAGGCTGTAAGAGCACCAAAAGGTGTTTCTGTAGGTCAAAGTTTTGAACAACCAATTACAGAAACTAAATCAACATCTAAACCTAAAAATTTAGCAGAGCAAAGAGCAGCATATGCTTCTATTATGGGAGACATGAGAATGAATGGTGGAAATATGAATTTAACTTCAAATGATGTTAATACTTTTCGCCCACACTCAGTAGACTCAGCTAATGGAGCTTTACCTGAAGGTAATGTTGGTTTAGATATGATTATGGGATTAATGAATAATAAATAATGGCTGTTATAATTGGCACAAAAAATCCGCTTGATGTATTCCCTGGGAAGGGAATTGGGGTTAGCTTAAACTTTACTGAGGATGGGGTTTTTAACGTCAATTATACTACTCAAAACCAATTAAATTCTAATTTAGTTAATTTTTTTTTAACTAACAGAGGAGAAAGAGTAGCTAATCCTAATTTTGGAGCAAATTTACGTCAATTTGTATTTGAACAAGTTTCTACTAATAATATAGAAGCTATTAGAGATAAAATTAAATATGATATTAGACAAAATTTTCCTAACGTAAAAGTTAACGAAATTGTGATTTTAGGAGATGAAGATGTTAATTCTATTCAAATCCAACTATATTACACCTATATACCATCCAATACTCAAGATTCGGTAATACTTAATGTATAATGTAAAAAATAATGGCAACACCTACATCTAAAAATATTAGTTACACTAGTAGAGATTTTAATACTCTTAGACAATCTTTAATTGATTACTCTAAGACATATTATCCTTCTACTTATAATGATTTTAGTCCATCTTCACCAGGTACCATGTTTATTGAAATGGCTGCTTATGTAGGTGATATATTAAACTTTTACTTAGATAACCAGTTTCAAGAAAACTTTATCCAGTACGCAAGACAAAGCTCTAATTTATATACCTTAGCTTATATGCTAGGCTATAAACCTAAAGTAGTGTCTCCTGCTACTGTAGAATTAACATTATACCAACAAGTTCCTGCTATTACTTCTGGTAGTGTGCAAGTTCCTGATTTTAGTTATGCTATGAAACTAGGTTCAGGTGCTACAATAGGAACTTCTACTAATTTAGATATAACTTTTATAGTAGAGGATGAAGTTGATTTTGCTTACAGTAGTTCATCTAGTCCTACTGAAGTGCAAGTATATCAACTTACGGGGACTCAACCTAGTAGATATCTTTTAACTAAAAAAGCCCTAGCATTTTCTGCTACTGTTAAAACCAAAACCGTAGCTGTTAATTCTACCCAGGACTTTTTTACTACTACAATTACTGATTCTAATATTTTAGGTATTCAAAGTATTGTAGATAGTAATAATAATGTTTACTATGAGGTAGATTATCTAGCTCAAGATATGGTATTACAAAGTATACAGAATACTAATACCAATGACCCTAATTTTTCTATAGATTCTCAAAATGTACCTTTCTTATTAAAATTAATTCAAGCTGATAGGAGATTCGTAACTAGATTTTTAAATAGAGGCGTTTTACAAATTCAATTTGGATCAGGAACTAACAATAATGAAGATGAAATTATTACCCCTAATCCGGATAATGTAGGTTTAGGATTACCTTTTGAGCAAGATAAATTAACAACAGCATTTTCTCCTACTAACTTTATATTTACAGATAGTTATGGCACTGCTCCAACTGCAGGAAGCACTTTAACTATTACATACTTAGTAGGTGGGGGTGTTGGATCAAACGTTAATACAGGAGTATTAAACACTTTAAACTCAGGCAATTTAACATTCCAAAACACTAATTTAAATTCAACATTAGCTAATACTATATTTAATACTTTTGCTGTAGATAATTTACAAGCAGCAACTGGGGGAGGTGATGGGGATACAGCTAATACTATTAGAATGAATTCTATGGCTCAATTTGCAAGCCAGTTAAGAACCGTAACTAAAGATGATTATATAGTTAGAGCATTAAGTTTACCTTCTAGATATGGTCAAATTGCTAAAGTATTAGCTACTCCTCAACTAGCATCTCAAGCTACATCAACTGAAAAAATAACAGCTTTAGATTTATATGTTTTAAGCTATACTAGAGCTAAAAACTTAGTTACATCTCCAACTGCTCTTAAAAATAATTTAAAAACCTATCTATCTCAATATCGTATGATTAACGATACTGTAAATATTAAAGATGGATTTGTAATTAATATTGGAGTTAATTTTGATATAGTTTTAGATTCTAATACTAATAGTGCAGCTGTTATAGCTAATTGTATAACATACCTTCAATCATACTTTCAAATTGACAATTGGGAATTTGGTCAACCTATAAACCTTAAAGAAATTACTCAAGGTTTAGATGATGTACCTGGTGTTCAATCTGTTGAAAAAGTTGAAGTAGTGAATTTAGCTGGGGGGAATTATTCCCAATATGGATACGATATCAATGCTGCTACAGTAAATAATATGGTATACCCTTCACTTGATCCTTCTATATTTGAAGTTAAATTCCCTAACTTAGACTTTAAAGGTAGAGTTGTAAATATCTAAAAATAGTATAGCTATGGCATTAGAAAGTACATATAGTAATTTAAGGAATAGGGTAGCAAGTAATCCTTTTAGAAGGTATAAAATATCTAATGGTACTTTTAACACTAAAACTTATGAAATAGTTAGAATTAGCCCTGAGCTTCAAAAACATTGGAATAATACTATTAACCCAGGTGTAAGCTCTTTAGGTAATTCTTCATTTAGAACATATCCAAGATATTCAAGGCCTATTCCTAGTTCTTTAGATATTGAAAATAGTACCCCAAATGGAGGACCACTACACGCTCCTCAATACGGCTTTTCTCATTTATATCTTCCAAGTTTAAAATATACTAGCCAAAATAGTGTTACAATTGAAAATCGTTTAGAACAAAGTAACTTAGATACTCAAGTTCCAATTAGCGTTCCTTCAGCAGGGTTTACCCATACTTACACTAGTGATAAAAAATTTGTTGATGATACTAAAGGGCAAAAGAGTAAAGGATATCTTTTATATAAAGCCTTTGACAGATCTAATCTTGACTTACAAGTAGGAAATCCAATAAATGACCCATCTTCAGGATTTGTTCACTCTTATACCCCATTTAGTAAATTTTCAGCAAGCACATATGGCCAAAAGCAAAATGGTAGACTAAAAACTGCTGCCTTTGGAATTACTAACCTAGATTTAGAAAACCCGAACCCAGTAGGAGGACCATTAAATGCTCCTTTATATGGATTTGCACATACTTACTTACCTACTAACACTTTTTTTAGCACCCCTAACGGACAAAAAAGTACAGGATATCTTAAGTCAAATGCTTTTAATTTATCTAATCTTGACTTAGAAGTAGGTATCCCTCAAAACGCCCCGGCATATGGATTTAGCCATACTTATTTACCTACTAATACTTTTTTTAGTACCCCAAATGGACAAAAAAGTATAGGATATCTTAAATTAAATGCCTTTAGTGTATCTGGGCTTGACTTAGAAGTAGGAAACCCAATAAATGACCCATCTTCAGGATTTATCCATCATTATACTCCATTTAGCAAGTTTTCAGCAAGTACATATGGTCAAAAACAGAATGGTAGGTTAAAAACTACATTTGGATTAACTAATTTAGACTTAGAAGATCCATTACAGACTGGGGGGCCTTTAAATGCTCCTTTATATGGATTTGCTCATACTTACTTACCTAATAATCAATTTTCTAATACTACAGAAGGTGCTATTAGAGGTAATGGTAAGATCCAATCTAGTGTATTCCAAACAACAGCTTTAGATTTAGAAAGTAACCAAGCAGGAACACAACAAGGAGGAGTAGGAGGACCTATAAATGATCCTGTATCCCAATTTGTGCAAACTTACACTCCTCAAAACCCATACACTCAAACTCAAGCAGGAGTGTTAAGAGGTTTAGGTAAACTATATGATACTTTTAAAGTTACGGCTTTAGACGTAGAAAATAGAAAAGCAGGAGCAGCACAAGGAGGTATTGGAGGTCCAAACAGAACTTCATTTGATTATCCTAGTGGACTTTATGATAACATTTCTACTTATAGTGGTAAAATCATATCTCAAGGAATAATTCAAGAATGGACTCCTAAACGCACATATATTGATTTTATGAGAAGAGTACAACGACCTGCTTTCCCAGGATAATAATTTAAAACATGGCTGTATATAAAATATTCCCAACAGAAGACGCTACACTATACTCGTTATTTCCGGGTATGAATACTGGTCTAGATGAAATTATAGAAGCAACTACTACTACATTTGCCTATGATGGACTTAACCCACAAACTAGTAGATTTTTAGTAAGATTTTCATCTACTGAGATAAATAATGTTATTACAAATTTAATTGGTACTAGTAGTTGGGACTCCTCTTTCAATTGTTACATAGCTAATGTTACAGGATTAGGCACAGCTTCAGTAGTAGAAGCTTGGCCTATTGCTTTAGATTGGAGAATGGGAACCGGACATTATTTAGATAGTCCTCTTACTACTGATGGTGTAAGCTGGCAGTTTCTCCAATATTCAGGGAGTACTCAATGGGCACCTAATGGTGTAATCCCATCAGGAGACATAACTGCTTCTTATAGTGGTAGTAATTTTGGAGGTGGAGTATGGTATACAGGCTCTGTTGATAATTCATTATATAATGTCACTCAATCTTTAGCTTATGGAGAAGATATAGATTTAAGTTTTAGTGCTAAAACTATTGTAAGTGACTGGTATAGTAGTAGTGTATTTCCTTCTAGTGGAATTAATATAAATAATAATGGATTTATAGTTAAACAAGCTAATAACCAAGAATTTGTTAACAACAGAAACTCAGCAGTTGAATTAAAATATTTTTCTGTAGATACCCATACTATATACCCTCCAAATTTAGAATTTAAATGGGTAGATTATACTAGAGATACTTCACCAACAATAAGTGAAATTACTACTCCATCAATTTATCTTTCTTTAGATGAAAATCCTGGAGTATTTTACTCAGAAAGTATTAATAGATTTAGAATTAATTGTAGACCTAAATACCCTGCCCGTGTCTGGGTAACTTCTTCTTTGTATACTACCCAATATTATCTCCCAACAGCCTCATATTATGCTATTAAAGATTTAGATACTAATGAGTATGTAGTAAATTTTGATTCAACTTATACTCAAATTAGTGCTGATAATACTTCAAGTTTCTTTGATGTTTATATGAATGGATTGCAACCAGAGAGATATTATAAAATTTTGCTTCAAACTACTATTGCTGGGTCCACTTTAGTAGTAGATGACAATTATACCTTTAAAATAGTTAACGGATAATGCAACAAAGAGTAAATTTAAATAAAAATGTATTTAGTAAAGAAGGGTTTAATAAAACCGTAAATACATCTTTTACTCAATTAGTAACTCCTGAGGTTGTTCCTACTGCTTCTTTTACAGTAAATGATTTCTTTATTCAATATGAAAATTTGTTTTATGAAATTCCTAAAGAAGGAGAAACTAATTCTCACCAATATTTAATTCAAAAAAGTAGTGATTATGCTAATTTTGCACAAAATAACGAAGAGATAGAAGCATTACTAGAAGAAATAGCACAATTAAGACAAGACAATTTAGATTTAAATCAATCTTTAACAGATTTATCTAGAAATATAAAGTAAAAGTTAATTAATGGAATCTACATCTACTATAAGTTACACTAACCCCGATCTGTTTTCTATTCAAGATTACACATTTCAAGACTATGATATTGTTCCTAATTTTGAGATTACGGCTTCTTTTATATCTGATAGTGACTATATAGACTATTTTGTTTATGATTCTAATAAAACATTATTAACAGGTAGTACACTTTCTTATTATACTTTCACAGACGACCCTAGTATATTAAGTACTCAAGGATTTTCCACCATAAACCTAGACCCAGAAATTACTCTAATTTCAGGAGGATTCGATCAAGGTATATATAATATAGTCTATAATTTTTTCCATAATGAACTTGGAAGTAACTCTAATGACCTATTTTACATATCAGAGATTTCCTCTGATAGAACTGAATTAAAGTTATCTACTAATTTTATTTCTTCTTCTATAATTGAATTAGAATATCCTGAATTTAAGGTTAAATTAGAAAGTGGGGAATATTTTAACGAATTTTATATTAATTTTGGTAACAACCAGATATTAATAGCTGTTAATATTTTACTACAAGGAAGTAATGTTCTTATTAAACTTTATGAACCTCTTCCTACACAATTCCAATTAAAATCTACTTGTTGGATAAATACTAAAATAGCTGATCCAATTGCTTTTAATGTTTCTTTAGTAAGAGAATTAGAAAAAAATATAGATCCTAATATAGTTTACTTAAAAGGTCCAAATATTAATTATAGCTACAATGACCAAACTAGTAGTCCTACTGAATATCAAGACTATACTACTTTATTAGGCACTACTTTAACTAGCTCTTTTCAACAAGTAAAATCGTTATTAACCGCTAGTGCTATTGATATAAACATAGATTATACAGATTTTAACAACTATGTCCACTTTAGCTCAGCTGAGCAGCGCTTATTAAATTTCTATTATAAAGCTTCTTTAATTGAAGGTTTTCAAAATGATTTAAATAATAGAATTTTTGCAATTACAGGATCTACTTCTGCATCATTCTACACTTCAGAGAGCCAAGCTACAATTCAAAATAAAATTGATAATATTATCGATAATTTTGACGAGTATGAATACTTTTTATATTTTACTAGTGGAAGTACTTACGAATGGCCTAAACAAAATAGTGAACCCCCTTATATTTTATACTCAACTGGTTCATCTCAAGTATTAAATTGGTTAGGCAGCAGCAATGAAAACTCAGCTTATTATGGAAATCTAGCATTATCAGCTTCTAATTTTGATAATGCAAACCAAAATAATCTTATATACACTATTCCTGAGTATCTTCGTAATGAGCCCCAAAACACCCCTTATCAACTCTTTATAGAGATGATGGGTCAACATTTTGATAATACTTGGATTTATATTAAAGATGTTACTAATAAATTTGATGCCGATAACAGATTAAATTATGGAATATCTAAAGATTTAGTAGCACAAGCTATTAGGGATTTAGGATTAAAAATATATTCTAATAACTTTAGTAGCGATGACTTATTCTCAGCATTTTTAGGTCTAAACCCTTCAGGAAGTTTAATTAACCAAGTATTCCCTAATACTACAGGATCTTTACCTGTACCTACAGGAAGTGGAATAGATTATATTACTTCATATGTTACTGCTTCTTCTGATTTAGTAACTTTAGATGATACTAATAAATCAATCTATAAACGTTTATACCATAACTTACCATACTTACTAAATAAAAAAGGTACAATTCAAGGTATCAAAGCTTTAATTGCATCTTATGGTATCCCTAATACAGTATTACGTATTAGTGAATTTGGAGGTAAAGATAAAGATAATTCAAATGATTGGGATTATTGGTATAATAAGTTTAATTATGCATTTGAAACCTCAGGTTCAAAATATATATCTTCTTCGTTTGCTTTAGACACAGCTTGGGCAGCCAATAATGATGCACCAGGAGCAATTGCTTTTAGATTTAAAGCTGAAACCGTACCTCCTACTAATTACTCTCAATCCTTATGGTATAATAATAATCACTTAGGATTAGTTCTTACATATACTGGAAGCGGATTAGCCTCAGGTTCATATTCAGGATCTATTACTAGCTCAGATAGTACTTACGGAAACTTAATTATTACAGATGGTACTATTTCTAGCAGTGTATCTGCTTCATTCTTTGATGGTGGATGGTGGTCTATATTAGTTAATAGTGGAAGTGGGGGTTATACATTATATGCTAAAAATAAAATATACACTGGAGATGATTCTACATTAATAGGATTTCAACGTTCATCTTCATTAAACTCATCTACTGATTGGGATGGTACTATTAGTTATTTTGCAACTGGGTCTACTTTTGATAGTATCAAATATGAACCATTCTCAGGAAGCTTACAAGAAATTAGATATTACAACTCAGCTTTAAATGAAAATATATTTGATAATTATGTAGTTAATCCACTTTCAATTGAAGGTAATACTATAAATTCATCTCCTAATCAATTAGCATTTAGAGCTCCTTTAGGTGCCGAGTTAGAAAATACATTAACTGGTGGGGCAGGTTTACAACAAGAATCAGTACACCCTAAAATTACAGGTTCTTGGACAGCTACTCAATCATTTGCTGCAGATAGTTATTTCCATTATAGTAGCACCCCTTACTTTACACCTAATACTGAGTATGTTTTCTTAAATGCACCAGCCGCAGGTATTAAAAATAGAATTACTGATAAGATAAGAATTGAGGATACTGTTTTAATTTCAGGAAGTACTTTATCTCCATTTATTAGTATTCAACAACAGCCTTCTATATCTCAATCTTACACAGAAGATTTAAATCAATTAGAAGCTGCTTTTTCACCTCAAAACGAAATTAACGATGATATTATTGAACAAATTGGATTCTTTAATATTGGAGATTATATAGGAGATGTAAGACAAATCTCATCTTCTGGGACTACCTACCCTAATTTAGATGATCTTAGAAATAGTTTCTTTGAAAAATATACTCATAACTATGATCTAAATGATTATATAAGACTTATCAAATATTTTGATAATTCGTTGTTTAAAATGATTAAAGATTTTGTACCTGCTCGTACAAGTCTTTCTTCAGGACTAGTAATCAAACAACATTTATTAGAAAGAAACAGACAAAGACCTGCTCAAGTAGATATTTCTAGCTCAATAGCATATTATAATCAAAATAATGCCTTATCTTTTCAAGATATTACAATAACGGGTTCAATAAGATCTACTAGAAATTTAGTTAATGGAGAAGTTACATATACTGCTTCTTCAGACTTTGAGTCACTACCTATTGCTAATTTTACAGGTTCTCAAGGTGGGGGATTTGCTACTTTAGGTGATAGTTATGTAGGTAATCGTCCTGTTACTGCTAGTAATGGGCAAAAATTTACAGCACCTTGGCATAACACTATAGCTGAATCTATTGGGTTAAATGTAACTCAAAGTTGGTTAGGATTTAATGTTACCCCAAGTGGTTCTACAGCATTTACTCAAAGTCATGCTGAAGAATTTTTTACAGGGGAGCTGAGTGGTTCAACATTAATAGCAACTACACAAAGTTTAAATCCAAATAATCCATTTTTACAAGTTAATACTACCCCACTTATATATGACTTAATTACCCGTAACCCAGCTTCAACAGCTACTTATTATACTGGTAGCTTAGCAGTATTTGATTCAGCTACAGCTAAACAAAACGCTATAGATTTTTTAATTACTAGAACTCCTGGGGATGGTTTGATGCAAGCTGCATTTACATTCTTGCCTTCTGGTTCTAAAACTGGTACTATTACAACTACAATTTTAGGTACGGGTTCCTCGGGAGGGGGTATTAATTCTAAAGTTTTATATTTAGATAAAGAAAATGCTGTTGGAAGTATTGATGCTATAGGTAATGGCACTTTAGTACCTATTAATAGTAATTATTTACTTAGATCAGCCTCTGTATCAGGAAAAGTAGGAACTGGCCCTTTTTATCAAAAAAATTATGGAGCACAATCAGCTACTGGATGGGCTAGCCCTTACGTAGGAGGAACATCACCTTTCTTTGGAATGTATCCTACAAATAAACCAGATAGTGATCCACTTTTAGTAGATACTGAAAAAACTGGTGCTTTAGTTATTCCTGATAATTATGATGATTTTGTATTTGGGATAGATGGTACATTAAACCAAACTCTTACTTTATATTTTGAATATCCTTTACAATATTATTTTGTAGGGGTAACTGTAAATAATACTGATGATACTGGGGAAGATGGAGTTCCTACTTTTAATGGAACTGATTATACTACTTTATGGCAACAAGTAGAATCTTTAACTATGGATTGGGTTGATAGAACTGGAACTACTGTAGCTGTAGGTTCTTATGAAGGGGGCCAACCTGTTCCTGTTACTGTATCTCCTTTAACTCCTACAAGAACTTCTGTATATGTAACTGGTAACCCGGTACCAGTTATTGGTTTAGGTTCGGGTGAAAATGCTCCATTTAATACAACAGCTTCATCAAATTCAAACCAAAATTTCTCAGTCATAACTTCTCCTGGATTTAATGTTGATCTTACATATAATGATTATAACGCTATATTAAATAATGTTACATCAACACCAGGAGCTTTAGGATTTTATGATTTAGACTATACACAGGGAAGTACTATCCCTGTAAACTATGAAGCAGTTATCTCAGCTTCAATATATAACTCTGGATCTTCTACTTTAGCCCCAGTCCAAACTTATAACTGGAATGCTAATAGAAGTGTATTGCCTCGTTATAGTGGTTCTAAATTAACAGGTCAAAAATACAATGTATGGACTTTAGGAGACCAATCATTTGGTAAAGAACCTGTAATTAATAATTACGGAAACGTAGCATTTAATATTGATTTTATAAATGGTACTTATCCTGAAATGTATGATGGTACTGCTTTAAATGTTAAAAATATTGGAATATTTAAAAATTCAAGTGAAACTGTTTTAATTGACCAAAACAATCCTAATACATTTAATTTTGTATTAGACCAGTATTTAGGTTATAGCCAATCTGCTGAGATATTTTCTAATGATGTTTCTCCAGTTAAAGATAATACTATTAGAACATTAAATGGTCAAATAGGATGGCCTGCTAATTCTGTTTATTTTGTTCCTAGACAACAAGTTATAGACACTGGAGGTGGATATGATGGAATATTCTGGACTAGTTCTTTAAATTCTATTATTTTATGTAGCAAAGATTATACTCTTTATAATCAAACTACAGATGATAACGACAGATACACCACAGGATCTATAGAAGGAGGAAAAAATCCTGCATTAAACACGGTAATCTCAGCATCATATGCTGTTAGTAAAAGTATTGCTGCTGGGGAAAATTGGTATATTACTTTATATACTGGATCTTCATATCCTTTACCTACATTTGAAAATGCATATGCATCAGGTGGCTTAAGCCCTTATAATAGTGGTAGTGATTATAATTACAGTAAAGATTTTACTTTAAGAGGAAGTGGAGTATACAAAATAACTTCATTTGAAACTTTAGGATTTTCACCAGCAGGAATATCTACTGATGGAAATGCATATAAAATAACTTTAGACTATCCTCTTCCTGATGGAGTTAAAAGTATAGGAACTGGAACTTATGGTACTGAAAATGAAGCATTATCTATGTTAATGTGGAAATCTAATCCATTCCCACAAGGACTTATTAAAGAAGTAAGATTAGATTATTTCCCATCGGGACTAGGTGAAAGAGGAGGATATGTTATTCCACAAAACTTTAATACTAATTTGAAAAACTCTTTAGGATTATTTACCTCAGTACCTACTACTCCAAGAATAAATGCTGATGGTGAAGTGTCTACTAATATTCCAGTAGATAATAGTATTAATACTACCCCACCACCTCCCCCTCCTCCTCCTACACTATATCTTCCAGTAGGTAGAGCAGGTATGGTAAATGGAGAACAAGTAACAGTTGGTGATAAAATCTACATTTGGAGCTCAGCTCAACAACAATGGAACCAAGCTTCATTTAGTGGTGGAAGTGGAACAGGAAAACGTGGAGTATAACGTGATTAGAAACTAATTTTTACATATATTTATAAATTGACGCATAAACTATAAAAACCAATGGGATATTTAAATAATTCAGTAGTAACAGTTGATGCTATCCTTACTAAAAAAGGTAGAGAACTTTTAGCTAAAGGGGATGGTACATTCCGTATTACACAATTTGCTTTAGCAGATGATGAAATCGATTATACTTTATATAATCCAAACCACCCTTCAGGCTCCGCTTATTATGGTGAAGCAATCCAAAACATGCCTTTACTTGAAGCTTTTCCTAATGAAACTCAAGTAATGAAGTATAAGTTAACTACTTTACCTCGTGGTACAGCTAAAATGCCTATCTTAGACTTAGGATTTTCTTCTATTACAATTAAACAAGGAGCATCATTAGCTGTAACTCCTCAAACATTAAACTATACTGGTGGTAATCAATTTGAACCTTCAGGATATACATTTACCATTTCAGACGTTAGAACTATGAGTACCTTTACAGGTGCAGGTGTAAACACAGAAGCTGCTATGGCTTTAAATTCAACTACTACAGTTGGATCTAACGTATCCAAAACCGTAGTAGGTACTACATTAAACTTAAAAGCTACTACTGTTAATACATTATTTGGTTCTCAAACATCTATATATGCTACTTTAACAGTAGAAGGTAGAGACTCAGGAGCTAGAATTACTATCCCAGTAACCGTAACTAAAGTATCTTAATTATGTCATTTAATAGATTAGAAGCAGACGATTTTGTAATTTCTTCAGACTCAATTACGGCGGCTATGTGGGTTGGTAATACACCTACATTAACATATTTTTTTACCTCTTCAGTTCAAGCTGCAGGAGCTTCAGGAAATTATTATTTAAATGTTTATTCTTCCTCAGCAGCTACTGATATTCAATTTGCTATTGCTTATGGTAATCTTCAAGGTAGTGGGAGTAATTTATATAACGATGGAGTAAATGGAGCTTCATACACTTCAACTATATATGGTCAATACCAAAATTTAGTATTAGGAGATGAAAACTCAGCTTTTGTTTTTGGAACTGTAACTTCATCTGATTTTTGGGCATTGTCTATTGATAGAAATAGATATAAAGAATCAATCTTCCCAGGATCATTATTTTTAAAACTTTCAGGATCTTTAGGAGTTATCCAATTAACTGATGATAGTAATTATGTTACTACAACTACATTTAATGAAGCAGGAAGAGTGTTTAATTTAATTACAGCTTCAGCAGCAGGTACTAAAGTATCTTCTACTGGTGGAGGAACTACTTCAGATGGTTATTCTGTAAGTTCTGGTTCTTATGGATGGTTGCTTCCAGACATTGGAACTATTATTTTAAACCCAACCGCCCTTACAGGTTCATTATCTGAGGGTGGAATTGGATTACATGTAAGTAGATCTTCAAATGCTCCTGGGGATAACAATGGTAGAATGTTTAGAGCTATTAATTCTGGTTCTCTTTTTACTCTTAATTCTCAAGAAACCATTACTTCAGATTATATATTTGTAAGACCTAGAAGTTCTCAATTTAATTACTCAGAAAACCCATCATTTATCTCAGGTTCAACAGGTGAAGTATTATTTGATGATTTTGTTGATAACCCACAAACTTATATTACAACTGTAGGTTTATATAATGATACTAATGAACTATTAGCTGTAGCT
>Ga0208795_1000941_pt1 | contig 13821 bp, 9 predicted proteins | sample CB_VirMetaG_6_FD_184541 | JGI IMG/M metagenome (GOLD analysis project Ga0208795, IMG submission 184541) | Freshwater to marine saline gradient viral communities from Chesapeake Bay - CB_1508_2 Viral MetaG (SPAdes) (version 4) | ecosystem: Environmental > Aquatic > Marine > Coastal | place: USA... | reverse complement strand
TGCGACCGACTCTATCCAGGCATTAAAAAAGCCACCTTGCAGGGCTATCACTGGGGCTTCAGCTTCAAGACAGCTCAATTGGCAAGAACAATTAACGCTCCCGTAAACGAATATCTGTACGAGTATTCCCTGCCATCCGACAGGCTGGGGTCTATTTACCGTGTTTACAACAGCACAAGCGTAGGCGCTCCCACAGTCAAAGACTGGGAGATTATGGGCGACAAGATCGTTACCAACTACGAGACTGTTGTTGCAGATTATCAATATCTGGTTGATGAGGCGGCAATGCCAGCTTACTTCATCCAGCTACTCAAATACATGATGGCTTGGCATCTGGCCGAGCCTATTACTGACCAAGTTGCCAAGACGCAATACTGGCAGTCTGTTGCCGTCGGCTCACCAAGCGAGAACAATCGTGGTGGCTACTTCCGTACCGCAGCAGGCATTGATGGTCAGGGCAACCCGACACAAGCCTTTGAAGATTTCAGTCTGATTGATGTGAGGTACTAATGACCCGCATCGTCCAAATCCAGACGAACTTTGCCAGCGGCGAGATTGATCCGCTGTTGCGGGCGCGTGTCGATCTGAATCAGTATCAGAACGGCGCAGAACGGCTTGAGAACGTCTTGGTGCAACCGCAGGGTGGTGTACGTCGCAGAGGCGGCATGAAGTACCTCTACGAGCTTCCTAGCGCGGCTAACCCACAAGACGGCACGCGGTGCATCGCTTTTGAGTTCAGCGTTGATGACCACTATATGTTAGTGTTCACTAACCAGCGGATGTACATCTTTAAGAACCGTACGCTGATTACAGACATCAACGGTACTGGCGACGACTATCTGGCTGTGTCTGCTGTGACAAGTAGCATCCTGTCCACGATGTGCTGGACTCAGAGTGCTGACACTTTGATTATCACGCACAAAGACATCAACCCCGTCAAGATTGTCCGTGGCGCAACAGATGCTTCATGGGCTGTTAGCGACCTGGCGTTTGACAGTATCCCAACATACGCCTTTACGCTATCAATAAGCAATCCTGCGGCAAGCATCACACCATCAGAGGTTAGCGGCAGTATCACGCTCACTGCAAGCTCTGCTATCTTTAGCGCGGCTTATGTTGACCAGTACATCAATGTGTCTCCACAGGGTCGATGCCGTGTGGTGTCTTACATCAGTACTACCAAACTAGAGGTTGTGACTGAGATTCCACTGTTCAGTACAGACGCCATATCAAGCGGGAATTGGGAATATGAGTCGGGCTACGAAAGCGTCTGGAGTGTATCAAGAGGATGGCCTCGCACTTGCACGTTCCATGAGGGCCGCTTATTTTTCGGTGGCTCTAAGTCGCGTCCGTCAACGATGTGGGGCAGCAAGGTTGGCCTGTTCTTTGACTTCAAGCCTGACCAAACTTACGACGACGATGCGGTTGAAGCAACACTAGACACCAACAGCCTGAACATCATCACCGACATGATTAGTGGTCGGGACTTGCAAGTGTTCACAACGGGTGGTGAGTTCTATGTGCCCCAACAAGGTCTGGAGCCAATCACGCCGTCTAACTTCTTTGTAAAGGCTGTGAGCCGTAATGGTTCGCGTGAGGGTATCCGAGTCCAGCAATTGCAGTCTGGCACGCTATACATTCAGCGCCAAGGCAAGGCACTCAATGAGTTCCAGTACAACGACACAACCTTGTCCTACATCAGCACCAGTATCAGCTTGCTGTCTAGCCATTTAATCAACAACCCGATTGAGTTGGCGTTGCGTAAGGCAAGCAGTACAGAAGAGTCTGACTCGCTGTTGATGCTAAACGGTGACGGAACAATGTCTGTTTACTCGATTCTGCGTCAGCAAAACGTTGTGGCTCCAAGTCGCATCGTTACGAACGGACAGATCAAAGACGTTGGTGTTGATATTGAAGACATCTATTCAGTCACTAAGCGCACGTTTGACAGCGTTGATGGTTATTTTATCGAGGTCTTTGACACATCAAGCCTGACAGACTGTTCGTTCCAAGGTGGCGCGGCAGCGGGTGCAAGTAGCCTGCCGCATGAGGGCGCATCGGTAAACGTGATTACTGATGGCAACGTGCTGGCTAATGAGACAGTGACTAGCGGTGCGGTAACATTTGACCGCCCTAGCACGACTAGCTACGAGGTTGGCTTGGCGTTTAACGTGGTTATCAAGACGTTGCCGTTTGAACCGCGGATGTCTGTCGGTGTGCGCACAGGCTTTAAGAAGCGTATCTTGGAAGTCAATGCTTTATTGTATGAGACTCAGCATTTGATTATCAATGATGTGCTGGTTCCGATTCGCACGCTAGATACGCCTGGAACGTTAGATCAATCAACTATTGAGTTTACTGGCACTAAGGTAATCAACGGCTTGCTTGGTTACACTCAAGATGCACAAATTACGGTAAGCCAAAACTTACCATTGAAGCTGACTTTGCTTGGACTTGAGTTCAAGATGTCAGTCTACGGGGGAACATAATGGCAGCAATAGCAGCATTTGCGGCACAGAACGCAGCAACATTGCAGGTAATCGGCTCTGTTGTCAGCGCCGTTTCCACGCTATCTCAGGCATCTGCACAAGCACAGCAGTACAGGATTCAAGCCCAACAAGCTGAGTTACAAGGTCGCCAAAATGCTTTGCAGTACAGCCGACAGGCAGTTCAAGTGTTAGAGCGTCAGCAGATGTTGGCTGGTGCAGTCCGAGCAAGAGCCGCCTCTGGCGGTATTGACCCGTTTACTGGTAGCCCAATGACCATTCAGCAAGTTGATGCGATGAAGGCTGGCGAAGAATACGGCATTGCACAAGACAACGCACAGATGGCTATCTATGGTGGCTTGGCTCAATCACAGAGCTTACAGTCTGCCGCAAGCACAACGATGACCACAGGCTTGCTTTCTGCTGGAGGCAACTTGCTGTTGGCTGGCGCTAAGTATGGTCAAACAATGACGCCTAAAACATCAAATGTTGGCGGCTATGCAACGTCAGGGCCTTTCTAATGGCAACACTACCACGCTACCAAAACTTAGGCGTTCAGTACGCTGACTTGCCTAAAATATCTACTGCGGCGCAACAGGCGCAGGTGCAGGGCTTTGAAGTCTTGAACCGTAGCTTAGACCGCATGACTTCTTACTTCCAGAGCCAGGCTGAGACTGAAGCCAAGAAGCAAGCTAAGAAATATGCTGTTGAAAACCCGTTGACTGATGAGCAAGTCCAACAGGCAATGGCAGACCCATCAGCGTTGAAGGTTGAGGGCGCTGGCTCGACCTTCCAAGAGACATACCAAGCGTATGCCGCAAGCCAATTGTCTGCCGACTTGCAGCTAAAAGCAAGTCAAGAGCTTAGAGGAATTGAGCAAAAATTTATTAACAACGAAATTGATGTTAATAGCGCGACTCAGTTAATTAAAGACTTGATGGACGGTCAGTCAGCAATGATGAACGCCATCAGTCCAGAAGTTTCTATTCAGCATCGAGCCGCCGCCGCAACGCTTGCAAAAACAACGTACAACAAGATTCTTGATTTAAAGCAAAAAGAAATCGAGTCAATGTACAAAGCCGAATACTCGGTTGCATTAGAAAACCTGCCAGCTCGACTTGAAAGCGTTATAAGACAGAACGCATCCGCTGTTGACAGCAACGGCAAGCGCATAAACATAGAGGCACTTCTTGATCTTGAAGTTAAGCCGTTTCTTGGCGCTACTAGATTATTCACAGACGGCAGTGGCAGTGACATTGTAAAAGCAGCATATAAAATAAAAAACGAGGCAAAGGTCGGCGCTTTGTCTGGCTTAATGCAAGACCGCAACTTTGCGCCTAATTCGATTGAAGCCTTAAAGAGAATGCGGAAAGGTGACTACGGGGACTTGACGCCCGTGTATAACGGCTTGGATCAGGCAAGCAAAGACAAGATTCGTACGAGCATCATCAAGGGATTTGCAGACGAAGAGTCTTTGCGGAACATCAACGAAAAAGAACTTAAGGCTGAAAACAAAGCAAAAGCCAATACGCTTAAGATTGAGCTACTGCGACCAGACACACCAGCAAAGCGCCAGCGCCAGATTGTTAATGAATTGGTTGGCATGGATGAAATGACGTTTGAGCAGGCAGACAAGCACCTCAACGGCGAAGAGGGTAAGGGCGATGTTGGTCTTTACTTGCAGTTGAATGACCAGATTTCGCGTGGCGTTTTGAGTAGCCTTGGCAACTTGGCTATGTACAAAGACCGTTTAAGCAGGGCTGAGTACAAGACGCTTGGTACATCGTTGACTAGCACTCAGGGTAGCCAAGCCGTCAAGATGATTAACCTAGAGGCAGGCATCCAAGAAAACGCCTTTGTGACTGAAGATCAAAAGGCAAAGAAAAAGGACTTGCTTGAGCTGTACACGGAAGAGCTAAACAAGACTACCGTTGACGCCAATGGTGTTGGCGTGTTTGTGACCCCAACAGATGCCGCTGAAAAGGCTATTGAGCGTTACAACAAGTCAAAAAAAGAAGACAAAAAAGCAAAGGCTATTGATAAAGCTAGAACGCAGATTACAAAGGTTTTAAAAGGTAAAAAACTAACCATGCCTAATCTGCCAATTGAAAGCATTGATTTCAGTAAGATCAAAGGCTTGACTGCTGATGAAGCGGCAGCTTTAAACAAAGCCCGCGATGACGCAATGAAAGTACGGTAATCATGGATATTGAAAAAGCCATCAACGACGACTATCAGGCGCTGTTCTATCCAGAGCCTATGCCAGACATGACTGGTGCAGAACCAGAGGCATTGCCAATGGAAGCGCCAGCGGGTAGTCAGGCTGTAACGCCTGCTGAGTTTGGCATGGACGTTGGCAACTTGGTTAAAGGCGTTGTCACTGGCGCGGCTGGTCTGGCTGGCGATGTGCTGTCTATTGGCCGTGGCTTGTTTGAGATTGGTCGCCGTGGTGGTGATGAGTCTGCTGTTGATGCTTTTTTAAAGGGTATGGAAGCTGGTACTTTTGTGCCGACTACGGAAAACATCAACCAATGGATTGATGAGAACGTCGGATTGCCAGAGCGCATGAAGGGTGACTCAGTGCCTGGCTTTATTGGTGAAGTTGTTGCCCCAGGTAGCGTGGCTACAAAAGTTATAAAAGGTGGCGTAAAGGGCGGCAAAGCTGTTGGGAAAGCTCTTGTTAATGAGGCGTCTAAGCAGGTAGAAAATATGTTAGACAAGCAGGGACTAATTTTAAAGTTTGGCCCCGACGCAAAAGTCCAAATACCAACATCTCCAAAAATTGATACACCCGCGTTTCAGAATTGGTTTGGCGACAGCAAAGTCTTAGATGCTGAAAACAAACCTTTGCTGATGTATCACGGCACAAACAAGGGCGGCGATGAGGGGCTTGATTTTTTTGATACATATTCAAGCCGACACGGATTATTTGGGCAAGGCTCTTACTTCACAGATAACGCTGAAGTAGCAAGCTCATACACAAAGAAGGGCAAGGGACAAAACCCAGCCGTCTATCCTGTTTACCTTTCAATCAAAAACCCTATTGATATGGACGCTGCGGCTGACCCAAATGTCTGGCTAAAGGCGTTTCCAGATGGTCAGGATTACTTCCCAGAGTCAGGTACAAACGAGCAGTTTTACAGGGGCATGGAAGAGTTTTTTATAGATGAAGGCTACTCTGCGGCTGAAGCCCCAGGCGCAATGATGGAGACTTTAATGGAAATGGGATACGACGGCATTACCCATATTGGTGGCGGCAGGGTCGCTCAAGATGGCGTTAAGCATCGTGTGTATATTGCATTTGAGCCAGAACAAGTCAAGTCCGTGTTCAACAAAGGCACGTTTGATCCTAAAGACCCTCGAATCCTAAACAGTGGCGTTGGTATTGCAACTGGGGCTGGTTCGGCTACAATGAGCGAAGAGCAAAAGGCTAAATAATGGCGATTAAACCCATTGACATCCGACTGGATGAATTAAACCAAGCCAACGCTGATATTGACCAGCGTGCTGACTTGGCGTCTACTGCTCCATCTGTCGAACAAGCACAGCCAGACTTCCCTGAAGAAGGCGTTCAAGTAGCTGGATTAGGTTCTGCTTTAAAGGGCGCGCTCAAGTTTGGCAAGAAGGTCGCAGAGCAGGTTGCAGAGGTCGAGATTCGCAAAGCCCCGACGCTGACCAAAGAAGCTCAAGACGCCGCTGACATTCAAGACTTGCAAAAAGCCACTGAGTTGACTGGCACGGCTACGCCAATGGAAGCCGCTGTTGCTGGTAAGGTTGAAGTAAGCAAAGACGCTGGCATGACGCCAGAGGCCGTTGTTACCGAGCGCCAAGCTCAGATTGACAAGCGTGCTGGTGTAGAAGCGGCAGCAGAAGTGCCGCCAAAGACTGCGTTTAATCTGCCCTTGATGGAGACAGAGGAATCAGTCAAGTCTACCGTTGAAGCTATCAACCAGATGGCTGGCATCAAGACGGCAAAGATTACGTTTGATGACGTTGTAAAGAAGGCTGAAGAATCTGGCATCGGCATCAAGTTTATCAACGATTTGGTAAAGAACAAGCTGGCTGTCAACCCAGAGAACACATACAAAGTTCTGAACGCGATGACAGAGAGCGCCAAGAAACTCGATGACTTGGCAAACAAAGTTGCAAAAGGCGATGCGTCGCCAGAGGAGGCGGCTGAGTTTGCTCAAACGATTCACTTCCACTCTGTATTACAACAAAGCGCCAAAGGCTACCAGACTAACGTGGCGCAGTCATTGGCTGTCATGCGGATACCTCGCGCTGGCCTTAATGATGTCGGTGAGATATTGCAAAGCGTTGGCGGCGACTCGGACATCACTCGGTTTGCCCAGGCATTTATTGATTTAAAAGACCCAATGTCGCGGGCAGAAATGATCCGCAAAGCCGCACAAGGCAACGCTTGGGAAAAGCTGTACACGGTTTATGTGAACGGTTTGCTATCTCGCCCAACCACGCACATCAAGAACGCACTATCCAACACGGTGTTTGTCCCTTGGCGCATGGTAGAACGAGGTATGGCCTCTGGGATTGGCGCATTGCGTCAGTCAGTTGGAGTCGGTACTGGTGACGTCTATAAGTTTTCTGAAGTGCCAGCAATGTTGGCATCAACTGGGGCGGCTTGGCGAAATGGCTTGGCATTGTCTGCTCATGCTTGGAAGACTGGCGTGCCAAAGGGCTGGAAAGACCCAGCAAAGATTGCCCGTCAACAGTCACGCATGGATGTGTTTAATTACAAAGCAGATGGCTCTTTGTTAAGCGCAAGCATAAAGGCTTTGAACTATGTAACGACCTTGCCTGGTCGGAGCCTTCTCACGGCTGATGAGTTCTTTAAAGGCATTAACTACACGCAAGAGTTGGCCGCTGAAGCGACGCGGTTGCAGATAACAACTTTTGATGACGCGATCAAATCTGGCTTATCTACGCAAGATGCTATAAAAAAAGCGGAGGCAGCTACTGCTGACTTTTTGGCAGAGCCTCCAGATTATGTGCAGAACTTGGCTGAAATAGGAACATTTACGCAAAAGGCAGAAGGTCTTGCTGCAAAGATGCAGGTTGATCCATCAACACCAATGGGCTTTGCTTTTAGGACGATGGTTCCATTTATTAACACGCCAATGAATATCATGGGCGAGGTTGTTGCAAGAACGCCCCTTGGTGCCGCTAGTAAAGACTTGAGGTCTGTTTTAAATCCGCTGAATAGAACGGCAAAAGCAAACAAAGCGTCAGATATAGCAATGGCTAAAGTTGGCCTTGGTGGTGGCGCATTGTGGATGTTCACGGAGGCCGCATCCAATGATAAGTTGACTGGTTCTGGCCCTGGAGACAGAGGTCAATATGACGCCATGATCCGACAGGGCTGGCAGCCATACAGCTATGTGATGAACTTTGATGCAATTGACGATGACGTTCGTCAAGCACTATCAAAGATACCAAGCTCAGTCCGTTTTGGCACTGGAAATTACAAGGGCAAGGTGTTTATTAGCTATCAAGGATTGGAGCCTATTGGGGCTTTGATGGCAATGTCTGCTGATTACTATGACTATGTAAAGTATGAAGGCGATGACAGCCGAGTAAATGCTGCTTTTGGTGGACTTGCTTTTGGCTTTGCGACTTACATGATGGAGTCACCATTCTTCCAAGGCGTTCAAAATATGTCGCAAATTCTTGGAGGAAGCTCTGGTAATAGCAAGGCTGAGTTTGTTGGCAGGATCAACATGATTGCCAAAACTTTTACAGAGATTGCAGGTAAATCAATACCCGTTCCAGGACTTGGAATTTTGAGCGGAGCTAAAACCTCTATCAAAGAAAAGTTTGATCCAGTTATGAGGGACTATCAGGCAGACCCTAATTTACCTGCTGGTTTAAAAGGTCTGATGGATGGTTTTAATAAAATCAGAGCAGAGACTCCAGGGTTGTCAGAAGGTCTGCCACCCAAGCTGAATATCTGGGGTGAGCCAAGCTCTTATGAGTACGCCTACGCACCTTGGCGTATGAAAGAAGGCAAGCAACGTCCTGTTGACCAAGCCTTGATCCAGCTTAATGCCAACGTCAGTATGCCATCTAGGGAAATCAGTGCAAAAGACCCAAGCACTGGCATCAGCACTTCTGCCAAATTGACCACTGAGGAATACAATGAAGTATTGCGAATCGCCAATGAAGAGTTTGGCTTAGAGGACAGCGTGATGACTGTCATTGAAGCTATCGAACTAGACGCTGGGAACGGCGATTTGATCCGTTATCAACAGGCGGTCAAGAAGGTCTTTACTGATACGTTCTCTGCGGCTAAAGATAAGCTGCTGGGTGATAGCCAATACAGCGATGCTATCCAGAAACGTATTAGCGACAGGGCAGAACAATTGAAACAATTTGGACAAGGGGCTAGATAATGACATATCCAATTTCTGATGTAACACGACGCATCGTTTACTCTGGCTCTGCTGGCGTTGGCCCGTACAGCTTTGCTTTTGAAGTGCTTGAGCAGACCGACATCGCGGTCTACAAAAACACATCATTACTCACACTTACTACCGATTACACAGTAACCATCAACGTAGATGGCACTGGCAGTATCACGCTGGTATCAGCAGCTACTGAGGCAGATCAGATCACAATCGTTGGCGACCGAGCAGTAGCCAGGTCAACAGACTTTGTGACTGGTGGTGACTTGTTTGCCAACAGCCTGAACGACGAATTTGACAGCTTGGTTATCTTTACTCAGCAAGTTGATGAGAAGGCTGACCGAGGCTTAAAAGCCCCTGTGACAGATCCAACAGATGTCAACATGGAGTTGCCTGCCAAGGCTACCCGTAAGGGCACTGTGCTGGCATTTAACGCTACTACTGGCGATCCAGAAGCTGGCCCAACAATCGCAGATACACAGTCTGTTGCAGACAGTATTGCGGATATTGGAACGGTTGCTGACAACATTGCTAGCGTCAATACAGTCGCTGGCAATATCGCCGACGTCAACACCGTTGCTAGTGATAGCGCAGCTATTCAAGCACTAGCCCCAATCACATCGAACCTAACTACAACTGGTTTAGAAATGGGTTCTGGACAAAATATAAGCCTGCCGTATGGTACTGCTATATATTTGGGTGACGACAATGACTTAAGGATTTATTCTGGCGGTAGTGGGAGTGGTTATATTAACTATACTAAGCCTGCTGGTATCTTATACATTACTGGCGGGGACGATTTAGTTCTTCGCACAAGTAACTTTGAAAAAGGACTTGTTGCAAATACTGATGGCAGCATAGAGCTGTACTATGATAACGTTAAGAAGTTACAAACAACTTCTACAGGTGTTGATGTAACTGGCACGGTGGTCGCTGATGGGTTGCAATTAGACGGCGGCACAGCGAACGGAGTTACCTACCTCGACAGCTCCAAGGTGCTTACCTCTGGCAGTGCGCTGACGTTTGATGACTCAACAAAGATGTTGACCATTGATGCAGCCATCAAGCCTATTCTGCGCTTGGCTGGCGATGGCAACAATGCTGACAACACGGTCTATGGTGAGATTCAGTTCTACAACAAAGATTTAAGCCGTGCCGCACCAAACACAGCCGCATCTATTCGCGCGCTATCTGCTGGCAGTTTTGGCAACGGTGGTCAGCTAAGTTTTAGCACAAGCCCGTATGAAGAGACGACAGAAGGCGCTGCGCCAATCCAGCGTTTCTTTATTGACGACAATGGCAATGCGTTCTTCTACAGTAAGAGCGGGACGTATGGTTCTTTTTATTGGGACAGCGACGACACAATAGTTAACATCTCTGCGACAGGTGTTGCTGGTGATGGCGGCGATAATGCAACGTTGCAACTTGGGGCAAAAGAAACCGCTGAAATAACGTTCACATCGTTTACAGGTAAGAGCCTAAAGATTCAACTTGATGAGACTGCTGGAGTCGGCCTTCAAAACGCCAAAATAACTCACTCAAACGGGTTGTCTATCTATAGCGGTTCATCAACGAACAACGCTCTTTTTTACTCTACGGGCAACGTAAGTTTGTCAAATGGTGCTTTAAGCACTGACTATGCCACTGGCAATGTAACTATTGCTGGTAACTTGACCGTACAAGGCACAACAATAACGCTTGATAACGCCACGGTGCAGACGTTCACATGGGGCGACAACGACAAAGCAATCTTTGGTGCTGGCTCTGACTTGCAGATTTACCACGATGGCACGACTAGCAAGATTGATGGCGCTGTTACATTGACAAGCAACGTTACCCTTGGCGATGCCTCCACCGATACTGTGACGGTGAATGGGTATATGGGGGTTGGGGGTGCAGTTGATTCATCTAGGGGGTTGAATGTCGTAAATTCTGCGCTGACAGGCACGTCACAAATTGGCATTGCTTCTCTCGTAACTGGTACATCTGCCGCTACCACACTGATCCGTGGGGTTGCTGCGAGAGCAGACACTGCTGCTGCTGCGTATACAGCGTCCGATGTTGTGCAGTTTTACGCAATCAACTCAAACAAAGGTGCTGGCTCAACCATCACCAACCAGCACGGCGTCTACATCGCTGACCAAACCCAAGGCACCAACAACTACGGCATCACATCCCTAGTCTCCAGCGGCACTAACAAGTGGAACATCTACGCCAGCGGGACTGCGGATAACTACTTTGCTGGGAATGTGGGCTTGGGTGTTACTCCTAGTGGTTCATACAAGCTGGAGGTTGCAGACGGTGATGCCTCCATCCAAGGCCTCACCATAGGTCGAGGCGCAGGTGCTGTGTCCACCAACACTGCGGTGGGTGCAAGTGCGCTGGCGGCAAACACCACTGGAGCTAGCAACACCGCTATCGGTGAGTCAGCGCTGAGTACAAACATAACAAACAGTTTCAACACCGCCGTTGGTCGAAATGCACTGCAAGATAACACCGCAACCGCCAATACAGGAGTTGGCTATGGCGCTGGTCAAAATATCACAACGGGTAGCTTTAATACGCTTTTGGGCTACACAGCAGGAAATACTCAAACCACAGGTAGCGGCAATTTCATTGCTGGTTTTCAAGCTGGCTGGTTTTTAACAACTGGTTCCAGTAACGTGTTGCTTGGTAGAAACGCTGGTTATCGGGCCTCTTACAATCCGTCTATCCCACCATTTTTCTTCGATACGGGCATACAGACAGCAAGTGGTGCTGTAATTGTTGGCGATGGAGCTGGTGCTTATGCTAACGGTATAAACACCATTGTCGGTTATCAATCACACAGCAAAAATGGGATTGAAAACGCCACGCTTGGATACCAAACTCTTGGTTATTTTTATGTCCCACTCTACGGTTCCGTAGGCACCAACTCATACAACGTAGCTGTCGGGCATCAAGCATTGAGTTTAGCAAACGGTGTTATATACAGTACGGCTGTAGGACATAAAGCGTTGTACTCAGCAAACGCTGGAGATTATAATACCGCTATTGGTGCTTCTTCATTATACGCAAACACCAATGGGGCTAGTAATACTGCTACTGGCTATAATTCATTATACTCTAACACCACAGGAAATTATAATACCGCTATTGGTACTAACGCATTACAATTAAATACCACAGGAGTTTATAATACTGCGGTTGGTGTGAGTGCTTTGGGGAGCAACACCACAGGAGGTTATAACAATGTTTATGGTAGCGGGGCATTAAATTTCAATACATCAGGCGGTGCTAACAGCGCTTTTGGTTATCAAGCACTGTATGACAACACAACAGGCACTCAAAACGATGCTTTTGGTAATCAAGCACTAGCTAACAATACAACGGCAAACTACAACAGTGCTTTTGGCAATGCTTCTTTGTATAACAACACAACTGGTCAATACAATGCAGCACTTGGTTATAAAGCTTTGTATAACAGCACAGGCTCTAGCAATACAGCACTAGGATCACAGCTCACAACAGCGGGTACTTACTCACCTGCATTTAATTGTACAACCGAATCTAATAGAGTATCAATTGCACACACTGGTGTAACTAATGCTTATATTCAGGTTGCATGGACTGTTGTCTCTGATGAAAGAGATAAAACAAACTTTGCTCCAGTACCTCATGGCTTGTCATTTGTTACGCAGCTAAAGCCAGTGGCTTATCAATTCCGTGTTGATCGGGATAGTGAAGAAACAAACGGTGGTGTGCGCTATGGATTTAAAGCGCAAGACATTCTGGCTCTTGAGGGTGAAAATCCCGTAATCATTGATAATGAAGACGAGGATAAGTTGCGATATAACGGTGAGTCTTTGGTTCCAGTGCTTGTCAATGCAATTAAAGAACTGAAGGCAGAACTGGATGCGGTTAAAGCTGAACTTATTTTACTGAAAGGAAACTAAAATGTTTGACGAACTGACCGAAGAACAAAAGATTGCTCAACACTACAGCGCTGCGATGGATAGTGTGAACCTCATCAACGCTGGCAAGCCAGAAGATATGTCAGATGAAGATTGGGCAGATTGCTTGGAGCGCAACAAAGCGCACTTGAAGATTATGTTAGCAAAAGACTTCTGGACGACAGAGGATTTGAGTCCTCTGCAATCCGCTAGTATTCTGGGAGATTAAATCATGGCTACATTTACATGGACAATCAGCAACCTAGAGCGCAATACAGCCGATGGCTTTGTAACGCGGCTCGCATTGAAGAGTTAAAGGCTCCAAAGACTGCCGCAGGCGTACCGTGGTAAACGCGAAGCCACCACGCGACTTTGGTGGCAAACTGAAAGGAAGTCAAAATGGCTGAGAAAAAAACAACGCCTATTTCGATTGACGGTACTGAGTACCAATTTGAAGACCTGACCCAAGAACAGCAAATGCTGGTCAACCATGTCGCCGATTTAGATCGCAAGCTGGCATCTAGCCGCTTTGCAGTCGATCAGCTACAAGTTGGGCGCAATGCTTTTATGGAAATGTTGACTAAATCTTTGGCGGTAGAAGAGCCAGCAACAATGGAGCATTAAATGGAACGGACAGCAGCATCTGCCCACACACGCATCGACGCTTTGGAGAAAGAAGTGATTGCTATCAAGACTGAAGTCAAGATTCAATTCAAAGATTTGTTCGGTCGCGTCAAGCGTTTAGAGACCATAATGATTGGCGCTACTGGCGCGATCATTTTGTTGCTGCTGTCTATTCTGACAAAGTTGGGATAGCGGCATGGATCCGATTAGCCTCTTCATGGCGGCAACCGCTGCCTTTAACACTGTCAAAAAACTTGTTGAGGCGGGTCGAGAAGTAGAAGATGTGCTTGGGCAAATTGGCACATGGATGGGCAAGGTCAGCGAACTACAAGCCGCTGACAACAAAAAGCCTAGTATCTT
>Ga0208795_1000940_pt1 | contig 13828 bp, 18 predicted proteins | sample CB_VirMetaG_6_FD_184541 | JGI IMG/M metagenome (GOLD analysis project Ga0208795, IMG submission 184541) | Freshwater to marine saline gradient viral communities from Chesapeake Bay - CB_1508_2 Viral MetaG (SPAdes) (version 4) | ecosystem: Environmental > Aquatic > Marine > Coastal | place: USA... | reverse complement strand
TGATTGGCAACGCTGCCTTTAGCGTTATGCTGCGACAGGGCGGCATCAGCCATTCCGAGATTCCCTACAAATACGGCACGATCTGGTGGGACAATGAACACCTGCCAATGGCTCAATGTGTTCACTTCTGCAACGATCACGGCAAGGCGCGGCGCGTGGCGCTTGATGCCGTATGGGTGGATAAATAATAGGAGGTGAGTGATGGGCTTAGCGATTGTGATTGCGCTTGTTGGCATCAACATAACGCTTACGGGCATTATGTTTCAACTTATGCGAATTGCGGAGGCGATAGAAAAAGGAGGAAACTAATGGGCTTACTACTAATACTGGCGCTTATTACTGTATGGCATGGGCTGGCAAGGGTTTGTAGTATTATTTTTATGAAAAATTGGCGTTTTTTATCACCAGCACATACTATTGATTGTCATGGAATGGTGGCTATTATTTGTGTTGTATTATTTCCAGTAGTGTTAGTATCTAAAAAAATTGACTGGCAAGCAGTCTGGCATTGGCTCGTTTATATGCGTTAGGTAATAACAGGAGGCGAAGAGATGAACATACAATCAATAATTAAAAACGATGCGTTAATGCTGTCTTATTGTTTTGTTAATTTTTTGGTTGGGTGCATGGTGGCGGCATCAATAGGCTCTGGCGTTGGTATTGTGCTAGCCATATGCTCTGCAATTATGATCGTTGAGTGTGTTGTTGAGAGTTTAATCAAACACAGAAAAACCAAAGGCAAGCAATGAACCTTCAAGTAATCGTATCGGGCGACGGCTGGGTTCTTGACAGGCACGGCAAGATTCTGGCAGACGCTTTCGGCGGGGAGCTACGGACGCAACCGGAGGCCATGCCGCCTGATGGCATAACCTACCTGATGAACTACGCACAGTGCGCAAAGCTGGACAATGGCCATCTTGACGGCAAGGTTGTCTCAATGTTGACGCATTACGAGCCTTCGCTTCTGCTTTTGTGGAGTGATGCTGTTATGTACTCACACGCACTTGTGCCTATGAGTGAATCAACCCTTGCGGAGATAGACGGCTATCGCCACAAGGCAACCGTAATCCCGCTGCCGGTGCCGGACTACATCACCAAGCGCAGGCCGATTATAGGGATAGCCGCATGCCGCAACAAAGCAAACGAATACCGCAAAGGCTGGGACTTAGTGGACAAGCTGCGGGCGATGCACCCCGAATGGGACATTGATGCAACCGGCGGCACGATGGCAGAGCGCAATATGCTCGACTGGTACAAGCACATTGATCTGTACCTATGCCCCAGCCGATACGAGGGCGGGCCGATGGGAGTGCTTGAGGCAAACGCGCTCAGTGTGCATTGTGTTGTCCCGAATGGCGTGGGCTGGTGCGACTCCGTGAACAACGCAACGCGCTTCACGCCTAACGACTACCGATCAATGGAGGCGGCTATCACAAAGGCGGTCAACCGCAACCAGGCTTTCGCAGTTGAGGATTACATTGATGCCCACAGAAAGCTTTTTGAATCGTTAAAATAATATTGCACGGCGGCGCGCAAAAAAGATAACCTATTGCTATGAATATTACAAAACCGCTCTCTGCAATGAAACAGGCCAGCCGCAACCTGTTTGATGTGTTATCAGCGCCTTACGGCTCTTTTGCGGCGTTTAGTATGATGCAAGGCAAGCGCAAGGGCATGCCGAAAACAGATCCGGCCAGCAATGTTGATCGCTATGTCGGATGGGTTTATGACGCCATCACAAAGAACAGCGCAGAACGTGCAGCGCAGCCGTTACGCCTTTACGCGACAAGGGCAACAGGCCAGAGCAAGGCGGGCACGCGCAGCGGCATAGGCAAGCGCATAGGCCGCACCATCACCAAGCAGGAGCGCATGCAGCTTGCCAAGTCCACGGTAGGTCAAAGCGCACGATTCAGAAGCGCGGCCGAGATTGAGGAAATTGAAGCGCACCCGTTTCTTGACCTGTGGACGGATGGCTTTTTTGACTGCATGATGCTGGCTATTTTCGAGGAGCTTACTGGCAACAGCTATACCGCATTTGAGCTTGATGCGCTCGGAAGGCCATCAAACTTGACCGTTTTTCCATCGCAATATGTGAAGCCTATACTCACCAAAGGCGACGGCATCACCGCCTATAAGCTTGGGCGCGGGTCAAGCACGATTACCATACCGGCTGAGTTGATGGTGCATAACAAGTTCCCGAACCCTAAAAACCCATACATCGGCATGGCACCGCTAACAGCCGCAGCGCTTGCCGCTGACCGCGACATGGATATGGACATATACGAGGGTAGCCTTAACGCTAACATGGGGCGGCCTGATTTTGCCGTAGTGATGAAGGGCGAAGGGGTGCAGCGTAAAGACGTTGAGGCATACAAGAAGCAGTGGATGAGCGAGTGGGGCGGAGTGTCGCGTGCTGGCCGTCCGTTCTTTGCCGGTGGCGATATTGACATTAAAAACTTTGGATTCAGCCCGCGTGAGATGGCATTCCTGCAAGGCCGCAAGGTTACGATGGAGCAAATATTCGGGGCGTTTGGCGTGCCGGTTGCGCTTGGCAAGACAGAGGGCGTACCCCGCGCCAACCTTGATGCCGCCATATTGCAATGGACGCGATTCACTATTCTGCCACGCCTCCGCATGTTTGAGGCTGCGCTCAACCGCCAACTGATACCGCTTTATGATGAGCCGCGCCTGTTTGTTGCATACGATAACCCTGTGCCGGAAGATCGCGAGTATATGCTCAAAGAGCGTGAAACCAATCTGAAAAACTTTGTGACGACAGTAAACGAGGAACGCGCCAAGGACGGTTTGCCGTCTGTAGAGTGGGGCGATGTTCCCGTAGTGCCGTCAACAGGATTGCCGCTGGGGAGTACGATAACCACATCCGCCTATCAAAATACTATCGAACCGCGAAGCGTGACCGGCTCCTACGGCGGCATTAAATCACGCACCAAGGCACCAACCCGCGAACCAGACGATGCCCCGGACATTAGCGGCGGCGCAAACCCGCAGCCTAACAGCGCCGAAAAAGAGATCATGGCAGTCACCGACAGGATGCAGCAAGATCAGGGGCGCGACCTGACAGGGGAATTTGACCGCGTTGCACCTAGCGGCCAGTATGACGCGGTTAAGTTTGACTCAACCGCATACGCACAAACCTACCTTGATGACGCCATGCGCGCCATGACGCCGATATGGGAGCGCGGCCTTATAGTTGGCAATATCGCGTTGCCGGACGGGGCACAGATTGACGTGGGGGCATTTATCGGGCGCGAGGAAACGGCAAAGGCAATCGAAAAACAAACGCTTAAGTTCCTTGAAAGCGAGGGCGACAGCGTTAAGCGTGAGTTCATCCGCAAACTACAGGCTGGCATCAAGAATGGCGAAAGCGTGCCGGAGTTGCGTAAGCGCATTGTTGGCATGTTTAGCGATGAGCGGCGCAATGCACGATCATTGATGATTGCACGCACCGAGAGCGCAAGGGCAATCGAATTGGGCCGTGAGGCAAGTTGGCAGGAAAGCGGCGTAGTGTCGGCTAAGGTGTGGGATGCGAACGGCGACAGTTGCCCTTTCTGCCAAGCCATGCACGGGCGCGTGGTTGAGCTTGGGCAAAGCTTCTGGAACCAGGGCGACGTGATGGAGGTTGAGTTTGAAGGCAAGCCGGTAACGCTCGATCTGTCGTACAGCGACACGCCAGCGCCGCCGCTGCACGTAAATTGCTTAGTGGGTGAAACGACCGTCTTTGCCCCTGATCAGAGGGCCGCACTTGTCGCCCCCTACAATGGCCTTGTAGTCAATCTTACTCTCGCCAATGGCACACGGCTGACCGTCACCCCGAATCACATGCTCGCTACGCCCAACGGGTTCATTCCTGCTCAGTTTCTCGCAAAGGGTGACCACGTACTGTATAGCACCGACTTCGAGAGGATAGTCACGGGAACACCAAATGATAACAGGAATCCAGCCCGCATTGATAATCGCATCAAAGCGGCGGCGAAAGCGTTTGGCATGCCCGCCGCTAGTATGCCAGTGACCGCCGAAAATCTCCACGGCGACGCGGTTGGTGTCAATGGCAAGGTCGACGTTATACCTGTCGATAGCACGTTGCGGTGTGACATCAAAACCGCGAGCAATGAACATCTCTCGCGCTATATTCTCGATGCGACTGGCGTTTCCATAAGTGATAGCATTCTGTTCGATCGTTTGCGCGATCTTTATTCTGTGCTCGTCGGTATGGCTAGCACCTCTGACAGCATCATGAGCGGCGGCAGAGAGTCGCTTGCGCTCGCTTGCGCTCGTTTGGCTCATCCTGAGAAACATGCCTTCGCTCCTGTTCCGTGGCTTGATGCCAGCTTTACGGAGTCTGTTGCATATAACGCCGCGGCTGCACCCATAATGGTGCGCGAGGTTATTAACGCTTCTCCCGGAGTGGTAGAGCTTCAGCATATCGTCGACATCAATCTTGAATCTGTTAGTACCCATGTGTATGACCTCCATTGTTTTAGTTCAATGTACATTGCCAATGGGGTGTTGTCAAGCAATTGCAGATGCAATCTTGAGCCGCAATTCATAGAGGCATAAAAAAGGAGTTAATAATGCCTAAACAACAGGAATCAAGGCCGCTTGTCATACTTGGCGCTGGCCCGACCATGCAGCAGGGGTTAGCAATCGCTCGCGCAAAGAAGTGCGAGGCGTGGGGATGCAACTACATGACCAATCCAGAGATTACGATGCTCTTTCAGGTGCATGGGGATAGCTTCGTCAAGGCGCGTTTTCTGCCGTTTTACCTTGAGAACCCGCCCAAGGTGCCGCTTGTCATGCAGCATGAATGGCGCGAGCTTCCAACAAGCGTTGCATTTCCTATGCGTGAGCATATTGAATTTATCGGGTTTGATCACATATTGAGGGAGGGGCAGAGATCAGGCAGGCCGTATCACGCTTGCACCATGAGTTATATGCTTGCCCTTGCAATTCAGATGCAGTGCTACAACCCGATCCACATTTATGGCGTGGACTTCTATAGTGAGCTACGGCATGAAAGCACCTACGAGCGGCCAAGCGTTGAGTTCTACATGGGCTTTGCGCGAGGGCGCGGGTTGACGCTTGACCTGCCGGAGAACAGCCGATTGATGACCACGAGTGACAACCATAGGCAGGTTTATGGCTTGGAATGGAACCCCGAACTGACAAAGAAAGAAACAGAGGCATTGAGTCACATTGCGGTGTGACTCGCAACACAAAGGCGAAACCATGAGCATGAGAAAGTTCAAGCTTGGAAAATTGTTGGAGAAAGTCAAAGAAGAACAGCGCAGCGAGATTGTGGCAATTGTTGGCGGAATGGCGCAGGAGAAAGGTGTTGACGTGGTAGACCTTGATGCCGTCCGGCGCGACACGACAGAGACGGTTGATATAATCAAGGCCGCGCCAAAGTTTGAAGGCGAGCCGAAAATTGAGAGCGGTAGTCGCGTGTTCCCAATCATCGTAAGCACGCGCCAGATTGACCGCGACAATGAGATTGTCATGCCGCGTGGGTTGGATATGAGCGAATGGAAGAAAACCGGCGTCATTATTCCAGGCCACGATTACAGCCAGATGCCGATTGGTAAGGCTGTTTGGGTTGGCGTGAATGATTACGGAGTCAAGATGCACATCGAGGCGGCACCGACAGAGGAGGGCGAAAAGCTCCTTGCGCTTGCAAAGTTCATGCCGCTAACCGCAAGCATCGGCATGGGGCCGGGGGAATTTCTGCGCGCCGGGACGCCAGAGTTTAACAAGGCAACGCGCAAGATGCTCAATGAATGGCCTGAGTTCAACGAGAAGATCCTCGACCAGTTAACCGGCATCATATCCAAGGCCGTTCTTTGGGAAGTGTCGATTGTCAGCGTGCCAGCCAATAGCAACGCCGTACAGACCGCGCTTGCAAAGGCTGCAATCAGCGACGATGAGCGCAAGATTATACGCAAGACGCTTGATCTGCCGGAACCCGAACCACAGGCAGACCCGAAAGACGAGCGCATAAAACAGCTTGAAAGCGAAATACGCGACCTTAAGGCAAAGGTTGATCAGCTTATCACAGAGAAAGCCGAGAGCAAAAAGACGCACCCCAAGCACATTGAAAAGGTGCCGAGCATAGAGCCTGTTGGTTATCCGCGCATTGTCGAGGTTGTCAAATCGCCGGACGTTGAGGCGCACACGAAATTAGCGGTTGACATTGTGCGCGGTCGCGTATGATAATTATATCGTCCTGAGTGTAGGGTAAAGCGGGGCCATCCAAAGCCGACCGCAGCCAAGCACAAGCAAAGCCGCAAAGTGCGGCACATTACCGAACTATTCACGAAACATCGAAAGGTAAACATGAAAGAACAAATCAAACTATTGGCCGAGGTTGAAATTGACGGCGTTAAGTACGCCAAGGGTCAAGTCCTGCGCTGTGACAAAGACACCGCCGCAGACCTGATTGAGAAGGGTGTTGCCGAAGCACACACCGAGAAAGACGCGGGCGAGGACATCGAGAAGCGCATCAAAAGCGCGCTTGAATCCAAGGTTAAAGAGCTGGATATTGACAGCAAGGTTAAAGAAGCTGTTGCATCCACGATCAAGACCGAAGAACAGCACGACCCAAGCTGGGGCTATGGCGCTCCCGTTGTGGCCGGAAAAGAACGCTCTAAGGGCGCAAAGATTCACGCCGCCGCTGAGTTTTTCAAAGACGTTAAGGCTTCAGCCGATGGCCGCACGCCGGAGCGTTTGGAAAAAGCCATGCAGCTTGGCGCAAAAGCAGCCGGAACACCGGGGCAGACGATTGCCGTCGACGACGAAGGCGGATATGCTGTACCGACCGAAACGCGCATCCTGCTTGACGGCGCGACCATTGAGTCCGCGCTTGTGCGCCCGCAGGCCACTGTTGTGCCGATGAGTACAAAGAGCATCGAGCGAACCCGCGTTCAGGATTATGACCACTCCGGCGGCTATGTCGCAGGCGCGGCTATTGCTTACTGGGAAGGCGAAAACGCCACGCAGACAAGCTCAAAGATCAAGTTTGAAAAGAGCAAGCTTGACCTTAATAAGCTGACGGCGCTTGGTTATATGTCCCACGAAATGCTCAAGTTCTCGACCGTTTCCGGCGGGCTGCTTGTGCAGGAGCTTGGCAAGGCAATCGCGTTTGCTGAGGATGGCGCATTCCTGACAGACGGCACAGGGGCCGGACAGCCACAGGCCATCATGAAGGCTAACGCCAAGATTCAGGTGACACGCGACACGGCAAGCTCAATCGTACTCGCTGACATCCTCGGAATGCTGGCACGTTTGCGTGTTAAGAGCGCGTCGGCTGTTAAGTGGATCTGCAACCAGACATGCCTGCCTCAGTTGGCTCAGCTTAATCTGGCGGTTGGTACTGGCGGCGCTCCTGTTTGGATTCCAAACAACGACGCACGGCAGGGCATCCCTGGATTCCTTTATGGCTATCCTGTGCAGTTCTCTGAGTATCCAGAGGCGCTCGGAACGGCTGGCGATATCATCCTTGGTGATTTTAGCCAGTATGAGATCGGGGATTTTGTCGAGGGGCCGGACGTTGCAGAGTCGATGCATGTTAAGTTCCTTGAGGCGCAGACCGCATACCGCATCATCAAGTATGTTGATGGTCAGGTCGGGCCTAAAAATGTGTTCACTCCGAAGCATGGCGACACGCTTGCTCCGTTTGTTCACTTGAGCTAGTTCAATCGGGGAACGCTGGCCGCATAGGGCGGTCAGCAACCCCATAAAAGAAAGAGAGATTGATAATGAGACTGATTGATAATATCGCAATCGCCATCCCTGACGCCGTAGCAGCCGCAGCGAGCAGCTTCACGGTTGACACTAACGTGGTTGATATGGCTAATTACCGCCGCTGCTTGGCCGTCCTCGTGCTTACGCAGTCCGGCGCTGGAACCGCAACGGTAACGCTGAAACAGAGTGCTGCTGCTGACGGTAGCGATGAAAAGGCTCTGGCCTTCGCATCGTACCTGAAAAACGAAACCGGCGTCACAACCAGCGATTTGACGCTTGTGGAAGCTACCACGCTGACCACGGCTGGCGCGCTGACCGGCACGAATACTTATGTGTTCGATATTCAGGCTGAGGACTTGGACGCTGATAACGGATTCCGTTATGTGCGTCTGGATGTTGCATCACTGTCGAACAACACGGCAGCGGCGCTTATTTACATCCCATATGAGCCGCGTCACTCGAACGGCGCAGCGGATATGCCCGAAGCCATCGCGTAACTGTTGAGGTTGGGGCGCGGTCTATTTGAGGCCGCAGCCCCTAACCCTTGAAAGGGGGAGAAATGAAAAAAGCACTATTCCTCGCAATGTCAATCGTTGTGTGCGGGATTGCTTATGTGGCAGGGGACACTACGTTCTCATGGTCAAATAGCAACCAGAGCGGCACGCTGACTTATACAGGGCTGGGGCTTGCCTCGCCTACTATCAGCGGCACCGTGACGGATACGGCAACGCATACGCTGACGGCTGATAAGATATACGTCGGCAACGATTCAAGCAACCGCACAGAAATGGGAATAAACGGTGATGTTTCTGTGTCTCAGGACGGCACGAATCTTACGTTCGCTCTTGCTCCCGACAGCGTTGCTGCTGATGAATTGGCTGACGCCGACCTTGGCGACGTAAGCGTGTCGAGCGGTGTTGTATCTTTAGATGCTGATGTAGTTGATTCTGCCAATATCGGCACAATTACACAGAGCGATACCAACGCAACCACAACGGCAACTGAATACACCCCAGCATATATTGGTCAAATGCTTGTAGGTAGCGCCGGAACAGGAACAAACGCCGTTTGGATCAGCAAAGGCACTACCACTAACGACTGGGTGCAACTAGTTCCGTAATGAATCATAACCTGCCTCCGCAGGCACCCAGTAGGGTGGCGCGGGTCACTCCTGCCCGCGTCACCCGACCCTTACAGGAGAAAGGAAAAAGCAAGGCAATGAAAAGACTTATAGCAACATCAATCGCAGGCTTAATCACAGCATTGGCTCTCGTTGCCTTTGCTGACGAAACAATCACCATGACCGGCGGCACAGGCGGCAGAGCAATAAGCGTGACCACGGCAACAAATGATGTGACAATCACTCCGGCGGCGCGTCTGGTTTCCGTAAACAACACTGGCAGCGCGGTTGTTTATGTAACGCCTCGCGTTACATCGACGCAACACGGAACAATGCTTGCAAGCACAAACGCTATCGCCATCCCCTCAAGCACCACTTTAGAGTTTGTGGGAGGCTCACCTATTGACGGCGTGGTTCTGTCGGCAGCTAGCGGCACTAACACAGTGTATATATCAGCCCAAAAATAAAGGACGGCAACAATGGCAATCCGTAAACAAAAAGACGCACCGAAAAGCGACAAGGCAATCAAGCAGGCAGAGGCAACCAAAGCCCCAGCAGGCCAGCGCATTGAAGTTAAAAGCATTGGCAGCATCCGTATGCTTACTGATGCGGCCGTAGTGGTTGCCGATGGTGGGCAGCAACTTCTCAAGGGCAAAAAGGCTTACATCGTTATAGAGGGCTAATCATGGCCGATCTTGTCACACTGGCAGACGTTAATAAGTACCTTGGCGCAACCGAAACCGACACGGCCGCCATAGCGCGGCGCAAGGCTTTGATTACGCAGGTAAGCGCGGCAGTCGAGGATTGGTGTGACCGCACGTTCACCCAGGCAACTTACCGCCAGTGGTACGACGGCAACGGATCGCGCTATCTTGCGCTCAGGCAATATCCGGTAACGCGGCTCTATCAGGTATCAAACGAAGTGCAGGACATGGGGCGGCTGGCATACACCGGAACAGCCCCGGAAGCGTTTGCAAGCAGCGACGGGGTGACGCTGACGCTTGTTGATGGCGATACTCCTACCGACCTGACGCTATCCTCTTATAGCACCATTACCGCGCTAAAGGCTGCAATCGAAGGCGGCAACTGGACGTTCACAATCACAAGCGGCGCGGATAACTATGTGCCGACCAAAATGCGCCCGTTCGCGCAATACGTCGAAAGCGCCGGTGATGTTGTTGACATTGAGATGCCGGATGAGGCAATGGATGCCCGCGTGTCTGATTCGAGCGAATGGCTTATTGAGGGTATATTCCCGCAGGGCCGCAGCAATATCTTTGCATGGTATAAGGCCGGATACGCCAACATTCCAGAGGACTTGAAAAACGCAGTGGTGCGGATGGTCGTAGATGCCGAGAATATGAGCAAGCGCGACAATACGCTCAAAAGCGAAAAGCTTGGCGATTACGCATACACGACCGGCGGCATAGACGCGCAGAGCATTGTCAACACTTACGCCAGCGAATTAAGGCGCTATAAGCGTGTGGAGTTTGCTTGATGAACGTCGAGGGCATACTCAACAAGCGGGCAAGCGTCTACTCGCTTACAGCCTCACAGGATGATATAGGCGGCGTTAGCGAGTCATACGGCAGTAATCCAAGGTTAAACAACATCAAGTGCCGCGTGCGAGCATTGCAGGGCGATGAGGTGCCAGCATTAGGCACCGACCGCGAGAACAGCACACACCGCATATACTTTAAGGGCGGCATAACAATATCCGATACCGACCGCGTGACGATTGAGGGCCGCAATTATGATGTAACGTTTGTCATCGACGTTGACCTGCATGAGGATTTATTGCAGGTGGACGCGGTTAGGCGGGTGTAGTATGGCAAGGCTTAGAGATGCAAAAGGCAGATTCGTAAGCGCTGGCGGCAGCAAGACAAAAGTCACATGGCACGGTAACCGCGTTGCAAATAAAGTAAAGCGCGGCATGGGTGACAACATCATGCGCGCAGCCGAGATGCTTGCAAGTGACATCCGGCAGGCTTTCCCAGCATCAGGCGCTACCGGCACACGCTCAGGCGGTGGCGATCAGGGCAACCCAAGCCAACCGGGGGGCATTCCGCATGTCCAGACAGGCCACCTAAAGCGCAACGTAGGAGCAGAAAAGCGCGGCATCAGCTCCGCAAGGGTTGGCACAGGAATTGGCGGACGCGAGAGCGTAGGCTATGCTTTATGGCTCGAATACGGCACGGCACTTATGGCAGCGCGCCCTTTTCTCAGGCCAGCACTAAAGCGCAATAAAAGCCGCATACAGCGTGCGGCCGGAAGGAATGTAATATGAGCAGCGACACATCTACACAATCACTCCTAACGGCAGTCAAGGCGCGCTACGATAGCAGCAACGGGGCTGCGGTAAGATCAGCGGGCGCAACCGGCTTCTATTTCGGCAGAGCGCCGCAGAGCGCGACCTTTCCCTTCATCGTTGCAAACATACCGGCCAGCCTTGCTGAGTCAACCGTCGGGCAGGGCACAAGCGCGGGCGGCATCTATGACGACATTAGCCTGGACGTTAGCGTTTACGACAACCGCCGCAGCCCAGACCGTGCGCTTTCAATCATAGGCGCGTGGCATGACGCATTCAACCACGTTGATCTTGCGTTGACAGGCGGGTATAATCAGGTGATGGGATACAAGACGCAGGACGCGCTTTGCATTGAGGAACCATCGCAAAAAGGTTGGCATATCGTGGCAACTTATGCCTACAATATAGCAGAGTAATAACAGAGAGAGGTGATATTATGGCAATGAGTCAAAAGGCGATCAGCGGATTTGGTGGCAGTGTTACGGCAAATGGCAGCGCGGTTGAGGTTGCGGAATGGAACGCAACGATCAACCATGAGAATTATGACAGCACGCATCTTGGCAGCTCCGGCTATCGTGAGCGCAAGTTTCTTATTCAGGATGTTACAGGCACGTTTTCCGCGCATGAAGCAATCCTGCCTAACACCAGCGTGGCTACGCTTGTGCTGACGCTCGGATCATCCGGCACCGGCTTGGCGTCGCTCACATTCAAGGCGCGTCACTCTATGGGCGTAAATAACCCGCAGGACAAAGTCACGTTTGACCATGACTTTGAGTCAACCGGCCCAATCACGGTGGCATAATGGGCACACTTGCGAAAACATTAGGAGTGGACGCATCGGTTGATGTTGGCGGCATGCGCGTTGCGGTAAAGCAGCTCTGCATTGATGAGCTGTTTGCCGTGATGCGTGAGGCGTTTCTCGCGTTTGATGAGCGAGAAAAGCCGGTTGACATCATGGCACAGGAGGCAATCGAGACGGGCAAGATACCGCTTACATCAGTAAGCATACTCATTGCCAAGGCTTGCCCTGATCTTGATGAAGATGACGTCAAGACGCTGTTAAGCGGGCGCAACATCGAAAAGGCTCTTGAGATTGCGGCCGTTGCGATGGGCAATGAAGTTGCCGACAGTGACGAAGCATCAAAGGCAGAGAACAAGGCCAGAGCAAAAAAAAAGTAAAGCCCCTTGATTGGGGGCAGATGGCCGCAGAGACGCGGTTTTATTTTGGCGAGAGATTAGGGAGCCTGACGTTATCGCAGTTGCGGGAGCGGCAGGCTTTCTTGTATAATGATGGCACAGGCAGCAATCGAAGTGACTGCACAAACAGGCTTGCATCAGCGGCAACCGCGCTCATGAGTAGAACGGGCCGCAAGCAGGTCGGACTTGGCGAATTGATGGGAGCGCTATAATGGCTGAAAAAGTAGGTGATGCTTATGTCGAGCTTGGCACGCGAAACCGTGGGCTTGAAACGGGCCTCAATCGTGGACTGAAGCGCGTGCAGGGCTTTGCCGTTGCTGCGTCCGGCATCATTGCCAGCATAGGCGCAGGGCGCGGGTTGTCACGGCTTGTAGGTGATTTTAGCGACGCAATAGAGATCACCAACAAATACAATGAAGTATTCAGCGGAGCGGCGCAAGACATCAACAAGGTAGCGGATGATCTTGCAAAAAGCTATGGCCTAATCGGTAGCAGCTCGCGCAAGCTTCTTGCCGATACAGGCGATATACTTGTTGGATTCGGGTTTGCCGAAGATGCGGCCCTTGACTTGGCAAAGCAGACGAATGAGCTTGCGGTTGACCTTGCCAGCTTTACGAATATAGAGGGCGGCGCTGCGCGTGCGTCGCAGGCATTGACCAAGCTTCTTGTTGGCGAAACAGAGCAAGCAAAGGCTCTCGGAATCGTAGTGCGGCAGAATAGCGACGAGTTCAAAAACAGCGTAAAGCGATTGCAGGACGTTGAGGGCAAAACGCTGTTGCAGGCAAAGGCTCTTGCAGCGCTTGAAATTGCCATGAAGCAAACGAAAAAAGCTCAGGGCGATTACGCACGCACGCAGGATCAACTTGCAAACCAGATGCGACTTACTGGCGAGCGCATGCGCGGTGTGCGCGAAGCGGCTGGCGGCCTTGTGGTTCAGTTCTTATCAGTTGACGGCAGAGTTAAGTCGCTTAATGAGTCGCTTTCGGTATTAACAGAAAAGCTTAACGGCATCACGTCAGCGCAAATCAGAACAACGCGAGAGATCGCAATGTTTGTTACCAAGCTTGGAGTTGCCTATGCGGTAGGCGTGAAGCTTGCGCCTATCATGGCGACACTTGCGGCTAACGTGGTTGCGCTTGCGGTACACGGCGGCATTGCGGCGGCCGTTGGTAGCGTGAGCCTATTCACGGCGGCGGCGGTCGGCATTGCGGCAATAACGAAAAAGCTTATCGAAATGCGCCATGCAACAAACCAGCTTCTTGAGTCACAGGAAAACCTAAGCGAAACACTAAAGGCTCAAGAGGAAAAATTCGGCACAAAAAGCACAGAAGCATTGCGGCGTATGCGTAGGGAGATGCAGGCGGCCGGACTTGACACGCGAACAGGGCGTCCTGTCGGTGAGTCCGGCGGCGGTGGTGGTGGTGGCGCGGGCCAAGCGACACAAC
>Ga0208795_1000934_pt1 | contig 13858 bp, 11 predicted proteins | sample CB_VirMetaG_6_FD_184541 | JGI IMG/M metagenome (GOLD analysis project Ga0208795, IMG submission 184541) | Freshwater to marine saline gradient viral communities from Chesapeake Bay - CB_1508_2 Viral MetaG (SPAdes) (version 4) | ecosystem: Environmental > Aquatic > Marine > Coastal | place: USA... | reverse complement strand
TCATATGTAATTTATAATACACAAGAAAATCATTGGGTTTTCGGTACTGGAGTCTTTGCTACCTTTGAAGATGCTAACGTATTCGATAACACTATTACTACAGGTGTACTTACAAGTGCTACCTATCTGATTGATAACGAACCTGTATCTGTATTTACAGGTGACGGACAAGCACTTCCTTCCTACTTAGAAAGTGCAGAGTTCGATATTGAAGATGGCGATCAGATTATGTTTATGGATAAAGTAATTCCAGACTTTTCTCTTGAACACGGCAGTCTTCAATTTACTATTAATACACAGGAATATCCTAATAGTCTTCCAGTTACTAAGGGACCATATACTATCGGTAGCGGTACTACAAAGATCAATTTCCGTTCTAGAGGAAGACAAGCCAGCATTAAAGTTTCCAGTGCAGATAGCGGTATTAGCTGGAGATGGGGTAGTATGCGTCTTGCTGTTCAGCCTGACGGAGGTAGATAGTCAACTATGGCTATTGTTTATCCTGAACTGCCTTCTTACGCAGATATTAGAAATCTGGACCCTCAACAGCTTTATCAAGACCTTTTAGCTTACACTGCAGAACTAAAGTTTCTTTTGGAACAAAGAGATACTCAAGTTAATTCACAACCTTCTTTCAATATCTACAGTGTAGTTACAGTTACAGAAATTGGAAGACCGAGACAGGGTGACGTAGCTTTTTCTATTGGAGAAAGTAAGTTTAAAGGATATACAGGAACAGCTTGGCAGGACTTTAATTAAATTATTATGACACACGATTACAAGAAGATGTTCGATCTAATTCAAAATAGCACATTTATTGAAAATGTCAACAACGGATTAGCCCCTCAAACCGATTATTTTGGGGCTAGAACTGGAGAAGGCATGGCATATTCAAAAAATTCACTGTATAATAATCCTAATACTTTACATGCAGATATGACTAAACCACAATCACATTACATGAATTTGAAACAAGGGACTAAGTAAAAACTATGGCAGTAATGGTAGATAGAGCCGCACCTAACAGCGGATTAGCTAACTTAATGGCAATGAAGGGTCGCTATGGCGATACTGAACTTGTGCATATGTCTAAGCCGGAGATTGCAGGTCTAGCTTCGTTAGGACAACTTACTGTCAACCCCGAGACTGGTCTACCAGAAGCCTTTAATCTTAAAAGCCTTCTTCCTGTTATTGGTGGCATTGCCGGTAGTATTTTATTACCGGGTGCAGGAACTGCTTTAGGATCAGGTTTAGCTGCTTCTGCAGTTGGTGCTGGTTTAGGTACATTTGGCGGTGGTTTACTAGCAGGTCAAAAACCGGGTGAAGCTTTGTTTAACGCTGTTTTAGGTGGAGCAATGTCTTATGGTATTGGTTCTGCTTTAGGTACGACAGGTGTAGAGCAAGCTTTAAAACCTGTAGAAACGGCTCTTCCAACTGGTGTTGCTGAATCTTCTATTCCTGCAGCTACTCAAGGATTAGCCGGTCAAGCAGGACAGGCTTATGGTGGTTTTGATGCTTTATCAGGAGTAGGGGAGTTTGGTGGTTTTGGTTATGACGCTTTACCTCCAGCAGGATCAATGGTAGGTGTAAAAGATGTAGCACCTAAAACTTTCTTAGGTTTTGAAACAGCGCCTGCAGTAGCAAAAGGGCAAGTATACTCTCCTACACAATTAATGGAAATGGGAATTACTCCCTCTACAGCTACTACATCTGAAATTGCTAAAGCAACTTTAACTAAACCTACTACATATGCGCCATTAGCGGCAGCAGCTTTAACTGGTGGTTTTAATGAAGTAACAGAAGCAGAACCACTTGCTTCAAGACCTGCACCAGATACAGGTTATGGTTCTAGAAGATTAGTAGGTGGTGAACTAATTACTCCTCCTAAGACTGCAGCACAGATTCAAGAAGAAATGCTTTACGGTGGTTATACACCAAGATTTACTCCTTATAGATACGCTGCTAGCGGCGGTCTAGTAGGTCTACAGGCTGGTGGCATGCCTGTAGTACAACAGCAGCCATCAGCAATGCAGTCTGCTATGGCACCACAGACAATGCAGCAGCCAGTAATGATGCAGCAGCCTCAAATGCAGCCACAGCAACAGCAGCAACAGATGATGGCACCTTTACCACAGCAACAGCCACAACAAGCATCTACATTCGATCCTACAAGTCAGTTTATGAAAATGATGGATTTACAGGAACAAGTAGATACTCAAAAGAATCAAGGTGCTTTAGCAGGTCTTTTAGGGACTATAGCTTCTGCAGCTTCAACAGGACAGCAGGGTGTATACAATCAGCCTAATGGACAGATGCCACAGCTTCCTAAAGCATTGCCAACTAACTACGGCTCACAAGTTAATCTAGGTCTTAACGAAGGCGGTATGCCTTCTAAAGAATACTTTGAAGGTAGAGTAGAAGGCAATGGCGATGGGATGTCGGATGGTGTAGAATTTGAAGTAGACAGCGAAGAGATTGATGGAGCTATGTTGTCTCCTGACGAATATGTTCTTCCTGCTGACGTAGTTGCAATGATAGGTAACGGTTCTTCCGATGCAGGTGCAGACAAGCTAGATATGTTTGTCAAGAGTGTAAGAAAAGAATCTTACGGTACTGAAGAGCAACAGAAGCCTTACGACGATAGAGGACTGGCTGCACTAGTAGCTTAATAATTACAAGTGAAACTTATAAGAATAGAACAAGAGTACATTCAAACTACTTTTCCTCTAGTAGAACATTTACTTCAAAAAGCTATAAATCTTAACAGAGGAGAATTTAATCTAGAAGACGTATATAACTGGCTACTATCTGGTTATATGCACTTATGGATTGGAGTGACAGAAGAAGATGGAATTGTACTGGCAGCTACATCAGAGTTTTGTCAGTATCCAAGAAAGAAAAGTCTCAAGATGCCTTTAGTAGCAGCAGAAAAAAACACTATAGGAAAATGGCTTGATTACTGTTGGAGAGACGATTCTGAAATTATAGCTTTTGCTAAAGAAAACAATGCTGATACAATAGAGTCTACAGGTAGAAAAGGTTGGAACAAAGTATTGGCTAATTTTAATTTTAAAGAATATTATACAGTTTTAATAAGGGAAATTAATTAATATGACGGCTACAGTACTTAATATCAAGTATATTCTTGATAATTGTTCAGTAAAGGAAAAGGTAGAGTTATTCAAGCAACTCTATAGAGACATTGCCGATTGCGGTATTAACGGCGATACTGAACTTGCTCATATTAATCCAGTTGAAGCAAAGCTTCTTAAATGGTTCGGCGGTGCAGGAACTGTAAACGAAGCTACAGGTCTAGTACAGTACTTCGGGGGTGGCGGTAGTCCACCTCCTCCACCTCCAGCTTCACAGTCTGTAACTCAAACATCGGAATTTCCTACAGAACTAAAACCCTATATTACAGATGTTCTAAGCAAAGCACAAGCTATTCAAGAGAAGCGTGAGGCTGAAGGTTTTATTCCCTATACCGGACCTCAACAGGCTGCATTTACTCCAGAACAGGAACAAGCATTTACAGGTATTCAAGGGCTTGTAGGTGCAGGACAACAGTACTTCGATCCTGCAGCCAGACTTACTGCAGCTTCTGCTATGGCCCCTACAGGTGCCGAGATTGGACAGTATATGTCTCCCTACATGCAGCAGGTTGTAGACATTCAACAGCGTGAAGCTAGAAGAGCAGCAGACGTAGAACAGCAGCAGTTAGCAGCACAAGCTGTAGGTGCAGGCGGTTACGGCGGTTCTAGACAGGCTATTCTAGAAGCCGAACAGCGTAGAAATCTACAGACACAATTAGGCGATATTCAAGCTAGAGGTCTTGCTGCAGCTTACGAAGATGCACAGGCCAGACTTGCTGCACAGCGTCAGCGTGAAATGGCTGCAGGTGCACAATTCGGCACATTAGGTCAAGTAGCACCACAGCAAGCACTAAAAGAACTTACTGCAGTAGAAGCTGTAGGTGCACAGCGGCAAGCACAGCAACAGACAGCACTTGATATTGCAAGACAGCAGTTTGAAAAAGAACAACTTTTCCCTGAAACTACACTACAGCAGTATCAGTCTATTATTAGAGGCTTTCCTCTTCAACCCACTACATATCAAACTTCACAGACTACTACTCCTGCACCTTCCTATCTACAGCAAGCAGCAGGTTTAGGTGGTTTAGGTATCGGTCTTGCCGGTGCCTTTGGTGCGTTTAAAGCTAATGGTGGTTTAATTCGTAGAGCTAGAGGAGGTAAACTGGACAAGAATGGCGGTCTAGGTTCTATTGTAGTTAAGCGTCAGATGGGAAGTCAAGTAGGTGCTACTCAAGTAGAATTGCTGTCGGAAATGAGCGAAGAAAATTTAGAAAAAGCTAAAAGCGATTCAAGATTTTCTAGTGTTTTAGTAGAAAAAGAAATCGCTAGTAGAAAAAGTAAAAAAGATTCAGACGCTATTAGTAAAAAGCCTTCTTCGGGTATTTCTAGTGCTGTTGATTATTTAAAAAATATTCCTTTAGTTAGAGACGTAAAAGAACTTTCAAAAGGATTTGTTGAAGGCACTGAAAGATTAGGAGAAGGAGTAGTCAGGTCTTTCGCTCCAATATACGATGTTTCTGGAAATGTTATTAAATATACGACGGGTTATCAGCCAACTACCCTTTTAGAATGGACTGGGGTAGAAACGCCTGAAGAAGCCCTTACTCCTGAAATGTTACAAGAAGTTCCTTCTACTGAAAAAGAAGCTGCAAAAAGTCCTCTAAAAACTACAGAAGAAAAAAGAAAGCCCACATTAAAGCTACCTTTAACTCCTACTAAAAGTATTTTCGATAAATACGGGGAACAGATAGAAACAACAAAGCAAAAATTATCTGAAGCCAATAAAATTGAAAAAGGTCTTCTTCAAAAGCAACAAGAAGGAATGGACAAGAATAGATGGTTGGCTGTTGCCGATTTAGGAGCTAAGATTCTAGCGCAGCCGGGTGGACAGACTTTCCTTGAAGCATTCGGAAAGGGTGCTAGTGAGTCTAAGCTTATTGATAAACTCGCCGATATGAATAAGGAAGAGCAGGAACTTGCACTAAATATCAACAAGATTGATAAACAGGAAGCTATTGATACTTTAGGTCTTACTGAAAAAGAAGCCGATATGTTTGTTAAAAAACGTTCTTTAGACTTAGAATTTGATAAAGCTAAAGCTGCTTATATTAAAGCATTAAAAGAAGGTACTTTAGATGATAAAGAACTGGCAGAAGTTTTTGAAAAACTAGTAAAAATAGCAGAACAATCAGCAGGGAATAGGGCTTCTCTAGAAGAGTACGTTAGAAATTCTACTGATCCCAGAGTAAAAAAGTTAGCTGGTGCAGTAGCTGCATCTATGTCTCCTCAAAAAGAGGGACCAAAAGATAGGGCTGATGTAGCTGCCAGCATTACTGGAAAATAACCACAATATGCCAGAAGAAACGCAACAGAATACTGTTCAAAACGAACAGCAAGTTACATATGAGTCTGCGTTACAAGACAAAGACTTCGTAGACTCTATGTATTACTCTCTTATTGACTTAGGAGAGAAAGACCTTCCATATGAGCCTAAAACTATTCTAGATAAATTTCTAACCAAGAAACGTTATCTGGAAACCAATATCCTGTCTGCAGGTAGAGACGCTCTTTTAGTAGAAGATTTGCCTGAAGACAGTCTAAAGTTTTTAGGATACGCTTTAAAAAAAGTAGATGAACTGCCTAATTTTTATGAAAAAGGCGGTGCGCCTACCGGAGCAGCACTTGCTGACTATGCGCTAGCAGGACTTACCGATCCCACAAATCTTCTATCTGCTGTTGCCGGTGCCTTTACTTTAGGAACCGGTGGTGCTGCTGCTCTAGCCGCAAGAGAGGCTGGAAGACAGGGTGTAATACAACTTATTAAAGCAAAGTTAGCTGCCGCTGTAAGTAAGCCTGTAGTAAAAAGCCTTGCTGTAGAAGGAGCAGTTAGCGGTGTCGGCGGTGCTTCTCAAGAAGCTTTGATACAGGACATAGAAAAAAATACAGGAATACGAAAAAAAGATGACTACTCAGCCATGCTATTGCAAGGTGTTCTGGAAGGAACCCTTAGCCCTCTTTTCGGTGTAACGGCTAATATATTGGGTTCTGCTGCTCTCAAAACTGGAAAAGACGCTTTAGAAAATATTCCTGCAGTAGAGAGTGCTGGTAATTGGCTTCAAAAAAATTTCATGCCTACGGCAGGTATTGGAGAAATTCCTAGAAGAATGACTGAAAGAAGAATAGGTGAAATTTCGTCTATTCAAGACAAGGCTGCTGAAATACAGAAAATTTTTGAAACTGCAGCTATAAAAGAATTAGGGGATATCACCTCAGACGCTTCTGTATCTTTTCTTAACAAAGGCTTAGAAAGAGACGCTGCTACAATTCAAAAAATGGAACAAGTAGCTCCACAAACTTTAAATGCTATTAATCAGTTTCACGCTTTAAAATTAGAAGCGCAGCAATATGGAATTAACTCTCTTCTTAATGAGCGAACTAAAGGTATCTTTGGCTTAGAAGACGATGCTAATTATGTTCGTTCTGTAGCTGACAAGTACTATAAGACTAAAAGACAGAGCTTTGATAAATTTATAGCTAAAAATCCTACTATACTTGAAGACTACAAACAGGCTGTAATTCAAAATGCTGCTCTTCCAGCAGAAAATCAAAATAAAAGTTTTGCTGAGATATCTGCTAAATTTATTGAACCTTCATCTGGAAATATTACTCTTCCGGATTCTAAAGTAAATGAAATTATCAAGCAATCTGTAAGAGAACTATACGAACCTTCTAGAGCTAAAAAACTAGAAACCGGTGCTTTTAAGGCAAAAGAGGAAGAACTTCCGGATATAGTCAAAAAGATTATTGGCTACAACAACACTCCGGCTCTTAGAATTACAGAAACTATTTCAGGTATTGTGAATACAGGAGCTAGAACTAATCTAGCTGGAGATGTTGCTTACGATGCCATAAGAAGAAATATTGGAGTTGAGACGGAAAGTGAAGCTGTTGCTAGAGCCGCTTTAGATGGTAGAGACGTAGTAAGATTAGTTACAAGTTTTGATAAGGGAACAAAGGATTTAGAAAAATCTTTGTCTCCTTTTAAACTTCCTTCGCAGTATGTCGATCCAAGACTAAAAAATATTTGGGTAGATAAAGAGTATGCCCTTCAGCTTAAAGAGTTATTCGACGATACTCCCTTTTTGAATGCTCAACAATACGATAGTTTGTTAGGAAGTGCCTTTAGGACTGTTTTAGGTGTACAAGCTTTTGCTAAAGCCGGTAAAACAATCTACAGTCCTTTAGGGCAGGTTAGAAACGCTATTGGTGCTACTCTGTATGCAGCTATAAGCGGAAACACTAGAGGTCTTTTTGATACTGTAAAGGCCGTGAAAAAGATGTCTAATCCTGAAATTAAGGCAGCTTGGAAAGATTTCGAGGATTTAGGTTTAAAAGGTTCTAACTTGGACCTAAACCAAGCACTAAAAAGATTTGCTGACGTAGTTGGAGCCTCAGACGAAACTTCATTCTTGGAAAAATTCTTATATCTAGGAAAACCGGGCAAGTTTGCTAGAGAAGCATACTCTTATACTGACGATCTAGCTAAGTTTGTCGTTTTTCAAAATGAAAAAAGAAAAGCCCAAAAGATTTTAAATGCCTTTTCTCCTGAAATGCGAGAAAGAATGCTTAGGCAGTTCGGAGAAGAGTATAATATTCCTGTAGAAGGAAGAACACTAGATGCTTTAATCAACGAAAGAGCAGCCGTTAACACTGCCAATATAACCCCTATATACGGTAGAATCCCTCCTATTCTAGAAAAACTTAGAACTGTACCATTAGTAGGTTCGTTTGTCGCTTATCCTGCGGAAAGACTTAGAAATACTTACAACATCCTCAAGTTAGCTACAGACGAACTAAGAGAAGGATTTGAAACAGGTAATAAAGAGCTTACAAAAGCTGGTGTTTCTAGAATAGCTCAGTGGTATATGGGGCAAGGAGCATTATACACAGCAGCCTTTGCAGTTAACGAAGCTGCCGGTAATTCTCAAACAATGGAAGTACTAAGAAGAAGTGGTCTTCTTCCAGAATACAAGAAAGACAACGCTCTAATTATTACTAAATTTGACAAGAATGGCAATCCGTATCTTGTGGACTTTAGCTATGTAAACCCAGATCAAGGTGTTACTGGAGCAGTAATTCCTATGATGCTGAAAGCTATGCGTGGAGAAGACGTATCTACCGATCTAGATAAGTCTATATTTTCTGCGGGTAAAAAATTGATAGAGCCTTTTATTTCTCCTACACTTGTAGTAGACGCTGCTTCTAATATGTTAGAAGTAGCTAAAGGAGATTTAAATAAACTAGGACCACTAGTAAAAACCCTTGAGCCCGGTTTCATGTCTATGGCTAGAAGCATGGTAACAGATGCAGGTTTATTAGACGATAAAAATTCTGTTTTGTATAATGTAGATAAGTTTTTCGATCCTAGAAAATTTAGAGAAATTAAGGAACGTCCAGCAGATATTATCGACTATCTAGCTAAAAACGGGCTAGTATTTCCGGGAATGAAAGAAGAAAAGCTCGATCTTAAAAAGGCTACAGGATTTGCTTTAATGCAGCTTTCTAGGTCTTCTAAAACAAACTGGAACACTTTTAGAAGAGATTTGGATGCTAAACTAGCCGATCCTGCTGCTATTTATGACGCGGCAACTACTTTAAAAGATTACGACGAAGCCCTTACAGAACAGTTTGCTTATCAGCAGGGCCTAAGAAACCTGTATTTAGACCTGTCGGATTTATTAGGTAAGGACAAAGCTAAAAAAACTATAATGTCAGACGATTTAAGAGCAGTACGGCCCTCTCAAAAGGAGATGGGAGCGGTATTTTTTGGAAAGATGCGTCCTTTAACGCTTTCTTCTGAGACTGATTTTTGGGTATCTCTCAATAAGTCTTTAATTGAGAACACAGGAGAATCGTACATGCCGGAGTTTAATCAGCTTCGTCAGCTAATGAGAGAAGTAGAGCAATATTATAAAGGAAGAAATTTAGAGGCTCTTCCTCCAGAACTTAACATAGAATAAGCAAATTAAAAAAAGTATAATAAATAGGAGAGTAAAAGTAAAATGCCAGAAGCAGGTATGATCTGGAATCTTATTCTAAGCGTAGCAGCAGGTACTATTGTCTGGTGGATAAGAGGAATCAACGTCAAGATAGACGAACTGTATGGTCTTATCAATAAGACAAGAGAGAGTATTGCTCGCGAATACGCTTTAAAGATTGAAGTAGAAAAAGATATTCAAAAGATACTTGATCGCTTTGATCGCTTAGAAAATAAGCTGGACAAGCTTATAGATAAGATGGTGCAGCACTAATATGGTATTTGAACCTAAAGACTGGATTTACTTTACTGAAGACGAGATGCGTTGTAAAGGTACTGGCGAATGCAACATGGACGAAGACTTTATGCGTAAACTGGTTCGTCTAAGAGAAGATTACGGTAAGCCTATGATTGTCTCTTCCGGTTATAGAGACATCTCTTACAACACTGTAATTGGAGGAGCTAGAAACTCTGCTCACATATACGGTAAAGCTGTAGATATTCTTTGTCATTCCAATCAAGCTTTTACAATTGTACATCTTGCAATGATGCACGGCTTCACAGGTATTGGCGTCTCTCAAAGAGGCCCAGTAGAAAAAAGATTTATTCACCTAGATACTATGACTAATTCACAAGAAACACCTAGACCATCAATTTGGAGTTACAAGTAATTATGGCAATCCCCTCCTCAATTACAAGGTTCGGAAAGTACGAGCCGTGGCATTTACAGGTTTCAAGAGAACAGGTAGAAAACCATAAACGTTTATTTAAGTTTGGTTTTAATCCTGATATTAACGGTACTGAAGAAACAATATGGGATGCTGGCGGTATTTATGTTTATCCCAGTTCAGCAGTAGCGATGACTGCGACAACAGATGCAGGTACACCAGCAGACGACAATGGCGTAAAGATTCTTATACAAGGTCTAGATGCTAATTATAATGAAGTAAGTCAAGAGGTAACTCTTGCTGGTGCAGGCACAGCAACAACTACACAAACTTTTATTAGAGTGTACAGAGCATACGTTTCTGGTTCACAAGCACCAACAGGAAATATTAACATTACCAATGGTGGAACAACATATGCAAGAGTGTCTTTGGGAGACAACCAGACACTAATGTCTATGTGGACTGTACCAGCAGGTTACACAGCTTATTTAACACACTTAAATATTGCAACTGGAACAACAAACGCTAACCAGTATATTGTTGTTAAACTAGTTGTAAGAGAACCCGGTGGAGTATTCAGAACACAATTAAAACAAAGTATTGGTGCTGGTGGTGTCGCTGACTTTGTTATTGAGTACCCACTTCCATTTCCAGAAAAGACAGATATTGAAATACGTGCTTCAAGTTCCGGTGCCAATAACTTGGTATCTTCCGATTTTTCTGTTATCTATATTAAGAATGTTTCTGCTTAATAACGTAAGATATGCCCTGCACGCTTATTCTTCTTTGCTTCCTTCTCTAAGCGAATACGTTCTTCTTCTTTCTCTAAGAGCAGTTGTTTAGCTTGTCTGGCAGCCTCTATTTCTTCTTCAGTGTACTCTTCTTCTTCTTCTTCACTATCTTGAGTTTCTTCTTCATAGACGTATTCCTGCTCTTCTGTACCTGCTTCCTCTTCTATATTCTCGTCGTCTATATCTTGAAACCAAGAGCATTTGAGAAGCAGTTTAGTAGCACGAACCTCTCCTAAAGTCTCCAAGCACTTGATAATATCTGCCTCTAAATCTTCAATAGTGGCTGGAAGTTCTTCTTCGTCTTTTACTTTTACCTTAGCTAGAAGTTCAAGTGCCTTTAGTGCAGAGTTGGTATGATTGTTGTTCTTTGCAATATTGTACTGATTCTCGATTTCGGCTAGCACATTAACGCTAGTCTCCATCTCTTTTTCCAAATCTTCAATACGCTGCTGAATCTCAGGATTCTTTAGCAGTCTGCTTCCTTGATTATACGCAGACCTTGCGGAGTATCCTGCAGCTTTCGCCGATTCTGTAGCATTTCTGTAAAGCACATAGGCTTGACAGAACTTCTCGTGTTTCTTTTGTGTTACGTCCGCACTTTCTCTAGGCATAAAACTAGTCTTTCATATTGTTTCTAGCTACGCCCTGCCACTTCTCTACTGTACGCATACCACCTAAACCTAATAAGGCCATAATCAAACCGATAAGACCTTCCGTTTCTAGTACAGGAAGAATAAGAGCAGGATTGAAAATAGCAAGCCCCCAGCTAGCCATAGGAGCTAGAATAAACTGCCATGCAAGAGCAAAGCAGCATACCCACATGATTGCAGGTCTAGCTCCAGCTACAAAGATAGAAGCATGTTTAGCCTGTTCTATATTAGCTTGAGCCTGTGCTAGATCAAGCTGAATAAGCTGTGATTGAAGTTCTGCGTTGAGTTTGGTTTTAAGGTCTTTGTCTTCTACAAACTTATCTAAGACTTTACCTGCTACACCAACTACTGTTTCTGCAATTCCTAACATTATCTAAATAACTTCCTCCAATATTTCTTTTCAGAATGGTAACTGCCTTCAAACACTGCGTTGACGAGAGTACCTTCTCCATAAAGATGTATGTTCATTTCAATTTCTTTGTTGTTAAATAGACGCTCACAATCCTGCGCCATAGCTAGAAGTTCTCCTGTAGTCCAAAACTTCTTTCCGTTAGTTTCTACCTGCAGATACTTCTGCTTGCCATCTTCTGTCTTTTCAGATGCCATGCTGTCCTTAAAATTGGGAATAGAACAATCGAAACCGAATAGATGGAAACTTCTAAAGCCTAGAATGTGCATGAAGCCGATAGCTCGCATGGCAGAGCAAGTTCCTCCAGTTACGAATGTAGTATCTTGAGGAATGTCTATACGCTTGTCGATACCGAATTTTCCTTTGCCTTTGGCAGCATCCTGTACAGCTTGAGAGAAAGCATGCCAGCCATAGATGTTGTCAGTCATAGACAAAAGATGTTTGGTAACGCTTGGATCAGTCATAGATGCAATTAGAAACTTGGTCTTTGCATCTACAACTGAGAACAAGTCCTTACGAACAATACCGTGAGTAGATACTCCGTCAATAGGTCTAGGGTCCAGAATTAGACACCCAAATGGGTCGATATTGTTCTGCAGCAGCTTTGGATAGCTGTGCTTTACGCAAATTACTGTGCCTTTAGTCTCTTCGATTACGTGTTTCAGTTCGATCCAGTTAATCGAAGGACCGGCAGATACGATTATAGCATGTTCTGTATTAGGTGGACAAGTCTGAACTACGCCCCAATTCTCAATAAGTTTAAGGTTCTCATTGATGCTGTCAATGATATACTCTTTAGGCATAGAGTCTCTGGGCTGTACTACGATTGGAACTTTAGTAAGGCTTTCCGGTAGCGGTGGTAGCCCATCCTTCTGTAGTAGAAGGACAAGATGCGTGATGCCACCACCCTTAACTCTGTCCGTAGAAGGAAGAACAATAGCCTTTCCTTCAGGCAAGTCCTTGAAGGTTTCTACCAGCCTGTTAGTTCCTAAGTATTCGTCGTCTAAAATATTGCCTTCTGGGTCTTTAGTGAAGTAGTCATCGAAGACAATAACTGGACAATGTTTTAGATTGGCATAGTCGCTAAATACCGTTTCTTCGCTGTGACCGCCGTCAATGTAAGCAAAGTTCGCATTGGCAAGGCTTTCTTTAGCCTTAACCATCGTTTCCTTACTGTCTCCCTTATGAAGTTCAAAGGTAAACTCTTTACCTTTTTCCTGCTTCATTTTATCGGCAAATTCTTGAAGTCTGTTTCCGATAGCAACGATAGTGTTGTGCCGTTTAGAGTTCAGTTCCTTTTTGTCCAGTTCTTCCGTAGCTTCTTCGAATAGATCGAAGCCTACATAGTGTACTTTATCGGACTTCTCAAAGGCAGCAAGAGACATCTCGATTGCTCTGCCTCCATTCCACGTACCAACCTCAATAATCTTGTCTGTTGCATATGTGCGTACAAGATCGGCTAGCTGTCGATAACGTGGCAGCTTTACGTCAGGAGCAACCTCAGTATCGCTAGGGATATTATTCTTTAATGCTCCTTTGTAATGGACCATGTACTGAGACAAAGGAGAGTTTTTGAATGCTTCCAGCCCTTCTACTGCAGGAGTAAGATTGTGTACCTTAGAACCGTGTGCTTCGTAAATCTTTAGTAGACGTTCAAAGATAAAACCGTCATGCCATTCTCTGTAGGAGATTACTTCTCCAATGTCATAGCAGCCTTTTAGATCGGCAATTAGATAGTACGGAGTCTGATAGTCAAGATTGAAACCAACAAAGGATGTTTCGCTGTAGTCTACATCCTTTCTTCCTAAGTGAACAATCTCTGCGTTATTTGGAAGAATATCCTTAAAGTTCTTTTCGGATACTGGAGAAGTAGTAACTGTATCTGCATCCAGCCAGCAAACCCAACCAGCCTTAACCTCTTTCTCGGATAGGTCCAGAATATAGTCCGTTAGAGCATAGACCTTGTGGCACCACTTGATTGCATCCATACGCCAATTGTAAGGCGTCTTGCCCCCTGCTGTACCATCGTACATAGCCATACGAATACGATAGTCCAGCATGTCCTGAAGTTCATTCAGATTCCTATACTCAATGTGAGAGGATTTAGGAAATGTCTTTACTACTTCTGGATCGAAATCGTGATAGTAAGCCGTAAGCTTTAGATTAGAAGGATTCCAATTCTCAACTACAGACTCAAGCATTTTGTTTGCA
>Ga0208795_1000933_pt1 | contig 13858 bp, 20 predicted proteins | sample CB_VirMetaG_6_FD_184541 | JGI IMG/M metagenome (GOLD analysis project Ga0208795, IMG submission 184541) | Freshwater to marine saline gradient viral communities from Chesapeake Bay - CB_1508_2 Viral MetaG (SPAdes) (version 4) | ecosystem: Environmental > Aquatic > Marine > Coastal | place: USA... | reverse complement strand
GCATTATGCGGACCGCATAACGGCCCGAGCTTCCCGCTGCGATATTGGAACTGGTGCAAAGCGCCAAACGGCGGGCGGCGGGCGGCGGGCGGCGGGGCGGCGCGAAAATCTGGACACAAAAAAGCCCCGCAACCTTTCGGCTGCGGGGCTTGGTCGTTTTACTTGGCAAGGTCAGCGGCGGCGGTCAGCGCCTTGATCATTACGGCATGATCAAATTTGACGGTCGGTTCGCCGTCCTTATCTTTCCGGACGGCACTAATCAACTTGGCCAATTCACCGGCAATGCGGGTTGCCAATTCGCGCGGGGCGTTTGACTTAGCGCCTTTCTTGGCGCCGTCCTTGGCGATTTCGTCCAACGTGATTTCGGAGTCGGCCAGATAGATCCCAAACGCCGACTGCAGCGTGCGAATCTTGCCACCGATCAACTTCGACCAATCGGTCTTGGAAAGATTCTTTCCGTCCGCCTTGACCATCGCCTTTCCGGCAAGGTCGTCGTTCCGCAAAGCGGCGGTAACGGCGGCGGGAAATCCCTCTTGAGCAAGGAACTTGATCGACTCAAATCGATCCGCACGATCCGCTTTCTTGGCGGTAGCGGCGGCAAAATCCGTGGCGATATCGAAACCGCCAACGGACAACATATCGCCAAGAACTTTCCGTCGCGCCGCCAAAGTCGCGTCAGCCTTAAAGTATGCGGATGCGGCGTTGATCAAATCAGTAGGGGCGACGTTATTTGTAGGGGTGGCCATGGTGTTTTCCCTTTCAAGGAAGTATCAAACGGCGCTTGATTGCCCGTTGATTCCTAATGTATAGCACGATATGACGCGTCTGTCCGGGTTTCAGCCCGTTTGGCGCGCCATTTGTTGTTATGCGATTCGCATAACAGGGGTTTTGAGCGGATTCGGCGGCATGGCAACCCCACCTAGGGGCATCCCCCCTGCACGGGCACGGCGTGGCCTCCCTCTATACATACTATTCCCCGCAAACGACGCTATATCCTGACTGTTTTCGTCTGATTTACCCACAAAATACACCCCCCACCCCCTATTGTTTTATGTACACAACGTGTTGTACCCACCCCCCTCAAAGGAAAAAACGCCAGAATGGGTCCCCCGTTTACAAGAGACCCCCCGGTGCATTATAATGCGGGTTATCGGCGCTTAGCGCGCTGCAACGCAGGAAACATCAGCCATGTCGCTGCACCTTAATATAGACGCGGATATCCCCGTGCCCGGCAAAGACGACGTCGCAGGCCAGCGGGATTTGCTACAGACGGCTCGAGCGGCGGCAAACGCGGCGCGCATGCTTGCGGACCACGGACTTGAGGCGGATGCCACAGAGCGAGATATGCAGACGGCGGCCGCGCTGGCCACGCAGTACGCCAAAGACCCAATGGCCACGTCGGCCGCGGCCACGCCGGCAAGAATGGCACGGCTCACGCCGGCCGCGCTGAAGCTGACGGCAGACATCCTCAACCGGTTCGGACACGCGGTGGTGCAAGACTCCATCCAAGTGCGGCACATGGTGACCAACAAGCTGATCGACGAGACGGAGAACCCGGACCCACGCATCCGCCTGCGGGCGTTGGAGCTGCTGGGGAAGATCACCGACGTCGGTCTGTTCACGGAGCGCAGCGAGGTGACGGTCACCCACCAGACGACGGACGACATCCGCGAGAAGCTGCGTGCAAAGCTGAACGCTATGAAGAACGTGACTCCAGCGGGCCCCGACCTCGACATCGACGACGCGGATATTATCGATGGGTGACACAACCCCGGCGTTTACTCAGATCGAACTAGACCTGTTGCTGGCCAACATAGATCATCTGGATGCGGATGAGCTGGCCGAGCTTGAAGGGATAGTCAGCGATCTGGCGGATCGCCAGCGCCTGCAGACACTCCGAACTGACCTGATCGCGTTCTGTCAGCACATGCAGTCCGACTACAAAGTCGGGGCCCACCACAAGAAGCTGGCGGGGCTGCTGGAAGATATCGAGGCACGCAGGAAAGACCGCATATGCGTATCGGTACCCCCACGCCACGGCAAGTCTCAGCTCGTGTCTATCTACTACGCAGCGTGGTATTTGGGGCGGAACCCGTCCCATAAGGTGATGCTCGTGTCGCACACCACAGACCTCGCCGTAGATTTTGGCCGGAAGGTGCGAAACCTGATCAATAGCGAGGCGTTCCGGGAAGTGTTCCCGGACGTGAAGCTGGCGTCGGACTCCAAGTCCGCCGGGCGGTGGAACACGGACAAAGGGGGCGAGTTCTTCGCCGCAGGCGTTGGCTCGGCCTTGGCGGGCCGGGGTGCCCACCTACTGCTCATCGACGACCCGCACTCGGAACAGGACGTACTTAATGGCAACTATGGCGTGTTCATGAAGGCCTACGAGTGGTTCGCCTACGGCGCGAGAACACGCCTAATGCCCGGGGGTGCCGTGGCGGTTGTCCACACCAGATGGCATCAGTCGGACATGATCGGGCGTCTAATCGCGGACATGACCTCTAACGAGGGCGCAGATCAGTACGAGGTCTTCGAGTTTCCCGCGATTATGTCGGTCCCGGTCACGGACGACGACGGCAACGAGACCATCGTAGAGAAAGCGCTATGGCCGGAGTTCTTCGATCTACCGGCGCTACGGCGCACAAAAGCGTCCATGCCTGTGTTCCAGTGGAACGCGCAGTACCAACAGACCCCCACGGCGGAAGAAGCAGCGATCATCAAACGCGAATGGTGGCGGTCGTGGGATAAGGAAGACCCGCCGACGTGCGAGTACGTGATCATGTCTCTCGATGCGGCGGCCGAGACAAACAACCGTGCCGACTTTACCTCGCTGACGACGTGGGGTGTGTTCAAGAACGAGCAAGAGAACTCGCACCAGATCATCCTGCTGAACGCCATAAAGCGGCGCCTTGAGTTCCCTGAACTGAAGCGCATGGCGATGGAGGAGTACACGGAGTGGAACCCGGACGCGTTCATCGTCGAGAAGAAGTCTGCCGGTACCGCCCTCTACCAAGAAATGCGCCGCGCGGGTATCCCCGTGCAGGAGTATACGCCGCACCGCGGCACGGGTGACAAAATGGCCCGCCTGAACTCGGTGGCCGACATCATATCGGCCGGTATGTGCTGGGTACCCGAGAGGCGTTGGGCCGAGGAGGTTGTGGAGGAGATCGCGGGATTCCCGTTTATGGCCAACGATGACCACGTCGATACGTGCATAATGGCCCTGCTGAGGTTCCGCCAAGGGGGGTTTCTGCGCCTGCCTACAGACGAAGAAGACGACGAGTTGCCATATAGAGGCAAAGTAGACTACTATTAGCGAAACGCACGTTAGGAGCACCACATGGCCATTGAGAAACCGCTCGAGCCCTTTACCGAAGCATATATGACCGACGCCTTTGGTGCAGAGGACCCTGACGCGCTTGAAGTCGAGATCGAGATGCCCCTCGGGGACGCGGAAGAAGACGGTAGCCTCATCGTCGAGCTGGAGCTCGATGAGGACGGCGAACTCATAGAAGACCCAGACCACGACGCGAACCTCGCGGACTTCATTGATGAGGACGTGCTGAGCAGTATGGCCAGCGAGCTCGTGACGTCGTTCGACGCCGACAGAATGTCGAGAGCGGACTGGGCTAAGGCCTATGTCAAGGGGCTTGACCTGCTAGGCATGAAGATCGAGGAGCGCACCCAGCCATGGGAAGGCGCGTCCGGGGTGTTCCACCCGATGCTGACCGAGGCCGTTGTCCGGTTCCAAGCGCAGGCCATGGGTGAGTTGTTCCCCGCCTCTGGTCCGGTACGGACAAAGATCGTCGGCCAGCTGACACCAGAGAAGACAGAGCAGGCGCAGCGGGTACAGCAAGAGCTGAACTACCAGCTGACCGAGCACATGCCCGAGTACCGCGAAGAGATGGAACAGATGCTGTTCCGGCTACCGCTGGCGGGGTCTTCATTCAAAAAAGTCTATTACGACCCACTGCTCGAGCGTGCGGTGTCCGCGTTTGTGCCCGCTGAAGACTTCGTCGTGTCGTACGGCGCGTCGGACCTGCAGACATGCGAGCGCTATACGCACGTGATGAAGAAGACGCCGATCGAGATCATGAAACTGCAGGCCGGGGGGTTCTACCGTGACGTGGAGCTACCGGAACCCACAGCGGACATGTCCGACATCCAAGAGAAATACGACGAGATGAACGGCGAAGAGGCCGTGATCGACGATGATGACCGGCACACAGTGCTGGAAATGCACGTGACGATGAACATGCCCGAGGAATACGACGATCCAGACGGCATCCCGCGGCCATATGTGGTCACGATCGACAAGTCGTCCCGCGAGATTCTGGCAATCCGTAGGAATTGGTACGACGACGACACGCGCAAACTGAAGCGCATGCACTTTGTGCACTATCGGTACCTGCCCGGCATGGGGTTCTACGGCACTGGCCTTATCCATATGATTGGTGGGCTTGCAAAGTCCGCGACCTCAATCATGCGTCAGCTCATCGACGCCGGTACGCTGTCGAACCTACCTGCAGGCCTGAAGGCCCGTGGTATGCGGATTAAAGGCGACGGCACCCCGCTGCAGCCCGGCGAGTGGCGTGACGTAGACGTGGGCGGGGGGACACTGCGCGAGTCGCTGTTCCCGCTCCCGTACAAAGAGCCGTCCGCAGTCTTGTATCAGCTGCTTGGTAACGTGGTCGAAGAAGGCCGGCGCATCGGCTCCGTGGCCGACGTGCAAGTGGGCAACATGAACCCCGAGGCGCCAGTAGGTACCACACTGGCCTTGCTCGAGCGGTCCATGAAAGTGATGACCGGCGTACAAGCGCGCCTGCACGCGTCGCTGAAGCGTGAACTGCGGCTGATCGCGTCGGTGATCCACGACTACATGCCGGCGCAGTACGACTACCAGATCGAGGGCGATTTCAGCCGCGTAGACGACTTTAACCGCAGCGTTGATGTCGTACCGGTGTCTGACCCGAATGCCGCCACGATGGCACAACGCGTTGTACAGTACCAAGCGGCGTTGCAGTTGGCACAACAGGCGCCCCAGCTGTACGATCTCGGTAAGCTGCACCGCCAGATGCTCGAGGTACTGGGCATCCAAGACGCGGACGACATCATCAAGCTACCCGAAGACATCAAGGCGAAGGACCCGGTCACTGAGAATATGGCGATCCTGAAGCAAGAGCCGATCAAGGCGTTCTCCTATCAGGACCACGAGGCGCATATAGCGGTGCACTTGGCCGCGGCCCAAGACCCCAAAATCATGCAGCTTGTGGGGCAGTCACCGTTTGCGTCGGCTATCCAGAGCGCATTGGCGGCACACATCACCGAGCACGTGGCGATGCAGTACCGCGTGGAAATCCAGCAACAGCTGGGCGTAGAGATGCCAGACCCGGAAGATACGCTGCCTGAAGATGTGGAGCGCGAGATATCGCGCCTCACAGCGGCCGCAGCCGGTAAGCTGCTGCAGAAGAATCAAGTGGCAGCCGCGACGCAGGCGGCCCAAGAGGCGGCCCAAGACCCACTCACGCAAATCCAACGCGCCGAGCTGGAGATCAAGCAACGCGAGGTGTCGCTGAAGGAAGCGCAGGCCAAGCACGATGCACTCATGGACCTAGAAAAGCTGAAGCTGGACGCCGAAATCCGCATGGCGAACGTGGAAGTTCAGGCCGATCGGATCAAATCCGAAGACCGGCGCGCGGGGGCTAACATCGGGGCCAAGCTGGCAACGGACATTCGTAAGGAGTCCAGCGCGGAGAAGCAGAAAGGCGCCGAGATGGGCCTTAAAGCCGCCGAAGCGATCATCAGAGATGCAACCAAGCCACAGGGAGGTGGACAGTGAACGAACTAGAGGCCCTTCGTCGCCGCATGAATGAGTACAAAGAGCAAGTAACCGAGTACCTTCTAGCCGGGGGCGCTAAGGATTACGTCCAGTACGCAAAGGCTACCGCAAAGGTAGAGGCGATCGAGATAATGCTTGCCGATATTACAGAAATCGAGCAGAGGTATATTGAGGACTGAGTAACCGCTACATATTGTAGCGTATGCCGGGTAGTCTGGCGACGGTTACAGCGGGCCGAAACCGCTGCACGAGGTATATGATGTACGAACCAACACCACTAGACGAGGCGACACGCCTCAAACTTCCGACCCCGGTGGGGTACCACCTGCTCATTGCGACGCTGGACGTGCAAGAGAAGACCACGGGGGGTGTATACCGCCCAGATAGCCTGAAGAACGCAGAGCAGACGGCGTCAATCATCGGGATGGTCATCGCGGTAGGCGCGGATGCGTATTCGGACGCCAACAAATTCTCGAGCGGCCCATGGTGCAAAGAGGGAGATTTCGTGATCTTCCGCTCATACTCGGGCACTCGGTTCAAGATTGGCGGCAAAGAGTTCCGCCTGATCAACGACGACACAGTAGAAGCGGTGGTAGATGATCCCCGCGGATTTGCGAGGGCATGAATATGAATACGAAAGCAAACCAAGAAACCGACGACCTGTTCGACGAAGACGCCGAGCTGGAGGTCGAGATCGTAGACGATGTAGCCGAGGACGAGAAACCACGGCGCGCGGAACCGACCAACGAAGCGGATATCCCCGACGAGGGAGACCTCGAGAGCTACAGCGAGTCGGTGCAGAAACGCATCAAGAAGCTGACGTTCGAGGCGAAAGAGGCGGCCCGCCAACGCGAGGCGGCGTCCCGCGAACGCGAAGAGGCGGTGAAGTACGCGAAGGCCGTCCACGACCAGAACACAAAACTGCAGGACCAGCTGATGCACGGCCAGTCAGCCGTGGTAGATCAGGCCAAAGGCCGGGTCGAGATGGAGTTGGCCAACGCAAAAGCCGCATACAAAGCGGCGTATGAGCTGGGCGATTCTGAGAAGTTGGTTGACGCGCAGTCGCGGCTTATCGATTTGCAGGGTAGGCTGACCCAGCTGCAAAACTACCGCCCCGCCCCGCGCGCGGTAGAGCCCGCGGTACAGCAACAGGCGCCGCAGCCGACCCCGCAACCAGAAGTAAAACTGGATACGCGGCAGAAGACGTGGCTCGAGAACAACAGCTGGTACGGCGAGAACAGCGAGATGACTGGGTTCGCTTTGGGTGTCCATGAGCGCCTTGTACGCGAAGGTGTTGATACGAACAGTGAAACGTACTATACTGGCATCGATGCAGCAGTCCGGAAACGGTTTGCTGACGAATTTTCCAACGAGCGGGGGGTCGAGGTCGCTCCCGCCCAGCGGAGATCGGCTAACGTGGTGGCCTCTGCGGGACGTTCCGCGCCTTCACCACGCCGTGTGAAACTGACCTCGACACAGGCCGCTCTCGCCAAGCGGCTGGGCCTAAAGCCCGAACAGTATGCGGCGCAACTTTTGAAGGATGCTAAAAATGGTTGATCGTACCCCCCGGACCGCTGAGACTCGCGACGCAACATCGCGCAAAAAAACGTGGACTCGTCCATCAGCGTTGCCTACACCCGAAGCTCGTGACGGACTAAAGTTCCGTTGGGTTCGCACATCACTGCTGGGTAACTCGGACAACCCCAACGTATCAACTCGCTTTCGTGAGGGTTACACCCCGGTCAAAGCCACAGATCACCCTGAGATGAAGCTCGTTTCGGACTTGGACTCCCGGTTCAAGGACAACATCGAAGTGGGTGGGCTCCTTCTCTGTGCAATCTCGGAGGACATCGCAGAATCTCGTACTGAGGTTCAGCTAGAGGAAACCAACCGCGCAATGGATGCGGTTGACAACAACTACATGCGTAACTCCGACCCCCGTATGCCCGTACTGAAACCAGAACGGTCTTCACGCACCTCGTTTGGCAAGTAGCATCCGTTGCTTGCTGTGATCCCCGCCTTCTAGGAGACCTATCATGGCTACTACAGCTTCTCCCTATGGCCTTCGCCCGATCAACTTGATTGGTGGTACTCCCTTCGCGGGCTCCACACGCATGATCAAGATTGCATCCGGGTACGCGGCCAACATCTTCAATGGCGATGTCGTTCAGGTACACACCGACGGCACCATCACGAAGGTAACCAATGTCGGCACAAATGCTGACGCGTTCGCAGCCGGTACGGTCGGCGTCTTCGTAGGCTGTGCCTATACAGACGCGACCTACGGCTTCACGACTCGCAACTACTGGCCCACCGGCACAGTAGCGGCAGACGCAGTTGCGTATGTCGTAGATGATCCGAACACCTTGTTCGCGATCCAAGCTGATGCGCCTGTCGCGCAGTCTCTGCTGCATACCAACATGGGTGTAAATCAGACCGCCGGCAGTACAGCGACAGGCAACTCCAAAGTCGCTTTGGACGTCGCCACTTCGGCTGCCACCGCCACGATCGCGTTTAAGATCGTTGGCTTCGTAGAAAGCACTTCCTCGACCGTAGGTGACGCATTCACCGACGTGATTGTAAAGTTCAATCCGTCGTCCCATGCGTATACTGCCGGCCTTGGCGTGGCATAAGGAGCATAACACATGGCTATTTCACGCGCCCAGCTCCTAAAAGAGCTACTACCCGGCCTCAACGCATTGTTCGGACTTGAGTACGATAAGTACGAAAACGAGCATGCGGAAATCTACGAGACCGAAACCTCCGAGCGTTCGTTCGAAGAGGAAACCAAACTTTCGGGCTTCGGTGCTGCACCGGTCAAGAACGAAGGTCAGGCGATCTCGTACGACAACGCACAAGAGTCGTACACTGCTCGCTACACACACGAGACAGTGGCCATGGGTTTCTCGATCACCGAGGAAGCTATGGAAGACAACCTGTATGACTCGCTCTCCGCGCGTTATACCAAGGCGCTCGCACGGGCTATGTCGTACACCAAGCAGGTCAAGGCAGCCTCGCTGCTGAACACCGGCTTTACCACCGCTACCGGCGGTGACGGCGTCACGCTGTTCAACACTGCGCACCCCACGGTGAGCGGGACTACGAACCGCAACCGCCCTGCGACTGACGCTGACTTGAACGAGACCTCGCTCGAGCAGGCTGTGATTGACATCGCGGCCTTCGTTGATGAGCGTGGTTTGCTGATCGCGGCACGTCCGCGCAAGCTGATCGTTCCACCGGCGCTGATGTTCGTAGCAACCCGCTTGCTGCAAACAGAACTGCGTGTCGGCACTGCAGACAATGACTTGAACGCACTGAAGTCCAACGGGTCCATCCCTGAAGGCTACCGCGTCAACCATTATCTGACCGACAGCGATGCTTGGTTCCTCGGTACGGACGTACCAAACGGGTACAAGCACTTCGTGCGCTCCCCACTGGCGACTTCCATGGACGGCGACTTCGATACAGGTAACGTACGGTATAAGAGCCGGGAACGTTACTCGTTCGGGGTAAGCGACCCTCTGGGCATGTATGCGAGCCCGGGAATTTAAGCCTTATTTATAAGGTGATTGTCGATAGAAAGGCCCACTCCGGTGGGCCTTTTTGTTTATTGACTACAAGTCTTGTACTAATAAATTAGGCCTGAACTATACCGAAACCGGGCTTCGTAGCGGAGGCGCGATCGGGCTTCATAGCGGAGACGCGGTGGGCGTAGACAGCCCCCACACACCGTGTTATCCTGCCCACATCCCTGACAGTCGCATGATGCGGCTGACCTTAACCCAGACAGGAGATTCTCATGGGAACTACGTCGTTTTCTGGCCCAGTAAACTCGGCCAACGGCTTTGTCGGTGACATCACCGGCGCAGCAAAACTCCCCACATACACTGTTGCCACGGCACCTTCCGCAGTCACTGCTGGCGCGGGTACGGTCATCTACGTCTCTGACGGCCTTGCAGGCGCTCCCACGGTCGCAGTCTCTGACGGCACTGATTGGATTTCTGCGGCTGGCACCGCTATCGCAGCGGCATAAGGTGCACCATGACAATCAAATGGGCACCTGCGGATGCAGATGAGTTAGCCCGGCGCAAGCCGGCGCCAACGCCAACGCCACCGAAAAAACCATCGACCAAGAAGGGATAACCTATGTACGCTTCGGATGTACGCGCAAAACGCGTTACCGGTACAGGGGCACTGTCCCTTGGCCGTGCTAGGCTCGGTGCGCTAATTGCCACCATCGGTGCGGGCCCCGGCCGTCTTACGCTCACTGATGGCGTTGGCGGCCCGACGGTTATCGATATGGACTTCGTAGCTAGCGATACGCATCATATTACGCTTCCCGGAGACGGGGTGCTGTTCGCCAATGACCCCGCGGTATCCGCTACAACCAATGTGACCGCGGCTACGCTGTTTTTCATTTAGGAGGCTATATGGCCGAAGCATTCCCATTCATCGACGCGATGATGAAGTATCTGATTGTCCCAGCGGTCGTATGGGTGTGGATGCTGCATAAAACGCAGAGCCTACATGCGACGGACATCGCGGTACTTCGCGCAGAGGCTGGGGCCCGAGATATGGCGCGGCGTGAAGAACGCGAAGCTACCGCCGCGCAGCTCGATCAAATTCTGACCATGCTGCAAACGATAAATGGCCGGATAGACACGATGATGGTAAAGGGGCGAGCTCAATGAGGAAGTATTCTGCGCGCAGTTTGTCCAACCTGCAGGGGATTCACCCCAAGTTGCGGAGCGTCATTGACAGGGCGCTGCAAGACAGTCCGCTGGACTTCGCAGTAATCGAAGGACTACGCACCAAGAAAAGGCAGGAACAGCTGGTTGCGTCGGGCGCGTCCAAGACGCTGAACAGCCGCCACCTGACGGGGCATGCGGTTGATCTACTGCCTATCGACCCATCGACGGGCAAGGGCGAGTTTGCGTGGCCACTCTACGACCGGCTCGGGCCTGCGATCAAAGACGCCGCGCGCAAAGAAGGCGTCCCTATTATTTGGGGTGGTGACTGGACCACGTTCAAGGATGGACCTCATTTTGAGTTGGACCGCCGCGTGTACGCTGAGGCTGACTGGGCTTCGACAGAAGCACCGCATCCGGAGCGCACCAAGGCCACGCAAAGCCGCACGGTTCAGGCGACTATAGTGCAGGGTGCATCTGCCGCGGGCGGTGCCATAGCTGCGGTACAAGCGCTGGACGGTACGGCGCAGATTATAGTGTTGGGGGGCTGCGTTATCATTGCGGGTCTGGCACTATTCATTCTTCGGGAGAGGCTTCAGGCATGGGCATCGGGCTGGCGCTGATCGGGCGGATTAGATTGTTATTTGCGGCCCTTGTCACCTTTGGCGCCGCGGTGGGGCTAGCGTACATCCGCGGGAGGGCTGACGCAAACGACGTAAGCCATGAGGAGGAGTTGAATGAGTACGTCGAAACACGCAAGCGCATCGATCGCGCGGGGCGCTCTACTGACGCTACCGCTGCTCGTAAGTGGCTGTCTGAGCGTAAGTCAGGCCGCGATATGTGACGGGACCACCCACCTGCGGGACGCGCACGTGGGGGCATTACTTGCTGATGCAGGGCCGCAGTCACTCCAGACGGGCGCGGCGCTGGTAGCGGCTTTAGACACGGGGTGTATAGATGGCTAAATCTCCAGCATGGCAGCGCAAAGAAGGTAAAGACCCGAAAGGTGGCCTTAACGCTAAAGGCCGCGCGGCGGCCAAGAAGCAGGGCATGAACCTCAAGCCTCCGGCGCCAAACCCGAAGACCAAAAAGGACGCCGCGCGGCGGAAGTCGTTTTGCGCGCGTATGAGTGGAATGCCGGGCCCCATGAAGGACGACAAAGGCAAGCCTACGCGCAAGGCGCTGTCACTACGGGCATGGAACTGCTGACATGGCCATATCACGCGCACAGATGCGCACCCAGCTCGGAGGAAACACAGTGCCACTCACACCCAAGGGCAAGAAGATCAAGAGCGCCATGCAGAAGCAGTATGGCAAAGACAAGGGCGAACGTGTATTCTACGCCTCAGAGAACAAGGGCTCACTGAAAGGTGTCGCCAAGAAACGCAAACCCACGAAGCGGAAATAACCCATGGCCGTTGTCGTCCCCGACCTAGCAGAGATTTTCGAAGAGGCGTTCGAGAGAGCGGGCCTCGAGATGCGGTCGGGTTACGACCTGAAGACCGTGCGCCGTAGCCTCAACATGTTGACGCTGGAGTGGCAGAACCGCGGCCTGAACCTATTTACGATCGAGTCGGGTACGCAGCTGCTGACGCCGGGCACGGCAGTATACACGCTGCCGGCGGATACGATCGATGTCATTGAGCATCAGCTACGCAGCGGGACCGGCACGAGCCAGACCGATACGGCGATACAACGTATCAGCGTATCGACGTACGCGCAGCAGACCAACAAGAACACCCAAGGGCGCCCCACGCAAATCTATGTCGATCGCGGGGTCAGCGACGTGAAGTTTACGCTCTGGCCGGTGCCGGACACGGCATACACCGTGGCGTACTATCGCCTCAAGGGTATTGATGGCCTCGTTTCAGGTATCTCGGGCGCTGCGGCTATCCCTCCTCGGTTTATCCCCGCCCTTGTGTCGGGGTTGGCATTCCATATCGCCATGAAGAAGCCCGAAGCCGCCATGCGCGCGCCCGCGCTCCGCGACGAATACAACGCACAGTTTCAGCTCGCCGCCGACGAAGATGAGGATCGGGCATCGCTGCACTTCACTCCGGGCAGGGGGTACAGATGACGTATGCGTCAGGCAAGAAGGCATTTGGTTACTGCGACAAGACTGGATTTCGGTACGCCCTGACAGACCTTGTCTGGGAGTTCAAAGACGGAAAGCGTACGGGCATGCGCGTCGGCAACGACGTAGTTGACCCTGACCACCCACAGAATTTTCTTGGGCGCGTGCGTGTAGTAGACCCGCAATCGCTGCGCGACCCCCGCCCCGACACGTCGATGACTGAGAGTCGCGGCTTGTTTGGGTGGAACCCCGTAGGGCACACTGAAGTGTTCCTCACCGGTGCCGTTGGCACTGTAACCGTTAGCATCGGAGACTGATATGAAAGCCCCACGCCCAAAGGCCAACCCAAAGCGCCCGCCGAAATCCAGCCCGCGCCCCCCGCGTAATCCGGACTCCGACACTATGAGCCCGAAGAGCGTGTATGAGCGCTCGATCCGCCCTATGGCAAAAGGCGGAGCCGTGAAAGAAGTCGCTTCCCCTTCACTGGGGCGAGCCACCAAAGCATGGCGCGATGGGGCCGAGGCAAATAGGCGGCTCGTTGGCAAGCTAAACGAGTCAAGCTCGATACAGGCGCGCATAGATGGTAATAACCTAGACGAGCGTAATAAGCTCGTTCCGCCGCTTGGCACCAAGGCCCGCGTGGAGCACGACAAAGACCCATCCGCCGGCAAGAAGAAAACAGTCGGAGCCGTGAAAAAAGCCGCTGGTGGCATGTGCCGGGGTATGGGTGCTGCAACCAAGGGCGGCCAGTACGCTCGGAGCAAATAAGCCATGAACTACACTGAACTTGTAGCCGCGATCCAAAACTACTGCGAGAACGCGGAGACGACGTTTGTCGCCAACATCCCTACGTTCGTGCGGCAGGCAGAGCAGCGCATCTACCGGTCAGTCATGCTGCCCGAGTTCCGCGCCAATGCCACAACTATGGTGGGCGCGGGCTCGCAATACGTAGCGCGGCCGGTGAACTTCTTGTCAGTGTTCTCGTTTGCGGTGATCAGCGCCTCCGGGGAGTACACGTACATGCAGGACAAGGACGTGAGCTTCATTCGCGAGGCGTATCCGCACCCGGCCACGGCCGGTAAGCCGCAGTATTACGGGATGTTCAATGGCGACGCGGCTAGCAACGAGGGATCATTCCTCATTGGGCCTACACCAGACGCCACGTATCAGGTCGAGCTGCACTATTTCTATGACCCTGAGTCCATCGTGACGTCTGGCACATCGTGGCTCGGTACTAACGCGGCACCGGCGCTGCTG
>Ga0208795_1000929_pt1 | contig 13937 bp, 19 predicted proteins | sample CB_VirMetaG_6_FD_184541 | JGI IMG/M metagenome (GOLD analysis project Ga0208795, IMG submission 184541) | Freshwater to marine saline gradient viral communities from Chesapeake Bay - CB_1508_2 Viral MetaG (SPAdes) (version 4) | ecosystem: Environmental > Aquatic > Marine > Coastal | place: USA... | reverse complement strand
TTGCTCTAAAATGTGCGACGAAGCACACAAGGAGGAACAGCGTGGACAAGTGCAAATGGTGCGGTAAAGAGATTGCGCCATTTATCATACGCCGGTATGAGAATGGCGAACAGTACCACGAAAGCTGCTACAAGGAACGTGAGCAGCTTCGTAAACACACAGGTCGGCTGCATGACCGCAAACCAGAAGGATAAGTCCATGATAGTGCTCTACAGTGCTGAAGATCAAGAACGCAGCGTCAAGATCGAGAATGGTGGTCTGATGCTGGTGTTTAGCGCAAATGAGATGGAATTACAACACCTCATCATGCAAGGTTTCTTACCCATTGTTGACGGTCATACGAGGGCACAGATTGCCGAGATTATATCCATAATCGGGAGGCCTCCGGTTGTCCTCTCCTAGCGCCACAAGCGCATTTGTCCACAGCAACACTGTGGACTTTTCTTTTTCACATGTGACAATGTATACATGAATTACTGTCGGTATTGTAAACGTAAAATTCCACCCGCTTGGAAATTCTGCAACCACTGCAACCACCTTACTGGCAAGTATGACAAAGACTTCGACAACCCAACCAAGACAGTAGTGATGAGAGGGAGTCACGAGAAGGAGTACAAAGAACTGAAAGAAAAGTATACCGAGCTAGAAAAGCAATACAATGAATTACTTGAAGACAACAGACGCTGGCAACGACTATACGGGCAATTAGAAGATAACTTTTATAAGCAGCAAGAGATAATAAAATCACTACAATGACACTCAGCAACAGCCAAATAATACAGACACTACGTGCTGCAAATAAAGAAGCGCACAAGCGTATACAGCAGCTAGAAAAGCGCCCAAAATCAGCGGAGAACAAGCGTATTAAGCAGTTAGAACATGCTAACCATGAGCTGACTATTGAGCTTAGTACGTTGAAGTATGAGCTTTTATATACGAGAGAGTTGTATGAGGGTGCATTGGATGTGGTGAAACATTACTACAAGGTTAATAGTTAGTTGACCAACAACTTATCCACAGTCTGATACTGTACACCCCTTGCTACGTGGTAAAATAGAGTGGAGGTAGGATGGTGGTGCCGTGGAGACGTCATACGAATCGACCCGTATGCTACGGCACCGTCATCCTGTCTCGTAGATGGTGTACTTATGAGGGAGTACCAGTAAACCTAGGAAGTGCGTTGACCGGACAGAGAGAAACCTTCTGAGGGAGGTGGAATAAGATCTGAAAAGTAGCACGCTGGGAAACCTTCACAAGTACATCATCACCAACCTGTAAGCGGTCCTTACATGTTGAATTATCACTAAGACCAACGCTTATCAAAAAGCATATGAAAACCATCATTATCACGGGATTGATAGTGAGCGTTATCGGAGGAGTACTTACTTTTTTACCAAACACAACAACCGTTAAGAACATCAAGGAAGTTGTCGAGGTAGAGAAGACAGTAGAAGTTGATGTTTTGGAAAATCGAATAAAAGAAGCGTTAGAAGCTGCTAGTGCTAGTACCACAGCAAAGGCTCAAGCCGCTTATGACAAGGTGTACGAACAGGAAGTGAAGCGTATAGAAGATGAGGTTAAAGCTGCCTATATCGCTGAGATTGAGGCAACGATCACTGATCCAAGTTATTGACTAACAGGTAATCGAGTGGAGAAGCTCATACGAAAGTACTTCCCAGACGATTACGCCACAGCGTTGGCCGTAGCAAAAGCAGAAAGCGGACTACGACCAAACGCTACTAACTGGAAAGACAGTCATCGTGGATGTACAGGCTCATTTGGTATCTTCCAAATAGGCTGTCTCCATGAAGTAGACCCACAGGTGTTGTATGATGTAGAGTACAACATCAAACGAGCCAGACAGATATACGACAGCGATGGATGGCAACCATGGGGTGCATACACAGACGGAAGCTACAAAAAGTATCTAGCTCAAAACAACTAGGTAATAAATAACCGCCCTAACAAGGCGGTTATTTAGTCCTCTGGTGCGTCAGTGTATGAGTCTTCGATAGGAAACTCATCTTCATCTAAGACAGACTCAAACTCTACGGCTCCGGTGCTGTGTGTTTGTGAAAACCAAATATCAAATTGTTCTTCTGGTGTGTTTTCCATTACAATAATTGTAGCATGTCAATATAAAAGCAAAATCCCCTGTTATGGGGATTAGCTGTTGAAAAATAGTCGCTTATTTTTCTGTCCACTCTCCACGAATGGGCAGAGATATTATACATTATTTACGTGTTCCGAAAAGAAAGATGTCCCCAATTCGGTATCTACCCCACCAAGCTACCAAGATACCTGCTGCCTCCATAACTGTCTGCACTTCATCTGCTGGTATAAATTGGCTTGCCAGTGTCACAATTAGACCTGCTATAGTTAATGACATATTACATTACTTAAATTTTGAATAATCTACATTTCCCGACTTTAAATCAGATATATTATACCCTTTTGTCAGTTGAAAATGTGGCTTGTCTGAGAAAGATGTCCACCTTCCTCCCCATTCTAGTCCAAGACGTTCACCTATTGAACCAAGTGTATCCCATTGTTCTTTTGTGGCAGAATAACCTTGTTTTATAAACACAACGTCAAATGCAAGGCCATAGTTATGGTAGCTTTCACCTGCTTTTGCATTAGTTACAATCGCTCCTGGTTTTGTCCTTCCTTGAGCATATAACTCTGCTTGGCGCTCTGGTGAGCGATAGCCCTCTGTTATTCTAATCGGCAAACCAATGTTGTTCATGCTTTGGACAAGTTCCTTAGCTTTTCTTTCAACTAATGGTAGAAGGCCTTTTTTCTTTGGCAACAGACCGAGTAGTTTTTCTAATAAATTTTTAATAGTAAACAGCTTACTTCTCCTGTCTTGGTGTTCTTTCAGTAGTTCCTTTAGTCTTCCTTGCTTTTGCATATCATGAACACGATCAGGCGTACCAGACTGTTTTTCTTCTCCATGCAGATACTCGTGGATGACTAGCCATGTAAAATTTGATTTAAAACCGTTTGCTTTAGCTCGTTCAGATAAACGAGATGGTATACCAATGTAAAAGTCATGCTTTGTGTCACTGTCTGCCTTGTCATACATGCCTATGTGTGTGGTAACACCAATTAAACGTAGTGCTTCTTTTGTTGTACAAAAACATTTAATGTCACCTGTCGTTATTTTAGATCGCAACCAATCAAAATCTGCCCACATCTGTTTAAAGTACGGATTGAATTTAGGAGGTATCTTTTCAGTTGTTTCTACTATTGAAATATCCCAATCTACGTACTTCTTCAATTCCTCTGTCCACTCTGGATTTATTGTGATATTGGTTAGGATATTTAGTTTCATGCTTTATTGACTTAGTGATAAGTAGCGAATATACCCGAATAGTAGGAAGGAGATTGTTAATGCTAGTATCATGATGTACGTTGCGCGTTCACCTTCCATAACATTACTGTTTTTCTAAAAACTTATTAAATGGTGTGTCGTCCACACAATCGTGTGATGTACTTGAAAAAAGTGCATATAGATGTACACCGTCGCAGTAGGTGAAACGATCTCCTTCCTTTTTAAACAAGTACAGATCCGTAACCATAAAAGCGACAATAAAGATAAAGATTGACAGTAGTATCGTATTTAGTATGTGTAGACGTTGTAACAACTGCATATTATTTACTAACAATAGTCTTTACTAACCAAATAACACCGGCACCGATAGCGCTTATTGATAAAATTACAGTTGCCATGCCGGTAATAATGTTTTTGACGGTTGCAATACCGTTATATGAGCTGATTACTATTCGTAGATCATCAGCTTCAATATGATCCCATTTTTGTACAAACGCTTTAAAGTCTTTCGCAATATCTTTAAACTCAGCGCCGAGAGCACTAACAGTGCCAGCAACAGCAACATGGCTCCGTTCTAATTCGTTCTGCCATTTTTGCTCTAACGCTTCTAATTTTAACTCCATGCGCTTTTCTGATTCATTTACGATCTTTTCGACCTCTTCTTTACTACACATACCAATAATTATACACTACATTCCTCTGTTATCTCCCCAAATATCATATCTTAGAAAACCAAATAGACGGACTACTTTTGGAAACAGATACTTTCGTACTCTTGATTGGAAGTACTCCGGCTTGTTCATAAAGTACAGATACTCGTTATCTTGAAACTTGCGGTTATATCTAGTCCATGGTGATCTGTCTATAAGATAGTCATGTACTAGCGCTGCATAAATATCTCGTGAAGACTGTTTGAAACATAAACTAAAAGGAAACGGTACACTTTGACCATCAAACCTGTACCCTTTTTCTATTGTTACTAAATCTCCATTACTGAGATACACGTCAACATCTTCATCTAGGTAGTATGCCCTAAACTTATCTCTGTCAGGTAAGATTTTAGGGTACATCGGGTTCATACTACACACCCATTACTTTACTAATATTAGCAGTGGCTACCCCCATAACCTTTCCAATATTGGCTGACGCCACTCCCATGACGGTGTTGGCGTAGCCTGTGGCTCCACCTGCGTCATAAGGAATACCTGCACCTGAGTTGTAGAGAGCGGCAACGTCTGAGGATGAGAGAGCGCGTGACCAGACACCAACTTCGTCAAGAACAGCATCGAGCTTGTTTACCAACGCACTCCAAGTCCCAAGATAAAAAGAAGCTGCGCTGTTATTCAAAGAGGAAAGCATCCCTGTGCCAGAGCCTTTTGCTACCCCATTCACATAGAAAGCATAACTACCGGCATTGTAAGTGACGACAACGTGATACCAAGTGCCGATGCTCCAAGTCAGGGCGTCACTGTCTTTGGTATTACTGCCGTCACTAAAGCGAATAGTGTTATTGGTTCCTACGTTTATCTGTAAATAGTACCCAGCCGGTGAAAACTTACCTATCACTACGGCGTCAGTATCACTCTCTGTTTTTACCCAAAAAGAAAAAGAGGCGGCGGTTGAAAGGTCGAGACCTGACTGAGCTGCGTCTGTTATTGAAAGATATTCACTGTTGCTGGCCTCAAAATCAGCACCGTTACCCTGAATACCAGTAGCCTGTCCTACCGTATTATTATCAGTCAAGTCATTACTTCCATGACTATCTGTTCGTGTTGCGCCAGTTGCTTCCTCCATTTCCCAATAACTAACCAAAGAAGTAGAAAGTCCACTGTCATTCTTTACATCTGCTGGAGCGTAGTATGGGAGTCCGTCACCTGAGTTATAGAGGGCTGTGATTTCTGTGGTTGTTAGTTCCTTAGTCCAAAATCCAACATCGTCTAACTGACCGTCAAACGGAATACTATACACTGCATTTCGTTTTCTTATACCAATTACAAAGTCTTGATTGCCATTTGGAATAGTTTGAGATGTTGTGTCACTATCCAGAACAGAGCCATTTTTGTATAATTTTGCGGAGGAGCTACCGTCAAAAGTTAAAACAATATGATACCAAGTACCGGCACTCATGCCATGAGCTACTTGTTTATTTGTTCCATATACTGTTCCGTTACCAATACTCCACTGGAAATTACCAGTACTTAACATGAGTAAACGAAATTCAGAGTTAGTGCTATCATCTGCTTTATGAAAAATAGTTTCTGTTGTATCAACCCTGTCAGGATTAACCCATATAGAAACCGAAAAAGCAGAGAAGGTAGCGAAATCTCCAGCGTTTAACGCCTCGCTGTTTGCTGCTGTAAATTCAGCACAATTACCTATCTTACCTGTCGCACTCGTTACTGTATTGTAATCAGCTAGGTCATTACTACCATGTAGGTCATAGCGTGTACCACTAGCTTCCTCCAAGTCCCAATAAGAGACTAGACCTGTAGTAAGTGTGCTGTGATTTTTTATATCTGCCATACTATAATTCTTGTTCTATTACCTCACTCCAAGCAGTAGTATTTATAGTCCAGTCGGTGACTGCTTTTGGTGTTACTAACACTGGGTTGTCTATATCTGTATTGTCATAGACTGCTTCTTGAACTACTGGTACTGCTGAACGACTACGAGTAAACTTTCTACCGTCTGGTAGTTCTACTGTAGCGGTGGCTGAAAAGCCTGTGTCACCACCCACCCACTCATCTACTGAAATAGAGAAAGGTACTGGTGAGTTGAAAGAGAAGTCTACATCAATGGCGTGCTTCTCATCATTAGGTGTACGTAGTTCCCAAGTTGTATCTGCACCATCTACTACTGGGTCAGTGACAAGTAGTTGGAAGAACTTATTATGCTTTAGGTAGTATTTCTCTTGCTTCACTATTAAAGCATCCCAAAACTCCAGTAGCTTTGCATCTGCTTTGTTTCTAAGTTCTGTAAGAGTCATACTAAGCTATCTCCACCCAGCTAGGGGTTGGATTAAAGTAAATAGTGTTTGGTTCGGTTGTAACCGCCCAGCCCAAGACACGAACGATTGCACTAGCGGTGGTTGGTGCGGTGGCTGTTAAGTCTCCTTCTGTCTCTGAGATGTACACCGCAGCACCCAAAGCGATAGATGCAGGGAAAGTCGCAGCTCTGACTGTCCCGTTTAGAAGAACAGTGACAGGGTTTCCGTCAGTTGAAGTTGAGACTGCGATACCGATAGGTACTGGCCCTGCGGTAGCGGCAGCACTAGCGTCTGCTAAAAGCCACTCTCCTGCGGTAGCGTCTAAGTAGATGACATCACCTACTGCGATAGTTGCTCCACCTGTACCAGTGATAGTGATACCACTGTACTTTGCATCGGCTGATAGGCTTGGGTCAATGGTAATTGATGCGTCTTCACCAACGTCAATGTTGTTACCGTTAAGGTCTAAGTCTCCTCCTAGTTGTGGGGTGGTGTCGTCTACTACAGATTGCAATGCTGAATCTGCGGTAGAACCTTGGGCTGCGGTGGCGTAGTCAGCTGGGTCAAATGATTTAACGTCAGCTAGGTTAGTGATCTCATCGTCCATCAAGGCACCAGCTGATCGGACGTTGTCTGTATCTGTAGCATCAGCTCCATCTTCTACGTTTAAGTAACCACGTACATTAGCTGGCGTGGTGATCTGATAGCCACCAAGACCGTTTGAGGTGAGCATTTGCCCTTCTGCGCCTGGTGTGAGACCAGCAATAGACTTGAGTTGTGCGTCTGCGATTTTATCTACCGTTACTGCATCGCTTTCTATCTGTGCAGTGTCTACAGTATTAAGGTCTGCTAGTGCACCTGTATTTGCAGTTGCTCCATCTTCAACATTAATCAGGGTACGCACTTGAGCTGCGGTAAGTTCTTCTGAGTCTCCTGATCCGGCTGTTACACGTCCTAAAATACGGTCTTGTGCTACGTTTGAAACAACGTCTACAGTGCCGCCTGATGGTGCTGCTTCCCAGGCTGCGTTTCCCGCGCCATCTGCGGTAAGGATATAACCGTCTGTCGCTGCTCCACTTCCGAGAGTGTTGGCATCGTCACCTGGTTGAACTGCTGAGGCTGCTAAATCTCCTTCTGCGCCTGTTGCATAATCATCAGCGTCAAAGTCTGTGATTTCAGAAAGTGTGTGAGTGTGTGAAGCGTCAGCTTTTGCTGCGTCTAGTGCTTCGATCTTGTCTCGTACAGCGTTCTTTGATGGTGCTTTTCCAGTTACACCGTTCCATGTAGTTTCATTGTATGCTGTGTCGTCAATGTCTGAGATGGTAAGTACCTGTTCTGCTTTTGCGGCAGGGTCATATGTGCTTGTTACCATATCACCACCACCCAAAGCGCCTGGGTCAAAGGTTACTGAACCGTCACCATTGTCAGTGAGGGTGCTGTTAGGAAAGATAACTGTGTCAGCTTCTACTGATGGGCTACCGTCTCCTTCTTTAAAAGTAATTGCAGATGATGTGACGATTGTTCCGTCTGCTACAGCTTGTCGAATGAAACCATATACTTGCTGTTTGCCAATACCAACACCTTTTCCGGCCTGGACAGCATACTGTCGCACTTCGTCTAGTCTCTGTGTAAGGTCTTGTACTGCATCAATAGATAGCTTTTCACCTTCTGGAAGTAGCTCTAGAGCGTTACGAATCTCCTCTGGTGAGGCGTTTACCGCTTCTGCCACTGCCTTGTCCCACTCAGGTAGTTCAATTAAGGTGGCAGCTATTTGAGCAGCTTTCTTAATCTCTTCTTCAGTAACCTCACCATCGTTACCGTCTTTCAAGTTGGTGATGCGCTCATTTAGTCGATCAATAGCACCTTGGAGCTCACCTTTCAAAGCATTTGCTTCGTTCTTCAGTTCGCTTCGGCTTTCAGCTAGCTTTTCCTGAATGTCACCCTTAATGCTTCCGGTTTCTGTACGGTAGCTTTTAAGCAGGTCGTTGATTTGTTTCTTAAGTTCTTTAGCTACGTCAAGCTGTCCTCCTTGGATAGACTTATCAATGAGTTTTACTTGGTCTAATACCAGTAATACGAGATCAGCTAGTTCGGCGTTGTCTAACGGCTGTACTACGTCTGGATTCTCGCGGTAGAGCTTTAGTTTTTTGAGTGTTTGCGGTTTCATATTGGATATATTATACCATGTTCTTAGTTGCAAAAATAAGTGGTTGGGCTATAATAATCCCATTACTACTCGTTAGGGCGAGTAGCAAAAGCCACCATGCGCCCTAACGTTTGGTGGCTTTTGTTTATGAAAGATTATACGGATAAAAAATTTCACAAGTTGACTTTTGTTGCTCCAGCACACAAAGACGAAAACCGTAACTGGTTATGGAAAGTTGTTTGTGAGTGTGGAAACACAAAAAAAGTTAGGCCTCGCTCTGTTACTGCTGGAATAACAAAAAGTTGTGGCTGTCTTTCAAAGGAGGCAGCTAAGGAAAACATAAAGGACATTACTGGTCACACATTTGGCTACCTTACTGTGGTAGATTTCTCTCATACCACAAGACACGGAGCTTTATGGAATTGTAAATGTAAATGTGGCAACAAAAAAACTATCTACGGCTCATCTATTAGAACTGGACACTCTAAAAGTTGTGGTTGTTTGCAAAAAGAAAAGGCAAGAGTATCTCAACAACGACTCGCTAGACTGGCTGAAACTCATGGAATAACAAAAACACGACTTGGAAAAGCATTTGCAAATAAATACTACCAAGCAAGTGCGCGTTGTAACGACAAGAAAAATCCTAACTATGGAGGCAGAGGTATCAAATTTATGTGGAATGATATTATTTCATTTCAACAAGACATGTATTCAAGCTTCTTAGAGGCTTGTGATAAAACTGACTACAAAAACGTTACATTAGAGAGGATAGATGTTGACGGGAACTATTGTAAAGACAACTGCACTTGGGCGACACCAAAAGAACAGGCGAGGAATCGCAGAAATAATGCGACGTATACTTACCAAGGCGAGACAAAGTGTATTGCAGAGTGGGCAGAATTATACAATTTAAGCTATACCTGCCTCTGGCAAAGACTATCCTCAGGCAAGCCCATAGAAGAAGCTTTGACATCTCCATCTAGTGGGAGTAGTGTATAAATATGGCAATTATCTTAGCAATAATAGGTTTGTTTTTTAGCACCCTGGCTGTCTTGTTTGTATTTATGCTTATTGGGCAAGCGATTGACGTTCTTCTTGATCGTCGGCAGCCATCTGGGCGATCAGATTAAGTACGGCAGTTTTGCTAACATTTCCTGCGGCATCTGTCGGTAGTTTTTCTACGATAGAGGAGATACCGCGCGCAACCTTAGGCACGAGTGGGTCTAGTGCTTGTCTCTGCATTAGTTTTGATATTTGCCCACCTGACAACGCGCCAACAACTGATCCGACATAGCTATCAGTTGCATTTTGTCCGGCAATAGCTCCAACAAGGTTTCCAAAATATGAACCAAGCCGACCACCTTTCACGGCTCGCCCGTGTAAGGCATCTAGGAACTTGTCTGCTGCAATTAGTTGACCTTCTTTTGCAAGTGTTTGCTGTGCTCCAGGTACGTTCTTGTAAATAACCTTTCGCATAGCATCTCCAATTGCTCGTTCAACATCAATTGTGTCAGGGTTCCACTGCTTGTTCATTGCTCGCCTTATAGCACTTGCGCTTTCCATAGACAAATCATCTCCATAAGATTCAGCAAAATCGTCAAAGTATGAGTCCATTGCTTTTATAGTTTTGTTTACCTTACCAGCCGCCTTTAGCGAGTCATTTTTCTTTATCATGTCTACGGCCTCTTCTTTGAGAGAAGACAGATTTACTTTTACTTTTGAACCAGAAATTGCCTTTACGACTTCTTCATCAAGATCATCAATTGTGTTTCGCAGTGTCTCTCTAGCCTGTTCGGTGTTGATCTTGCCATCTACTACTTTTAACTGCTTTCCTGCACCCGACTTTGAAAGAGTTGTAATTGGGTCAGATATGAGTTTTCGCTCAGCACCCTTCCCTTGGTATACAGCACCGTCTTTGAACTTTTTTTGTAAAGTTTTAAATGCGTCTTTTGTCTCAAACAACTTACTCTCTGGAGTTGTTTTTACTAGGTCATCTATATATTTCGAGGCACCACCTAAAACTCCACCAACAGCAGCCCCCATAGCGGCTCCTTTTGCCGCTCCTGGTATGATGCCCTCACCCTCTGTAAGCGCTTCCGCAGCACCAAAGGCACCACCAGCAACTGCTCCCTGACCAGCTCCAACTAAAGCTGCGCGACCGACTGTGGTTGCGCCCGCAGCGGCCTTAGTACCAAAATTAAGTGCTCCACCAAGACTAGCAACATTGAGTACTGTTGACGCGGCCGACCCGAGCACCTCTCGGTTGCTTAGTCCACCAGTAGCAAGTTGTTCAAAATCAACTCCCTCTTCTTGAGAGCGACGCTGCAATTCTTTTGTTAGGTTTCCTACGGCTCTTTCGTCGCCACGTTCCCTTGCTTGTTTCAACGCATCAATCAATAGAGTTGTTTGCTCTTTGTTTTGTTGCAGTATCCCTTCCTGTACATTTTTACCTTGACCAGTTAAGTTGTAGATAGTTTGACCTATACCACGACCAAACTCATCCATGTTCAGAAACTCTCCGGCTGAGCGTAGTAGCCCTTTCTGTGAAAAGGTTTGATTATTAAGTTTTTCTGCCACTCGTCCTCGTTTGGCAAAATCCACGATGTTTTCCTTCGTGTAACCCATTTGTCTTAACTGTTTGAATTGTTCTCGTGATACGTTGTCCATACTATTCACCAAAGAGGAATTTACCTATTCTTTTAAAGAATCCATCAGACTGATCGTTAACCTGCGTTGTGGTCTGACTTGTTCCACCAAACGCATCATCGTACTCTTCATCTATCTGTTGCACAGAAGCTGAGCCTACACCGATAGCATTCTCTAGTTCAGCGATCTGTTGGTTAAATTTATCGTAAATTCCAACAAATCCACTTACGTCTCGCCCAGCGGCAGCCATGCTTTCAAGTTGACTCACTAGACCGGACCGCACTTTACGGAGTGTTAGAGCCATAACTGCTTTGTTTTGTTCTTCAGTGTTTGTAAGGTTTGGTAGTGTGTTTGAGTATCGAGCAACGTCCGCATCTGTCAAAACACCAACCTCACCATACGTACCACGAGCCAATTGTGGTACTAGCTGTGTGATTGCCGCATCTATGGTGGCCGCCTCTAAGTTGTATGGGTTAACACGCTTAAACACACCAAGAATTGGGTCTGTATTTGCACCCTGAATTGTCGCTTGTAGATCTTGAAGACCGTCTGCTACTCGTTTAGCGTTTGTGAGTGGCTCTGCCTCTGATTGTGTGAGTAATCTTCCACCTGCCGTTGCAGACAACAAAGAAGGGATCGGGTCTTCGTCTGTTCCCATTGTACCACTTGTTCCGGCCGCAAATGTTACTGTGCCGGGTGTAACAGAGTTGGAGCCTCCTTTGCTATAACGTTGAGCCTCCAAAGCACGAGTTGCATCTAGGGTTGCTTGTTGTTGTTGAACTTCAAGGTCTCTCATTTGGTTTGCGCCACGTGCAATAATCTCTTGTGAGAGAGCCATTTTTTGTTCATCTGATAACTTACTTAATGTCAATTGATTGACTTCTGATGCTGTCGCTCCAGAAATTAAAGCAGCTTGTATGTTATTCTTTAATTCTTCAACCTTGAGTTGGTCTTCCTCGTATTTTCTGGCTTCTGCATTAAGTAACTGTTGTGTCTGCCCATCTACCGTACCCTCCAAGCTTTTAATCTGATTGAGTAAATTGGTATTTTTTAGTTGCCTATCTTGATAAGCAATCTCTACAGCATTGCTTGCTAGGGCTTGTGCTGTTTCTATGTTGCCTTGCAGCACCGCTGCCCTCATGGCCAATCCTTGGCTCCGCACAGCAGCTTCACGGTCTTCTTGAGTCACTTCACGTTGTCCTTGTCCAACGGTTTGTCCGGCTGCGCCTTCGATACGAACCTTTGTTAGATCACTACCTGTCTGCATGTCTGCTAGCTGTAGATTGATGTCTTTGAGTTCTTTGAGGTTCTGCGGTAGTCCAAACTCGTCTTGTTTTGCAGTAAATAGGTCTGAGAGAGTGCCTTCATCAGCAAGGGCGGCGTATTGACCACGCATATCCTTTAGCTGCTTAGCTTCCTCGGTTTGAGCTGCAATAAGGTTGTTTGATTCATCGCGCACAGCGTTTACTGTAGCGTTTGATGGCAAGGGTGGTGGTGTTATTGGTTCTGATACTTGTACTGGCTGTACAGGCTGTACCAGCTCTTTTGCAGAGATGGTTGGTTCAATACCAAACCGCTTAGCCTGTGCTTCGGTTTCGTTTTTCTGTTGCTCTGCGGTTAGAGTTGGATTCATACCTATATTATAACACTTTTTACAGCCCTTCTTTATTATTGGACTTACTAATAAGTTCTCTAAAAGTCACATCTCCGGTGAACTCAATCTTGTACTGAGCGAAGGTTTTTGCTTCGTTGCCGGTTCCTAACTTGAAGTACTCGCCACCATCGTTGATGTTTGACATGTCGAGCTTTTCAAACTTGTCAATCTTTATGTTACTGAATTCGTTCAATACACCAATATTTTCATCTACAGTGACTGTGTTGATTTCTGCACCCATTTTAATAGCAGTAATATGGCAAGAAGTATCAGAGCCTTGTTTGTCGAGGATAAACACCTCATCTCCTTCCGCTACGTTAGTAAGGTCATCAGTAGTGTTAAATTCATTCACTGAAGCCCAGGTAACACCATTTACAACGTATGGGAAGCCTGGCTGTTCGCTGTCTTTTCTCTTCACCTGTACACTTGAGTCATCGTCAAGTGTGTCCACCTTGTAAACAAAGGTATCAAATACATCTGCAATAGAGTCGGATTCGTGTCTGGTAAGAACAAAGAAACCTCTTGGTGTCGTATCTGTTTCCATCCACACTCCATCACCATCAGAGACAGTGTCAGCACCTGCCATGATGCGTGTGTATGGTGTGTTGGTGAGAAGGAGAGGGCCAACGCTTCTGAGATCAGAAGTACCCAGTGAGTACCGATGTGTCAAAGAGTAGGTTGTTAAATCTAGCACCCAAACACCAGAGTACCCTCGTTTAAGTAAGTCTCCGGTAAACTCATCCTCTGCATTAACTAAAATGTATACATAATTGCCCCGCAATTTCACCCCTTTCGGGTGAATGGCCTTTGATCGTGGAGAGTCCTGGACCTGTCCTCCGCGACAGCCTTCCATAACGGTTGATTCATTGGCCCAAGGAAACTGTGCAACCGTGGTAAATCCTGCTCCGTCAAATGCTTGAATGTAGCCTGTTTCGGTAATAACAAAAGGGGTATTTCGGTGGGTGAACATTGCTAAACACACTCGTCCTTCTATTGGATAAGCTTGGTATGCAGTATCGTCTCCGACACGTAATTCATACACATACCCATTGTTTTCTACTTCTGTGTATGTTCCTACCCAAATACGATCAAGTGATGAGGTGAGACACCCAGCAGTCATAAAAGTGTCTAGGGTTATAACCGTATTTCCTGCTGCTGAGTTGTAGTAACG